>Ga0209080_1000009_pt1 | contig 166249 bp, 164 predicted proteins | sample JNZ110809AmetaG_FD_184123 | JGI IMG/M metagenome (GOLD analysis project Ga0209080, IMG submission 184123) | Hot spring microbial communities from Jinze hot spring, China to study Microbial Dark Matter (Phase II) - JNZ 110809A (SPAdes) (version 3) ...
GGGCGGCGGAGGCGCTTTCCTCAACAATTCATCATACTTTAAGTATGCCACCAGTAAGAGTATACCGACGATTATGCCTCCAAATATGAACCCTATTATCATCCACATCAATGTCTTATCTTTTGCTTCATAATATCTTCTCTGATCTATTAAACTTATTATCGATTTAATATTCGAGTATATTATGAAGTCTACAATACCCCAAACTATAAACAATATTCCAATAAGGAAGAATAATGTGAAAACACCACTTATGATCCACAATATTCCGAAGATTAATGCGAGAATACTTGAAATATTTAGTAGAGATTTTATAGTCTCAGCTTCCGGAGGAACACTATACATAGACGATCAAATATCATACATAGAAGCCTGTAATAAAGCTTACTCTTAACACTACATCAAATCAAGATATTCATTATATCTCTTGAAAAATCTTTGTTTCTCTTAAAAGATTTATAACTCAAGCAACTAGACTATAAGCTATTTAATCTCAGGCATCTCTACATATCAATAAAGTTAATTTACTCTATATTTCTCTTTTTGGTGAGGTGAGAGAGGGTGTCGTCTAATCTTCAAAATGAAGAATTGAGTAAGATTGAAATTGCTAAGAAGACTGGGCGCTCTATCGCTAAGCTTGTTGTATATATTATTGTTTACATTGCTGTTGCCGCTGTAATTCAATGGTTTTTCACAAGTTTCCTACTACAATATGGCATCAATCTCGTAGACTACATTGGTTACGTTCAAATTCTCCTCGCACTGGCTTTTGGATACCTAATAGTTAGCAGTGTTGCAACATTCTTCTACTGGAGTATTAGAGGAAGATATGGTCATCCTACGGCGGTTGCAGTTAGGAATATTGTTAGGATTGTAGGTTTGGGAGCTTTAATTTCAGCGATAGCTGGAGGTGTAGCAGGAGGAGCGGCTGGAGTCGCGCTCGGAGGTTTTCTAGGTATGGTTATTGGATTTGCATCCCAACAAGTATTAGGACAGTCTATAGCTGGATTATTCTTACTAATTTCTAGACCGTTTAGGATAAGTGATGAAGTTATTTTAGCTGGAGAAGAGGGGGTTGTAGAAGATGTCTCAACACTATTCACAATACTCTTAAAGAATGATGGGTCAAAAGTACTGATACCGAATAACGTTATTCTTGGAGGCAAGATCTATGTGAAACCAAAGAACAAATAATAAGAATTCATAACTTGTAACAGATAGTCTTCTCAACTACGAATACTAGGAAAGATTTAATGCTGGGAGTACCATGTTCTTAGTATGTCTAGAGAGGGATTAATTGCAGGACTTCTCATCACTGTAGGTATAACACAGTTTATGATATTTATGATTGTAGCTGAAGCTCTATACCCAAATTACAGTGTAGCCTACAACTATATTAGTGATCTAGGTGTAGGTGTTACAGCACACATCTTTAATACATCTATAATTTTTCTAGGTCTAACTGTTGTCATAGCATCATTCTTCATAAACCGTTTATTTAGAAGTAGGGTTTTCACGATCACCATTCTATTAACTGGTGTTGGTGCTGTAGGTGTAGGAGTTTTTCCAGAAGGGAGTCCATACAACCTCCACTTCATAATGTCCGCAGTAACATTCATATTCGCAGGTATCTCAGCAATAGTATCTAGTAGATTATCTCCAAAACATATTGCAATTCTATCAATAATCTTAGGAGCCGCTTCTCTAACAGCTCTTGCACTATTTACACTAGAAATATATCTGGGGATAGGTCATGGAGGAATGGAGAGAATGATAGTTTATCCAGTCTTCTCATGGGCACTAATGTACTCTGGATACATGATGTCGAGATAAAAACATGTTTTTCTAGAGTAACTATCCATAAACCAGTACTCTAAAAACCTACGAGCAGCAAGTTGAGATGAATATCTGTAGAGAGAATCAACTTGGAGATAAAAGAAAAATGCTAATATTAAGGCATAAAACCATTATATACAATGTCCGTGAAAGTACTTTTTGTTGGTGAATCTTTAGTAATACATCGTTTCTTCGATAAGGGAGTACTTGATTTCATGATAGCATCTAGTTTTGAAGATGAAGGAGTCTTCTTTAGAGAAGCATTAAGGAAGAGAGGGGTTGAGGTACATCATATCCCAACTATGGAGGCTGCGATAGAGTTTCCGGAAAACATTGAGCGAATCTTAGAGTATGATGTTGTGGTGCTAAGTGATGTTGGAAGCAATACGCTTCTACTTCATCCAGAGGTTTTCATGAAGAGCAAACCTAGACCTAATAGATTAAAACTCATAAGAGAATATGTTATAGAGTATGGGAAAGGTTTCTTAATGATTGGCGGATACCTGTCCTTTCAAGGTCTACATGGAATCGCCAGGTATAAAGGTACTCCAATAGAAGAAATATTGCCCGTAGGATTACTTGAATATGATGATAGAGTTGAGGTGCCTGAAGGATTTAATCCGAAAGTTTCCAAGAAAGATCATCCTATCGTAGAGGGTTTACCAGAAACATGGCCAACACTTCTAGGATACAATAAAACCATATTGAAGAAAAATGCTACCATGTTGGCTGAGTTTAATGGAGATCCAATATTAGCTATATGGGAGATCGGTAAAGGACGAACAGCAGCCTTCACATCTGATTGTGCTCCTCACTGGGGTACTTATGAATTCTTAAACTGGAAGTACTACGATGTATTATGGGAGAGAATAATCAACTGGTTAGCAAAAAAGATATAGTGATGGAAAAAATTGTAGATTGAGTTATACCCGTCTCAAGATACTATCTCTCAAATTATCTCTAAATTGGTTGAATAGCACAGCTATGAGAACCATGAAACCATATCCAACTATTCTTGCTTCAGGAGATATAGCGTAAGTTACTAGAAATGCTTCTATTACTCCGAGAAGTAAAGTGCCACCGACAACGTTTAGTATGTTTCCTCTACCTCCCTTTAAAGAGACACCACTAATAATAGCTGCCGCAAAAGTTGGGAAGAGTACTTCATTTCCCAAGGTTATTGGAACAGATCTATTGAATCCAGTATAATACAATCCAGAAATTCCTGCAAATAATCCACTTAAACTGAAGATTATGAAAAGCATCTTCCTCGGATCAATACCCATCATGTGTGCAACATCTTGACTACCACCTACTACATAAATATGTATTCCCGGTTTAGTATATCTGAGGAAAATCCAGACCAACACTATTGCAACTAAGAATGAAGATATTGAGAAAACCATGTTCGAACCTGGGAAAAGATAGATCTCAGGTAAATAGCCACCGGGTATCGTAAATCCTCTAGCAACAATTATCTTAAGCCCTTGATATGCCATCATTGTTGCTAAGGTCACTATGAATGGATTAAGCTTAAGAAAACCTATGAAGTATCCATTAAACATACCGCAGAGTAAACCAAAGAATACGGGAAGTATTAGAGATAGTTCTGGAGGAATTAACTTAAATTCTTTTATTATAACTCCTGCTAACATCGCAGAAAATCCTACTATACTTCCTACTGAAAGATCCAGAACCCCTCCTATCAAACAGATTGTTTGAGCTATTATTGCAAAACCAAGTGGTATTGATAAATATAGTATGTATGTAAGGAAGGTTGGAGAAAATATTACTGGCTGGATTATGCCGAGGATAAGGTAGGTTGCTATGAATAATGGCCAGACAGCATTCTCTAATAGGAATAGTGAAGTTGCTTCTCTTAAACGAAAACCCTGATTTCTACTCTTCATCTTAATTCCACACTCCATCTTATACTCCTATAATTTAAACAGATACGTTGTGTTTTAGTGTTCTTTCAATTATCAGTCTCTCCAACTCTTCAACAGTATACTGGAGTTTTGGAACATCCAGTATCTTCTCTCCAAGTGATAATAAAACTATCCTATCTGCAACTTCATAAACATGGTGGAGTGTATGTGAAATGAATATACATGCTATTTTTCTTTCCTTCAGACTTCTTATAAAGTCTAGGACCATCCTAACACCCGCTACTGAAAGATTTCTTGTAGGTTCATCTAATATAACAAGCTTAGAGTGGAAGAGCATCGCTCTAGCTACAACTATTCCTTGCTTCTCTCCTCCTGATAGAAATCTAACTTCTCTCTTCGGGTTTTCTGAAGTTCTTAATCCTAGTTGTCTTAGTATTCTACTACTCTCTTGATACATTCTGTTGTAGTCTAGTATCCAGGGTATCCTTTGGTTTGTTATTTCTCTTCCGAGAAATATGTTTAATCCAATATCGAGTGAATCTATTAGAGTCATTTCTTGGAAAGCAACTTCTATACCTAGCTTACGAGCATCATTAACATTTTTTATTTCAACTTTACTACCCATCCAATATATCTCCCCAGCGTCCTTCTTTATCACACCAGCAATTATCTTTGTCAAAGTAGATTTTCCTGCACCATTATCTCCTATAAGCCCTATGACTTCACCCTCATAGATATCCAGGTCTACACCTTTAAGAGCATGAACTTTACCAAAATATTTATGAATATTTCTTAAACTTAGTAAAGGAGGTTTAGTATGTTCATAATGTTCTAAGTTCACAGTACTTTTTTCATTCATGTTGCTTCTCTTATTTTTCATCATATACTTATTATTATTTATACTATGCTTATGATTCTCACCGTGAGTTTAATCATTCTAGTAATCTAGTAATATGTAAAGTAAAGATATATATGCGACATATATTTTAGAAATATCGTGAATTTGTTATGGATGAAGATAGATTATTGAATAAACGTATGTCTAGGAGAACTGCTTTAAGTACAGGTGCTAAAGTAGCTATAGGAGTAGCTGTAGGAGTTGCTGTAGGAGGATTAGGAACGTATTTTGCTACTACAGCTATAACCCCGCCTAGCCCTACTCCAACAGTAAAGAAAAGATATTTCTGGGGTGATTCACCATACGTTATGACAGACGAATGGTATATCGCATTAAATAGAGCATTGATATACTATGCTCAATATGTGGGAGACACTGTATTGACATTAGACCCTAGAGCTTCTCAAGAATCTCAGAACAAAGATATACGTTACATGCTTGCTCAAGGTGTAGATGGTATAATGATGTGCCCATGTACAGAAGATGGTGCCGTAGCAGTAATTGAAGAAGCAATTAGTAAAGGAGTTCCAGTTGTAACATATGATGGAAGCGCGAATACAAAGAAGATAAGTATAAGCATACTCGTAGATAACTACAAGATAGGACAACAATTAGCCGAAGAATACATCAATAGAGTTAAGAAAGTTGAAGGAGTTGTATTTGTCATACGGGATGTAGCAGAAAATCCTGTTCAAATGGCTAGAGCCAGAGGATTCATAGAGGTTATAAAGAAGCAAGGTGTAGAAGTTCTAGAATTCTGTGGTTATCATTCTGTAGAAACAGGTAAGAAGGCGACTACAGAAGCAATACTTTCACATGGAAAACCAGATCTTATAATGTCAACAGACTTGAACAAAACACTTGGGGCTGTTGAAGCATTGAAATCTCTTAATATGGCTGTTCCGAAAGGAAAAGAAGGACACATACCCGTCATAGGCATTGATTCTTCTCCAAGTATAATGCCTCTCTTCGGAGAGGGATTAGTGGATCTAGTAATGGATCAGCCAAATCTATTCTATGGTGCATTAGCATTAAAATGCTTAAGAATAATTAAGGAACAAGGAGAAGGAGCGTTACCTGAGATTGGACAGAAGATAATCTCAGATCCAACGAAGAAGCCTGGTCCACAGTCAGATGGTAGTTATAACTTATTTGTAGAAGATATAGAAACACCTAAAGGTGTTAGACCATTCAAAGATGCCTATTGGGCTCCAACAATCTGCGCAGAACTTCATGGACATAGGTGGATTGTTTGCCGTGCTGTAGCCGTGACACCTGAAAACTATAAGACTATCCCAGTGTGGTCAAATGTTGTAGCACCATGGTTCTACGGTGAATAAACATTACCTAATCCTCATTCTAAATCTTTTACCCATACATATCTATTTCTTCAATAATTATTCTGTGTAGTTCTCCCATCTCACATAGTTTATTAGCATCTATATATCTTGCTGTATCTTTCTCCGTATGATAGTATGGATTTATAGGAGGGTACTCCCAAATCATTGCAGCAGGTATATCTTCTACTATAAAGGGATAGTAATCACTGTAACTTAGATTGGGTTCTCTAGTATTGGTGATTAGGTAACCGTGTTTTCTAGATATTTCTAGTATTAATGTTCTTAAAACATCTTTTGCCCATACACTTCTTTCAGTTGGGAAAGCACTACTTACAGCGTCTAAACAAAACATAGCTCTACATTTTTCTTTTAATTCTTTCTTATGTTTTTCCACGAAGAATGTTGATCCCCATAATCCTATTTCTTCCGCACCGAAAGCTACAAATATAATCCTCTTACGATTCTCTCTTTTTGAAAAATTTTTTGCAAGTTCTATTAATATCGAGACGCCTGTTAAATTATCCCATACTCCAGTAGTTTTCATCTGAGAGTCATAGTGTGCTCCGATCACTATGCTCTCATCTGTATGTCCCTCCACTACTCCTACAACATTGCATGTTTGAGTGATTTCGCATCCTCCGAAATGTCTTAACTTTACGTATACTTTCCCTAAACTCAAAAGAGAAAGAATTTTGTAAAGATCTTGTTTAGATATTGAGACCCCAGGTATATTAATCTTCCATTTGTGAGGATCTTCTAGGCTTGGTGGATAAGATTTGGCTGCTAACATTCTGATCAGATTGTCTGGAGCTTCTGTTGCGACTACGAGTCCCCGGGCACCTTTCTCGATTAGCGGTGGGATATAGAAGGCAGGTGTATCTGAAACCATAAGACATATTTTTTCTTCTAAATCAAGATTAAGTTTAGATAGGAATTCTGGATCGAGATCTTCTCTTAATTCACCTACAAACACAAGCTCGCCTTCAACATCCGAATTCTCTGAATACTCGAGAGGTTCACATCTAATACTCAAATTTAAAGGAGATGTTACTTCTAGAGAATATTCTTCTACACGGTAGTTATGACATGGAAACCATTCAAGATAAATGTTATCCATCTCAGAATCTTCAAACTTACTTAAAATAAATTCTCTAGTCTGCTGTTCTCCTCCACTACCCAGCCATCTACATCCGAATTTAGATATCTCTTGAATAATTGAGGAGAGATCACTAGGATTTAGATGTTTCATAGATTATCAAACACCAAAGGAAAAGAGACATCCATTCATATTTAATTATTTATTGATTGGTATGATTGATTTAACGTAAGGCTATTTCATAATTGTGGATTTCTATTTTGATTGTGCTTAGAATTATGAGAGGGAAATAAATAGTAGCTTAATTGTTATTAATATGTTATTGAGGGGGAAGTATGAGCATAACTGTTGTTGGAAGCGTCCATGTAGATTTCTATATAAAGGTAGATAGGTTTCCTCTAGTTGGAGAGACTCTACTGGGAAGAGGGTTCCAGATATCTCCAGGAGGTAAGGGAGCGAATCAAGCAGTTGGATGCAGTAAGCTTGGAGAAGAAACTTATATCGTTGGGAGAATTGGTAAAGATTTTAGTGAATATTTACTAGCTAACTTTAGAAATGTGGGTGTAAAAACAGATTTTCTAAAGATTGATCTTGAACATAATACTGGTGTAGCATTCATAATTTTAAATACATCTACAGGTGAAAACATGATTATAATTGATCCAGGAGCTGATTACTGGATAACAAGAAAGGATGTTGATGATGCATTAAAAGCTATAGTAGAATCAGATATAATCCTTCTACAGTTGGAGATCCCTCTAGAGATCAACATGTATGTTAGTGAAATCGCTTTCTTGAAAGGTAAGACAGTGATACTTAACCCAGCACCAGCATCAAAGTTGCCGGAAGAGATCTTTAAGTACGTTAAGATAATCACTCCAAATAGAGTTGAAGCATCACAATTAACAGGTGTAGAGGTTAGAGATCTAAATACTGCTGTGAAAGCTGGTAAGAAACTTATTGAAAAAGGTGTGGAATATTCAGTAATCACTCTAGGATCTCAAGGTGCTGTACTTGTCACATCTGATAAATACATTTACTATCCCTCCTTTAAAGTAGACGTAGTAGATACTACAGGAGCTGGAGATGCATTTAACGCAGGTCTCGCAGTTGCTCTCTCACAAGGTCATACTATAGAAGAAGCTGTTAAGTGGGCTAATGCATGTGCAGCATTAAAGATAACAAAGATAGGTGCACAATCGGGGTTACCAGATAAATATGAATTAGAAGAATTCTTGAGGAAAAATCAAAACTATCAGATGAAAATATTGTAACCGATGTTAATCCTGCTTAGAAGCATTCTTCACGAGTTAGAATATAGTGGCCTCTCTTCCATCATTATTGGATTGGGCATCTTATTCTCTCGACTTGTCTAAGATTTATAAAGTATCTTTCTCTTATGTTTTCAATTATTATTACTGGTGGGTCTGAGTCTAAACTATATCCAATTAGCTTACCATATATGGGCTCACCTCTAGCGGTTATTACCTCTATTTCTTTATCGAGAGATTGGTGTAGGTATAGTCTAAACATTGTAATCCTCTTGAATTGCTGACTCATACCCAATCTCTATCCTAAAACATCTTATTACCAGAATTAGTATTTGATCCCGCAGATCTATGTACTAAGCCGCCCATATTCATAGTTAGATTGATTAATGTTAAAGTTTATTGATAGGGATCTTGCTATATGTGTTGGCGATCTCGGATGAAATTAAAGTTTAGGGGAGTTTTCTGTCCTCTAATTACTCCATTTAAATTTGATGGAACCATCTATAAAGAAGGCGTTAAGAATTTAATAGATTTTCTAGTTGAGAAAGGTGTTGATGGTTTATTTGTTTGTGGGACTTTCGGTCTTGGTCCAGCGATGACTATTGAAGAGAGGAAGAAGATGGTTGAGTATACTGTGGAGTTTCTGGATAGACGTCTAGATGTTATTGTACAGGTTGGATCATCAAATATGGAAGCATGTTTAGAATTAGCGAAGCATGCAGAAGATGTTGGAGTGGGTGCTGTAGCTTCAACACCTCTCTTCTACTATAGGTATAGAGATGAAGATGTTTTAAACTTCTTCATGAAGCTTTCCTCACATATCAATACTCCAGTCTTTATCTACAATATTCCTTCTAGAGTTGGATACGAGGTTTCAGTAGAATTGTTGGAAAAGCTTGTAGAGAAGGGTGTTTCAGGTATGAAGGATAGTGGGAACGACGTTCTCAAATCTTATGAATACATATGTTCTGCAAAGAAGAAGAATCCAGATTTCAAGTTTCTCATAGGTACAGAAGCTTTAATGCTACCTACGATCATAGCTGGAGCAGATGGATGTGTCTCAGGTCTATCAAACATCTATCCAGAAGTTGTAGTAAAACTATACAAACTCTTAGAAGAAGGTAAGATACGTGAAGCCGTAAACCTACACTACAGAATAATTGAAGCTAGAAAAATTCTTGAAAATAATCAGCCTATTCAGTCATGTTATGAAATTCTTAAGTTAAGAGGAGTGGATGTGGGGTACCCGAAACCAATACTCAAACCAGTCAGCAGAACGATAGCTGAAGAAATGAAGATAAAGATTGAAAGACTGGTATTAACCAACGAGAAGTAAGTAGCAGAACAACAAATTGGGATACCTAAACAAAATGGTTTTAGAAGAAGAGTATATTTGAAAATTCTTATTTCTTTATCCTTTAATTACTCCTATCGGTATTAATCTAGCTACTTTTGTTCCTATTCCTACTTCATGGCTTACTTCAACAACTTTATCTACAGATTTGTATGCGTCGTCTGCTTCTTCTACTATGGTCTCCATACTATCTGCTTTAATGTAGATCCCCTTATTTTTAAGCTCATTTACTATATCTGTAGCTCTTCTAGTTCTTTTCGCTGCAGCTCTACTCATCTCTCTTCCAGCACCATGAGCTGTACTACCGAATGTTAACTCCATTGCTTTAGGGTTTCCTAGCAGTATCCAGCTGGCCGTTCCCATGGATCCTGGGATGAGTACAGGTTGACCGATATCTTTATAGGTCTTCGGTATGAGTGGGTGACCTGCTGGAAAGCTTCTAGTAGCACCTTTTCTGTGAACCCAGACTTTCATAAGCTTTCCATCTATGGTGTGTTCTTCAAGTTTAACGATATTGTGGGCTACATCGTATATCAGGTTCATTCCTAACTTTTCTGCAGATTGTTTGAAAACTTGTTCAAAGCTCTGTCTAACCCAGTGAGTTATTGCTTGACGGTTAGCGAAGGCATAGTTTACCGCACATCTGAATGCTTTTAGATACTGATCTGCTTCAGGACTGTTGGCAGGTGCACATGCAAGTTCTCTATCGGGAAGCTTTATACCATATTTTGCTGAGGCTCTCTCCATAACTCTAAGATAATCTCCGCATATCTGGTGTCCGTAACCTCTGCTACCAGTATGTATTAGGACTGTTATCTGACCTTCATGCGTTATACCCATCTTCTCCGCAGCTTTTGGATTAAAGATTTTATCAACTTTCTGGACTTCTAGGAAATGGTTTCCACTTCCAAGCGTTCCTATCTGACCTACACCTCTACTCTTAGCTGTGGGGCTGACGAACTTCGGGTCTGCACCTTCCATCGCACCTTCCTCTTCACAGTGTAGTATGTCTTCATGCCATCCAAGCCCAAACTTCTCAACTACGTACCTAGCACCTTCAACAGCAATTCTATCCAAATCACTCATAGTTACGTTGAAGTCTTTCCTTCTAGCACCAAGACCTGAAGGAATGTTTGTGAAAAGAATGTTTATCAACTCGACTATTCTCGGTCTAACATCTTTTTCATCTAGGTTTGTAACCATTAATCTAACTCCACAGTTGATATCGTATCCTACTCCTCCAGGAGATATTACACCTTCACTATATTCTGTTGCTGCTACACCTCCTATTGGGAAACCATAACCTTCATGAGCATCTGGAAGAACTACGCTGTGCTTTAATACACCTGGAAGTGTAGCTACATTTACACCTTGCTCAAGTGTTCTATCCATCTGCATCTTCTCTAATAATTCTTCTGAAGCAAATATGGTTACAGGTACCCTCATATCACGTCTATAATCCTGGGGGATTCTCCAAACACATCTATCTATCTTTTGGACAGGTATCTTCGGCATATTCTACTTCACCGAGAATATTCTAGTTATAACTGTCTCTTAACTGTTATCCAGCTACATCCAGCCTAACACGACTACTCATTACTCCTACATATAATATAGGATATGTATATGGCTTTAGCATCATTGAAGAGAAAATCTTTAAGTAAGTTGTCCAGAGATTTTAAAGATTGTTGGAGCATTCTCTGACCTGGAATCCTCCTCTTCAGATCATCAATATACTCTGTCAATCTACTAATGTTTACCGTGCCTAGTGATAAAGTTTTCTTAAGATCTTCAAGACCCAGCTCTAAGCCCATCTTCTCTCTCAACAAACTTTCAACATCTATCAGAGAGCCAGAAGATTCTAAACCAACCAGCATAGATTTTAAACTCCTCAAACCAGCGTTCTCCAAATTATTAAGGACCCCTCTAACACCATATACTACTACAGTGAATTGGGAGTCAAGTAGCTTAGATAGTTCTTCATGTAGTTTTAAGTATTCTCCACTCGGTCTCCCCAATTCTGTGATTCCTGAAACATAGATATTTTCTTCACCATCATACAGAGAGATTGCATAAAAACCTATATTGAATTCTTCTCTTACGGGAATATACAGACTAGACATAGCAGCTATCTTTAAACTCTTAGATGGTCTAGGTATCTCAATCCTACGTCCAAGAAATTCAAGTATCATCTTCTCTCTCTTAACTAGATAGCTTAAAGCTTTGAGAGCGTATTCTCTAGCTATACTCCAATCTAGTTTTAGCGATATGAATGTAGAGAAAGAATATTCATCTACGGCTTCTAAGAAGATTTCATCAAGCTCGTCTGGAGTATAGTTTTCAACTTCTCTGTAAACTCTACTCCAATCTATCTTCTCCATTAATCCTGCGCTTTCAGGTTCATGTAATGCAATGAATTTTCTTTCACCTAACCTGATAACACTATACATTATGGTCTCGAACGGTATTCCCATACTTCTCCTTAATACTATCATTGCATATGCTAATCCAAGTCTAAGTAGTTCTGGATCTTCTTCTAACCCAACTTCAACTATCAGACCGTACGTAAAGTCTTCATACTTACCGTACGTTGGAGATGAGATAACTATTGGATGTCTATCTCTATAGAATACTGTCTCCTCACCTTTCTTCACCATCTTCTTCTTCTCTGCTACCACTATCCACTCAACCCTGTTAGGTATCTTTACATACTTGCCGAAACCATCTACAGGAGGGTGAACTACACATACAACTCTAGAATGAAGTTTGCCGTGAAGATAGTCTTTAAATATGTTCGGCTCCTCGCCCCACCTTCTCTTCAATGCTTCATATTCTTCAAGAGTGTAAGCTGTCCCTTCATATTTTCTGAGAATCTTTTCTCTTAAAGGTTCTACGAATATAGCTGTTACTGTTCTCCCACCTCCAAGTCTATGATGGGTTACTACACTATCACTCGTATAATCTATGGCCCCTGGCTGAAACTTCTCAACAAGATCACAATGACTTACATCTTCAAGTCTTACTACTTCACCATCTTCTATCTTAGATCTCTTTATACCGTATGGTGGAGCAAACTCGTAGAAATTCATATATCTCCAAACCCTCTTACCTCTATCCGTTAGCTCGAAGCCTTTAGCTAAGCCTAGATCTCTTAACATGTTTAATTCTTCTACTGTTAGCTTATCCTTCAATATAGGTGACTGTATTTTTGCGAGAGCTATGAAGAGTGTAGAATACTTGTTATCTGGGTTTACTAAGACTTTCTCGAGAGGTAGCTTAAGCCATTTCTCAAGTAACCTAGAGCTTCTCGAGAGTAGATCGTAATCCCATGAACCTTGAGGTATCACTATTGTTTCAGTTAAACCTATCTCTCTACGTCTACCCTTCCTACCCTCTCTCTGATAATATTCTCTAACATCTTCTGGTAAACCTACATGGACAACCCTCATAACGTCACCTATATCTATTCCTTGAGAAAGTGTTCTAGGAGATATCAAGACTTTCATTAAACCTGTTTTTACAGCTTCTTCCACCTCCCTCCTAACGTTTCTAGAAAGTAGATGGTGGTGTGTGCTAACCCTATCTTTCCTTCCAGTTACCTGCAATATCTTTCTACCCAGCTCTTCAGCTCTCTCAATACTTCTAGTAAAGACGAGGGTTACAGAATCATCGAAAACATAATTTGAGATTATCTCAACAGGATCAGTCCAAGGTTCAGGTGCAGGTACGCCGGCATATCTTAAAGCATCCCAAACCTTGAAGACATTCTGCTTAAAAGATTCAAAGTCTCTTAATGCTTCTAATACATCTCTACCAACGCCTGCAGCTTCAAGCCTCTCAGTAAACTTTCTTGCTTCCTCCCATAGTTTACGGAGATTCTTACCGAGAATTATGTAGACCTTGTTTGGTGCTTTGAAAGCTTTACCTGATATTGTCTTCGTCTTCCTGCCATTAATCTTTTCTAGATATTCAGCAACATCTTCAGGATTCGAGAGAGTTGCGGTCATGAATGCAAACTGGATATCCTTCCCAAATAAGTCCACTATTAATTTTAGCATAGCGAATAGTAGAGCTATTTCTCTGGGACCGTAGAAGTCGAAATCATCTACTACCAAGAATCTTAACTTCTCGAAGAAGCTGGAAAGTATGCTGGGCTTTTTGAGAACCATTTTCTTAACTTCATTTAGTAGGAAAGCTGGATTAGTTACTACTAAGTCTGCTTCGTGAACAATCTTTATGACTTCTCTTAAACCATACTTTGAGATTAGTTCTGTCTTCTTTAATGCATCTAGAATCACTATCTTCATATTTAGATCTGAACAGTATTGGCTTAGTCTCCCAAGCTGATCATAAGCAAGTGCGAGCGTCGGGTATATGGAGAGAGTTTTAACACGGTGTTTAGCGGTATAGAGAAACCATGCTTCAGTCTTTCCAGAACCCGTTCCAGATTTCAGAATTATATTAGATCCATTCCTTAGGAGATCGTAGGCTTCATACTGATGTCTATACAGATTCTTACCTACAAGTTCCTGCGTCTTCCTAGATCTACTATTAACTATCTCTGGTAGAATATCTTCAAACCTTATTTCAGCGATCTCGGGATATTCACCTTCTTCATCAAAGTAATAGTAGCTGTAGCCGAGGCTATCAAGAAGGCTCATCGAATCTATTCTAGGTTTAACTGACTCCATTCTAGATAGAGATAATCTAGAGCGATATAAAAACAAGCTGTCTTCTAGAACAATTTATAAACATCAAGCATCTGAGTATAGCTAGCATGAGTGTTAGAGTTGGATGTTGTGGATGGTGTGTGAAAGGTGGAAAGAAGTCATACTTTAAAGAATTTGATACAATCGAGATCCAGGAAACATTCTACAAGCTACCGAGAATTAAAACTATTGAGAAATGGATTGAAGGAATAGGGAAGGAATTCATATTTAATATGAAGGTCTGGCAAGTTGTTACACATCCACCAACAAGTCCCACTTGGAAGAAGAGTGTATTGAAGGTGTCTAAAAATAAGATGGATAAGTATGGTAGCCTAAAAGCTACAGAAGAGAATATTGAAGCATGGAAGAAAAGTTTGGAGATTGCTAGAGCTTTGAATGCTAGAGTCCTAGTAGTACAAACACCTGCATCCTTCAACTACACTGAAGAAAACGTTAAGAATATTGAAGAATTCTTCTCAACGGTAGAGAGAGATGGATTTATAATTGGCTGGGAGCCTAGAGGAGATTGGAGAGAAAATTTAGAGAAGGTTAAGCAGATATGCAGCAAGCTTGATCTAGTACATATAGTTGATCCATTTAGATCTAAACCAGTCTCAGAACATAGAGTATGCTATTTTAGACTACATGGAATAGGTGGAAAAGAAGTTAACTACTCATACAGATACACTTTAAGCGATCTAGAAAAATTGTTGGAAATAGTTAAGGATGAAGTTGGAGAAGGTAGAGAAGAAATCTACGTAATGTTCAACAACGTTTCCATGAGAGAAGATGCATCTACATTTAAGAAGATCTTAGCTGAGAAGCTTTAAAAGCATGTATAACTATAACCCATCCATAGAAAAGTTCTCTAAAATCCAAATTCTGAAAATACCTTAAATACATTTTTAAGTGAGATGAGTTTTCAGGATATCTTTTTAATGTTAAACCTATTTTCCAAGCCTCCAATCCTTTCAATCCTAATCTTAAAAACGCAATTACTGGGGCTACAAGAAACCAGTAAAAGTTTACTAGTAATTTCTTAAAACTAGAGTCAGGCTTACCTAGATCTATGACCAGTAGGTGTCCACTTATCTTCAATATTCTATAGATCTCTACTATTGTCTTCTCTAATTCTATTGCATCACGTAGAGAGAATGCTGCTGTAACAGTATCAAAACAACAATCTCTAAAAGGCATATACTCGAAAACCCCCTGCACTTTCTCAACTCCTCCAGTTTTTATCATTTTAAGCATTTCTGGTAGAACGTCGAGAGCTACTACAAGCTCAACCGTATGTTTGAATTCAGATAACAAGATCTCTGTTAGAGAGCCATCTCCTGAACCTGCATCAAGTATTATACGTGGTTTATGATGAAGGGTCTTGAGAGCTCTTCGCCTAATTTCTAAATCTCTTCCCATAGAGATGCAGGAGTTAAACTGTCTATAGTATGGCGCTATCCTACGTAATGTATCTATTACTCTCCACCAATCTTTAGCTAGACCCATTCTTCTACGGAAACCTTTAGGATATGTATGCCATATTCTTCTTGAACTCTGTTAGTATACGTTCATATTCACGTTTCTGTTCAGGTGTTATGCTAGGCTTAATCTTTTCAAGTGCTGCTAAGAAGTGTCTCATACTAACTTTCTGTATGTTTAAGTTTTCACGTAGGGCTAGTATTGCTGCTTCACGGCATACTGCTTCTATGTCTGCTCCAGTATACCCCTCAGTCATGGTTGCGAGTTTGCTTAAATCTACATCTTCCGCTAGAGGCATTTCACGTGTATGGATCTGGAATATCTGGTATCTACCTTCCACATCAGGTGGCGGTACATAGATTACTCTATCAAATCTTCCAGGTCTTAGAAGAGCTGGATCAAGTATGTCCGGTCTATTGGTTGCACCTATAACTACTACTCCTTTAAGCGTCTGGATACCATCCATCTCTGTTAGAAGCTGGTTTACGATTCTATCCGTTACACCGGAATCCGCATGCAAACCTCTCCTCGGAGCTATAGCATCAAGTTCATCGAAGAAGACTATACATGGAGCTGTTTCTCTCGCTTTCCTAAATATCTCTCTTACAGCTTTTTCAGATTCTCCAACCCACTTACTCAAGACTTCAGGTCCCTTAACACTGATGAAGTTTGCTTCAGATTCTGTTGCAACAGCTTTAGCGAGTAGTGTTTTACCTGTTCCAGGTGGACCGTACAGTAGTATTCCACGTGGAGGTCTTATCCCAAATCTTTTGAAGACTTCAGGATACTTGAGAGGCCATTCTACAGCTTCTCTTAATTCTTGTTTAACAGCTTCAAGATCTCCAACATCCTCCCACTTAACATTCGGGATCTCTAGAATTACTTCTCTAAGGGCAGATGGTTGAACTAGCTTCAAGGCATTTGCAAAATCTTCTCTAGTAACTTTTAGTTGTTCTAATATCTCTGCTGGAATAACTTCTTTCTCTAAATCTATTTTAGGTAAGAATCTTCTAAGAGCGTTCATAGCTGCTTCACGGCATAGTGCTGCGAGATCAGCTCCGGTAAATCCATGTGTTATGTCTGCAATCTCATCTAGATCTACGTCTTCAGCTAAAGGCATTCTACGTGTATGGATCTGGAGTATCTCCTTCCTCCCATTTCTATCTGGAACACCTATCCTTATCTCTCTATCGAATCTTCCAGGTCTTCTTAATGCTGGATCTATAGCGTCTATCCTGTTTGTTGCTCCTATTACTATTACTTGTCCTCTACCTTTCAAACCATCCATGAGTGCGAGGAGCTGGGAGACAACCCTCCTCTCAACTTCACCTGTAACCTCACTCCTCTTAGGAGCGATAGCATCTAGTTCATCTATGAAGATTATGCTAGGAGCATTCTGTTCTGCTTCGTGGAATACTTCTCTTAACCTAGCTTCACTCTCACCATAAAACTTGCTCATAATCTCTGGACCATTTATCGAGATGAAGTGGGCTCCAGTCTCGTTAGCTATAGCTTTAGCTATCAACGTTTTACCTGTTCCAGGCGGACCATACAGTATTACGCCTTTAGGTGGATCTATACCTAGATGGCGGAAGAGTTCTGGATGCTTTAGAGGTAGTTCTATCATTTCTCTAATTCTTTGTAATTCTTCATGTAGTCCACCAATATCTTCATATGTTACTCCAGTTGTTTCTTCTACTTTCTTGACAGGTGTCTGGCTTATCTCAACTACTGTTGTCTCTGTAACGATTACAGCATTCGTAGGACTTGTAGAAGTTACTTTTAATTCTATTCCCATTCCAAGTATTGGGACGACTACTGTATCACCTTTCATTACCGGCAGATTCATAAGCTGGCTCTTAACGATCCTTGCGAAATCCCCTACGAACGGTAGAGGTTCGAATGGTGCTAGAACTATCTTTGTTGCAGGTTTAGCGTTAGCTTTAGATATTCTTACGTATTCTCCTACAGATACTCCAGCATTCCTTCTAACTTCACCATCTATCCTAACAAGCCCCATACCATCATCTTCTTTATAAGGTGGCCAGACTATCGCTATAGTAGTTCTCTTGCCAGTAATCTCTACCAAGTCTCCGGGACTTAGATTAAGTTCTCTGAGAGCTCTACTATCTACTCTAGCGATCTTCCTCCCAATATCTCTCTGCCGAGCTTCAGCAACCTTCAATTGAACCTCTTTCCTTACACCATGCTCACTCATATGTCCAGACTCCTACTAATAATCATCACAAGAGAAATTTAATTATTTTCTTTTCTAAATTATTCTTAAAACTAGAAAACCTTTATTACATCTTTTTCTAGTTTTAAGAGTGAAGTCTTGTCTTCTGATTATTATGAAGAATGGCTTAGAAGACAGTTGAAGCATCTTACCAGTAATACACCTAGATTTAAGTTGAGATTAGAGGAGTTACTCCAAATGGAGAATCCTTACGTGGAATTGATCTCTGGAGAGAAACATTACTTTGATAGAAGAGAATTAGAAGAGCTTAGAAACATTCTTCCAGGAGAACTAGTATCGAGACTGAAGTTACCGCTAGTCTTTAAGAGAAGTCTTGAGAGTTCTGAGAGTCTATACTATATAGATGGAGGTTTAGATGAAGTTGAAGCTGTAAAGAAGATAGTAGGTTTATCGTTTATACCTTCAGATGGAAGTAGATTCTACACTTATAAACCAGTCATCTTAAGTATACTTTCAAAATTCTCTTCTATTGTACTAATTTCTGTGGTTTAACATGTTTAGATGTAATGTTCTCGACAGCCTTATACAAAGGAACAGCAACAGCTATCCCAAGATAAACTTGTGCAAGATTTATAGGTACTTCTGCTAATGCGTAGTATCCAAGTAAGAATTGTTCATATAGAAAGTATCCTGAAACCATTACTGCACCAGCTATCATTAAGATTAGTATTAGTAATCCTTCAGATCTTCTAGATCTAAGAGCAAGATATATTGGCGTAGCTAGAGCTAGAACGCCGATAAAATACCAGATCGCTGGATCTAAATATCCTCCAAATATCATGAATGTTGTAAGATAGACTTCAGCTTCACCAGATAGAACAGTAGCACCAATCATTAACAATAATCCTAAGTAGATAAATGAAACAAGTAATGATAAGAGAAAGATCGTTGTAGTCTTCTCTCTATAGATAAACTTTTGTGCAAGATATCCTGCAACCCATCCTTCTCCAGCTTTTATCAATAATGTTGCTGGAGCATAATGTATGTAACCTAACAGTAGATCTGCTAAAGCCGAACCAACGCCTCCTGCAAAAGCACCTATAAATGGACCAAAATATAATGCTGTGAAATAAACCATCGTTTCTCCAAGATTAAAGTATCCCCGAGTTGCAGGAACATAAATTGTAAAGATTATTGTCGCTACAGTTACGAGAGTCGTTGATAATACTAACCGGATTATCCGTAAGCTCGTCTTATCCCCATACTTCAACATTCTCGTTTTCTATCCAAACAGTTCTTAAATAAAAATTATATCCTATATATAGGAACAGAAATTCTAGAATTAATTATTATCTATTATCTCTTTCAAAGTCTTGTAGAAAAAGATTCTAATATAAAAGCTGTTCCCTATATGTAGATGAAAATATACCAGCAGTGTGTGAGATGTAACTATGTAAATGATGTTTTTACGTTCTGGAATATTGTTTGTTGTAGGTGTAGTCATCCATTAATTGTTTGGTATGAGCTGGATACATCTACTCAAGATTTAAAGAATATGTTTTCTGGGAAGACTAGAAGTTTATGGAAATATCGTGATGTTTTACCGAGAATAACGATTGATCCTATAACTTTAGGTGAAGGTGGAACACCGATGCATCTTTCTAAAGGTTTAGGCTCTCTTCTTGGTTTACGGCATCTATACATTAAGAACGAGTCTACCAATCCTACCGGAGCATTTACAGATCGTGGTGCAACATTACTAGTTAGCTTACTCTACGAAAATAACATAAACAATCTTACATGCATATCTTCAGGTAATCTAGGAGTTTCTCTAGCGGCATACTCTACTACGGCTGGCATATCATGCAAAGTGTACTTTAAGATTGGGGTAGAGCAGGTGAAGATTCTGCAAGCACTATCATATAATGCTGAAATATATTTTACGAACAACTTGACTTTGACAGAAGATATTCTTAGAAGAGAAGTGAAAGACGCTAGTAGTTATATCGTATCTTCTAGCAATCCATTACTCTTAGAAGGTTACAAAACAATAGCTTACGAGATAATGGAAGATCTTAACTGGAGTTCTCCAGACTGGATTATTCTTCCAGTTGGGAGTGGAGCAAATATGACTTCTATCTGGAAAGGTATAAAAGAATTAGAAATGTTGGATCTTCTACAAGAAAAAACTCCTAGACTTATTGGAGGTCAGATAAAATCCTGTGCACCAATAGCAGTATCGTATTTTAAAGGATTAGAAGAAGTTGAAGCTACCACTCTTAAAGATGTTGGTTTCCCAGATATTGCTGATCCAAATCCTCCATGGGGTTTTACTGTACTTAAAGCTATTAGAGAACTTGGTGGAAAAATGGTAACTGTAAGTGAAGAAGAAGTTCTACATGCTTTAAAACTCATGGCAAAGTATGAGGGGTTGCTTGTAGAACCAGCTTCAGCAGTTGGTTTAGCAACATTAATAAAATCTTTAGATGAAGGCTACATAAAAAGAGATGAAGAAATCATACTCATTATAACTGGATCCGGTATGAAGAATCCATCAACATTCCAGACAATCTATAGAATAACGAATTTTGAAAGAGTACCAATAGGGATAGGTGAAACGAAGAAGAAAATACTTGAGATACTGTCTGAGAGACCTCTACATGGATATGCTATAAAGAAGATTCTTAGAGACAGGTTTAGTATAGACGTCAAGCTTCCAACAATCTATGAACATTTGAAAGATCTTGAAGAAAGAGGATTAGTATACTCGCTTGGAGTTGAATATTTACGTGGCAAAAGAATCTTGAAGAAGTATATGATATCGGAACTTGGTAGAAGAATAATTAGGGAAGAGATTAATAGAGTATCTTAAAATCATCATATTCTCCAACATATTCTTCCCACTGTACTTCTATATTTGTAACTTTAGCATTCGGTGGGCCAACCCAACACCACGAAAGCATCTTCTTTACATCTTCCTTCTCTCCTTCAAAAACTGCTTCTACACGTCCATCTGGAAGATTTCTAATCCAACCCTTTAAACCAAGTTTATCGGCCATCTTCTTAGCATTAACTCTATAGAAAACTCCCTGAACCTTACCTTCAATTATAACGTGGGCTCTCGCTTTCACAACCATTCACCAGTACCAGACTATAGAATCTTAAAATAGAGCTACTTTTAGGTTTTACCAATAAAGGCTATCATCAATAAAGTATTATTCCTTCTTCTCCAGCTAGTATTGGAGAGGTTCCCTAGAAGATTAATGTTGTAGATGTTTATAGAATTGGATAAAGGGAGGGCATAGTATAGGGATGCGTTCTGTAGATGCTGTGGTTATTGGTGGAGGTGTAGCTGGCTTAATATCTGCCATGAAGTTAGCTGAAAATGGGTTAGAAGTTATAGTTGCAGAAGAACATGGAGACATAGGTGTTCCAGAACATTGTGCTGGATTATATAGTAGAAGAGGTTTAGAGATGCTTAAGCTGAATAGTGTTGAGAAATGCATTGAGAATAATCGTGTTAAAGGTGCATACTTCTACTCACCTTCTGGAAAGATGTTGAAAATAGAATCTCCTAGATCTGTTGCAGTAGTCTGTTCTAGAACTAGTCTAGACAAACTTCTAGCAAAGATTGTTAAAGAAAATGGTGGAGAATTGTTACTTGGTGAGAGAATAATTGAGTTGAAGAAGAATCGTCAAGATAACTACATTGTTAAGACTAAAAGTGGGTTAGAATTAAGTTCAAAGATAGTTATAGATGCTGAAGGAATGCAATCGTTGATACTTCACAGATTCCTCGGCAAGAAAACTGAGAGGAGAATGTGGGTACCGATAATACAACTCTGGGTTGAGAAACATGACCTTGATCCAAGATATGTTCACATATTCTTTGAAGAATATGCTCAAGAATTCTTTGGTTATGCTATACCTATAGATGAAGAATATGCTAAGATTGGGTTAGCATCTAGGATGGATTTGAAAAAGAAGATCGAGAAGTTCTTGAAAGAGAGGTTTCCATGTGTAGGTGTGTTTAAGCAGGTTTCACATGCTGTCTATACTGGGAGACCCCTTTACATAGATCTTGATAGCAGAGCAGTACCTGTAGGAGATGCTGCTGGACATGTTAAAGCTAGCACTGGAGGGGGGGTGATAATGGGTGGACTCATAGCGCAGAACGTTGCTGAAGCCTTATCAAAGAAACTTTTAGAAAAAGAAGACTGGATTAGAAACAAACATACAATTAGAAAACTAATCAGAGAGCTTGAGAAGATAGCTTACACAACTAAGGTCATAAGGAGTGTGCCCGTCAAGCTCTACGATAAAATATTCAATCTACTTGATGATGAATACGTACTTGAAGAAATTTCTAGAGAAGCTGATATGGATCTACAGTTTACATCCATATCTAGAATCTTATCTAAACCTAAAATTATCTTAAACATTCTTAGGAAACTCTTCTTGACAATACTATTTTAATGAAAGTCTTCTTTGAGTATCTTGAATCTGGTGTGAAGATTGCCCGTCATCATATTAAGACTTGGTTTTAGTTAAGTCTTCTATTATGCTCGGCAAGGTATTTACATCCTCAACCACAACGTCTGCTCCAAGCTGGAGGAATTTTCTAGCAAAATCTTGATCTCTCGTTACACCTATAAAACTACAGTTTACACCTTCTCTATGTGCAGCTATAGATGTCATGAGATCTTCTATAGAGTCTCCCACATAGACTATGTTTCTAGTATTAAGTTTTCTAGATATCTCTATTAGCCCGAGAGGACTAGGCTTCTCATATTCAGACCCCTTATCTGCAGTAAATACGGAGTAATCTATCTTGAAGTATCTTACTAGTTCTCGTAAAGTTTTTTCAGTCTCCCATCTACCTCTACCGGTAAGTAGAGCAAGCCCCCGAGGAAGGATCTCGTTAAGTTTGATTAAAGTATCTTCTCTCACTAGTACCTTCTCATCTAAGAGTGTCCCTCTGTAACGTATGTATCGTGAGATCCACCTATATTTCTCTCGAACACCTTCTTCTCCTAAGAAAACTTCATCGAAAAGTGTTGCGAGAAAACTCTCTCCAAAATTTCCAGGATAGTTTAAGAATTTTCTCAGATCAGAGAGTACGCCTTCTACTCCTAGTTCTATAGATTTTGCTGTTATTAATTCTTCAACTTTCTTTAAATCCACGTAGCCTTCCATATTCTCTATGGTGGAAGCTAACCAGTTTAAAGCTCTTGATACAACTTCAGGACTAGATGTATTTCTATCGATATATTTTAAGTATTTCTCTCCATCTTCAGGTTCATCCCAAGAGATGGGGGTTACGTTCATTTCTGCAGATGCAAAAGTTATTATTGCTTGGATTAGTGTAGAAGTTGTATCACTATCATTATTGAATCCGCCCGTCATTCTTAGACTCTTTATAGTTTTCTCTATTTCTCTACCTATGAATACTTCTATCCCCAGAAATTTGTTTACCACTATTGCTGTACAGAGCTTAATCGCCGTATCGTAAGAGTTACGTGCATCTATTATTACTCCATCGCAATCAAAGATTGCGGCTTCTACTTTAGCTACTCTATTGGTACTACGAACCATCCTCATCTAACTTATCCGATTATGCTGGATGTTTAACATAAAAACTTTATCTTGAAGTATTTTAAGCATATGGATATGGAGTTTGTGTATACTGAGAAGGCTCCTAAACCTGTTGGACCATACTCTCAAGCTGTTAAAATTGGTAACATGGTATTTGTTTCCGGACAACTAGGTATAGATCCATCAACAGGCAAGCTCATTAAAGATGATATAGAATTGCAGATGAGAAGAGCCTTCATGAATGTGGCCAGTATACTTGAAGCAGCTGGTTCTAATCTAAGTAAAGTTGTCAAAGTTACGGTTTATCTGAAAGATCCATCTTACTTCAAGACTATGAATGAAGTTTACGTAGAATTCTTTAGAGATTATAAACCAGCTAGAACTACTGTTATCGCATCCCCACCAATTGATGAAGCCGTAATAGAAGTTGACGTTATAGCTTATCTAGATTGATCAACGACGACCTTGACCGCACGTATAGCTTCAACTTGTTTCTTAAGTTCTCTTAAGACTTCTTGGTAATTAATCTCTCCAGCTTCTATCTTATCCATGACTTCTTCCAGTTGTCTGGTAACTTCTTCTGAAACATATTCTCCAAAATTCTCTTTAAGATATCTGTAGACCGATACTCCTCTAGAAGTTGGGATTAGTTTTCCTCTCTTCTCGAAGACGTAACCCCTTTCAAAAAGTATCTGAACTATCCTACTGTAGGTGCTGGGTCTCCCTATGCCTCTCTCCTTCATTAATGCTATTATGTCACCTTCACTATAAAGTGGTACGGAAGGAATCTTCCTAACTTCTACGTTCTTTACAAGGTATGTTCCTTCTGATACTCTTTTCCCAGTTCTTATGGTTGGGAAGATGATGTTGAAGCCCTGCTCTAGTATTTCTACATTCTTCTCTACTTCAACTTTTAGAGAATCTAATGTTACAGTATATCTTTGAACAACGATCTTGGCGGACTGCATCTGACTCGCAATAAATCTTCTGAATATTAGGTCGTATAATCTGAGATGCTTATCTGTAAGTTTTACTGTTGGTTTTATCAAACCTATCCTGATGTACTGGGAGAGCTTCTGGGAATCAAGTGGTTTAACAGGTCTAATACATTCATGGGCGCCCTCCTTAAAATATGTTCTAGGTATGAGTGCGCCGAGCTTATTTGATTCAATATATTCTTTAGCTAGGTTTATTCCAGCTGTGGAGACTGTTGTTGAATCTGTTCTATGATACGTTATTAAACCACTTTCGAAGAGTTCTTGAGCTAACGCCATCGTTTGAACAACTGGTAAGCCTAGTTGTGTGAAAGCATCTTTTAGGAGCGAGTCGGTTGTGTATGGAGGAGGAGGATTAACATCTCTAACTTCTTCTATCAAGTTACTTATCTCTGCCCTCAAAATGTTTTCCTTAAATCTTTCAAGTATCTCTTCTAGATTCTGAGGATTCTCGTAAATCACTTCTAGACCGTTTTCTAATAATACGTATAGTAGATCTTTCTTCTTCTTATGCTCTATGTGTCTTTCTATCACCCAGCCTAGGACAGGTGTCTGGACACGGCCTGCAGACAAAGTTCTATATCCAAATCTATCCCAGAGTTTCCTACTCAACTCAAATCCAAGCCATCGGTCTTCAATCCTCCTAACGAGCTGGGCTTCTACTAGAGGTATGGAGATAGGCTTCTTATTTGCTAAAGCATTCAGGAGAGCTTTCCTAGTTACTTCATGGAATTCTAGACGGTAGATATTTTTGTTGTATGGAGAGATCGCTACATAGATATCGTATGCTATCTTCTCGCCCTCTGCATCTGGATCTGTAGCAATGTAAACTTCATTAACTTCTAGAGCTAGTCTTCTCAAAGCATCTATTACCTCTTTTTTAGATGAAATATCTTTAGATCCGCATGAAGGACACTCATCACTCTCCACGAAACTATACCCACATTTATTGCATCTCTTTATAGATGTGAAGACAGGTATGTATTTACCTTCTTCTTCTAGAACACCATGTATTCCCTGAGTTATTGAGAGATCAGTAACATGTCCCATCGTTGCAACTATATTCAAAACGAGATTGCTTGTACTTGTCTCATAGACAGGTATGTTGTTAAATGTTCTTTTATATGGTTTTCCAAAGAATCTTGCAAAAGTTTTTGCTTTGGTAGGAGATTCTACGATCATGAGAGCCGCCTTCATTAAATCTTTAATCTGAGGTGTTATCTTTCCTAATGCTATCTCTTTTATAAGTTCTCTATCTCTATCTACTTCTCTGAACACTTTTTCAACTTCATCTGTATTGTACTCTACCCAGTCGAATTCATCTAATACTATTCTAAGTCTTCTAGTTAGCCCTGTGAATGTTTTAAGATCATCTACAAGAACTATGCTTACACCTCTAGAAATCCCTTGAGCGAATAATCTAGACGTTCTTCCAGATGCTTGTATATATCCAGAAGTATCTGGAATTATTAGAGAAAGCCTATTGTCAACAAGATTCACCATTACATCTGTTTCTCTAGCGATTTTCTCTAGGATTTCTTTTGTGAATATCTTCTCTAGAATTTTTCTAGATTGCTCTACTACATGTTGTATGTATCCTGCGTACCCATCTAGTTTCACACCTTTCTCAAAAGCTTCTTCTAACTGTGTAACTATCTCTTTAGGTACAGGCACTATCTTCCCAAGTTTTTGTAATAGCTTCATAGCTTCAAGCTTATCTTTCTCGTCGAAGACATCCAGTATGTTTGTAAGTAATGCATGTATCTTATTTGGGTTCAATTCATCTTTTCTAAGTTTTATCTCTCTACGGGGAACACCTACGAAGATAGCGTATCTAATAGTTCTTGGTAGATCTATTCCTCTCGCTAGAGGGCTTCGGCTAGTAGCTATTCCAACCAGCACATCGTATTCTCCAGATTCAAATTTATCTAGAATGTTTTCTTCCATCTTTTCATAAAAGTATGGTTTTATACCTGCTTCTTTAAGCCTCTCTGCAAGCTTTTTTGCATACTCTTTACCAAATGCTAGAGGTACAAAAACTAAACCACCTTTACCATACTTCTTAATCAACTCTATCGCTTTCTCTTCAAGATTTCCATCTACTTTGATATAGATGTCTACTATGTTTCTAATGAATTCTGGTTTTGTTCCAAGTTCGAATCCAAGTAATTCTGAGAATACGTATATTCTTTTAGATTTCTTGGTTTTTAGAGTTGCACCTGTAACTACGAGTCTACCATGCTTCTTCTCTTTCTCCTTCTCAATAATTTTTCTCAATTCTTCATACTCCCTCCAAAGATCTACACTACTCTGCGTCATGAGCCTCTTTCTTATCTCAATTATCCTGAAGACAGTGTCCAGTATAGATGGATTGAAGCCTAGAAGAGAGATTACCTTATCTATATTCTTAGGAGATTTGAGAAATGAATCAACATCATCGACAAAAATATTATCAAATATTGTTCCATGTAGAGCTTCCATTCTGTCTACGAGAAATCTGTCTGTAGTTATAAGTAGCTTATATTCTCCTGACTTTATCTTCTTCAACGTTTCTTCTCTTTTAAGTCTAGGTAGCCCGGCATGATAATACGCTATGAGGTCTGGAGTTAAACCTATCTTCTCAGCTATATCCAACGCTTTATCTGTAACTTGCTCCACAAGCATAGAGCTAGGCAGTATCAGATAGCATCTCCGACCAAAATGTTTAACTAAAAATAAGGCCATCACTATACAGAAAAGGGTCTTTCCCACACCAGTTGGAGCAACGATAGTAAAGTTCTCATCTAGTAATACACATTTAGCCCAAACTTCTTGTAAAGACCATGGTTGGAAACCTGTGGCTTTAACAAATTCTCTCCTGAAAACTTCAAGTTTTTCTTCTAATTCAGCTATAACCCTATAGTCTTTATATTTTTTAAGAGATTTGAGGTGTTTGGCCACTTCTCCAGAGGTTAAATTGGCTGGGACTGATGGTAAACAGTTTTTACAAACACCTATGGAGACTAGTCTATAATCTTCGATAGACCCTCCACAATTTGAACAAAAACCTTCGTAAACCGCTCTAACAACCATCTCCTCTACACTATACTCAAGAAGTTGAAACTACGATTAAAAAGCATCGCCTACCCTACATACTAATAATAGAAACAGATATATCAATTATGTTTGATGGTAATACTTGTGGACAAGGTAGTTCTGGGATTCTTTTTAGGAGAAATAGCCGGTCTTAGGCTTCCAATCTCCATATAAGAGAAGTGTTTATTTACTTCTAGATACAATTAATTTATATGCCGTCTGCGTTCGTACTCATAAACACTGAGATAGGAGCTGAAGAAGAAATACTTCAAGAATTGAAAAAGATACCGAATGTTAAGGAAGCATACATTGTTTATGGTGTGTATGATATTGTAGCGAAAGTTGAAGCTGAGAATATGGATAAACTTAAAGAGATAATTTCATGGAAGATTAGGAGATTGGATAAGGTTAGGAGTACCTTGACGATGCTCGTAGTATCTGGAGAGAGCTAGAGGCATAGAAAGATGTCTTCTAGCAGATGGAGGAACCTCATAGACTCCTGGTCTAATAGTTCTCTGAACCTTTCTTAAAATAGGTGTACTTGAAGAAGTCTTACACTCTTTGCACATATACATCTCCTCATATATTTTAATCATCTTCCTACCACAATTATCACATAGTGGAGGTTCTACAGAGAATATATCTACTAGTGAGAGAACCTCAATCTTTTCTAGATTTACAGTTAATCCCTGAGGTTTAAGTTTAACAGCTCCATAAACAATCACTTCATCTCCTACTTCAAGCTGTGCTACTATATGTCTAAAGTTCTTTGTCGGTTCGTAAGCTGCACAATGTATCTTTCCAGTCTCATCTTCTAATTCAAAGAATACATGTCCACCAACTGTAAATCTTGGTTTAGTCTTAACGTAACCTCTAATTATTGCTGATACGCCGTCTTTAGCTTCGCATATTTTTACTGGTTGTAGATGAGCGTCTGTAGCTTGGTTTGTCTCATAAATTACGTAGAACTCTACTGGTTCGTAAACCTTAACCATACTATACGCTTTCTTAAGGATCTCTGGGTTTAGACCTCTTATCCCAAAGAGCACTGGGCAAGGTGTATGAGGAGCTATTCTTATCTCCCCACTATCTTTATCTACGTTATCGAATGTTAATGGATATGTTGCTTTATCCATCTCCCATACACTTTCTTCATCTATCATTCTCACGGCCCCCCAGTATTCTTTTCTACGATAAGCAATCAACTCATATGTCTTCTTCTTAGATAGGTCTACACCTATAGCTGCTAAAGCTCCAATAACTCCTCTACCGGTCTTCCACCAGAAAGCTTCTGCACCAATTTCTCTAATTATCTTCATAGCTAAATCTATGCTTGATATATCTCTAACAGTATGCCAGTAGAATTCTCTGAGAATCTGTGGTGGATCACCCTTATAGAAGACTACACCTGGATCTGTCTCATCTTCACCCATCTCAGAAAATTCCTCAACTACACCTAAAACTGTATCTTTAACATCTTCAAAATCTTCATTTTCTATTTCTACCATCATGCTTATCGCCGCATTACCTCTAGTCTTGTAAGAGCAGTTTGGATTCAGTCTAACCAGCTTTGGGTAGCCTGATAGACTGTAGCCTCTACTCTCCAATCTCTTAATTATCTGTGCTCCAACATACGTAGTGCAACCACGTTTCTTTGAGTCTGTATCATCAACACCTATCCACACTACGCTCAACAACACTCTAAAAACAAGAAAACCACCGCAGGATATAAACAATGAAGAAGGAAGTAAAGAGAGACTATATATGATTAATCTTTAATAGCGTTTAGTGATTGATATTATACTGGAAAGTGCGTTGAATGGTTGTTAAGATAGTGTTTCTTGCTCATAGAGTTGAGTTTCTAGAAATGTTTGATGAAGAAGTTAGAAACAGCTCTACGGTAATACTAGAAGAGCCAGAAAACAACATGTTAAAAAATTTCTTAAACAATTCTCTCTCAATAGATGAATACTTAAGAGTAATTGATACAAACTTCCCCCTATACTCTAAACATCAACTAGAGTTATTAAAGAAATGGCATAGAGAAGGGAAGACTATAATTCAAGCTGAACCATACCTCGAAACAATAGCTTACATAAATTCTGCAATAATAGCTAGAAGATATGATGAATGTTTAAAAAATGAAGCCATTAGAAATGTGATAGAATTGGAGAGAAAAACAGTTAAAGCTTTAATAGAATATCAAGAAGCATTAATGGAGAAAGACTTCGATCTAATAGTAGAGAAAGTAATAGAGTTTGCGAAGATGGATGCCGAGAGATTCAAAGTTAGAGATTACATGAGAGCAGAGAAGATATCGAAAATAGTTAACGATGAGAGAGTAGTCGTTGAAGCAGGATATATGCATATAATGCTACCTAGATACCTCAGGAAACTAAAAATCGATACAGTAGAAGTAAACTTGTTGGAAAAAGCATGTAGAAGAATTGGGATGAAGTTTCTAGAAGCACCTGGAGATATTTTAACAAAAGCATTCATAGAAGAGAAGAATCTAGGAGGTTTAGAGAAACTTCTAGCAGCCCAATCACTAATCTACATATCTCTACTAAGTAAAGAAGAAAAAGCTCCTACAAAGTGGGAACCTTTCCCACATCTTAAAGAAGAACTACAGATAATAGAGAACATTAGCAAAATGAATTATGAGAAATGTAGAGAAACATTCTACAAACTCTGGTCTAAAACTCAAAAATGATTTTAAAGTAAATAAAGTTAAGGTTAATAATCTCCATCAAAATAATTTATGGTTGGAGGAAAAGCGGGGTAGGGTAGCCAGGACTAACCCGCCGGGCTCATAACCCGGAGATCGCTGGTTCGAATCCAGCCCCCGCTAAAACCTATCCAACAATAAATGAAACTCTAATTATTTGATTAGGCCTTTCGTTGCTTCAGGAATCTTGGGAAAGTGAAATATCTACTTGGTTTTTCTGCTTTTTTTTCGACAGGATTGGATTTCAGGTTCTCTAACGGTTTGACTTTTAATTTCATCGATAGTGAAAAATTATTCTTCATTTATATGGAATGTGATAAATTATTTTAGGTACAGTGTTTTTATAGTATTCTGGGTTAGTGTGAGGTGTTTCTAGTGATTGAAGAGAGATCTGCTGGTGCTGTGGTTTTCTATCTTGTAAATCTTTCTCCTATAACTCCTGAATACTTACTTCTGCATTATGAGGCTGGCCACTGGGATTTTCCTAAAGGTCAGATAGAACTTGGAGAAGAAGAATTAGATACTGTTAGGAGAGAAGTTAGAGAAGAGACTGGGATAGAGGAGATAGAGATATTACCAAACTTTAGACAAGAGATACAGTATTTCTACAAAAAACTTGGAGAACTTGTAAGAAAACGGGTAGTCTTCTATATAGGTAGATCTAGAACTAAGGAAGTTAGATTATCTTATGAACATAAAGGATATGCGTGGCTTAATTATGCAAATGCTATGAGAAGGCTGACGTTCAGGACAGCTAGAAGTGTTTTAGAATCTGCTCACCAATACATCCTACAGGTATATAAGTTAAAGGATACACCATAAAGTAAAGAAAAGATAGATGGTGTATATGAAATGGATGGAGGAAAACATACGGTAGATTTAGTCTACCTATTGATTGGACTATTATTGGTAAACTCGGTAATACTCCTAAGTGTAGAAGGACAGAAAGAACCTATTACGATACATGTTACAGATCCTCTGGGAAAACCTTTGAATAACGTTGAAGTAGTTTTATCAAGGTTAGGTGAGACATATAGATTCATAACAAACTCTACGGGTCACGCTATCTTTAAAGACTTACCAGAAGGTGTATATGATGTCAAAGTTAGACTCGACCAGGTAACTATAGCTGAATCCCAAATAGAGTATCCTAAACAGAAATATCTAGAAGTTGCTGGAAATATCTCAGAAATAGAGTTTAGATTATTTGATTTAGATGGGAAGGGAGTTGAAGGTTTAGAGATAGTGCTTGAAGCGTTTAGTAAGTTTAAATCATATAAAGATTTTACAGATAAGAACGGAGTCGTAAAGTTTTCACGTATACCCTATAGTACTCTTAAAGACATTTCTGGCTACAATCTTAAGATAAATTTCAACAACTATCCGCTGGAAACTGTGAAAGACTTAGAGATAAGTTCTCCCAAACTTAAATTCAATTTTACCGTACAATTACTAAACCTCAATATTACTACAGTTAATCTTGAAGGAGAAAGTGTAGCCAAGACTGTAGTTAAATTCCAAGCTAGAAATTATACAAGATCTATGAAGTTAGATAAAGGTGCAGGTACGGTAAACCTACTACCTTCATCGAACTTAGATTGGGTTGGAGAATATAAGATAAATGTAACCTACACTATAGCAGGTGTAGAGTATCTTGTGCATAGTAGTAGGAGAATTCTATCTTCTTCTCAGAAACTTGACTTAGTGCTTGATCTAGGAAAACTTGAAGTAAGAGTATTGGATGAAGATGGAGAACCTCTCAGCAATCTCACGGTTACCATAAGTAATATGTTTTCACGTAACTTTATGAGTAGTGTTTCAGATGAAGATGGGATAGCGTCATTCATAAATCTCCCTCTAAGTGAAGGTGTTAGCAAAGTAGGAGAATATACGGTAGAGGTAATGAAGAAAGACAAGAAACTAGGTGAAGGGAAAGTTTCTCTAAACTCTGCGAAAACCTCCATAACAATAACTCTCAAGAAGATGACTGTAGACCTCTACTTCACGGATTACAATAACGATCCACTCAAAGGATATAACGTAAAATTAGTAGATGAGTCAACTGGGGAAAGCTATACGGGAGTAATAGATAATGAAGGTAAATTGAGTTTAAAGATGTTTCCAGGAGATTATATTCTATACCTCATGAAAGAAGAAGAAACAGTTTATAGAGGAAGAATAGTAATAGAACAGGATAAGCAGTACGTTAAGATTGAGAGTATAAACTTTCCATTTAAATTAAAGGTAATAGATGTTTTTGGAAGAAGCTTAGAGAAACTAGGTATAGTTGTTAAGTATGATGGCAAGGAGATATACTCTGGATCTATTGCTGATATGCCTGCTCTGATACTGCCGTATCCTACAACCATAATAGTAGACATAAAAGATAATGATAAACTTATAGGTAGAGAGATAATGATAATCGATAAACCGGGAGAATATAAGATAGAAATACAAAACTATATTCAGTTCTTAGGGGTAATTATGAGTATGGAATCACTGGCTACAGTAATAATAGCATTAATATCAATACTATTGATGGTTTGCGGCTGCCTACTCATCTACCTATCATTTTCTAAAAAGAGAAAATTAATAACTAGCTAGAAGATAGATTCATTAGAAATTGATAGGTGGTAGAATTGGAATGGGTTCTCAGTAGGGAGCCCACAGAGATCTGCAACCCCCTCTGTAGATTTTTTAGATGTGGAAAGAAGATATTAGATTTTAAGAGAAATCCCCCATGGTGTAATTGGGTGAATAATCCATGTACTGGATACAAGTGTCCTTACGCTCAGTGCATACAGGTTAAGCTACTTCCAGATGGTAGATGTGGTTTATTCGTTAAGAGAAAAACCATAGAACATGAAACTCCTGAATCCATAAAACCACTTAAAGCAGATTCTATAGAAAGAGTTAGGAAAAAACTCGATAAACTTGGAATCTAGTAGTAAAATAGAGATTGAGATACTGTAAGCATAATAATGAGAGGATCGTAAAAGTAAAGAATTAATTAAAGACGTATTATGGAATTTGAAGGGAAGAGGCATGGAGTTTAATCCAAAGATACAGGAGACAAGATGGAATATAGCTGAAGAGATGGAAATCTATAAGGAATGGGAGGATAACGGTATCTATAAGTTTAATCTTAATTCTAGGAAGCCTAAATTTGTTATAGATACTCCTCCACCATATCCCAGTGGTAGACCTTGGCATATAGGTGCAGCCGCTCAGTATTCTCAAATTGATATGATAGCTAGAACTGCGAGGATGAGTGGTTACGAAGTCTATTTTCCGATAGGCATAGATAGAAATGGTTTACCAGTAGAGTTGTATGTTGAGAAGACTTACAAGATTTCTCTTAGAGATGTTTCAAGAGAAGTATTTATCGATCTATGTAGTAAAGCGTTAGATGAACTTGAAGCTGAAATGATATGGATCATGAAGAGAATGGGGTTGAGTGGGGATTTCCAAAACTATTATAGAACAGATTCTGAAAATTATCGTAAATTAACACAAGCAACTTTCATAGAGTTATGGAAGAAGAATTTAATCTACACAGCAACTAGACCTAACAATTACTGTTGGGAGTGTGGGACAACTTTAGCAGACGCTGAAGTAGATTACGAAGAGATGCCGACAAAACTCGTCTACATAAAATTCAAGATAAAGGAAGATGGAAGAGATCTCATAATAGCTACGACTAGACCTGAGCTTCTAGCAGCGTGTAGAGCAGTCATAGTTAATCCAAGAGATGAGAGATACCGTGACATACATTGGAAACATGTAATCGTACCGATATATGGACATGAGGTAGAAGTATTTCCCCACCCATCCGCTAAACCAGAATTCGGTACTGGAGCAGTAATGGTTTGTAGCTATGGAGACTACACAGACGTATTGCTATTCAGAGAACTTGGTTTAGAAGAAACCATAGTAATAGATGATAGTGGAAGAATGACTGAAGCTGCAGGTAAGTATGCTGGAATGAGTGTACAAGAAGCAAGAGAAGAAATAGTAAGAGATTTAGAGAAACAAAATCTTATAGTAAAGATAGAGGAGATAATTCATAGAGTACCCATCTGTGAGAGAAGCAAGACACCAATCGAGATAATACCTATGAAAGAATATTATCTAAAACAACTAGATTTTGTAGAAGATCTATTGAAACTAGTAGAGAAGATGAAATTCCATCCAGCACATCATAAAAAACTCTTAGTAGATTGGATAAATTCCCTAAGAATAGACTGGCCTATAAGTAGGAGGAGATATTATGGGACAGAGATACCAGTCTGGTACTGTGCAAATTGTGGTGAAGCACATGTTCCAGAGCCTGGCAAGTATTACAGACCATGGAGAGATAAACCACCTTTTGATAAATGTGTGAAGTGTGGTTCAACTGAATTCATTGGGGAAACGAGAACCTTCGATACATGGATGGATTCAAGCATCTCTCCATTATACATAACGAGGTACATGAAAGATGAAAAATTCTTTAGACTCACCTATCCTGTCGGTGTTAGACCTCAGGGTAAAGATATTGTTAGAACATGGCTGTACTATACAATACTTAGATGCTACCAGCTTACTGGGAAACCTGCTTTTAAACATGTTTGGATAGGTGGGATGGGTTTAGATGAACATGGACAGAAGATGAGTAAGAGTAGGGGGAACGTTATAGATCCAGTACCCATACTTGAAAAGTATGGTGCAGACGTTTTTAGATTTTGGTGTGCGCAAGAAGCAAACTTAGGAGAAGATTTTAGAATCTCTGAGCAGAGAATACAATCTGCTGGGAGATTCATTACAAAACTTTGGAATATAGCGAGATATATTTCAAGCTTCCCGTATCCGAGAACAGCTGAATTAACACCAACAGATAAATGGATACTTTCAGAACTATCTAAAACAATAGAGAAGTGTCTTGAGGGATACGCAGATTTTAATTTCTTCATACCTTCTACAACTATAAGATACTTTACATGGAACATCTTTGCTGACCACTACATAGAGATGTGTAAACCTAGAGCGTACGGTGTAAGCGGTTTTACGAAAAGAGAACAGAAATCTGCATGGCACACGTTACACACGGTATTAAAGAATATACTCATAATGCTTGCACCTATAACACCATTCATAACAGAAGAGATATGGAGAAAGCTCTACTCAAAAAAGAGTATACATCTTCAGAAATTCCAGAAACCTAAATGGAGTAAAAGATATGCAAAATACACAGAACATATAATCAACTTCAATTCTAGGGTCTGGTCTATTAAGAAGGAAAGAAATCTATCTCTCAAAGATCCTATCGACATAGAGATACCTAGAGAACTTAGAATATTTAAGAAAGACCTAATAGCTATGCATAACATTAGGAAAAACTAATATGAGAGGTTGTAGAACTTGGTGATGCTGAAAGGTGAGGAACGTCGGAACACCTGAATACAGATGATGAAAAGGGGGTCAACCCTAATACAAAAAAGAACTCATTTAAAATTAAATGATAGTAAGATTGTTTCTTGAATAGTATGTCATAGTTGCTTAGCTTGTTTGAATCGTAGATTTTCAGTAAACTTCTTCTCAAATTTTATTAACTCTTCTTTTAGCCAAACTCTTCCACCGTAGCCTCCGAGAGAACCATCTGATCTGATCACCCGGTGACAGGGAATAACCAGTACTACTGGATTTGAAGCTAATGCTCTACCAACAGCTCTAGAATATCTTGGCTTACCTAACTGTTCTGCAACCCATTTATAGCTTCTCACTTCACCGTAAGGTATCTTTCTAACAATACTCCATACACTCTTCTGAAAGATTGTCCCATATATATTAAGTGGAAAGTCGATGCATCTACACTCACCTTTAAAGTATCTCTCAAGTTGTTCTTCTAATTCTACTAACCTACCTTCTACAGCTTCTGGATATTCTTCTCTAACATATTTCTTAAAATCTTCTAGATTCTCATAGAAACACATTTCTCTTAAGCCTTTCTCAGACCATATGTACCCTAATAAGACTTTGAAGGGCGTCTCGAAAAAACAATACTTCACATTAAATATTCCAATAAGATATCTTAATAAGTATTAGGTATTTGGGATTTCTTAATCTTCGTAAATCTAAACTATCTCTCTTCAACTTCTAGGATTATGGATAGATTTACCGGCTCCCTGATACTTAACTCGTATCTTCCAGGTCTAGCCTTAACAAGCACTAATGCTTGATAGTATACTTCTTGTTTTTCTGCGGATAGTTCTAGAAATGCTTTCTCCTGTCTTAGAGGATAAGATGTTAATTTAATTTTGAATATTTGCGGTTTCTCATCTAGAGGTTTAAGAGCCCAGACGAAGATAGTGAATTTACCAAAGCCGGAATCATCTACAATAGTCTTTATTTTATCAACTAGTAAAGCATAAGATCTACATCTCTACGGGACTACATATCGATAAACCTTCTACCAATCTGTAAAAACTTTTACTTTCCTGAAGCATTACATTTTAAAACCAGGAAACATATTTCATATCTATGCTTGGGGGGCCGTACCATATACTAGCTAAGCCTGGAGATATTGCAGAAAAAGTTATAGTTGCAGGAGATCCTAAGAGAGTTGAGCTTGTAGCTGAACTCTTAGAAGAACCTCGACTCGTTTCATCTAATAGAGGGTTCCCCGTCTATACTGGTGGTTATAAAGGTGAACAATATACAATTGCATGTCACGGTATAGGTGGACCATCATCTGCTATAGTTTTTGAAGAATTGAGAATGCTTGGAGCAAAGATTATGGTTAGACTTGGTACGGCTGGAAGCTTATCAAAAGATATCAAGGAAGGGGATATAGTTATACCTAATGTTGCTTGCTTCCATATAGGTTCTGGAACTATTTCAGCTTATGCTCCAGGAATAATTCCACCTAATGCTCCAACATATGAAGTCCTCGTAGAACTAGTTAGAGAAGCAGTAAATAGATTCGATAAAATATGGATAGGCCCAGTAGTTTCTAGTGATGCATTCTATGCAGAAGATGAAGAATTCATAAATAAATGGACTCGAGTTGGTGTAATAGCTGTTGAGATGGAGTGCGCAACTCTATTCACACTCGGCCACATCCGCAACTTTAAGACAGCAGCTATACTGATAATTACAGACAACCTAATAAGAAGAAGTAGAGTGAAAGGTGAAGAGATTAGAGAAAAAATATTGAAAACTGCTGAAACAATTCTCGAATCTATGAAGAGAATTAAAACTGTGAAGCAACAGTTGGAGACTAATCATTCTTATTAAGGTAGTCTAGAATTATCTAATCTCGCTGAAATCACATTCATAGTTAGATATATATTTACCTATGTAGGCAGATATATTCACTTATAAATTTTCATTACCTATACCTTAAATATACGTGCAAACAAAATACGCGCGGAGAAATAGAGTTGCATAAATTCTTTTACCCATCTTCTGTTGCTGTAGTAGGCGCTTCTAGAGACCCGGATAGTGTAGGTCATGCTATAATGAGAAATCTCATAAATGGTCATTTTGCAGGAGTACTGTATCCTGTTAATCCTAAAGCGAGGGCGGTGTTGGGTGTAAAAGCATATCCAAAAATCTCAGCTATTCCAGATACTATAGATCTCGCCATAATAGTTGTCCCAAATAAAATCGTACCAGAAGTAATGGAGGAATGTGTAGAAGTTGGTGTTCAAGCAGCTGTAATAATCACTGCTGGATTTAAAGAGATAGGGCCAGAAGGAGCCAAACTAGAACAAGAAGTTGTAGCAATAGCTAGGAGAGGGGGTATCAGATTCATAGGACCGAACTGTCTTGGAATAGTAAATCCAGAACCCTCAGTAAAACTGAATGCTACTTTTGCTAGAGAAATGCCTCGAAGCGGGTCTATAGCATTCATATCTCAAAGTGGAGCATTATGTGTCGCTGCTTTAGAGTACGCTAGGAAACTTGGAATAGGTTTCTCGAAGATAGTGAGTCTTGGGAATAAAGCTGACATAAACGAGATAGATGTTTTAGAATACCTTGAAAACGATCCACAAACAAAAGTTATCTTACTGTATGTTGAAGATATATCACATGGTAGAAGATTCATAGATGTAGTTAGACATATTACTGGAGAATCGAGGAAACCGGTAATAGCGATAAAAGCTGGAAGAACGCCAGAAGGGGCCAGAGCTGCTTCAAGCCATACAGGAGCATTAGCAAGTTCTGATGAGGTCTACGATGCCATCTTCGAGCAATCCGGAGTTCTTAGAGTAGATACAGTTCAAGATCTATTCAATTACGCTAAAGCTTTCGCATATCAACCTATCCCAGCCGGAGATAGAGTAGCAATAATAACGAATGCAGGTGGACCGGGGATACTGGCTACAGACGCTGTTGTAAGATCAGGGCTCAGGATAGCTCAGCTAAATGAAGAAACGAAGAAGAAGCTTAGAGAAGGTTTATCTCCAGCTGCCAGTGTAAAGAATCCAGTAGACCTAGTTGGAGATGCTAATAGTTTAAGATACGAGTACGCTCTCAATCATGTACTCTCAGATGAGAATGTAGATGCAGCTATAATCGTCCTCACACCACAAGCTATGACGAATGTTGACGATATAGCTAGAGTAGTTGTCTCAACATCTCAAAAATATAAGAAAACAGTATTAACATGTTTTATGGGTGTGAGCGATATTTCATCTGCAATCGAGATACTAGAATCATCAAGTATACCTAATTTCGATTTTCCAGAAGCAGCAGCTAGAACACTAGCAGCTATGAAGAAGTTTAGTAGTTGGGTTAACAGACCTAGAACAGAAGTCAGAACATTTCTAGTAGATAGAGAGAAGGTAGCGAAAACTATAGAGAAAGCTCTACTGGAAGGTAGAACATATATGCCTGATGCTGAAGCACTTGGCGTACTTAAGAACTATGGGTTTAAGATCGCTGAATATTATATTGCGAAGAGTGTTGATGAAGCTGTTGAAGCTGCTGAGAAACTAGGTTATCCGGTCGTTTTAAAGATAGCTTCCCCGGACATTGTGCATAAATTTGATATAGGTGGGGTAGAAATCAAGCTTGAGACACCTGAAGAAGTGAGAGAAGCATATAATAGGATAATTAGTAATGTTAAGAAGCATGCACCTGATGCACGTATATGGGGTGTAACTGTTCAAGAAATGGTTAAGAATGGTGTAGAAGTTATCTTCGGTGCTAAGAAAGACCCAATTTTTGGACCAGTAATAATGTTTGGTTTAGGCGGAATATATGTTGAAGCTTACAAAGACGTCAGCTTTAGGCTAGCACCAATAAGAGAGCTAAGTGCATACCATATGATAGAAGAGATAAGAGCAAGCCAGATACTTAAAGGATACAGAGGTAAACCGCCTAGAGATATAGATGCATTAGCAGAAGGATTGATGCGTCTCTCCCAACTAGTCGTAGAACATCCAGAAATAGAAGAACTAGACATAAACCCAGTTATAGCTTTCGAGAAAGGTAAAGGATACAAAGCAGTAGATGCAAGAATAGTTCTCAGAAAACCGAAGACAGAATCAGTATAAACTTATAAGAATCGGAAAGACAGTTATTAGAAGGGATGATGAACAACGTCCAAGTTGATTTATGATACACGACGGGCAGTCTGACCCACAACAAATTAACAAGAAAATCTCTCCAACTCAATAAAACAAGGCTAAGCAGATGTTTGAATACTACACTTGAAAGATTGGAGAAGGTTTTCTAAAACTTATCTTGAATATTTATTCTGGGGGAGCGTATGAGTATAGATGTCGAGCCTATTCATGCTCAGGCTTTCTTTAGAGTTGATGGAAAAGGGTTATTCACAGAAATACTTGTATTCGATTACCTAGATAAAGAAAACTTTTACTACAAGATACTGGAAGATGAAGAAAGATATGTAGATGAAATGATGAGATTATCAACAGTAATGAATGAATTCCTAGAAGAAGAGAAGATAATAATAAACAATAGGAGAGTAGAGGCAAAAGTCACCATAGTTAATCTAGAGTTTAGAGGAGCCCCAGAGCTTCCTACGATAATCTATATCATAGAGTTTAGTGGAGAACTCGTAAATGGATTAAATGTGTATGAATGTTACTATGAAGAAGGAGTTGCAGAATACGATTACGAAATCTACTGGATCTTTCCAGAGGATACTGAGATAGTTAAAGTAGATATAAGTGGAGAACACGAGATCCTAAATCATAGAATTCTAATATCTAGTGTTAGGAGAGGTGAAAAATACAAAGGCTACGAAAAGATAGTATTCAAATTAGAGTAATGTTTCTCTAAATATATTCCGTTAGTAGTCTTCAGTTATAGAGCTAGCCAGCCTTCTCTGTTTTTACTTTTTGTTTAATTTCTTCTATCTTTGATTTTGGTAATGTGAGCGCTGGCTTCTCTGGAAGTAGCCCTTGAGGTCTAAATAGAACTAGTATTATTATTGCGAGACCTACAAGAATGTATTCGAACCAAGCTGGGTTTATCGGTATGAATGTAGTCAACTCTGTTTTGTAGGCGTAGATTAGTGTACGGATTACTGAGAATACGAAGACTCCTACCAGCATGCCTAGATTGTTACCAACACCTCCAAGCATCATGTATGCCCATGGCCAGAAAGTCCACGTAAGCCTAGTGTATGTTACAGCTTTGAAGCTTCCAGTATAGAATGCCCATAAAGCTCCACCAATAGCTGCGAGCGCTCCACCAATCATTAATGCTTGTGCTCTAAGCTTAACGATATCTTTACCATATATTGCTGCAGCTACTTCTGAATCTCTCATAGCTTTTAGAGCTCTACCAAAGGGTGATCTTATTAAACTCTCAGCAAATAAGAAAACTATCATAGCGAATCCAATTATTATCAACACTAATCCCAAGTATCTCTCTGGACCTACACCTATCCATCTGAAAACATCTGGAACATTCACACCCTGAGTACCTCCAGCCAACCCTTCCACATTCCATGCAATAGTGTTTAATGCATCTCCAAATGCAAGTAAAGTTATCCCAAGATATGCTTCTTTCAATCTTAAAGCTGGATAAGAACAGAGGTAACCTATCAATGCTCCGAGAAGTGCTGCTATTATGAGTGTTAAGAATAATATCCCTATCGATAAAGTTACGTTGGTGGCTAGCGTTCTATTTATCTGATCAACTATCTTGAAGTTTATCATGTGGTCTGCGTACTCGAGACCAGAAGGTAGACCCATAATCGCAGCTAGTAATCTACCTGAAATCGCTGCAGCGACAAGTGCGCCTACTAGTACAGCTAGGACTCTTCCGAACTGTGATATACCAGCTATTCCTACTTCTAGGTTAAGACTGACAGTAATTATCAAGCCTATTCCAAAGTTTATCAGTATGTTTAGTACGAGAGGATGTATCTCGATAACCATTTCACCCACCACCTCCACTACCTACACGACCACCTGTTCCAGGAGTTTTTATAATAATTTTCTTTAATTTTATTCCAGCAAGACCTTGTGGATATATTAGTAGTGTGGTGACGAGTGCTGCGAGAGGTATCAGTATTCTGTATGCTAGAATCCATCCACCAATACTTAAAGCTAGAACTGTTATTCCAATATATTCACTTAATCCTACTAGAAAACCTCCGAGAAGACTGCCAAATATACTTGATAACCCGCCAACTATAGATCCAGCGAACATTGTTACTATTATCGTCATACCAACTGTTGGATAACCACTCATAGTTAGAGATAATAGTCCTCCTCCAAGTCCCGCTAAAGCACCTCCCACAAACCATGAGAAGATGTAAACCTTCTCAGGATTTATTCCTAGAACGGTTGCTAGCTGAGTATTCTCTATCGTAGCTCTAACAGCTATTCCAAACTTAGTCTTCTTCAAGAAAAGATGGAGAGCAACTATCAATACAACTACTACACATACCGTTACGAATGGGATAGCACGTACCCCTAAACCATCCATGCTTCCAAGTACGAGGTCTTTAAGTTCTAATACAAAGTATCTAGCATTTATTTTGTAGACATCTGTTAAGTAATCAGCAAATATGTTTATCGTTGCAAGTAGTACTAAATCTACTCCAAGAGTAGACATCATTAGGGTTATTGGTGAAGCTCCCGCTCTCAGCAACCACCTATTCACTCCAAAATATAACAGTATGCCGAGAAAACCTGAGAAGAGAGCTGCTAACGGGACGTAGTAGTAAGGAGTCCCACCGAAGATTGAATAACATGCAAAAACTACGTAGAAACCCCATCCAACCATAGATGCATGAGCAAAATTAAAAGTCCTAGTAGCCATGTAGATTAAGGTTATTCCTGCAGCTGTAAGAGCAATTCCACCAGAGTATGCTACAGCCTTCAATACAAGATCTATCACTTTGCCGACAACCCCGTTTTCTTTAAATTTTTATACATAACACTAGCCTATAAAAATAACGTTAACCATTCTCAAAGCAACCATCAATACACAATTATTCTCACGAAAAATTTTTAAGCAATCGTTTTTAGATAAGTCTCAAGGTGATAAGTGTGAAAATGAAAGGAGTTTCGAGAGCCGTCGCAGCAGCACTCCTAGTAATTGGATTAATAATCGGGATTGCTATAGGCTACGTAGTAGTTTCAACAACAGCTCCACCTACTCCAGCAGCCGCCACGGTAACAGTAACTGCAACGGTAGTTTCAACAGTAACTCAAACTGCTCCAGCGGCACCTGGACTTAGAGGAGAAGTACCTATAGGAGCACTACTACCTTTAACAGGAGTGTTATCAAGCTATGGTGAAAATGATAAAGTTGCTCTAGAATTCGCTGAGAAAGAAATTAATGAATGGCTTAAAGCGAGAGGTGAAGAATGGTACATAAAATTGTATATAGAGGATTCTGCAACCGATCCAAAAACGGCATTAGACAAGTTAATGACACTTCACGGAAAAGGGATCAAGTTCATAATTGGACCTATGAGTAGTGCCGAGGTTAGTGAGATTAAGTCTTATGCAGATGCGAACGAGATACTAGTTATCTCACAATCATCTACAAGTCCAGCTCTAGCCATAGAGGAAGATTGGATATTCAGATACGTGACAACAGATCTAATACAAGGTCCAGCTGCTGCTAGAGTAGCCTACACCCAAGGAATAAGATATCTCGTACAGATCTGGAGAGGAGATACGTGGGGAGATGGTTTAGCACGTGCTACACGTGAAGCCTTCTTAAACATATTAAAGAAGACAGGAGAGCCTGGAGATGTTATAGAAGGTGTGAGATATGATCCAGCTGCAAAAGAATTCTCAGCAGAAGCAGCTAAGCTTGCAAGCTTAGTAACAGACCTCGTAAACAAATACGGTAAAGACAAAGTAGGTATAGATGCTATAGGATTCGAAGAAATGATCGCATTCATAACCGCGGCAAAAGCATATCCAATACTCTCTGAAGTTAAGTGGGTTGGATCCGATGGTACAGCAGGTGTTAGCGGTCTAGTCAAAGAAGCAGAGCTAGCAGAATTCTGTATGAAGATACAGTTCCTCAATCCAATAGTAACGCCTGGTGTTTCACCACATACAGAGAAAGTAAAGAACTATGTTAGAGAGAAGCTTGGTAGAGATCCAGAACCATATGCCTACAACTCATACGATGCTCTATGGACTATAGTGATAGCTTTAGATCTAGTTGACAAGTATGATTCAAAAGCTGTTAAAGCAATACTTCCAGAAGTTGTGAAGAGATATATGGGCGCCTCTGGATTCTTTGAATTAGATAAAGCTGGAGACAGAGCTTACGCAGACTATGAACTATGGATACCGTGGCGTGTCGATGGCAAGTATGATTGGCGGATAGCTGGAATATGGCGTGGCGCTACAGATACCGTAGAATGGGCTGACTGGTGGCTTCAAGCTACTAAGTAAAATCTACACTTTAATTCATTGTAGAAAAGAAATAAATTTTTTAACTCCTCTATTTTTTATGTTTGTTAAGGAACTGAGAATAATGAGTGAACGTGTTCTCTGGACTGAGAATTTGTGTAAGTATTTCGGAGGGCTAGCTGCAGTTAACAATGTGAGCATATCTGTAAGAGAGAAGTCTATAACTATGCTTATTGGACCTAATGGTGCAGGTAAGACTACTTTTGTCAATCTCTGTACAGGTGTATTGAAACCAGATTCTGGGAAGATCTATTTCCTAGGTAAAGATATTACTGGATGGCCGTCCCACAGAATCTATAGAGAAGGATTTGTTAGAACATTCCAGATACCGTCACCTTTCCTAAAACTAACGGTATTAGAAAATGTTTTAGCATCCTTGAAAAGTGATGCAGAGAACCCTCTGAAAGCACCTCTAAGAAAGATTTGGATTAAGGATGAAGAAGAAAATATAGAGAAAGCTTTCAAGATATTGTCTAGAGTTGGTTTAGAAGATTTATGGTATTATGAAGCTTTCAGACTTGGTGGAGCGCAACTCAAAATGCTTGAAGTTGCAAGAGCTCTAGCAACAGGAGCTAAACTTATCGCTCTAGACGAACCTATAGGAGGAGTAGATCCAGCTTACGCTGGAGATATACTTGGATATATCAGGAACATTAAAAATACTATGAATGTAAGCTTCTTACTGATAGAACATAGAGTTGATATAGCTTTACCATATGCAGACTACGTATACGTGATGGATCGGGGAAAAGTGATATTTGAAGGAACGCCACCAGAAGTAGAAAAGAACCCGAAAGTTATAGAAGTATACCTAGGAGGATAAGACACATGAGTATACTGGAAACTAGGTCACTATATTCTGGGTATGGTAAGATTAAAGTTCTCTTTGATGTAAACTTCAAAGTAGAAGATAGAAAGATAACGGTTGTCGTAGGACCTAACGGTGCTGGAAAGACAACCCTACTCAATAGTATAATGGGTCTAGCTACGATACATTCTGGAGACATATTCTATGAAGGAAGAAAGATAACAAGTCTACCTCCATATAAAATAGCTAAAATGGGAATAGCGTATCTTCCTCAGATGGGGAACGTTCTCTCAGAACTAACTGTAGAAGAAAATCTAAGAATTGCAGGATACCTTCTGCCCATGAAAGAGATAAAAGAAAGAACAAAAGAAATACTTGAATTCTTCCCAGTCCTAAAAGAATTTGTTGACAGGAAGGCTGGAACACTTAGTGGCGGAGAACGTAGGATGCTTGCAATAGGAATGGCTTTAATGAGGAGACCGAAGATATTATTGTTAGATGAGATGTCCACTGATCTAGCGCCTATACTTGTAAAGAAGGTTATGGAGAAGGTTGTACAACTAAGAGATGAACTAGGATTAACGATAGTAATGGTTGAGCAAGTAGCTAAGAAAGCTTTAGAAATTGGAGACAAAGCATACCTACTCGTAAGCGGAACAATTAGATTTGAAGGAAACTCTGGAGAACTATTAAGCCATCCAGAATTAGCAAAACTATACTTAGGAATAGCAGGTAGATAAACAACCCCTTTAAAAGAATACCTAAATAAACATTAATCAATAGATATATTGAATCTAAGAGGAGTTGAAAACATGTATTACAAGATAAGAGTTAGGGAGCTGATATCAGTGATAGCGCTCTTCTTATTCTTCCTCGCAATACTTACATTTCTTGCAGGATTAGCCTACATAATCAGAGAAACATCTCCCTGGATTACAAAAATCTTCATCAAGATAGTCACAGTCTAGATGAAGACCCTAATACATGTAACTGGAAATCATTTAGTAATGTTTCTAGAAAATGATTGTGAAAAATGATATTCCAAACGATATGGCATTAAATCTACTTACCACCTACCTGAAACTGTCTAGAGAGAAAGTTGAGCCAACTATAGAAGAGATTTCAGAAAACACTTTAATTGTTAAAGAACTGGTTGAAGCTTACTTAAGAGAAATTTTCAAGAATTTAGATACGCTGGAGAAGAGAAGGGTTAAAGCTGCTAAAACAGCTATCTTACTAGGAGTTGAAGGAGAGAGAATTGCAAAATATCTTGATTGGAAAGAATTTGAAGAACTTGCTGTAGAACTTTTCAGTGAAGCTGGATACAGAGTAATCAAGAATGTCAAATTAAAGATAGATAAGAACAGAATACAGATAGATTTAATAGCATGTAGAGATAACGTAATGTTAGTTGTAGATTGTAAACATTGGAATAAACCTCCAGCATACTCTGCTAGGAGGAAAATAGTTGTAAGACAAGAAGAAAGAATAAATCAGCTCTCAAAGATCGGGGGAGAAGTGGAAGTCATAATGGTACCAGTCGTTCTAACACTCTACACTCCAAGAGAATTAATAGTTGAAGGACACCCCTATGTTCCAATAGGTAAAATAAGAGGATTCATAGAATGGTTTACAAACAATTACCCTTTCTTAAAATACTTTAAAGCTAGAATAAATCTAGAAAAAATATTCCTACATAAATAAAAACCAACAAATACATTCAATTTTACCCGATTTATCCGCATCCAAATGTTAAGATATTTTTAAGAGATAAGAAATTAGTAATTGTTCCCTTTTGAATAGAATACTGTAATTTAAATATGTTTTAGATTTATCTTACGATAACTCTAAAATCTGCCTTGACGTTAGTATAGATGCCCGATGAAGAACTTTAGCTCATACTGATCCATGATGATCCATAGGGTCTCTGAGGGAAATATTAGAAACCTGGAAAAATGAGAATTTATTCAGTAATATTACCTAGATCATAGAAACGTATTAAGTTTATGTTTTGAAAGATATTTGCATATAATTATATCTGAGAAATGTTTATGAGTAAATATTTACTTAGTATTTTGAACGGTCATGAAGTTAGAAGATAGAATCTACAAGATTGAAGAAGAAGAGGAAGAATGGGAAGAATGGGAGGAAGAAGAATTCGAGGAGGAAGAAGAAGGCTGGGAGGAAGAAGAGGAAGAATTCTAAACTTCAGGGAAAATAATGACGATCCTCTTTGACGTGTCAATCACTCTTTCTAGATTCGTCCAGCGAAGCACTTTTCTAACCCTTCTCCTAAATTTCTTTAATGTTTTTTGAAGAACTACTATGTTAGCATCAAGATTTTCAGCTTCACTTAGAATTGCTTCAGCAATATCTCTAGATGCAACCACTCTTAATTGTACGTTAAAACCTTCCATTTCAATCCACTTAACCAATTCACTAAATTTCTTTTTTGCTTCATCTATATATGGTTGGACTAGTTCATCATAGAGAGATGTGTGAAATGGAAATTCTAGTACATGTAATACGTATATCTCTGCCTTATCTTTGGGAAGTAGTTTAAGTAGAGTTATTAATGCTTCATGATTTAAAACATCTTTAACTGCTAAGAGTATTCTAAGAGTGGGGTTACTACTCATTCTTCTACTGGTCTCCCATTTCTTTTATAAGTATACAAGACCATTGATGTAACGGTGCTCTTAACGCCATCTATCTTCATTATCTTATCTTTTATAAGATTCCTGAAACTGGTAACATCTTCAGATCTGACGATAGCTATTATATCGAATTCTCCTGTAACTTCATATAAGTCTAGAGTTTCAGGTAAATCATTTATCTTCCTAGCTACTTCTTCGAGTTTGGAAGATTCAACGAATACGTGTATTATTGCGAGAACCCCTCTCGGCATATGTTAAACCCTCCTAAGTACCATAATGTTACCACGATACCTAGATATAACTTTATATAATCTATCTTCACGTGCTTTCTCTATACGACCTTTCTCAGTCATCCTTCTTATCAATGCTATAAAGTCTAGTCTACCAGATTCTATCTCTCTAGAAACAACCTTCTCTAAATCCCCTATCAATACTTTTGTACTCACTTTGTAACCCATATTTCTCAATTCTTCTGCAGAATCTTCAAGTTCATTTAATAGGTCTCTTTTAATCTTTTCTAATTCGATCCTGTCTGAAGGAGATCTTAAATCTAAATTAAATTCGCTTGGCTCTATAATGCTTATCAAAGTTATTTCAAATCTTTTATCTAACTGTTTTGTTATCGTTTCTACTATTTTCCTAGTTTCTTCGAAGATGGGTCTTATGAGAACACCTACACGATATATGTAGGAAGCAGGTACTATGAGTTTCTTAGAATAGGTATCTGTAAGTTTCATACGTATTTTACGTCTATAGTAAACGTACATTAGTAAACCTGCTGTAATCCAGATTAATCCAAGTATTCTTCCTCTCCCATGGAAGAACATAACGAGAACTAGGAGAGATAATACACCAATTAACCCTATTAATCCTGTTAGAGGTATGCGGATTATAGATCTACGAAACGGTATCTTAATCTCTCCTGGAGTAATCCAAGGTTTGTAGACTTCTTCTTCAGTGTTCCTTAGTTTTATAAAGGCTAGCATTAGTATCACGTATCCTAGAAGTGAGCCGAAGACATATAGTTCAGCTACGAATGGGATACTTCCTATAGATGCAAGTAGTAAACCGATCATGCCGAATATTATTACTGTTCTAGTCGGTGTCCTAAATCTTGGATGTATTTTGTAGAACCATACGGGTAGGAGCTTAAACTTACCCATAGATGCTACAAGTCTCGATACACCAACAATACCAGTATTCGATGAAGCATAACATAGAACGAATCCAGCTAAAGCAACCAACTTTGCACCAAACTTTCCTATAACAGGATACGTTTCAACTAGAGCAGCTATAGAATACTCGTAACTCTCTGCAAGCCGCGTCCAGTCCATGGAACCTATAGAGAGTATAGAGAAACTCATAACTGAAATCAAGACAACAATTACAGACAGCTTTGCAGCTTTCGGAATATATTTTAATGGTCTCTTAGTTTCTTCAGCTGCTTGTGCAATAGATTCTATCCCTACGAATGAGGCCATAGCTAGAGTTATCGAGTAGAGGAAATTCTGTAGATTGATCTCTAGAAATGGAATATAAGATATTTCTTCAAATACTTTAGCTGAACCAATTATCCTGATTTGTTCTATTAGCTTACTAGGATTAAATACGAGTATGAATCCCGGCACCAAGATGAATACCTGTATTGCTAAACCCATTATCACGAGAGCTGTAGACATCTCTACAGAATACCTTATCCCTAGATAATTTATTATTATGAGAAGTATTATCAGAAAAATTGAGATTAATCCTATCAAAGGAATTCCGAGAAAACTAAGACTATATGAATAACCAGTTAATCCAGTTAAGTAAAGTAAGTATCCAGAAGCAGTTAAAGCAAATAATGAGATACATAGTGTGTATCCCATGATTAAAGCCCATCCAGCTATGAAGCCGTATAAATCGTTGAAAGCTTTCATAGCATATACGTGTGCTCCTCCAGCGTACGGATAAATAGGAGCAAGTTCAGCGTAAGCTAAACCTATGCAAATATAGATTATAGCTGTGATTAAGAAGACGACTGGAGCTACGCCCGCTGCATATAGAACTATTAGTCCTAGTGCTATGAATATGTCTGCACCTACGTCAGCATATCCTAGAGAGAAAGAACCAAACCATCCAACTTCTCTCTTTAAAGTAACTTCCTCACCCATAGACTATACCTCTTAAACATCTTCAACATGAATAGTTCTTAACGATCTCATAAACAACAAGTTCTTCAAAGAATAAACGTCTAGATAAAGCTATATTAATAGTTAGCTCTTCTTCTATAAGATCTTTTATAAAAAAATATTTATTGGTGGTTCCTGAAGGTGGTGAGGCTACAAATACTAGGAGTCCACCTTGCTTAAGATGTTGTAGAGATTCTTTTATTAATCTCTTGATAAATCCTGATCCACCTTCTATCGTTACGTCTCCTAGATCTTCAGGTTCAAGATATGGTGGATTAGAGATTATTAGATCGAAGAAAACAGATTTCCTAAACATCGTTAACAGATCTCCGCACACAATATGGCATACATTCTTTCTACTAGATTTTCCAATCCTTCTCAACGTTTCTTTAGACGCTTGATACATTATATCTATGGCATAGACTTCTTCAGATATTTCTAAAAGTTTCTCGGTAATCAGTCCTTTCCCACTACCTATCTCTAGGCTTCTCTTAAAAACTCTTTTAGAAGAAGTGAGGTTGTCTAGGTATTTCAAGAGCAGATATGTATCTTCAGAGGGTTCGTAAACCTGGTTCATAGAGGAGCCTCATCTTCATCGTAAAAAATATGTCGTACTTATGTTATGGATATATTCTTGCGGGTGTTCTAGGAAAGAGGCATGCGCTACGGATGTGGGGGAGTTTTAGAAGCCACCATAATACTCTCTCTATCCCCATTCCGAAACCACTATGGGGTACACTTCCATATTTTCTTAGATCTAGATACCATTTATAGTCTTCAAGATTGAGCCCGTTCTCTCTTATCCTTTCTACCAGCAGGTTGTAGTCATGTATTCTCTGTCCACCTCCTACTATCTCTCCATAACCTCCAGGCGCAAGCAAGTCTGCGTTTAAACACACTGAAGGATTCTCAGGATCAGGCATATGGTAAAATGCTTTACTCTCTCTTGGGTAGTGTGTTACGAAGAAGGGTTTATCAAATTCTAGGGAGAGTTCTCTTTCTTCATCTGCCCCGAAATCGTCCCCCCATCTTAACTCTATATTCTTTCTCCTCAAGATCTCTAAAGCTTCAGCATACTTTATTTTAGGGTATGGGGGTTCGGCTAATTCTGGTTTTATCTCTCTACCCAGAATCTTTAATTCCTCTCGGCATTTCTCACATACACTCTTGACCATGTTATACAAAAGTTCTTCTATTACCTTCATTATACTCCATAGATCTGCAAAAGCTACTTCAACTTCTAGATGCCAGAATTCTGTTAGATGTCTCCTAGTTCTACTCATCTCTGCTCTAAAACTTGGCTGGAGACTGTAAACTTTCTCTAGAGAGTATATAGCAGCTTCTTGATAAAACTGGACGCTTTGAGTTAAATATACGGTCTTCCCAAAATAATCTACTTTAAAGAGTGTTGCACCACCTTCAACGGCCGCTGTTATGAAGGTTGGACAATTGATCTCTATGAAACCATTCTCCTTTAGCCATCTACGTGCAGCATCTATCAACTCAGCTCTAATCTTCATTATAGCTCCAACCCTCGGGCTTCTAAGATGTAGGTGCCTATTATCTAAAAGGAACTTTAATCCAACACCCTTTCTTATAGGAAAATCATCTAAGCTCTGGCTCAATATTTCTAGACTATTACATTGTATCTCAACTCCTCCAGGTGCTCTAGGATCCTTCTTCACCTTTCCTCTAATCCTGACTGCGGATTCTATCTTGGCTTCTAAAGATTTCTGAAAACTCTCTGAATTAGTTAAACCATATTTAACAGCTACCTGGATTACCCCAGTAGAATCTCTAAGATCTATGAATACTAGTTTCCCATGACTTCTCTTTGATCTAACCCAGCCTACCAGTTCTATTTCTGAACCATCTTCTAGATCAAAGACTTCTCTTACACTGATAGTCTTATGCACACCCAATCCTCCATAATCTTACGCATGCTTACTTATTTTTTTCTATTTCCTTGGGGGGCTTATAGTAGCATTCTCAAGACTTAAGAACCAATCTTCACGTTATTGGTGATCCTTCTGGTATAGGTTTCTCTGGTATGAGTGGAACGATGTTTTCTTCACTAGCTGTAGCTGCGAGTATCATACATTCAGATATTTCTCCTCTAATCTTCTTTGGTTTAAGATTGAATACAAATGCGAAAAGTTTACCTACGAAGTGTTCTGCATCATAAATATGGCCAAGACCTGCAACCGCCTGCTTCTTCACACCTCCAAAATCAACTATCATCTTTATCAATTTATCAGAACCTTTCACTCTCTCTGCTTGAATAACCCGTCCAATCCGTAAATCAATTCGTTTAAACTCAGCTATATCTACTTCCGACATCTTCAGCACCACCATTACTATAACATAGCTTACTAATATACTAATATCATTCGCTTTATTGTAACTGGTAACTTCATCTATCAATTTACCCGAAAATTTTTATACAACTAAAACGATATTAAATATGATGGTGTGTAGAAGAATGGGTTCGAGAAAGAAAAGTCCAAAGAAGAAGGCAGCAAAGAAAAAGGCAGCAAAGAAGAAAACAGCAAGAAAAGTAAAGAGAGCAAAGAAGCCTGCAGCTAAAGCTGCACCCACAGGAGAAGTTCCAGCTTAAGTAGGAACTACAATACACTACCCAAAATCTTATTTTTCATTCTTCCCATATTTTGGATAAACTTCTAGATGAATAGATCTTCTTCGTAAAGTTGTTCCTTTTCTTTTTTAGATCTACTGGCTAGTTTTGAGAATACTAATGGTAGGAGCGAGAAGATGGAGGATGCTATAGGTGGGATAACCATTAGGAAGATTATGTCTAACAATCTATAGAATAGTAAGTCTGACATAACCTTATCTATGAAGCTCATCCATGTTAAGTTATCTAAAAGTAGTGGGTAGCTAATGAAAACAGAGAAAATCCAGCTGGCGAATACTATCATAGCTGAAGTTAAGATTATTCTAGCTGATGTACCTGGCTCGTGTATCATAAATCCTATAAAGAAAGCCGTAAAGATCCATATTAATAATGGCCAAATCCCTGGAGATACTCCACCTCCCAGAGAAGGAGCACCTAAAGCTGATGAGAGAGGAATAATCAACAAACTATAACCTTCTCTGATAAATAGCATTAATCCAACTTGTAGAGGAACGCTGCCCCAAACTATATTACGTATACAAAATATGGAACCTAAAGTCAAGATGGCTAAAGCTGAGCTTAACCCAAGTATAAACTTATTCATCTCCATCTCATCTTCCCCTAGAAACCACCAGATAAAACTATACCTTCTTTCTAGAGTAGGTTATATCTATAGAGAATACATAGGTAGTTTATGAGAGAACTTATCAAAAGGTTTATGAATTCTTTTAAAAGATATGAATTTAGACATGTTATTCGGTTACGTTATTGCTGAAAGATTTCGTGAGAGTGGTAGAAGTAAGAAGAAACGAGACTACATAATTGATTTCCCATCTATAGAGAGTAAGGAGCAAGCTCTACAGTTGATCGGTCTTCAGGTAGAGTATGTTGATAACTATGTAAAGATTCGTGGTAGAATTCTTAAACCTCACGGTGTTAAAGGAAAGGTGAGAGCTAGATTCGTCAAACCTCTTCCAGGACAATTCTGGAGAGGCAAAGTATATTTGAAGAGCCCTGTGTCTTCAGAGATTTTAGAAAAACTTAAAGTAGAGCAGCCTTCTTCTCAAACTGTTTAATGTATCTCTCTCTAAGTTCTTGAATTGTACTAGCTTCATATGGTTTCTTATCAGTTCTTATCTTCGTTATCCTAGCAAATCTTAAAGCTAGACCTGAACTGTACTTCCTACTCTTCTGTATTTCATTATAAGCTACTTCTACCACTATCTCAGGCTTAACTATGACGGTGTACCCGTACTCACGTATCTTTAATTCTAGAAGCTTCTTAGTAATCCATTCAAACTCCTCGTCTGTTAATCCTTTAAATGTTTTTCCAACTACCTCATATCTACCTGTATCAGGATTGTATGCAGCTAGGTGGTAATTGCTCAGCCACCCTGTTCTTCTACCATACCCCCAGTCTGCCGCAACTATAACTAGGTCAAGTGTATCCGCAGGTTTTACTTTAAGCCAGAGATCTTCTCTCCTGCCAGGCTTATATACGCTATCAAGTTTCTTTACCATGACCCCTTCATGTCCAGAATTTATAGCTTTCTTTAAGAATTCTTCTAATTCTCTTCTAGATTTAACGATCTTTCTAGGAATAAGTATGTCTGGATGTGCTACCTCCTCCAGTATCTCCCAACGTTTAACGTAGGGTAGATCTATCAATTCTTTACCATCTAGGTAGAGTATATCGAATAAGAAGAGTTTTAAGGAGATTTCATTTGTAGAGGTTCTTTCCTCTTTTTTCTTAAATCTTCTTAAGAGTGCTTGGAAGGGGAGAGGTCTACCACTACTATCTACAGCTATGATTTCTCCATCTAGAATAGCTTTACATGGTTTAACATACTTCTTCACTTGTTCTACTACATCTGGAGCACTATGGGTAATCTCATTCAATCTTCTAGTAAAGATCTTCACACCTTCTCCGCCAAGATGTATGTGTACTCTAGCACCATCAACCTTAAATTCTACAGCATACGTTACATTAGACTCTCTAAACAATTCATCCAGATTATCACACTGCTCAGCAAGCATAGGTCTTAGAGGTTTATATAGTGAAAGTTTTATAGATTCTATTCCTTCTCCACCTCTTCCTAAAACAATTTTAGCTAGTTCACCTATATCTCCAATAAGCATATATGCTCTCCGGATAGAATCTAGAGAAACGTTAACCATTTCCGCTAAAGCTTCTAGTAAGACACCTTCATTTACACCATGTTGCATCTCTCCAATCAATATCTTCGTAAACCATTCTTTCTCAATTTCACTCATTCTAGATAGTAGAGATGAAAGAATACTCCTTTTCTTCCCTCTAGAACCTCGACCTTCAATCTCAGCTATCTTTGTGAAAGTCTCTGCTACTTCTAATAATGTAGGTGGTTCAGTTACTAGTAGAGTAGCTTGGTTATCCCAAATCTCCATAATCGTTGCATAACCAATGTTTAAATCTTTATCAGTAAACTCGTGTAAAGGTCTACCTATCAAGAAACGTGAAGCCCATTCAACCTCATCTACATTAAGCTCTCTAAAGAAACGGATAATCAAAGAAATCTTATCCTTCCTACCCGAAATCTCTCTAAGTTTTTCACATACTTCTGCAAACTCTCTAAATAAAACCATCTTCAATAAATAAATAATCAATACTTCATATATTTTTGATCCTTTCACTGAATGAAAGTATGATCCAGAGAATTGCAGAATCAAGACTTAGAGTTGGTGAGAAAAGAAATCTTAGAGATAAAGACATCTAATGAAAAGATTAAAATTGTGGTATGATTAAACATTCTTGAAGATTATGGCTAGCCCTACTAGATCCGAAGGGAAGATCTTCTATCAATGTGTTTGGTGTAACAAGATTTTCGAGAAAGAAAAACTTTCAAGAGTTGCAGAAACTAGATGTCCTTACTGTGGTTTTAATGTTATTATGAAAGCAAAACCTTTTAGAGCTAAGCTCTTAGTAACTTCTGAATTAACGAAAGAACAGAGAATTTTAACTGGATAGAAGTTTTTCCTCAGAAACCATCTCTATGCTAGATCTTACTTACGTCCTCTTATCTCCTGTATCTTCTTAATTATTTCTTCTAGGAAGTCTTTAGCTGCTCCAGGATCTATTATGGATACACTACTGGCTGCTACACTTATTCCTGCTGCTTCTCCTAACTTCTTTTTGGAATCTACGAATGTATATGGTATCTTCTTTTCATCACATAGTGGAGGCAGGAATGCAACTATCTCAGGTGGATCTACGTCTGTAGCTATTACGACGAATTTTGACTGCCCTCTTTCTATTGATTTTATTACTTCGTTTACTCCTTTCCTTATCTTACCTGTTTCTCTAGCCATCTTAACTATTTCTAGAGTTGCTTTCATAAGTTCTTCAGGAGGTGTGAAAGTTACATAACTCGGATTAGGCATGTGCCTTCATCTCCGATATCTCAGTATCTAGCTCATACATATACATTACGCTTTAAGCCTGCTAGAAGCTAAATATATGTTATATCTTCGTGTCTAGGATAAATATGTCTGGAGATGGAGTTAGAGAAGAAGATATTGAAATGGGCTTTAAAGAATGCTTTAGATTATCAAGGTAAAGCTGATAAAAATGCTGTTATATCTAAAGTTATTAGAGAAGATCCTAGTCTTAAAGAAAAAGCTAGAGAAATTGTCAAGATTGTAGAAGAAGTTGTAGCTAGAGTTAACCTTATGAGTTTAAATGAACAGAAAGCTTTACTAGAAGAAATCGCTCCAGAACTAATAGAGTATAAGCCTAAAGTTGAAGAAAAGAAGCTCCCCCCACTTCCTCATGCTCTTAGAGGTAGAGTTGTTACACGTCTACCGCCAGAGCCGAGTGGATATATGCATATAGGTCATGCTATGAGCGGTATCCTAAACTACGTCTATGCAAAAATGTATGATGGTAAGATTTGGCTTAGATTTGAAGATACAGACCCCAGAAAAGTAAAGTTAGAGTACTATGAAAGTTTTAGGAAGGGGTATAGATGGCTTGGTATAGAATGGGATTACGAAAAGAACAATAGTGATGACATGGAGCTGTTCTACGAGTATGCAGAAAAACTAATCAATAAAGGCTACGCATATATTTGCTTCTGTAAACAAGATAAGATAAAAGTTTATAGAAGAGAAGGAATAAAATGTGAACATAGAGATCATAGTGTAGAAGAGAATATCCGTTTCTGGAACAATCTCCTCGATGGAAAGTACGGAGAAGGTGAGGCAGTTCTTAGACTTCTTGGAGATATGTCAAGTACTAATACTACTATGAGAGACCCCTCAATATTCAGAATAGTTAAACACCCTCACCCACTACATGGTTCAAAATATATTGTGTGGCCACTCTACGATTACGCTGTAGCTATTGAAGATTATCTATGTAACGTAACACATGTTCTAAGAACAAGTGAATTTGCTCTCAGAGATGAATTACAGAACTACATCAGAAAAATTCTAGGAATGGATAGAGAGATACACTATATAGAGTATTCTAGATTTGAGTTTAAAGGTACGCCAGTATCTAAGAGGAAGCTTAGAAAGATAATAGAGATGGGGTTAGCGTCTAGCTGGGATGATCCAAGATTTCCGACAGTAGAAGGGTTGATTAGAAGAGGGATAATGCCTGAAGCTATAAGAGAATTTACACTTACACAAACAGGTTTTACATACGTTAAGAGAGAGTATGATTGGAGTTTATTATACGCATACAACAGGAGGGTGCTTGATCCAACGGCTAGGAGATTATTCTTCGTCCCAGATCCAGTAGAACTTATAGTAGAAGGTTTAAAATCAGGTGAAATAGCTCTACCATATCATCCAACCAATAAAGAACTTGGATACAGAAAAATTAGATACTCAAATATCTTCTACATATCTAAATCAGATGTAGCTACGGTTAAGCCTGGAACAATCATCCGATTAAAGTATCTAGCTAACTTCAGGATCGTAGACATAGATTTAAACAATAACAAAGTGGTAAGTGAATACGTTGAAGGAGGACCTTCAGAAAGTCTACAAATAATTCAATGGGTACCTAAAGTAGAGTATATTCCTGTCAGAGTCCTTGTTCCTGAGCCACTTTACCTAGATGAAGAAGAAATCAACAATGAGAGTTTAAAGATAATAGATGGTTATGGAGAATCGAATATAATAGATATAAGGTATGGTGAAATAGTTCAGTTTGAGAGATTTGGTTTCTGCAGGAGAGATTCAGAAAAAGAAAACATATTTATTAAAAGCCACGAATAATCAAAATGTTTTAGAAGATATTGATGTAACCTATTTTCTAACTTCTTTACCGTAATAGGTGGTCCACTTAAGTTTCCTCGGATCTCTCTTAAACTCTACCATGCTGACCCTACATTTCCTTGAACAAAACCAGAGAAGTGTTCCATCTTTCTTTACATAAAGCATTCCTTTCCCATGCATGAATTCTCTTCCACAGAAAGAACATTTATGTATGGTAGGCATTTAGATCAACCTCCTACAATTCCTACTTTATCCTCTCAGCTTCTCTCTCAGTATCTAAGAGCATGAGTATATCTCCTATCCTCACAGGTCCTTTAACATTTCTAGTTATAACTCTACCAGCATCTCTACCTTCAAGTATCCTAACTCTTACCTGAGTTATCTCACCTGTAGCACCTGTTCTACCAACTATCTGCTCAACTACAGCTGGAACAGCTTCTTCTACACGCTCAGTCTTAGCAGGCTTACTCATCTCTTTCCAGCAATAGCTAAATCAGCATCCTATTCTTAACTATTATGTTTTAATAACATCCTCCGAAGATACTATATCCTGAAAAAATGATAACTCTTAAATAGAAGAACACTATAGCTGTTTACATCCACCGAAGACTACGGGTAAAATTGCAACTTCATCTCCAGGTTTAACTGTAATAGATCTAAGATCGCTAAATCTGTAGACACTAAGACCATTAATAATTAAAAGCAATCTTCCATCAAGAAGTTTTTCTGATATATAGTTAAGCATATTTCTTTGATCTTTCAGGACTTCTTTAAGAATATCGTAAAGAGAACTCTCAGAACTAATATTATGAATTCTTTCAATGGTATGATCTGTGATACCGACTATCCTGAGCCTAATAAGATTGTTACCCACAAATCAATGTCTACACTTCTAATTTATAAGTTTTTACAATATATTAGCAACATGATAGAATAGAAAGATTTTTGCTATTGTTATAAAAGATAGTGGAATTCTTAATCAAACCGTATCGTTTACTTGATTACTATATTTTACTAACTAAAAATAGTAATCTTTAACTATCTGTAAATAAGAATTTAAATGAGATATGTCTACACATCGTGATGTTATAATAATAGGTGGTGGAGTAGCTGGAATAAATACTTCGATGATTATTAGAGAATATGATAAAGAAAGCAGTATCTCAGTTTTTACAAAAGCTCCTTTTACTTACACTAAGATGGCTTTACATTATATTATAAAGAGAGGTCTTTCAATAGAGTTCTTTAAACTTTATCCAGATTTCGATACTAAAAAGATCGAGTTTTACCCATCTACTGAAGTTAAAGCATTAAATCTGGTTGAGAGATCTATTAAGTTTGAATCTCAAGGTATTGAGAAAAAATACACTTTTAATAAATTGGTATTAGCGACAGGAGCTAAGCCGATCAAACCTGGAATTGATGGTGTCAATAAGATAGGCGTATTTACTTTCAATGAGTACGATGAAGCATTAATGGCAAATAACTACATCTGTGTGGGAATGAAGGCTTTCGTTGTAGGTGCTGGGCTAGTTGGTCTACTGCTAGCCGATGCTCTTAGAACAAGAGGATTAGATGTCACATTGGTTGAAAAATTGCCGGGAATAGGATTAACAATGTTTGATGAAGAAATCTCTAATTACTTAATTCAGAGATTAGTAAGTAAAGGTGTTAAAGTATTGACCAATGCCAGCATAGATAAAATTATGGGTGATAGAAAAGATAAGAGAAGAGTTAAGAAGGTCGTTATCAATGGATACAAGTTTCCAGCAGATATGGTGTTTTTCACAATAGGGGTTAAGCCTGAAAACAGACTGGCCGTTTCTGCAGGAATAGAGCTAGGTTCTAAGAAAGCTATAAGAACAAATGAGAAATTCGAAACATCTGTTCCAAATGTATACTCCGTAGGAGATTGTGCAACATCTATAGACTATTTCACGAAAAAAGAGACTTTTAGACCAATTGGCACATTGGCAGTTTCTATGGCTGAGATAGCTGGGAAGAATTGTGCTGGAGTTGAGACAACTTATGATGGATTCATCCCTATGCAGTATCTTGAAGTATTTGATATAGCTATTATCAGGATTGGTCTAAATACTAAAGAAGCAAAAGAACTTGGATTAAATACATCTAAAAGTATAATTAAATATAAAGTTCCAGGGATAGGAAAACATCCTATAAGCTTATTGGTTTGCTTAAGGGACCGTCGACAAACCATTATTGGATGGCAAGCTGCAAGCCCATGGTTAGTATCTTACAAATCAACAATATTCATGAAAGCAATAAAAGAAAAAATAGGATTAGACGAGTTTATGGATAAAGAAAAAAATATAGAGTTGGTTGGATAGATATGTTATGGTCTAATAGGTGCTGAAGGTCCTTTACTGACACCCGCCGCTTTTAGAGATTTTACGTATTCAACAACTAATTTATCAACAGCTTTAACTGGTTTCTCGAATCTTAGAGCATTGAATGAACATGCTTCTACGCACGCTGGTTGTCCTTCACATAGATCACACTTAACTACTCTTCCTTGTGTGTCAATGCTTATTGCACCATAAGGACATGCATACATACATGCTTTGCAATTTATACATGTTTTGTAATCTATGTATACGGCGCCTGTCTTTCCATCTCTATGTATTGCACCTACACCGCATGATTCCTGACATGGTGCAGGATTGCAGTGGAGGCATGTCGTCGGAATGAAATCTCCTGTCTCCTTCCAGCTGAATACTCTTATTCTACTATCTGTTCTACCGAATTTTCCAGATTTCTTAAAATTACATGCTAAAATGCATCGCTCACATCCAGTGCATTTATCCAGGTCTATTACTAGTATCTTTTCAGGCATGAATACTGAACTCACGATCTCACCTCCAATTCACGTATCTTAATACATCATCCATTCCAAGCTCTTTCAGTTTCTCTACAGTCGGTCTTCCCTCGGCGTCCCATCCCCTAATATTGTAGTAATCTTTCTTCATGAATTCAAAATCTTCTTCTCTCAATACTCTATTAGCGGCTGGACCTGTCTTAAGCGGATCATTATGTATTCTAGGTGGAAGTTTATCATCTTTCGATGAGATCCCAAATCTAACATTGATAGTTCGTATTAAATTGATTATTCTTTCTCCAGCTAACTCGAAGTTTCTAACATCTCTATATTCATCAAAACCTGTCACAGTCCACAGAATATTCGTTAATCTTTGATTATCCCAGCAGCAGAAATCGCATACTCCTAAAGCGAATTTAGCTGCATATTGATGTTCTTGTTGTACAACTACAATAGCTTTATTCTCGGGGCTCCACCGGTCTAGCTTGATCGGCTTAGCGCCAAGCCAGTAAGCGTTTAAGCATTCTGGGCCAATAGGCCATGACCTCAAATGGCATCCTCCTCGATCTGCCACTGCGTAAGATAAACCCATCGCTGGAGAAGCTCTAGGTTCGTAAGCTGGAAGCTCTAATCCTTTAACATGTACAGCGTATCTCTCACTATTCTTTCCAATCTTTTGGCTTGCAATTCTCGTTCCCTCAGCCAGTATATCTCCTATCCCCTCTCTATTCGCAATCTTCTCTATTAACGAGACTAATGCTTCTGCATTACCAAATTTAAGTTCTAAACCTCCTGTATCTTCGAGTGTAAGTAGCCCTCTCTCAAACAACTCCATGCTCCATGCTACAACCGATCCCGTTGTTATTGTATCTAAGCCATACTCATCACACAACTCGTTTGCTTTGGCAATTGCATCGAATCTAGATGTGCCTGTATTAGCTCCGATTAAGTCAGCTGTCTCATATTCAGGTCCCTCAACTAATGTTCCCGCCCAGGGTCCATAATCTATTAAAACGTAGTTGTGGCAACCTATAGGACAAGAGAAGCATGCTCCCCTCTTTATCGAGTGTTTTAAAACTACATTAGCGTCTATGCTGGATACGTGTTCAAATCTTCCATCTGTATAGTTTCTGGTTGGAAGAGCGCCAACTTCTTGAATCGGCCACATCAAGGCTATTGAGCCCCACTTAATTCCAAACTGAGCTTCAGGATTCTCAAAGATATCCATTCTACTCATTTCTTCACAAGCTTTTATGAATTCTTCTGGATAGGCTACTTCTACCGATCCAGTACCTCTAACAGCAACAGCTTTAATATTCTTAGAGCCTAATACCGCTCCCGCACCACCTCTACCATGCTGTCTACCTTCTGAATCTACATTTGCGAATCTCACTAGCTTTTCTCCTGAAGGACCAATACACATTACTTTAACTAGTGGGTCTCCAAGCTCTTCTTTAATAGTTTTTCTAGTTTCACTTATCTTCTTACCCCAAAGATTTTTCGCTTTCCTTATATCAACATATTGATCATCTATATATATGTAGGAAGGTTCTTTTGCTCTCCCAGTAATAATAACACCATCAAAGCCAGCGTATTTTAATTCAGCACCTATGGGTCCACCTGAGTGGGAGTCAAGCCATATTCCTGTTAATGGTGACTTAGTGATTACTGGATATTTACCAGAAGCTGGAGCTATCGTTCCATTTGCTGGACAACTAAATATCATGAACAAATTATCTGGACTTAGTGGATCAACCTTAGGATCTATGTAGTCTAGCATATATCTAGCGCCTAAACCCTTACCCCCTATATAGGCTTTTGCATAAACCATATTCAAGCTCTGTGTAAGGATCTTCTCTTTATTGAGGTCGATAATAAGTATCTTACCTGCATATCCACCTAATTTCATAAGAATATATTATTTCTTCTATGTATATTTCTTTTTCTTTTATAGGAATAAGCAGGAGATCAAACTAGAGAACTTGGCCTCATAGTTTATTTTAAAGGACTTCTCGGAAAATTCATATATTAAAAAAGCAGAATTTTGATTTTATTAAATATCTTTGTTTCTATGTTGAAGTTACGGCGTGTCTAGTTTTCTTTAATTATCATTATTGGTTTTTAGATTGTTCATATTTTTAATGGATGTTCTATCTTGATCGATGCATATCCTACTACAGATGTTTTATCTCCAGTTACATCGCCACTTGTAGCGTATTTTAGGAGTTGAGCTTCTCTAGCTCCAAGCCTTCTGGATGCTTCCATTATGGAGATTACTGGACCGTATCCACACATAGATATATCTAGTTCTCTTATTACACGGTACAATTCTTCACAATCTAGTCTCGTTATCTTCTCTATAGCTACAGAATCTTTCTTAACTGCAACTGAGTGAGGTTCATAGTGAGTGAAATCTGTAGAAGCAATCAACATTATACTTCTATTCTTCTTCTCTCTAATCAATTCTGCTAAAGATTCTCCAACTTGGAGCGCAGTCTCTAAACTCTGGTCTAGCATACATATTGGTAGAATCTTGAAGGTGTCTCCGAGAATGTATTGGAGAAATGGTATCTGGACTTCGATAGAATGTTCACGGGAATGAGAAAACTCATCTAGAGAGAATATGCTCCAAGACTCGGCAAGATACTTCGCCAGCTCGTAATCTACTTCTACTTCTCCTAGAGGAGTGACCCAAACACCACTAGGATATATTGAGACATCTACACCGATACCATAATGATTTGGACCTACTATTATTATAGTATCAGGCTTCATTCTACCAGCAAGTAGAAAATACCCATGAGCAGCAACAGGACCAGAATACATGTACCCAGCATGAGGGGATATCAACGCTAATGGGCAGGAACCTTTAACAACAGCTTTCTCTGGAATCTTTCCAGGACCTATTGGATGAAGAAAACATTCTTCTATTTGTTCCTTAAGAGATTTTGGAGAAAATTCATAGAATAATCCTGCTACAGCTGGTCTCCTCCTCAACATCCCGAAATAAAGATATACTAAACAAGTATTATAGCTATCTATGATTAACATTAAACAGTCTTAATAGTATTATTGGTTTTTAAGGGAACTTACTAGATATACTTTTATCATTCTTTACAATCTCCTTTTTAGAAGAATTATGGAAGAACATGTTTCCCGTAAAAAAGATCACATAAAGATATGTCTGGAAGAAGATGTAGAGTTTAAAGATAAGACTACTTGGTTCGAGTATGTTGAATTCATACATAACCCTCTTCCAGAAATGAATATAGATGATGTAAAACTTGAGACAAAGTTTCTGGGAGAATGTTTCAATTATCCTATACTGATTGAGGGGATGACTGGGGGTGTTCCAGAAGCATTCGAGATAAATAAGAATCTTGCTGAAGTATCTTCTAAACTGAATATACCGATGGAAGTTGGAAGTCAGAGAGCTGGAATATATGATCCAAGCTTGGTATACACGTATAGAGTTGCTAGAGATGTAGATCCAGACATATTCTTGATAGGAAATATAGGTGGAGTTCAGTTAGCTAGAGAAGGTGTAGAGCTAGCGGAAAAGGCTGTAGAGATGATAGATGCAGATGCTCTCGCAATACATCTTAACCCCCTCCAAGAATTAATCCAGCCAAAAGGTACACCAATATTTAGAGGAGTATTAAAAGCAATTGAGAAAACTATAGAGAGACTGGACGTGCCGGTAATTGTAAAAGAAGTTGGATGCGGTATACCTATGGAGACGGCGAAGATTCTTGAATCAATAGGTGTAAAAGCAATAGATGTGGCTGGAGCAGGTGGAACAAACTGGACGCTGATTGAGAAGATTAGAGCTAGAGAATCTCAAGATATTGAGAGGGAAGTTCTTGGAGAAGTATTTCAAGAATGGGGAATCCCAACGGCAGCTTCTCTAATAGAAGTAGCTTCATCGGTCAATATAGATGTAGTAGCATCTGGCGGTATAAGATCTGGACTAGACATAGCTAAATCACTATCTCTAGGTGCATGTATGGCTGGAATAGCTAGACCACTACTAAGACTTGCCGTGAAGAATCCCCAACATGTATTAAATTACCTAAAAGAGATTATCATGCAGATCAAGGTAGCTATGTATCTAACTGGATCGTCTACAATAGAAGAACTTAGAAATTCTAAAAAAATAATAATCTTTGGACCGCTACTAGAATGGTGTTGTCAGAGAAACCTGAAGCTCTAGAATTTTTAATTATCTGAGTTTCAAATCATCTCTATATTATAGTTTGTAAAATAATCAGTTATGCTTGAGAGAACGTTTATAATGCTTAAGCCTAGCTGTATCGAGAGAGGGCTCGTAGGGGAGATAATATCACGATTAGAGAGAAAAGGGTTAAAGATAATTCAAGTCAAGTTTCTGAAGATGAGTAGAGAATTAGTTGAAGAACTATACGCAGTCCATAGAGGTAAGCCTTTCTACGATAACCTTGTAAAAACTCTAGAAGGTAGGAGAGTTGTAGTCATGGTTGTTGAAGGTAGGAGAGCTATAGAAGTTGTTAGAAATATTATTGGAGCAACAGATCCAGTACAAGCTTTACCAGGTACAATTAGAGGTGACTTAGCAATAGACTTAACAGACAACTTAATACATGCTTCAGATAGCCGGGAATCTTATGAAAAAGAATATAAAATCTTCTTCAAAGAAGAAGAATTACAAACAATTTAGAGGGCGGCCGATTGATCTTAGAAAATATTTTAGAAAATATTAGTTTCTTCTCTGAGACATCCCTATAAGATAGCATTATGTATTAAATTCTAGATGAGTGTGAAGCCCCTGCCTAAGCAACCAGAAGTTAATATAGGTACTCTAGGACATGTAGATAATGGTAAGAGTACGATAGTCCAGTCAATAACTGGGATATGGCCTGCTAGACATTCTGAAGAACTTAAAAGAGGAATAACAATTAAGATTGGCTATGCAGATGCAGCAGTATATAGATGTCCTAGATGCGAAGAACCATTCAACTATACTGCTAGTGAGATATGTCCTAATTGTAATTCTGAAACAGTATTTGAGAGAGCGATATCCTTCATAGACTGCCCAGGACACCATTCATTAATGGTAACGATGCTTTCTGGCGCTGCTCTATTCGATGGAGCTATATTCGTTGTAGATAGTAGACACAATTTTCCACAACCACAAGATAGTGAACATCTACAGGCTGCACTCATAATGGGTGTAGAGAAATTGATTATAGCTCAGAACAAGATAGATCTAGTAACTAGAGAAAGAGCTTTAGAAAATTATGAAGAAATAAAGAAATATCTAAAAGGAACTAAACTAGAAGATGCTCCAATAATACCTGTATCTGGACAGCATAAAGCAGGTGTAGATATACTTCTATGGGCTATACAGAAATTCATACCTACACCATCGAGAGATATATCAAAACCCTTCAGAATGCCTATATTAAGATCGTTTGACGTCAATCCTCCTGGAACACCTGGAAACAAGATTAAAGGAGGAGTAATAGGGGGATCAATAATACAAGGGAAGATAAGAGTCGGAGAAGAGATGGAGATAACTCCAGGAATACCTGTAGATGAATCTGGAAGTAAATATGAGCCACTGATAACAGAAGTAGTCAATATAAAAGCAGGTGGTAGAGATGTTCAGGAAGCAATGAGCGGCGGGTTGACAGGTATAGAAACTAAATTGGATCCAGCATTAACTAAAGCAGATGCTATGGTTGGAAATATGGCCGGTAAACCTGGAACACTTCCTCCAACACATTATGAATTAACAATAGAGTACAGTTTATTCAAGTATGTGGTCGGAGTTAAGGAAAAAGTAGCTGTTGCACCATTATCAGAGAAAGAACCATTAGTACTAAATGTATATTCTGCAGTAACGAGTGGTATAGTTACCCATAGATCTAAGGAGAAGATAGAAGTGAAGCTTACTAGACCTATCGTTGCAGAAATAGGAGATAAAGTATCTATCTCAAGGAAGATTGGAGCTGGATGGAGATTGATAGGTTATGGAAAGATACTCTAGTCTAAATATCTCAACATAGTTGAGAACATGAAGATACTCGTAGATACAAGTTTTCTCTTGCTGATGGCAGAACTTGGAAGAGACTTAATAAGCATGGCGGAGAGACAGTTAAATGATAAACTTGAGCCATACATCATAGAAGATATCTTGAAAGAACTTGAAAACTTATGTAAGAAACATAGTAAGAAAGCTTTCCATGCAAGAACAGCTTTAGAGATAGCTAACCGTATGAGTAAACTAGAAGCATTTGGAAAAGGATCCGTAGACAGGAAATTAATAGAAACAGCTAAAGAATACTCTATGCCTATAGCTACAAACGACTTCAAACTGATCAGAGAAGCAAAAAAAGAACACGTAAAAATACTCTTCATGCATAGAGATCTTAGAATAACTTTAGAGGAATAATGTTTCCAAGCTAAGTTGAAGGAAACAGCTATTAAAGACTTAAGAATAATTTGTATGGATGCTGCACTCTTCACCAAAGATCCACATAGTAATGATAACACTACTAGTAGTGATGGCTATCTCTCCATTCTTGATAGTTCTAGGACAAGAAGAAGGAAACAAAGTTACTTTAACATTCTATATGTATACAGAGCTTGGAGATAAGAGACTCCTATGTAGAAATGTAGTCGCACCTGGAGAAGAAACGAGTTGTAGTATCCAGTACCCGATAATGGAGTTCGGTAATAATACTAGAGTAGTATTTACTGGATGGTATAATGGGAGTAGATATATGTCTTCTTCTCACGAGCTCAGAGTTATTGCTGGAAATACTAGTCAAGAATATACTGCATTTTATAGAGCACAGTATTTAGTAGAGCTGGATTTAGGTTATCAAGAATTACGTGAATGGGTTTATAGAAGAAGTAGATTCACATACACTGTTCCCGAGATCATAAATATAGAAGAAGGGGTGAGGAGAGTCTTCTCCCACTGGGCTGGAGACATAGAATCAAGTAACCCAAGTATAAGTATCGCTGAAGTCTTGAGACCTATAAATGCTAGAGTTTTCTGGAAAACCCAGTACTACGTTGAGGTAATTTCAGATCATCCTCTATCAGTTAAGAGTGGATGGTATTTTGAAGAAGATGAATTAGAACTAAAACCCCAAGTGAACCCGATAATTCTAAATGATGGTGAAACAAAAATAGTTCTCGAGAATTTCCAGATAGACTATCCGCCTAAAGGAAGTGTAGATAAAACAATCTTAGCAGATACCATAAAAATTAAAATTAACAAAACAATGACGATAGTAGCAAGCTGGAATAAGTATCACCATGTTCTCATAGAATCTCAATATATATCTCCTAAACTATATGATGGCTGGATAAAGCATGGTGAGAAGATACAATATGAATTAAAACAACCTGAAGAGATCTTCAACAACTATACAAAGATAGTCTTCAATGGATGGAGTGGGGATATATCAAATAATAATCCAAGAATAGATTTACTCGTCGAGAAACCTCTAAAAATACATGCCTTATGGAAGGTATTCTACTATGTTTCAATTTCATCTGAATACGATATTAAGATCTCTAAAAGTGAATGGGTGGAGAAAGGAGAATCCATATACATCGATGCAAACCCAACTGCGAGAATTATAAGAGATGATGTAAGAGCAATCTTTACAGAATGGGTTGGAAGCTATGTTACAGCAAACTCTACAATAAGTGTAAAAAATCTTGATAAACCCTTAATCTTAAAAGCTACATGGATTAGAGAGTATAAAGTTAAGATCGATGCTCCAGAGAATTCTGGTCTAGAGAAAGAGGTATGGATTAGAGAGGGAGAAAGCTTAGATCTAGATGCTCCAACAATAATTCTAATAGATAATTATACTAGACTAGTATTCTCTTCTTGGAGTGGATGCAGTATAGTAGAGAGAAATCACTGTACTCTCACAAACATCAACTCACCAGTCCTGGTAAAGGCCAATTACTATTTAGAGAAGAAGATATTACTTGAAGCAGTTTCACTAGAATATGAACCCGTGAAAAATGTAGTATTCACAATAAAGAATCAGTATGAAAAAGTTGAAGAAGTTAATTCAGGTTCAGAGGTTTGGCTCAGGACAGGTGTTTGGAAAGTCTTGAAATCTGAATGGGAAGGTTACAATGTACTCAACATGGATGAATTTGAAGTAAAGGAAGATGAAAACCTACGTAAAATACAGATTTCAACAACTCTCTTCAAGATAACGTTTATAGTATCAGACTATCTAGGTCTACCAGTTAAAGATGCAGAAATAACTATAAAGACAGCTGACGGAAAGATAAAATATTCTGCAAAGACAGATGATGAAGGAAGAAGCCCGCCTATAGGCCCACTCCCACCTTCAAACATAACTATAGAAATTTCACATTTATGGTTTCATGAAACTGGTAATCTCGATTTAATGAGAGGTGGAATAAGATACGTTACCATACCATTATCTCAAATGAGCTTGCAAGCATTAACAATAGGGATTGCGATAACACTCTCTACAACAACTTTTCTCATAGTAAGAGCTAGTAGAAGGTCTAGGAGACTGCCTATACCTAGACCGCCTATCACAGAGATCCTGGAACCAGAAGCTCAGGAAGAAATTATAGAAGCTATTAGAAAAGCACCAAAAGTTACACTTGAAGACGTAGTCAAGAAACTAGAATCAAGTGGTGAAGACGTGGAAAAGTTACTCGGAGAGATCAGTAAGGAAGTCAGAGAAAAGAAAGAAAAAGAAACTAAGAGTAAACAAACAAGTAAGAAGAAGAGTAAAGATTAACCGCTCTATCTTAAGATCTAGATAGCTACGGGCACATGTTTAAAAGGAAGCTTGTGGTAAAGTTTTAATGATATGGGAGATCCAAAGAGACAGAGAAAACAGTATGAGACTCCTAGACATCCCTGGAAAGCAGATAGATTAGCTGCGGAACTCCAGTTGATAGGAGAATATGGATTGAGAAATAAGAGAGAATTATGGAGAGCTGAAACTATTTTGAGAAAGATTAGAGCTCAGGCTAGAGCTTTATTCGTTTTAACAGGTGAGAAAAGAATTTCTGAAGAAAGGAAACTTATTCAGAGGCTTCACAAAATGGGACTTGTAGATGAAGATGCTACTGCAGACGATGTACTCAAGCTTACTGTTAGAGATATCTTAGAGAGAAGACTACAGACAATGGTTTACAAATTGGGGTACGCTAAAACAATACATCAAGCAAGGCAATTAATAACACATGGGCACGTCTATGTTAGAGATATGAAAATTAGATCTCCAAGCTATCATGTAATGCGTGGAGAAGAATCACTCATAAAAGTTGCAATACAAATACCAGTTGAATAACATAGTAATAACTTATGTACGTGAAATATAGACAAGATGAGGCAGCTCCCTAAGGAAAATCTTAAAAGCTAATTCAACAGCGTCTGGAGAGCCAGGTAAACATATGACTACACGATTATTTATGACCCCGGCTGTAGCTCTAGTAAATGCAGCAGCTGCACCTATCTGCTTATAACTTTCAAATCTAAATATTTCTCCGAATCCTTCTATTTCTTTTTCAAAAAGTGGTCTAACAGCTTCTATTGTAACATCTCTCTTAGCTAAACCTGTACCACCCATAAAAACCACTACATCTACATCTTCTCTAGATAGAGAATTCTCTAAAGCCTTTCTAATCATAACTACATCGTCATCTATAACATCTTTCTCCACGATCTCGTATCCTTCCCTCTCAATTAGATTCACAGCAACTTCCATTGAATCATCTTTGAAACCTTCTCTAGAAATCTTCGCTTTATATCTTGAGCTACTAACAGTGTAGAGAGAGAATCTTAATTTTTTTGGCCCCCTCAAACGATGTTCTTCATATGGTTTAAGCTTCTCCAATTTCCTTCACTTTCCTAACAACCTTTACCCCAATTATCTCTGTCTCAGGATACTGACCTTCCGAATCTTTTTCATACATCTTAACAACATCCCATATATTTAGGAGTGCAATACATGTTGCTGTGAGGGCTTCCATCTCTACGCCAGTTCTCTCCACAGCTTCAACTTTTACTTCGATTTCTATACCTCCATCAAGTAATCTATGCTTAACTTCAACATGATCTATTCTTAATGGATGGCATAGAGGTAGTAGAAGGGGTGTAAATTTGACAGCATTTATAGCAGATAGTCTAGCTACTTGTAGCGGATCACCTTTCTCTACTTCACCTTTTTTAATCTTCTCTAAAGTTTCTCTACGAAGTTTTATGAATCCTCTAGCAACTGCGACTCTTTTAACTAGAGGTTTGCTTGAAACATCAACCTGCTTGATCTCCGACATCATACCGTTAGGCATCTTCAGAACTTTTAAAGATTTCCCCCTCCACCAGAGCAACATAGTTCTTCAGAGAGCTTGAAATAATCTTTAAACTTATATCCACCTATACTAGAAGTTTATTTGTTGACATGAAAATTCTTTGGGCTCCTTGGAGGATGAAGTATATCAAAGAGGTGGATAAAGCAAAGAAAGATGAATGTATATTCTGTAAGTCTATTATGGAGAATAGAGATAGAGAGAATCTAGTACTTTACCGTGGGAAATTTAATTTCATAATCTTGAATAAGTATCCCTATAATAATGGTCACCTAATGATAGCACCTTATAAACATACAGGTAAAGTTGAAGATCTTACAAGAGAAGAATTATGCGAGTTAATGGAGTTGATTGTAAAGAGTGTTCAAGTTCTTGGCTCTGAATATAATCCTAATGGCTGGAATATTGGAGCGAATATTGGGAGAGCTGCAGGTGCTGGAATAGAAGATCATATACATTTCCACGTAGTTCCTAGATGGATTGGGGATACAAGTTTCATGACAGTTATAGGTGATACGAAAGTTATTCCAGAGCTACCAGAAGAAACGTACGAGAAGCTTATCAAGTATTTTAAGTAATCCTAGATCTCTTCTCAATATTTTCTAGATCTCTGTGATACCATGTAGAAGACTCGTCCGCCAACAACACTACACGGCTCTGGAAGTCTTTTGAAACAATTTTAAATCCAGAAAAATTAGAAAGTTTTTCAGAAAACTCAATTATATCTTGCATTGATGGCATTGCTTCACGTGGTAGTCTTTTCTGACTCTCTCCTACATGCATATACGCTTTACACTCAATATAATCAGGTCTAGCCTTCTTCACAGCTTCACAATACTTCTCCACATCCTTCATATTGTAGCCTTTAACTAAAGTAAACCTGAGGACTCTTCTAGATTTCTCTACAACACTCATCAATTCTAAACTCTCCATTATCTTCTTCCAGCTATCTGGTATGAGTGGTCTACATAATTTGACATGAGTCTCAGGATCTGGTCCATAGAAACTTATGTAGAGGTTGGTCGGATAGGTATCTTCTTCTATTAATTCTCTTATTCTTTCAGGCATAGTTCCATTTGTTACAAGAAATGTTGTAAAACCTTTACTATGTGCAAGTTTGATTAAGTCTGTGAGATATGGGTAGAGTGTTGGTTCACCATCTAGAGATATAGCCATGTGTCTTGGTTCTATAGCTTCCCTATAGAGCTTCTTATCTACATTTGGGTTTCCCTTAAATCCGGAGAGAAGCTGTCTCTGTTCTTTTATCATTTCATCAAATATTTCTCCAGGTCTATCCCAATCACCTTCATAGGCAACGACTCTATTAATAGTGTGGAATCTCCAGCAGAATAAACACATCATGTTACAGTATTGTACGCTTGGAGTCATCTGGAGACATCTATGGCTTTCTATACCATACCAGTTCTTGTAACAATGTTTCCCACCTCTAAGAACATTCCTAGTCCAGTGGCATATTTTTACAGCTGAATGTCTACCAACTATTCTGTATCCTGCTCTTCTCAACTTCTCAGCCATCTCAACTTCCATTCGGTAAACCGTCATCTCCAGAATAGAACTCTGAGTTCCTATCTAATTAAAGTTGCATTACTCAATCCGGTAATCTTAGGTTTATGATTTCTTGGAGAAGATCTTTACTACACGTTGCAATTACACCGAATCTCTTACCTTCAGACAAGTCTATCTCTTTAACTAGATTATCTTCGAAGAGTATTGTATATGCTCCTCCATAATTTCTCAGTAAGAAAATAGATGCCATGAAGTCAAACGGTCTTAAAGCACTGTCTAGACAAACATATCCATCCACTTTTCCCATCAATATGTAGCAGATCTCAAGAGCTGTTGAAGAAAGAAATAGAGATGTACCAGATTCTTGAACTATCCTTCTAGCCCACTCATGGTATTTCCCACTCTTAAAAGAACTATGATTTAAGAGTATACATGCATCTTTCAGAGAATTGGTTTTGTTTAATTTCAATTCTCCACCAGCTAGACTGATGTAGCCATCTCTATCTCCTACGAAAATTTCTCCTGTCGAGTGGTTTATTACTCCTGCAGCAACTATGTCTTCAGAGCTTAATGTTTTCGAGATTATTATGACTGAAGAGTAGAAAGGTATTCCTCTAGAAGCATTCTTGCTACCATCTACCGGGTCAATTATAACATAGTAGTCTGGATTTTTTGAGCCAAACATTCCAAGTTCTTCCGATATAATTGTTACATTCTTCAGCCTATCTGTAATTGTATCTATGATTACTTTCTCTGCGGCTAAATCGAACCCATAAGATCTATCACCGTAAGCACCTATACCTCTTGTCTTTAGCCCCCATCCAGACTTAAAAGATTCAGCTACAGCATCTCTAGCATATCTCAAAGCTTCTTCAATAAGCTTAACAAAATCCACCATTATTCTATCATCTTAATTTTCTCAGGAGGTCTTATTTTAACTACATCTGGATTGAAGAGGTTTTCTGGAACCCTTCCCTTCAAGACTTCTATTATTCCGGTTGCAGCGTATTCTGCCATTTTATTCCTAGTATCATGTGAAGCACTACCTATGTGTGGTGTGAGGACAACGTTCTGGAGCTTTGTAAGAGGACTATCATGTGGGAGAGGTTCTACTTCAAAAACATCTAGACCAGCACCAGCAATCCATCCTTCTTCCAAGGCTTTCACTAATGCCTTCTCATCGACCACCTGCCCTCTCGACGTATTTATTAAAATAGCTGTAGGCTTCATGAGTCTAAGTTCTCTCTCACCTATCATGTGTCTAGTTTCAGCTGTAAGTGGAACATGTATTGATACAAAATCTGATATTGAAAGCAGTTCATCAAGAGGCTTATACTCGACACCTAGTTCTTTTTCTAAATCTAATCTCCTAACAACGTCATAATAGTATATCTTCATGTTGAATCCTCGTGCTCTTCTAGCAACTGCCACTCCTATTCTTCCCAAACCAATTATTCCCAAAATCTTACCATAGACATCGTATCCAAGTAACATTGTAGGAGCCCATGGAATAACCCATCTACCTTCTCTGATCATTCTATCTCCCTCTACAATTCTACGAGCGGTAGCAAGTAGTAGAGCAAAGGCAAGATCAGCTGTAGTTTCAGTTAAGACTCCTGGAGTATGGACTACGTAGATTCCCTTCTTAGTCGCATAGTCTACGTCAATATGATCTACACCTACACTCATCGTACCAATAACTTTCAGATTTTCAGCTAAATCAATAACTTCTCTATCAATTTTCTCGTTTAGAGTGCAGAATAAAGCGTCTATATCTTCAATGTTTCTAAGTATCTCATCTCTAGGAGGTGGAGGAACCTCGTCTCTATAAATAACTTTACAATATGCTTCAAGTATCTTTAAACCTACTTCAGGAATCTTTCTAGTAACATATACTCTGGGCTTCAGGTTTTTCTCCTCCTTTTCTCTTCTCCAAAAACTTTTACTGCTCTATTATATAACTGTGACCACCTACTTTCAATATCTCTCTCAACGATCTTCGCTAAAAAATCACTAATACTAAACCTTGGGATAATATTCTTCCAGTAATTGAGAACAGCGCTAGCTACAGGTGAATAAAAAGCAAGTCTAGGTTGTTTCTTAGCAGTCTCAATAGCCAACTTCCAATACTTTTCTTCAATCTTAATCTTTGCAGAATTCTTAGAAACACTCTCCTTCTTTCTAACCCTTTTACCCCTCGACTTCTCAACAACCCCAGTCCCAGTCTTTCTACTAATTCTCTCATTAACCTCGCCACCGTTTATCTCCACTTTACCACGTTTTTTATCAGACATAAGTAAAAGGTAAACAATCTACCATTAAAGGTTTACCTTGCTAATGCATTACGAATCGTTAATTCAAAATAAAAAGGATTAGTAAAATAAAATTAATCCATTACAAAATGGATTAATGAACCTAAAAAGCCTTGAAAAACAATAACCCTTATAAAACAACAACCCACCATGAGTTACATTTATAAATAACCGAAAAAGGGCTGAAACAAATCGGTTTTGGTGTCGTGCAGTTGTATCACTAATCCTTTTCAAATAGAATTATTGAAAACATGTTACTATCTACATATAATCTGGGAAGAATAATGTTTACTGTAAAAGTTTTACCTTTTACTTTTTTACGTTTACCTTTTACTTTACTTTCTTTTCCATATGTTATTTTGTAAGTGTTGAGAAAGTGAAGAGTTTTCCGTGGGGCTGAATCTAGAGAGTTTGAGGTCTTGGTGCATAGTTTGGGAATGTTTTTATCTTGCTTTCTTTTCTTTTCTTTTTGTGTGTATGGTTTCTAGAGAAGATGTTTTGAATGTTTTGAAGAATGTTGTTGATCCTGAGCTTAAGGCTGACATTGTTAGTTTAGGTTTTGTTAGGGATGTTTCTATTTCTGAGGATGGTGTTGTAGTTGTTAGGTTAGAGTTGACTACTCCTGCTTGTCCTTTTAGAGTTGTCTTGGAGAAGAATGTTAGAGAGGTTGTATCGAAGATCCCGGGTGTTAGGGATGTTGTCGTTAAGATTGGTGCACAGGTCCCCCATCTTCCATCTGTTTCTGAGAAGATGTTAGGTGTGAAGAATGTTATAGCTGTTGCAAGTGGTAAGGGTGGTGTAGGTAAGTCTACTATAGCTGTTAATCTAGCTCTTTCTCTAGCATTAAAGAATGCTAGTGTTGGATTACTGGATGCAGATGTTTATGGTCCAACTATACCTAAGATGCTCGATGTTATTAGACCGCCCTTCCCTATAGGTGGAGATAAAATTGAGCCAGGTCTATCTTACCTAAAAATGAAAGTTATGTCTATGGGTATGCTTATTCCAGAAGAGGCTCCAGTAATATGGAGGGGGCCACTTGTAGCGAAGGCTGTACAAGAGATGTTGGAGAGAGTTGAGTGGGGTGATTTAGATTATCTGGTTGTAGATCTCCCCCCAGGAACCGGCGATGCACCTCTAACTCTTGCTCAAACAATTCCACTTACAGGAGTTGTAATAGTAACTACACCTCAAGAAGCTGCTTTAAGAATAGCTTTAAAATCTCTTAGAATGTTCATGAAACTCAACGTAGAGATTATAGGGATAATAGAGAATATGAGCTACTTCATATGTCCAAATTGTGGTACTAGGACAGAGATATTCGGGTACGGAAACACTATGAAAGTGTGTAGAGAGCTAAACATACCCCTACTTGGAGAAGTACCCCTAGCTCCAGAAGTTAGAGAGAGTGGAGATACTGGTAGACCTATAGTGATAAGAGATCCAGATTCTCCTGTAAGTAAAGAGTTTTTGGCGATAGCTGAGAGAGTTGCAGGTAGAGTTAGCGTTATTGTTAAGAAGAAACTTGAAACAGAATCTAAGAAAGAAGCCTAGCTATATTACTGGTTCAAGTCCAGGTATCTTAACTCTATCATAAACGATATCCAAGATCTTCAGCATAGAGTATATCCATATGAAGTAGACTATAGTTATGAATAGGTAGGTTTCAAGTGGTTTAAAGGTTTGAGCTACTATCGATACACCTGTATTAAGGAATTCTCTAACACCTATAACTATCAATGCTGTCGTACTCTTCGCCATAGATGCTAATTCATTCGACCATGCAGGTATAACTATACGTAGAGCTTGGGGTACTACGACGTACATTAATATCTTTCGGAGTGGAAGACCTAAAGATAAAGCTGCGAGGAATTGGTCTTTGAATACTGCTTCCATAGCTCCTTTAAGATAACCTTTCTGGTATGCACCACTATTCAAGGCTAGAGTTAAGTATCCAGCTGTAATTACGTCTAGTCTTATTCCTGTTAAAGCTGGAAGTGTGAAGTAGATTAAGAAGAGTTGAGCTATTAATGGTGATCCTCTAAAGAATTCTACGTAGATGTTTACGATGATCTTTATTATCTTCCCACCATAGATATCTCCTAACGCAGCCAGTATCCCCAGGATCATCCCTAAACCAACACCTATTAATGTAACTTGAACTGTTGTTATGAAGCCATTTATCAAGAAATCTGAATAATTTAATAGGAATAACATTTTCTCATCCTAGTAGTTTAGCCATGAATTTTCTAGCTCTTTCTGTCATAGGTGATCTGAAGAATTGTTCTGGGGTACCTATCTCAATTATCTCTCCCTGGTCCATGAATATCATTTCATCTGCTACTTCTTTCGCAAATCTTAATTCATGTGTTGCTACGAGCATAGTTGTTCCTCTATCTGCTAGATCCTTCATGACAGATATGACCTCCCATTTAAGCTCTACATCTAGGGCTGCTGTAGGTTCATCAAAGAGTATTATTTCTGGATCCATAGCTATAGCTCTAGCAATACCGACTCTCTGTTGCTGTCCCCCAGAAAGCTGTGCTGGATAATAGTTCGCCCAATCTTCCATCTTAACTAGTTTGAGAGCTTCCATAGCTTTCCTCCTAGCTTCATCTTCAGAGTAACCTAATACATGTTTTAATCCAAGCACAACGTTTCCCAGAGCCGTTAGATGTCTGAAGAGAGAAGGTTCTTGAAAAACGAATCCTATCTTAGCTCTAAGCTTATTTAGATCTTGCTTAGTCGTATAAACATCTATACCGTTAAAGTATATTGTCCCACTTGTAGGTTTCTCTAAGAGTCCTAGACATCTCAACAGTGTAGATTTTCCAGAACCGCTTGGACCAAATATTACTTTTGTCTGTCCCTTACCTATTCCTAGAGAAACATTCTTAACTGCTACAACTTTTCCATAAATCTTTGTTAAATCTCTACATTCGAGAACGTTCATAATCCTAGCTCCCTCTTCTTCATACTCCCCCACTTATCTAGATAAGTAGCTAGAGGAAACGTTAGAGCAACGTAGATTAATGCTGAAGCTATGTAGGGGAAGACTAGGGAACGTGTGGCCGCCCTCAGGATATCTGTATGTTTCATCAATTCTATTACACCTATTATGAAAGAGTATGATGAATCTTTTATAAGCAATGCTATTTCGCTTCCAAGACCTGGAACAGCTAATATTAATGCTTGAGGTAGGATGACGTATCTTAGAGATTTGAATTGTGTTAATCCTAGGGATGTAGCTGCCAGCATTTGGCTCCTACCAACACTCCCAATTGCACTTCTAAATATCTGTGATTGATTCGCACCACTAACAAGTCCGAGAGATATTACAGATGTAAAATAAGGATCTTTGAATATTGGAAGGTATCCACCTAGACCAAAGTAGAGGAGGAACATAACGGCTAGTACTGGCACGGATCTAAAGACTTTCTCGTATCCGTCTGCAATATACTTTAGAAAAACTGTTCCATAAATTCTAATGAAGGAGAAGATTATACCTAAACCTAAACCGAGTAGAAAAGATAAAAGAGAGATGGATAATGTTACTGGTACTGCTTTCAGCAAGAAGATTAGCTGCTCTATCGGTGTCATACTCTAACCTAGCACTTCTGGAGAAGTCCACTTACGATACAGTTCTGCAACTTTACCTTCCATTATCAATTCTGCTAAGACACCGTTTATCTTCGATACCAGTACGGTAGCATCCTTGTGAGCTACGAAAGCAACAGGCCAGTAAGGTTTACCAAAGACTATTACTAGCGGTTTCTCTTCAGTCATAGTCCACCAAGTTGTTATAGGTGTCTCAGCATAGACAGCATCTATCCTACCAAGTTTCAGGTCTTCTAAGGCTATGCCAAAGTCATCGTAAGATCTAACATGATCCATAGATATCACACCTTTCTTTACGAGGTCCATTAACTCTGCTTCTTGAGTTGTTCCAGAGCCTGTTCCAACAACAAGTTTATACTTAGCTATCTCCTCTAGACTTTTAAGTTGATCTATTCCTAAAGTTTTAGCTCTTTCTTTTAACATGATTAACTGGGATTCTGTTATTGTGTGGTAGATTGTAAACTGAACTTCTTCAAGTCTATCAGGTGTAATCGAGAAACCACTTACACCTAAATCTATGTCTCTATTTTTTACCGCTACTATTATTGTAGCGAAATCCATAGTCTTCCACTCAACTTTCAATCCAAGTCTCTCAGCTACGATTTCCATTAACTCAACTTCGAATCCTATTACTTTTCCAGTCTTAGGATCTAGAAACTCAAACGGTGGCCAGTCAGGTGAAGTACCGACAATTATTTTCCCTCTCTTCTGTACTTCCTCCCATACGACATCTTTGACGGGTGCGACCACAGTCGAGAAAACTGTTTTCGAAACAGTTACTGTAACTTCTCCTGCAGCAACAGTTTCTTTAACTGTTACAGTTTGAGTTGGCAGTAGGAAAGGTTCTATAGCAACTATTATAGCAAGTACTACTATTACTACTACTAGAATAGCTACGATCCTAGATATAGCTCTACTCCTCGTATTATTCCTACTAATCATATATTATACTTTGAGCGGAGCTTATAAAAAGGTTTCTGTAATATTTTGAGTTTTTATGATTCTTCTACGAAATCCGATATCTTCGGTATCGTTGGTGGTAATCCTTTCCTCTTCCTAATTTCTTCTATAACCTTATCTCTTATGGATGCTGGTACAGGTTTCCAAGCATAGAATTCTGTTGCCCAGAAAGCTTTACCCATCGTTGCACTCCTCATAACCTCGCTCAGATCAAATGTTTCAGCTGCAGGTATTTCTCCAGTTACAACAGTTATGTATTCTTGCTGTGCTACTTGTAGTATCCTACCTCTCTTAGATGTGATTACGCTTGTTACCGCTCCCATGAGATCTGGTGGAATTTTTGCTTCAATCTTTAACACAGGTTCTAAGAGTATTGGGTTGGCACTTAAGATACTTGCATAGAGACTTCTCCACGTAGCTGGAGCTATCTGTGCAAACCCTCTATGTGCTGGATCTTCATGGAGCTCAACGTTTACTAATATTGCTTTAATTCCTCTCATAGCTTCTCCTGCAAGCGGACCTTCTTGAACAACTCTCTGGAAACCGCCTATAATCATCATCTTACTTTCCTGTAGGTATTGTGCACCTTTCGTCATATCTACCAGTATGTTGCCTCTCGGATCTATTGTCCATACACCTCTAGCCATATCTGAATCCCATCCATGTTCTCTCAGTATCTTCGCAACTTGTTTTCTATCCATTTCATCGAATAGCTCACCTCTCCTAATCAATTCAATTATCTCTTCTTCTAGAGGTTCTACTTGCATGTAGATCTTATTATGCCTGTTCGGAGATTTTCCTTCAAATACTTTCCCTTTCTCTAATATGGTTTCCCTATAAAGTATGATAGGTTTACTTGCAACTACTTCTAGACCTGCTTTAGCTATCCATGTTAAAGCTATCTCTAAGTGGAGCGTGCCCATACCGCTTATCAAGTATTCTCCTGTCTCAGGTCTAACAGTCGTCACTAGTGTTGGGTCTTCGATACTTAGTTTATTTAAGAAGTCTACGAGTTTCGGTAGATCCTTACTATGTTTTGGTTCTATGGAAATTGTTACAACAGGTTCTGATACGTATTTGAGGGATTCAAATGGATATGTCTCGACGGATGCAATTGTATCTCCAGCTCTTGCTTCATCTATTCCTAGTAGAGCGGGTATATTTCCTGCTGGAAGCGATCCAACTATCTCTCTATTCGGCCCCATGTAGACAGTAACCTGCTGTATTCTCTTCCGTATATTTCTCCCAACCAACAGTACGTAATCTCCCTCATTGACTGTTCCACTAAATAGTCTACCTGTAGCTACTATACCTGCTTGTGGATCTACTTTAACATCTGTTACAGCCATAACTATTGGACCGTTCTCATCACAATTTATCATGGCTTTAGCTACATCACTATCTATATCTCCTTTCCATATCTTCGGTATTCTGTATCTTTGAGCTATGTGAGGAGGTGGGTGATGTGTTATAACCATTTCTAGAATAGCTTCATGGAGCGGGGTGTTTTCTCTAAGCCAATCTATATCATTATTTGCAAATGCTTTTAATACATCTGAGAATTTTATCCCCTTCTTCTGAGCTTGTTGTAAAGTGAAACCCCATCTATCTTTCGCACTACCTATCGCAACGCTACCAGCCTGAAAGCTCACTTTCCACTGTTCTCTATACTCTGGTTCAGCATACATCTCTATCAATCTATTAACATCTAAAACTATCCTAGCGAGTGTCTCCTGAATTTTTTCAGGTGTGAGTCTAAGTTCTTTGATTAATCTATCTATCTTATTTATGTATAGTACTGGCTTGACTCTTTCCTGTACTGCTTGTCTAATCACAGTCTCTGTCTGAGTCATAACACCTTCTACAGCATCTACGACAACAACAGCTCCATCTATAGCTCTCAGGGCTCTCGTAACTCTACCACTAAAATCTACGTGACCTGGCGTATCTATCAAGTTAATTATGTATGGCTTTCCATCCATCTCATAGTAGAGTGATATGTTAGCTGCTTTAATCGTCATCTGTCTCTGCTGTTCTTCTTCTAGGTAGTCTAGTGCTAAAGCTTTTCCAGCAAGTGTTGGTGAGAGTAGACCAGCTGCAGCTAGTAGGCTATCCGTAGTAGTTGTCTTCCCATGATCTACGTGGGCGATTATACCTATGTTTCTTATCTGATCTTTCTGTCGAAGTATGTCGAGTACTTCTGAGATCTTCTTTACCCGAGGCATCCTCTCTTTCTCCTTGTCTAGTCTTCTGCTCCCAGCTATTTAACGCTACTTTCTAGAAAAGTCTTCATCAGCCCTCCTAACATACTTCATATAATCTTCTCTAGGGGGTATGAATATATCTATAACTTGAGTGTCTTCTAGGGCAGAGAACCCATGTTCCTCTCCAGGTGGAATGTAATACGAATCTCCTTCTGATATTTCTATATATCTCCCTCCTACTATGAAGACTCCTCTCCCTTTAATTACTACACCATACTGTGCTTGTGGATGTTGATGTACTTCAACTTTTCCCCCGGCTTCTATCTTAAACAGCATCATTAAACACTCATCTCCAAAGCTAAGTGGAGATGCAGAAACATTTTCTTTTATCCTCACCCAAGAATTTCTCCTCCATATCTTCATAGATAGAACACCCTGAATCCTAGTCTTTCATGATAATTAATTTTTTCCATTTTCGGATAACTCTCAAATAAATATATTGTAGTTAAGGTATGCTAACAATTGGATTGGGTTGAGTAATGTAAGAAGCTGTAGCTTAACCTTAGTATGTAGATTCTATGGAGAAGAAGGTGGCTGGAGGAAGATAGCTTCTACCTTGAATGAGTGTGGTTGGATTACGGAGGGAATGTATTCGAGGAAAGATGACGTAGAGGTAAAGTGTTTCGCAGAGAGTAATGATAGAAAAGAAATCATACTTACGTTAGATATGGGTAGAATGGATAAAATATTAAAGATCTTTAGAGAATTGGTTGAAGCATTGTTTAGATGTTGCTGGTATGTGGATGTTTACTATCATTTACGTGGATCATTTGCTGAGAAGATTTCAGAGAAATTCTCGGTTACGGATATGGAGAAAGTTAGGAAGAAGATACATGGACTAGAGGTATTGATAGAGAAAAAAACTAATGTAAACTTGCTCAACATTTCTTATCGTCTATCTAGAGATAGAGTCAAATCAGCATCAAAACTCCATTCAGAGATAATCAAAGAGGTGATAGATGTTGAGTGAAGAATACAAGAAGATGAATGTCTTCGGCATAGATTATGGGACAAGTGATTTCAAGTATGGTCCGATATCGATAGGAGAGGTACCTGAAGTAGTAGAGAATAGAGGCTACTTGATTGATGGCAATTCTCTTATGGCGAAGATCATGGGTGTAGGTAGAGAGATAGTTGTAGGTAAGGATTTACCACTCTACTTAGAAGCAAGAGAAGACCTAGCTGAGAGATTGATATACCCGATGAGGAATGGTATCATAGAGAAGAATGATAGGAAAGCTTGGCTTATAATAAGAGAACTAACTAAGTATGCTTTAGAAAGCTTCGCACCAAGCGATGAAGAATTCAAGGGATTCTATGTTGTTGCAAGCTTAGCTGTTATAGCTCCTAGATACATGTATGAAGAATTATTCAAAATTTTCGGAGAACTTAATATAGAGAGAATGCTTGTTAGAGCTGCAACTATTATTCCTCAACCTCTGGCTGTAGCCATCGCTCATAAAACTCCTACGTGTGTTGTTGTTGAAAGTGGACATGGAAATACCCAAGTCTGCCCAATCTCTATGTACCCGATAAGAAATGCTGTCATAGCACTTAATAGAGGTGGAAGTTCAGCAAACATCTTAACAGCAGAAATATTGAAAGACTGTGGATACGGAGATCTAGCCAAAGAAGAAGGATTAGTTAGAAAAGTTAAAGAACAGATAGGTCTCCTACCTAGAAAATTAGATGAAGCTATAGAGTACGCTAAAAAGAATATCGATAAAGTTAGAGTTGAGGTTAAGATTCCTGGAACCAGGATAAAGATTGATCTAGGTGAACAAAGCTGGACTAGGTTCCTCATAGGAGAATACGTATTCAACCCAAATCACGAGATCTTTAATAGTTATTTTAAGAGGGGGATGCCGAGACCTAGCGATGTAAAGATTGGTGATACATATTTCTACGGTATGACGGATTTAGCAGAATCGATAATAGAGTCTGTAGAAAAGTGTTCTGTAGAACTTCAACCCCACCTATACTCTAAAATAATACTCTCCGGTGGAAACTTTAATTGGAGAACTTCACCAACTCTGGAAGGTATAGCTGTAACTTCTGACCGTAAACTAGAATTGATGATGAAAGAGAAAGGTGTGGAGAATGTTAAGGTTACTGTTACTAGAGACCCCACCTACTCAGTCTGGAGAGGATGCATCGTCTATGGATATGCTGTACCATACGACTTTAAGTGGAGATGGGAGAAGATGGAGGGGTGGGTAAACTATGCCTAGGAAACCAAGCCTAAGAGAAATAGTCTCCGCAATATATCTAGATGAAGGGTTCTATGAAGTCCACAGTACTGAGAATTCTGTAAGCGTAGATAAACAGATAATACTCTCAGACGGTAGAAGGGAACTGATACTAAACATACTCAGTGAAGATTCATGCACCTCTAAAGCACGCATACAAGATGCGTTAATAGAACTGATGAAACTAGTTGAGAAGTTTGATGGCGTGGTTCTCGCAGTACCCAGAAAATTCGTTAGAATGATCGATGAAAACGTTTTAGCAAAACATGGAATAGGTCTAGTGATATACGACACTATGGGAGCTGAAGAAATAGTCCCACCAAGATTCAACGAGAAAAAAATAAAGAACAACAATACAGAAGAAATTAAAGTACTCAACCCAATGCAAATTAATGAGCTAATATATCTACGTTCAGAGATATCAAAAGTGATGAAGATACTGGAAGAGTTTGAAGCTAGGCTAGATAGAATTGAACAAGAACACAGAAGCCTCATAACTAGAATTTCTAAACTAGAAGAAGTATTAGAATACGTGAAGAGAGAAAATGTAGAAATTGCTAGAGAGCAATACGTTAAACCAAGTACTTCTACAAATGCTCCACAAAAGCTACCATCATTCCTCTTAGATAATCCATGGGTTGAAATACTATCAAAGAGAGAGTAGAGAAAATTGAAGATAATAATACTCGGATCCGGTTCCATTATCCCAACTAGCTCTAGGTTTTCTTCTTCAATTCTCTTAGAAAACGATGATCTCAGAGTGTTAATGGATGTCGGGCCTGGAACTATAGAGAAATTGAGGAAATTGAAGATAGATCCAAATACTATAGGTGTACTGCTTATAACACATTTCCATCTAGATCATGTATTAGATCTTCCGGCACTATTGAAGATTAGGTTATTTAATGAGGTTGGTGGTGCAAACCCCAGCCCGCCACAACTAGAATTGATAGGACCAGTAGGTTTAAGAGATTTTCTAGAGAACATGGTTTCAGATAGAGGTGTTTATAGTTATCTTTCTCAGATGATGCGTTATGATGTCTACGTTAATCTATATGAGGTGGGTGGTGGATTAGCATACGATTCTAGGAGATTGAAAGTATATGCGTTGCCTGTAGAACATTTTAATGGTTTAGCTTATAGAGTCGAGTTTGATGGTTACAGTATAGCTTATTCTGGAGATACTGTTTACGATGAGAATATTGTTAAGCTGGCGGAAGACGTAGATGTACTTATACATGAATGCTCCTTCCCATCTGAAATGATTCTAGGAAAACATTCTTCTGAAAAAGACTTATTGAGGGTAGTACGTAAAGCTAAACCTAAGATTTTAATCGTAACCCATCTTTATCCTGCTTGGGAGAGTAGAGAGAAAGAACTTGAAGAACTCTTCTCAAAAGAACCTATACGTAGGGTAATAATACCTAAAGACATGGATATTATTGAGGTGTAACTTGAATAGTCTTTTAAGCTTCATGTAAACATTTATCTGAAGATAATCTTAAAACTTAATTCTAAACAAAAATTCTTGAATAATATGATCTTAAGTGATTTTGATTTATGGGCGTACATAAAAGGTGGTAGACTCGTAATAGACCCATTTGATGAGTCTATAGTTAGAGAAAATGGAGTTGATTTAAGGATTGGGAGATACATAGCTCGGATGAAGAAGGTGGATAAGCCGTTAGATACCAGAGATTCTTCAAACATAGAAGAATACTATAAGATAGAAGAAGGAGATAGTTTCATAATATGGCCTCATGAACACGTATTGCTACACACTTTGGAATACATTAGGCTTCCACTAGATCTAATGGGCTTCGTGAATCTTAGGAGTAGTTATGCTAGGATAGGTTTAACAATCCCGCCCACGATAATAGATGCAAACTTTGAAGGAGAACTTACAATAGAACTCGTTGGAGGAGATTTTCCAGTAAAACTATACTGTGGAGATAGATTTCTACACGTAGTCTTTGCGAAGCTTTCTTCAACTGTAGAGAAACCATACATGGGGAAGTATCAAGGTCAGAGAGGTGTAAGACTACCATCATTTAGATGAACTCAACCTTCAACTACTTCTTCAACGTACATTAACGGGTAACCAAGCTCCTCAACCCATCTTAACCTACCTGAAACTTTAACACCACCATACTTAACAACAACCCTAACGTCTAGAGAACTTGGAGTTATCACTCCATAATCATAAGGAGGGCTAGAACCCACTATCAATTTTTCTTTAATAATCTTGATCTCGACAATCTCTCTGAAAGGCTGTCTTGAAAAAGCTTTCGAGAAAGCTTCTTCTAAACTCTCTAAACTTTCTAGAGGTATAGGCATACCTACAAGTTGGTGGAATATTGCTCCTAGAGATATCCCAAGCTCGAATAAAGCATGGTCTCTATCAGTTAATTTTGAAAAATATTTTAATGCTTCTGGGAGATGTTTTTCCATATATCTACCTCCACTCTTCTAAGAAGTTTAAAACCAGGATAAAAACAAGCTACTCTCATAGAAGCTGGGAATACTGGTCATATGGGAATCTTTAAACATTTCTAAATTATTTTCAGATATAGAGGGGCTGGAGGTTGGTGGTGGCTCTCTTTAGACCTGATGCTGTAACAGTTTGGAGAGATGAAGAAGTTAGGAGGAGATTGAAATGGTACAGGTCTGTTATGCTTAATAGAACACCTGCAAAATTCCTCATTCTTAAAACTATCCCAGTAGACGTAGACTTAGAGAAAGAAGATGAAAAAGAATTGTGGAGAATTAATGATGAACTACATAAACATGCTCTAGAACTTTTCGAGAAATATTTTGAATCATGTAAGCCTATAGAAGACTTGAAGTTTACTAAGCCATCTTTTCTAGATCTAAAGATAGAACTTGCATATAGAATAATTAGGAGCTGCCATTTCTGTGAGTGGAGATGTGGCGTAAATAGGCTTGAAGGTCAGAGAGGTGTATGTAGATTAGATAGGAAAACCTATGTTTCAAGTTTCTTCCACCACTATGGTGAAGAAGCACCGTTAATAGGTCTGGATGGACAGGGAGGCTCTGGAACAATATTCTTCTCTTCATGTACGTTTCACTGCGTCTTCTGTCAAAACTGGGATATCTCACAAGCAAAATATCCTCAGGATACAGGAGTAGAAGTAAATGCAGAAAAACTTGCTAGCATAGCCAGGAGACTTAGGATAGATGGCGCGGCAAATATCAATTTTGTTGGAGGTGAGCCTACACCCAACTTACATACAATTTTAGAATCGTTGAGGTATCTAGATGTTAATGTACCAATACTCTGGAATAGTAATATGTATATGAGTGAAGAATCTATGAAGATTCTCATAGATGTTATAGATATCTGGCTCCCAGACTTCAAGTACTGGAGTAATGAATGTGCTAGGAGATTGTCGAAAGTAGGTGGGAAGGAGGGTTATAGAGAAGTCGTGACGAGAAACCACCTGATAGCTTCAAAGTATGGAGACATGATTATTAGACATCTCGTTATGCCTAACCATCTTGAATGTGATACAAAACCAATATTGAAGTGGATAGCAGAAAACATAAGAGATAAAGTACTAGTGAATATAATGGAGCAGTATAGACCGGAATTCCAAGTCCTTTCAAAACCACATCTATACAACGATATCTCTAGAAGACCTTATAAAGAAGAGATACTTGAAGCATACAGATATGCGAAAGAACTTGGAATAATCTATGAACCAGTTTCATGAAAAGAAGAATCTTAACGCTGATCTCCCTCTTTCTTCTTTGAAGGTTCTAGATGTATTGAAGCTTCGAGATTGTATTTATCTTTAAGCTCGCATCCTATCTTATCTGCAATTTCATGGGCCATTTCTAGAGACATGTTTGGAGGTACAGTTACAACTATATCTCCTTGATAAACATTCTCTATTACTTTTCTTATCCTTATCTTCTCAACTCCTACACCATGTCTTGCTATTGATTTAGCTACTTCTTCAACCACGCCTTCTGGAGCAATATCACTCATCATAAATACAAATCCTCTAAAATGCTTGACAAGCTCGTAGAAGAGGTATGATGTTAGAGCTATAGCTCCCGCAAAATCTATCAAGTAGCTTATAGTTGCCCCACCAAATGATGTAGTAATCGATACCCCGCTCTCTATAAGCTCTACAACCGTGAAGCTCGTATATGCAAGTGTAATGGAAGAATATTTTCTAGATATGATTATTGCAAAGATGTATGGTATCATTCCTATGGAAGCGAATATAGGTGCTGAGATAGATATTGTATAGCCTGTAGAAACTGATTCCAAGAGATCGACTACTATGACACCTGCAACAAATGAGTAAAGCATTAGAGTTGAAATCTGACCTCCTAAAATCATTCTACCGTGACCGTAATGGTGATCAACGTCCGGAGGTTTTAAACCAACCTTGAAGAACCTAAGTATCAAGATTATAGATAGAGAGTTAGCTATACAAGTCATTGCATCTACGAAGACCGATTTCGAGCCACCTAAAACACTACCAAGAGTCTTAATGACCCCACCAGATATGCTGAGAAATATTATTAGATATATTATCTTCTCAACACTATCTCTAAGACTATTATTCTCCAATCCAGTATCAGTTTTTACTAGCTTCTCCTTATATACTTAAATTTTTGATTTAACAATTTTAGGTGGAGATTCTGTTAAATCTATAAATCCTGGAGATGCTTCTTCTAAGAGTATACTTACATGGCCAGGTATTTCAACACCGTTCATATTCTTCAACTTATACTGTTCATCTACTATTAGTTCTAGAACCCCCCCTGTACAATTATGCTTAATTTTGTCGGATGGTTTTACTCGATATATTTCTGTATCTACGTTCTTATCACATATTAAGATAACCCATTTTTCAAACTCGTTGTCTATTTCGTCTAGAAGTCCTTCTAGAGGTGAAGTTGTTTTATAAGTTCTATAACCTGCTCTAGTAGCTCCACAATCTTTGCATTTCCAGAGTTCATATACTTTCAGAAGTTCTCTTCTACGGAATACATTGACTAGCCCTGCATAAGTATAATTGTGTATAATGCATTTCTTCATCTCCTTCACTCCTTTTCTAGAACAACTACCTGCGTTTTAACTTTCTTCTTAAATTCTTCAACTTCCTTTATACTTCCGACTATCGCTCCATAATGCATTGGTATAGCTATTTTTGGATTAATCTCGTTTACAGCTTCTGCGGCTTCTTCTGGCGTCATAACGAATGTTCCACTTACGGGAGTAAACATAACATCCACAAGTAGATTCTTCATTTCAGGTATATGGTCTGTATCTCCAGTGTGATAGAATTTAACACCTCCTACCTCGACTACATATCCTACTCCACGAGCTTCTTTAGGATGATAGACTATGCCAGGTTCTCTAAACTTATTAATATTGTATGCTGGAACTACCTTGAATCTTAAGCCAGCTAAATCATATTCCTCTCCAGCTTTAACATATTTGACTACTCCCATCGCAAGTGTAGATAACTGTCTCCTACATGGTTCTGGAGCGATTATGTTTGTATCCGTCTTCACAATCTTCTTCAAATCATCTATGCTTAAATGATCGAAATGTTCATGCGAAATGAATACGTGTGTTGCCTTATCTTTAGGCTTGATCTTGTATGGATCAAAGTATATTCTCATGTCACTGTACTTCAGATAAAATGATGCATGACCTAGCCAAGAAATTTCTATACCCTGATATACATATGGCATACGAAATAATAGTAAATAGCTCCTTAAAAGATTTCAGATAGGTTAAAGTTTGAGTATAAGGAATTTCTATAATGTAGCCTGGAATGATGATTGATGTGCATTGTCATTTAACCGATGATCTACTATTCACTAATTTGAAAGATGTTCTTGAAGAAGCCTTAGAGTCAGGTGTCGTGGCACTGGTTACTTCTGGTCTAGGTTATGAAGATTGTTTGAAAACTTTAGAGATTTCAGATAATAGGAGGGTGTATCCATCTCTCGGAATAATGCCATACAATCTACATGGATATGATAAAGTTATAGAGTTGGCTAGAAAGAATAGATATAGGATAGTTGCTATCGGGGAAGTTGGTTTAGATTATAGTCCATGGGTAGATATTGAGAGAGAATTTCAGAAGAAGGTTTTCGTAGAGTTTATAGAGCTTGCACGTGAACTAGACCTACCGCTCGTAACCCATTCTAGAAGTGCTGGAAAATATGTTTTAGAAATCTTGCTAGAAAACAATGTTGAGAGAGTTGTCATGCATGCTTATGATGGATCTTCATCTACAGTAAGTAGAGCAGTTGAGAAGGGATACTTCTTCAGCATCCCTCCATCCATAGCTAGAAGTACACAGAAACAGAAGCTAGTCAGGAAAATACCATTAGAGAATCTTTTGCTTGAATCAGATGCGCCAGCTCTATCACCAAATCCAGGCGAAGTTAATAAACCATCAAACATAAAGATCTCTGCTGAATGGATAAGCAAACTCAAATCTATACCTCTCGATAAAGTTAAAGAAACTATCATGGATAATACGTTACGTATATTTGAGATAAAGATTTAGCTGGATTCTAGTAGAAAGACTAATAGGATGGGTTCTCACATTCATTAGGGGGTGATTAATTGAGTAGTCTAGAAGCCATAACAACCCTACCCTGGGTTGAGAAGTACCGTCCAAAGACATTATCAGAGATAGTAAATCAGGAAGAAGTAGTTACAAGTTTAATGAACATACTTAAGACAAAGAACGTTCCTCACATGCTGTTTACTGGACCCCCAGGGGTTGGAAAAACAGCGACAGCCCACGCTTTTGCGCGAGACCTCTACGGTCCAAATTATATTGAAGATGGATGGTTTGTTGAGATTAATGCATCAGATGAAAGAGGAATACAGACGATTAGAGAGAAAGTGAAGATGTTTGCTAGACAGATACCTATGGGGGGTGAAATAGGCTTCAAGATACTATTGTTAGATGAAAGTGACCAGCTTACTGATGATGCTCAACATGCTTTTAGAAGGGTTATGGAGCAGTACTCAACAACATGTAGATTTATACTTGCAGCAAACTATAGTAATAGGATCATAGAACCCATTCAGAGTAGATGTGCAGTATTTAGGTTTAGACCATTACTGAAGAAGGATATTATCAGTAGGATAAAGTGGATCGCTGAGAGAGAAGGTTTAGAGATAGATGATGCTGCTCTAGAAGCAATATACGAGTTTTCTGAAGGAGATATGAGGAGAGCAATAAACACCCTCCAAGCAGCTGCTTCTATCTCACGTAAAATAGATGAAAAAACAGTCTACTACATTTTAGGATATGTTAGTAGAGGTGAGATAAGAAAGATACTTGAACTAGCTTTAAGCGGAGACTTTGTATCCGCTAGAGATGAATTGAGGAGACTATTATACGTACAAGGTCTATCCGGCTCAGATATAGTTTCAGCAATATACCGTGAACTCTTCTACCTAGATTTTAGTGAAGAAGATAAATTAGAGCTACTAGACCTACTAGGTGAGATAGACTTCAGAATGTCTGAAGGGGCGACAGAAGAAGTCCAGCTCATGGCTTTCCTAGCTAGACTCGTAGCTAAATCTAAGAAGATGGGGGTCAGAAAGTAATCTTGACATACCTGTGGGTAGAGAAGTATAGACCAAAAAAGGTTTCAGAAGTTGTTGGTAATCAAGAAGCTATCGAAACATTCGTTAAGTGGATGAGGAGCTGGGAGCTTGGTAAACCTGAGAAGAAAGCTGCATTCCTCTATGGCCCAGCTGGAATAGGCAAGACTAGCCTAGTCTTAGCGTACGCTAAAGAATATGGATACGATATCGTTGAAGTTAACGCAAGCGATTGGAGAAATGAAGAAAAGATGAAAGCTATAGTTGGGGAATCATCGCTCAACGCTACACTCGATGGAAGTACTAAGAAGATAATACTTGTAGATGAAGTTGATGGTATAGCTGGTAGAGAAGATGCAGGAGGCATAGCTGCCTTAAGAAAAATAATAACCACAACCAGAGTGCCGATAGTATTAGTAGCAAACAATCCGTGGGATCAGAAGCTAGCACCCATAAGAGATCAAGCTTTAATGATAGAATTTAAGAGACTTAGTAAAACAGTAGTCTACAAAAGACTTAAAGAAATATGTGAGAAAGAAGGTGTAAAGATACCTGATAATGTTTTAATGAAGCTTGCGGAGAAATCTGAAGGAGATCTCAGGTCTGCTATAAACGATCTACAAGCACTTGCTGGTAGCAGGGAGACAGTTACTGAAAAAGATGTTGATATTCTCGGAGAAAGGAATAGAGTTAAAGAGATATTTGAAGCACTGAGAATGGTCTTCTACGCAAAATCTATTAGAAGTGCGAGAGTAGCTTTAGAAGGACTTGAACTCGATCCAGACACCATATATACTTGGATATTAGATAATGTTCCTAACCAAGTGATAGATCCAGAAGATCTCGCAGAAGTCTATGAAATACTTGCTAGAGCAGACGTATTCTTTACTAGAATGAATAGGTATCAGATGTGGAAGTTGATGAAGTATGCTGTACCCTTGATGACTGGAAGTATTGTTGCTGGTAGGAAGACACCTCCTAAAGGCTTCCAGAAATTCACATTTCCACCTAAGATAAGATTACTACAACAGTACAAGAATGAGAGAGAGATTAGACAGAACATTGCTTTGAAGATGGCTTCCAAACTCCATCTCTCAACATATAAAGCATCTAAAGAAGTCTTACCATACATGGCTGTCATTCTTTCACATGTAGATGGGAGAGGGTCAAAGTTAGCAAAATTCTTCGAATTAACAGAAGAAGAAATAGAATATCTAGCAAAGAACTATGGACCAGCGATGAAGAAAGAAGCAGTTGTAGAGGTGGAAGGTGTTAAGAAGAGTGTCAAGAAGACTTCCAAGAGAACTTGACCTAATGCTTATTTGAAAACTACTTCTACGTTGATTTAGAACTCTTTTTTGGGAGTAGTGGTTCAAGTTCTTTGATAAGTATTGAAGTTGGAATTCCAAGTAGAGATATATGTGATTTCCTGCCTCTTGCACCTTCACTTACAACCTTTATCTTAATTATTCCTAGATCGTCTAGTCTCTGGAGAGCCTCCCAGAAACTCGTATAAGATCTGGGCTCAACATCATATTCTTCACAGACCATTCTGTAGTACTCGTTGAGTACACTTGATGTAATGTAAGCTGTTTTCTCGGCTTCAAGAGATCTAGCTAGAGCTAGAAGTATGAGTTTAGAGTGTAGTTCAAGATACTCTAGATGTTCTCTCCTAATTGTTGGGTAAACGCTTGCTACAGCTTTCCTAACATGTTCTGGAGTAACCTTCATAACTCTATCAACTTCAGCATACTTTCCAGCTCTCCAGAGTATATCCAATGCGTATCTCGCATCTCCCCTCTCACTCGCTATCTCCGCAATCATCTGTATTACATCGTCCATCAATACATCTGGATGGAAGGCTAGACTTGCTCTATACTTAATGATGTCGTACAGTTCTTTGTAACCATATTCTTTAAGATGGATTATGTTTCCGAGAAGGCTACTCCTAGTACTCTCATCTAATGTATCGAGAACTTCCAGGTTCCTAAATATGAATATCATCGAGATTCTCGGTATTTTTAATCTCTCTTCTCCAACTCTCGTAAATAAGTAGATTGGCTCTCCACCTTCTTCTCTAAGAAGCATTTCTACTTCGTCTAAAGCTATTATAACGTAAAGCCCCTTGTACTCTATGTAGTCTAGAAGTTTGTGCAATAATTCTTCATCCGATAAACCTCTCTCTGGAAGTCTAGCTTTCAGTTGTTCTACAAGTTTCCTAAGAACCAGGAACGTCGTCTTACTTATCCTACAGTTTACGTAGAGAAATCTTAAATCAATACCTTTCTTAGATGCTTCATAACAAGCTTTCTGACCAAATAACTTAACTAGAGCACTCTTACCAGTTCCAACAGAACCAGAAACTAATACACGTGTAGATATAGATGGAGAACCAGAAATAACACTACTAAAGAAAGTCATCAAAAGTTCTAGTTCTTTTTCACGGTGAGGTAGGTTTGGAGGTACATATTCTGGAGAAAGCTTCTCCTCATCTTTAAAGATCTTCATCCCAATAAGAACTTAGAAAAGGATTGATATAAGTATCTCAGGGATTCTGTATCTCTACTTTGTTAAGTACTTCCATGAGAGTAGCACCCCTATCGTAGACAACACTACTGCGAAGATAGTTAGATACGTGAAGTCTATCAAAAGGATTTGTAGATCTGTACTGTATATTGTGAGTTGGCGGAGAGCATCTGTCACATAGCTTACAGGATTTACTTGAGCCAATGGTTTAAGCCATTCAGGCATGAGAGTTACTGGGAAGAAAGCATTACTTGTAAACATTAGAGGCATATTTACTAAGTTTACTACAGCCATTTGTGTTTCATGTCTAGTTGATCTTAAAGCAACTGCTAAAAATAGAGAAGATAATCCTACAGAGAATAAGAAGACAGCTAGATAGATTCCAGCCAAGTTTAATAAATTGAAAGATGGGTTTAGCTTTACACCTATAACAACAGCTATCATCAGTATTATCGTTGACTGGAACATGGATCTGAGTGCTGCATTTAAGACTTTCGAGAAGATTATAGCAGATCTAGAGACAGGTGTGCTTAAGACTTTGTATAGGAACCCAAGTCTTCTATCCCAAACTATTGAAAGCCCGCTGAAAGTAGATGTGAAGATAGTTATCATGGATATCATGCCTATTGCTAGATAGCTAAAGTAGTCCTGAACCCCGAAAACACTCTCTACAGCTCTCCCACCCAATTCATACAATACTTCTCTAAGATACTGTGCAATTACAGATCCAGGTATAGTTAATAAACCATCTGCGGGAGGAGATACATAATCTCCAGGTATAGTTATATCTGGAATTGTTAGGTCTGCTAATACTCTTGGAGAGAAAACAGCCGTTATGTTCATAGATTTACCGAAAAGAAGCATCCACATCAATGGTTGTATTACTGAGATGAATAACACTATGGGCTCATTCATCCACTTCTTTAATTCTCTTCTAGTTAATGCCCACATACCTTGAAGAGATGTTCTCAAGCTTGGTTTATAGATCTCCATGCTCATCTCCTCGCCCTTCTCATCATAATTCTCTGAACGATCGCAGACTCCCTACTCTCCTCTATATCTCTCATACTCCTACCAGTATACATTAAGTAGACTTCATCTAGAGATGGTTTACGTAGGGAAAGTTTTACAACACCGTATCCATGATTCTTCAGAACTTCGATTATCACTGGCACGGCTACTTCACCATCTTCAACCTGGATCACGTATACATTCTCCTTTCTCACCACATTCTTCACATACTCTATCCTCAATAATCTCTCAGATACATCTTCAATCTCTCTTAAAGTTAATTCTATAACATCGCTTCCAACACTATTCTTTAATTCGGAAGGGGTTCCTGTAACTATTATCTTTCCATGATCTATTATTGCTATCCGATCGCAGAGGTTGTCGGCTTCCTCCATGTAGTGCGTCGTCATGAAGATTGTCATAAAGTATTCTTCTCTAAGCTTCTTTATGTAATCCCAGATAGCCATTCTCGTTTGAACATCTAGCCCGAGTGTCGGTTCATCTAGGAAGAGTATTTTGGGTCTATTTATTAAACCACATGCAAGTTCAAGCCTTCTCCTCATTCCGCCTGAATAAGTTTCAACTTTCTTATCCTTAAACTTCGTCAACTCCATTAATTCAAGTAATTCTAAAGCTCTCTTCTTCGAGATCTCTCTAGGTAGACCGTATAGATCTCCACATAAGATAAGGTTCTCGTATCCTGTCAGATCTTCATCTGCAGTATACTCCTGTGGAACAACACCTATAACCCTTCTAACCATGTCTGCCTGCTTAACTATATCGTAACCCATAACATACGCTGTACCACTTGTAGGTTTGAGAACTGTTGTTAACATGTTTATTGTTGTTGTTTTTCCAGCACCGTTAGGTCCTAGAAAGCCAAATATCTCTCCTTCTCTAACAGTAAAGCTAACGTGATCTACGGCAACAATATTCTTGTTGAAGATCTTTGTCAAGTTCTCTACAACTATAACATCAACCACTGCTCCCACCTTCTATAGATTTCTTCAAATCTTCAAGTTTCATGGAAGCTTCGTTTAAAATCGTGGTAAACATGTTTACAGCTTCTTTTGAAGGATTTCGGGTAATTAGAATCTCAACTTCCACAAGCCTCTCCATAAAATTCCTAATAGAATTCTTCAACTCAGAAAATCCATAATCTTCTAGACCACTATGCTTCAATTCTAGAAAGTATGGAGTGAAGAATTTACAAGACTTCTTCAAGAAATTCTTTACTTCTCTATGCCATTTAAGAAATTCTTCTCCTCTCTCTGTTAAAACATACTTTTTTACTCCAACTTCATTTGTTTTTACTTCTTTAATGTATCCACGTTCTCTAAGCCATTCGAGCAGTGGATATATGGATCCAGGACTAGGCCTCCATAAACCTCCACTTTCTCTTTCTATGGTGTCCATAATCTCTGAACCAGACATGGGGCTTCCACTTAACAGTTCCAAGATATAGTATCTTAAGAGACCTCTTGGAACAGTTGCCATAAATCTAGTATGAACTCCACCTATGCTAAGAGATTTTCTTCGACCCATCATTGGTATCGTATTCGATATCGAATACGATATATTTAACCATTCCCTACACTATTCCTGAGCTGTAGAATGTAGAACTATTTAGTCTACTTCTTCTGGTCTGCCGGATATAATTACTGTTGCTGGCTTATAACATTCTACAACATTTTTGAAATCTCCGTATTTGACTATATAGATTCCATAATCTTCAACCATGCATACTTCTTGAGAATTCTTTTGGATATTCTTAAATCTACATACTTCTATTGAACGGTTGTCAAGTACGGTTACTTCTTCTAGATCTCTATTAGCTGAGATAACCACTGCCTTACTCATACTACAGTACGCTGTGAAAGGTCTCTCAACAATAGTTGAACTAGTAATCTTAGTGAAATAGAATACATAAAAGTGGACAACGACAACAGCAATAACCAAAAGAGAGATACCAATCAATAAAACACCAATCTTAGCAAAATCTCTAAGAGAAGTCTGAATAACCATACTCAAGAAAACATAACCTCACACAAACATTTAAACTATGTCTTCTTAAAACAATTAAATTAAGACTTAGCCTACTTGCTACACTAGAAAATTTAGATTTTGTTAAAGAGTAGCTAGAAAATTTTCTAAAATATTTGCGATAGCCAAGATTTGTATCTTGGAACCTCATTCTAAAGCGAAGATATACATGAACCTCCACTTCCAGTAGATTTATTTCTCCAAGCCTTTGATATAATTCATACTAGAAATCTTGAATTCAGGTTTGGAGAATAATTTTAGAAGGATTTACTCCAAATCTATTAAGTAGCATGATTGCCCATTTGATCGCACGTCTACTACTTATATTCGTCTCCACGTAATATTCTCCAATTCTTTTAGGATCTCTAAATTTGGAGCCATCTTCATGCACCGGCTTATCATTCACCATGTATCTCACTCTACCTCTCTCAGGTCTTATGGGCATGTCTTTCTTAGAGATCTTCCCAGAATCTATAAGCCATGAAACTGTGGCCACAAAAATATCCCTCCAATGTTTAATATTGTATGATTTTCCATCTGGGAAGACTAGCTTTGTGTAGGGGGGTTTCTCTCTCGACTTGACTTCTACTTTCACTAGTGGTATTCCTTCTGTTTTAATTTCTTCCGCAATTGTTCTGTTATATCGTAGAGTTAATGGAGTGACTGCTTCAAGCATTCGTCTATTAAGCCTCCAGATTACAAATGCTTTTCTAATTACTTCAGCGGGATCATCATTAATTATATCCCACTCTGTTATTTTCTTCTCGGGAAGAGGCTTGGGGATGTGCGTATCGTAGACCTCCCACCTCACCCCATCCGTTGTAATAAAGTACGGTACCCCAGTAGTTATGCAATAGTTAATGTATTGCTCAATCTTCTCCTGCTTTCCTAAAGCTTTAACACCAACATAAATTACAGGCTTGTTATCGAAGAGTAATGCATAATCCGGTCTACCTACTTCTGTTGTAAATTCGGATCTAACCTGGGAGGGGTCCTCTGGATTCCATCCCCAAACCCTGAGAAATGGATCAACAAGACAGTAACGTGTTAATGCTTCACTCTTCTCTAAATCAACCCTATAGCTGTTCACTAATTCTCTAAGACGTTTTATCAATTCCAGGAAATTTTCAAACATTACAGAGAACACTAAAGTTAATATCGAATAAAGGTTTTATAAGGCTTTTCTAAGACCCATTCTCTAAATAAGAAAAGAATAAGAAGTATTAATTGCGGCCGCCGGGATTTGAACCCGGGACCACTGGCTTTCTCCGTATTTTTATTCTCGGAAGGCCAGTGTCCTTCCAGACTAGACGACGGCCGCTGATTATATATTATGCTAAAGATTATTTGAGTTTTACTCTTCTATTTTTGTCTCTTAGTTATTATTTTCGAGATGGTGGGTTAAGATGGAGGTAAGATTGCTGAAGATTTTTGAGTAATAGAGTTACTTAGCTCTCTTTCTTGATATTTTGCTAAAACGGAATTCTATAAAAACCGTAGATGGATGTTGGGATCTATAGGTCTAAAAATTAAATTCTATGATCATAAACGTTTCTAAACGTCAATTCCTCATCTAGATCTCTTTAGAGAATAGTGTAGGACGTAGCTCCGATTATCAATTTTTCTCAAATTCCTGTTTTACTTAAATATTGGGTTTTAAAATTTTTTATGTACGAAGATGGTAGTTGAGCAGAAGGCTACAATTATTGAGTCGGCTGTACCCTATGAGAAGAAATGGATGGAGAAGTGGAAGCAGGCAAGAATATTTGAAGCAGATCCAGATCCTTCTAAACCTAAGTTCATGATATGTGTACCCTACTCATATCAGAACGGACCACTTCACATAGGTCATGGATTCACATTCACAAGAGGGGATGTTTATGCTAGATTTAAGAGAATGCAAGGATACAATGTTCTCTTTCCATGGGCTTGGCACTGGACGGGAGAAGCAGTTGCAGGAACATCTGAAAGATTAAAACAAGGAGACCAATTCATAAGAAAAGTATTGATAGAGATAGATGGAGTACCGCCAGAAATAGTAGAAAAATTTACAGATCCAGCATACATAAGCAAATACTACACTGAAGAAAATAGGAAGGTGGTTGAGGCAATAGGTTTTTCAGTAGATTTTAGAAGAGAATTCTATACAACCGATCTCCATCCATACTACAGCTACTTCATTAAATGGCAGTACAATACATTGAGGAAGAAGAAGTATGTTGCCTTAGGTAAGCATCCAGTAGTATGGTGTCCGAAATGTCAAAGTCCAACAGGAGACCACGATAGACTTATTGGAGAAGGTGTTTCTCCACAAGAATACACAATAGTCCTCTTTAGTATTGACGGGGCATATCTTGCAGCTGCAACTCTTAGACCTGAAACAATCTTCGGTGTAACAAATATCTGGCTTAACCCCAACCATGAATATGTCTTGATAGAAGTAGATGGAAAGAAGCTCATCGTCTCTCGTAAAGCAGCTCTAAAACTATCTGAACAAAAGAAAAATGTAAAAATACTTGACGCTGTAAATCCAGACACACTTATTGGAAAGTATGCTAAAACACCTTTAATAGATATTGAAGTCCCAATACTTCCAGCAGAATTTGTAGATCCAGATTTTGGTACAGGTGTAGTGTACAGCGTTCCAGGACACGCTCCATACGATTATGCAGGACTACTAACACTTAAAACCTCATCCAAATGGGATAAATACAATATCAAGGAAATAGTTGAAAAGATAAAACCAATATCTATAATTAAGGTTGAAGGGTATGGAGAATATCCAGCAGTAGAGATAGTTGAAAAAATGAAGATATTAGATGACAAAGATCCTAGACTTGAAGAAGCCACGAGAGAAATATACTCTAAAGAATTCCATAGTGGCGTAATGAAAGATAATTGTAGAGAATTTTCAGGAAAAACTGTAAGCATAGCTAGAGATGAAGTCAAGCATAAATTAATAGAAATGAAGTTAGGTGATGTTTTATGGGAGCTTCCAGAGAAAGTTGTATGTAGATGTGGAACAGAATGTCTTGTCAAGATAGTTGAGAATCAATGGTTCCTAACATATTCTGATCCTGAGTGGAAATCTAAAGTTAAAGAACATATTTTAAACATGAAGATAATTCCAGAAGAAGCTAGACAATGGTTTCTCAATGTAGTTGATTGGCTTAAAGACTGGGCATGTACTAGGAAGACTGGTCTTGGAACAAGGCTTCCATGGGATCCAGAATGGATAGTTGAAACACTTAGCGACTCCACCATTTATCCAGCACTCTATACAATATCAAAACATTTAAACCAGGGATTAGTTAAACCAGAACAATTAACAGACGAGTTCTTCGACTACGTCTTTCTAGGAAAGGGAGAGCCAGCCAAACTCTCAAACAAATTAAAGATAGACTTAAGGTTATTAAAAGAAATGAGAGAAGAATTTCTCTACTGGTATCCTGTCGATATGAGGATTTCTGCGAAAGAGCTTGTCCCAAACCATCTAACCTTTTACATATTCCATCATGTAGCGATATTCGATGAAAAACATTGGCCTAGAGGGATAGCTGTAAACGGGATGATTACGATAGAAGGAGAGAAGATGAGTAAGAGTAGGGGAAAATTCATACCACTAAAAACAGCTATAGCTAGGTATGGAGCAGATGCAACAAGATGTACACTATTATTAGCAGCAGAAGATATGGATGATCCAGACTGGAGAGAGAAGAACGTACAGGAAGTAAAACAAATGATAGAACAGTTCTTAAAGATAGTTGAAGAAGTTGCTAGAGCAGAACTTGTTGAACATACATATATGGATAGGTGGCTTATGTCTAAACTCCAGAAGAGGATCAAGAGCATAACAATGAATCTAGAATCATTGAAGACTAGGAAAGCATGTCATGAAGCACTCTACGGGATGTATAATGACTGGAAATGGTATCTGAGGAGAACAGAAGGAGTAATAAGTAAGAAAGCGAAAACGTTTATCGAGAACTGGGTAAAGCTACTAGCACCCTTCATACCATTCACATGTGAAGAAGCATGGAGCATACTTGGAAAAGAAGGTTTCGTATCCATTGAAAGCTGGCCTATAGTCTTAGGAGAATTGATAAGTCCAGAAGCAGAACTACAAGAAGAGGTAATCATAAAGTTGATAGAAGACGTTAGGAGAATCATTAACCTGATTCCTGGAAAGAAGGAAAAACTAACAATTTATATTTCATCGAGAGAGAAGATAGATCTAATCGAAGAAATATACAAAATTGTTGAAGAAGAAGGACAGAAAAACATGGGGAGAATAATAAAAACCATAATCTCAAAACTACCTGGAAAGGAGAAGATAGCATCAACACTTGCAAAAATATATGTTGACTTAATCTCATCTCTAACACCAAACTACAAACTGAAAACGATAATAAATGTAGCTGAGAGAGAAGAAGAAATCTACAGAGAAGCTAGAGAATTCATATCGAAAGAGTTAGGATTAGGTGTAGAGATCTATAGAGAAGGAGAACAAGACATCTACGATCCATTAAATAAATCTGAGATAACAGTACCCCTCAGACCAGGAATCTACATTGAATAGAACTTCTAGTAGAATAGACGTATTGAGAGAAGCTGCGAAAGATTTAAGATATCTACTTAACAGAGGCTATCATAAAGAAACTGTGTTAAAAATTATTGGAGATAAATATCTACTTGATAAAAGTGAGAGATTAATCTTATACAGATCTGTCTATTCTGAGTATGAAGTTGAAGTAGTATCGAAGAAGAAGCTGTCGGCGAAGGAAGTTAGAGGTAAGAATGTTTGGATAGATGGCTTCAACGTACTGAATACAGTTGAAGCAGCTTTAAAAAATCATGAACTAGCATTATGTGATGATGGAATAGTAAGAGATTTCTCTGAAGTATACGGTAAATACAGAATATCCGAGTGCACATCTACATCCATTAGATTAATCGGCTCTAGTCTTAAAGAATTAGATGTATCTAGAATTACTGTACTCTATGAATCTCAGGTAAGTAAAAGTGGAGAAATAGCAAAGATGATGAAAGAAATATTGAGAAACCTAGATCTAGATCTCTATGTAGAGTTATCGAAAACAGTTGACTCCATCTTATCAAGAGTAGATGGAGTAGTATGTACAAGCGATTCTGCAATCCTCCTAAAAGCTAAACATATTTTCGATCTAGCAGGATACATAATAATTGAAAAACTAGGCTACCAGAACCTTATAAGAATATAGCTTTCCCCGGAAGTCTTAGTAAATCTAAGAAAAGAAAAGAGAGATAAAGCTACAGATTTCTCATTAAATTACTCTGAGAATATCTAGATCGGAGCAGAGTTGAGATAAAAGAGTAAACCATATTAAATCTCTTTAGATAAGTGTAGAGTGGGCAATAGTGTATAATAAATTAGAGACTACGGAAAATCAGTATGTTTACATTATCTACATCAATTCTTCTAGAGAATCTAGAGGGATTGTATTTAGAGTGAGTGGTGGATATTGATGGTTCGAATAATATTTATTACTGGAGGTGTGTTGAGCGGGCTTGGAAAAGGCGTTGCTGCAGCATCTATAGGGAAGATACTTCAATTTAGAGGATATACAGTTGATATGATGAAGATAGATCCATACTTGAATGTTGATCCTGGAACTCTAAACCCTATAGAACATGGCGAAGTCTTCGTATGTGAAGAAGTATGGAAATTTGAGCCTGTTCCAGGCTACATCTACAATATCGCTGAAGTAGATCAAGACTTCGGTACATATGAAAGATTCCTAGATATCAATATGCATCCACAGAATAATATAACTTCAGGTCAAGTTTATCTAGCAATAGTACTTAAAGAGAGATTCGGCGATTTCCTAGGTAAGACTGTTCAGGTTATTCCACATGTTACAGATGAGATAAAAAAGAGAATACTTCGAGCAGTTAAGAGAAAGAATCCAGACGTATTTATAATCGAGGTAGGAGGGACTGTGGGAGACATCGAGACCATGCCTTACCTAGAAGCTATTAGACAACTCAGAATAGAACTTGGGAAAAATAATACTGTCCTCATACATGTTACTCTAGTCCCATACCTCGATACTGTTGGACAACATAAAACAAAACCTACACAACATAGTGTTAGAACTCTTCAGAGCATGGGACTGCAACCAGATATAATAATAGCTAGAAGCAACACCATACTGCCAGAAGATATTAAAGAAAAGATAAGTTTATTTAGTAATGTTTCCAGAGAAGCAGTAATATCAGATCCAGATATAGAAACGATATACGAGCTACCATTAATCTTCGAGCAGCAGAATCTGGGATCACTCTTATGTAGATTACTCAATCTAGAAGATTCTCTCCACATAGATAAATTAAAAGAATGGGAGGGGGTCGTTAATAGATTCAAGAATCCAAGTAGAATAATAGATATAGCGGTTGTGGGAAAATACTGTAAGATAGTAGATAGCTACATTAGTATAAATGAAGCATTAAAACATGCTGCAGCTTACTATAACTCGAAGGTTAAGCTGCACTTCCTAGAATCTGAAATGTTCGAAGAAGATTCTAGAAAACTTTCAATATTATCTAATTATGATGGTATATTGTTAACACCAGGATTTGGAGAACGTGGTACGGAGGGAATGATTGGTTCAGCAAGATATGCAATTAAGAATAAGATTCCATTTCTAGGAATATGTTTTGGTGCACAACTACTCTTCATAGCTTTTGTAAGAGAATACTTAAAATTAGAAGAAGCTAACTCCACAGAGATAAATCCATACACACCTCATCCAGTTGTAGACTTGCTAGAAGAACAAAGAGGTCTTAAATCTAAAGGTGGAACGATGATGCTAGGTTCAATGAAAATTTTATTGAAGAAAAATACAAAGCTGTATGAAGCATATCGTTCAGAAATCATCTACGAGAGATTTAGACATAGATACAATATAAATCCAGAGTATGCTAGGAAATGTGAAGAACATGGACTTGTTATCTCAGCATATACGGAAGGAGGATACATTGCAGGAATAGAGTTGAGAGATGGGTGGATAGTTGGAGTACAATTCCATCCAGAATTCAAGAGTCGTCCAAATAAACCATCCCCAATTTACTTACAATATATAATGAATGCAATAAAATACTCTGAAGATAAGAAAACCGGAGAACATAAGTTAAGCACACATTAACGACTTCTCGAGACACTAGTTTTTTCAGTACAAATGATGGGATGGATATATTATATTGTCGAATGTCTATAGTTTTCATGAGAGTGATGGTTTTAGATGATGCCTCCTTCTGAACTCATGGTTAAATATCTTCTTCCTAACATAAGAGGTCTGATATCTCATGAACTCTATTCAAAGGGGTTTAGTCAATTAAAAATTTCTTCTATACTTGGAATATCTCAGTCTGCTGTAAGCCAGATACTCTCTAAACCTCGAGATAAATATTTTACAACGCTTATAAAGATGGGTTTAAAACCCGATGAAGTAGATCTACTAGTGAAGCTCCTACTAAAAGATATTCAACAAGACCCAGTAAGATCTATTCTCACATTAGAATCTTTCTGGGCTGAAGTTTTATCTAGAGGGGTATTCTGCGAGCTTCATAGAAAACTCTATCCACAATTATCTTCATGTGAAATATGTCTTAAACCAATTCCTGAAGTTATCTCTACTGAGAAATTGAAAATCCTTGAAAGATTAAGTAGAGCGGTAAAAATAATAGAAGAATCATGGTATTTTGTTAATGTCATGCCTCAGATCGCTGTAAATATTGTTGAATCTATAAGAGAAGCTAAAACTATAGATGATGTAGCAGGTATTCCTGGAAGGATTGTCAGGATAAAAGATAGACCGAGAGCTGTTAGTAGACCAGAGTTCGGCGGATCTAGACATCTTGCAAGTGTACTCCTATCAGTCAAGAAGCATTCTCCAGAAATAAACTCTGTAGTAAACCTCAAGTTAGATGAACTAGTGAGAAAAGCTGTAATCTCTCTGGGATACAGTTGGGCTGAAACATCTAAACCAAACACATTCCCTGGAGAAGTAAACAACTTAGAAAACCTAGTAATAGAATCTATATCAGCTATCTTCAAAGAACGTCCTTATGTAGACGTAGTGTTTGATAGAGGAGGATATGGATTCGAACCGACTACATACGTATTTGGAAGAGACTCATTAGAAGTCGTTGATAAAGCTCTAAAGATTGCTAAGAAATACGTTGAGCTCACAGTAAGATCATAGAATATAGTTCACGTTATCTTTATCGAAATCTTTTATTATCTTCATATCTCTACCAATCTTTCCTGGACCCAGCATCTGTAACTCTGGATATATAGTGAAGATACTGGTTGAAGCTATTTCATAAGCTGGATGATCTTCACCTAGAGATTCTGCTACAATCTTTTTAACTAGGCTAGATACTTCTTCATCATCTATGTATCCGAGACTGTGTAAATACTCGTGGAGTAGAACTACGAATACGTAAGAGTTTACTTCAATTTTACTTTTAGCTAATTCTATAACTCCTTCTAAGAGTGTTTTGTTCATTATAATTGTGTTGCTTCCGACTTCATGTAGGCCTCCGATATTGTTTGGTAGATTCATTAAAACCAGTTCTAAACCAGCTCTATGAAGCCCTAGAGTATTCTTTACAGCTTTCTTAACTAAGTTAAAGATCTCCCCAAAAGTGCTGGCATCTGCAAGCTTCTTCCTAAACTGTTCCTTCATCCAATCTGTAAATTGTTAATCACATATATAGGGGTATCGAATTCAAAAAAGAATTGGTAGTAGTATTTGTTTGACATTCTTCATCAGCATGATCTACGCATCACCAATAAGTGGCCATCGAGAGGCCATAACACATCGAATGTAATACTTTAGAATTACATAGATCTTAAAGGAGTATTGTTAAGTACCTTTGTAGAGTTTTGGTAGGCGGCAATCTCTATTTTTTAGTCTTCTTATTTCATGGCCTAACAATCTACATTTTTCTACATATCTCACTGTTATCTTATTGTTCTGAGCCTTTCTGAGCTGTTTTCTCGAATTTTGTTGTACTAAGAATCTGGCTTGGTTTTAGTACAGAGATCCCTGTTACCCCTCCGATAACCTCTATCAAGACTATGTAATCTGGATTCTTAAGATCAACTCTTCTCTGAACCTTTTCTGCAGATGCTTTTATTATCTCTTGACTTGAGAGAGATGTATGTCTCTTCTCGACGGTTATTCTGAATGAAGCGTCTTCAGGAATCTTGCTTGCAAGCTTCTCCACAGATTCCGCTATATCTTCTATCCTAGATGGAACAACATCTTCTATAGGTATGAATCTGAGCAAGCTACCCACTCTCCAAGGTTCTGTTGAAAGAATTTCTCCAACCCTCTCAATAACATGGAATGGGTCTAGGGAAGTCTTAACTGTAAGTAAGCCGGAAACTTTTGTTATCTCTACTTCTGGACTGCTGTCCCCGAGATAGTTTAGTAAATCTCTAATCTCTGAAGAAGCAACAACCTCCTGTCCTCTGAAAGTTGTAACGAGAAGATTAAATTTCCTCAAAACTCTACCCTAATCAAAATTATTTACACACTAAGCTATTAATATATTTCACATATCTAAAAAGTATCCATAAAATATGGATCTAAACATGGTCTCCGATGAATCTCACTATCCAGAGTCTAAACTAATTATATATCCGCTCAGCTAAAGACATCTATAGAAATGAGGGTTGTGATGGAAGGTTTTAAGAAGCTTGTAAGTGTAGAGGAGGCTTTAAGATTACTGGAAAAACTGACACATAGTTTAACATCGAGAAGATTAGAAGAAGTTTCTCTACTAGATTCTCTCGGAAGGGTTTGTGGTGAAGACATACTTGCTCCAAATGATGTTCCACCATACGATAGAAGTGCTGTAGACGGTTATGCAGTAATAGCTGAAGATACTTTTGGAGCATCTCCAACGAACCCAGTGGAATTAAAAGTTCTCGGCTCAGTGAATCTAATAGATCTAGAGAATACTTTCCCAGAGGTTAAGAGGGGATGCTCAGTGGAAGTTATGACAGGAGCACCTATACCTCCAGGCGCAAACGCTGTCGTCATGGCTGAAGACGTAAGAAAGATTGAAGAAAACTTGATAGAAGTAGTTAAGCCTGTACATCCCTTCCAGAATATTTCTAGAAGAGGTGAAGATTTCAAGAAAGGTGAAGTAGTTGTAGAGAAAGGCACGTTGATAAAACCTTGGCATATAGGTGCACTAGCATCTCTAAACATAACTAAAGTGAAAGTTGTCGTGAAGCCTAGTGTAGGTGTACTCTCGACAGGCTCGGAGCTAATCGAGGTTGGAGAAGAAGCAGGTGAACGTTATGTAGTGAATAGTACTAAACCTATGCTTAAAGCTTTGATAAGATCTGTAGGTGGAGAGCCAGTAGACTTTGGGATAGTTGAAGACGACTTACAGGAGATTAAAGATAAAATAATTAAAGCATTGGAAATTTGTGATCTACTAATAATTACTGGTGGAACAAGCGTTGGGAGAAGAGACTTAGTACCAGAAGCTATTAGAGAACTTGGACAGATAGTAGTTCACGGTATAGCTATGAGACCTGGCAAACCAACAGGATTCGGATACGTGAATGGAAAAATAGTATTCATGTTTTCAGGATTCCCTGTAGCTTCGATAGTTGGGTTTAATCTACTCGCTAAACCTACGATAGAACGTATGCTTGGAGTAAAAACTCAACCCAAACCTACCGTAAAAGGTATTCTTGCTAGGAAGGTTGCATCACCTGGAGGTGTTAGATGCTTTGTTAGAGTAAAAGTTTCTTGGAATATCCGAGAGAATAAGTATATAGTAGAACCATTAATGCTTACAGGATCAGGTCTACTCTCTACATTAATTAAAGCTAATGGGCTACTAGTAATACCGGAAAACATGGAGGGCTATGATGAGGGAGAAGAAGTAGAAGTAGAACTCTTTGACCCACTGATAATAGAATCCTTAAGCGAAAATTATAATGAACATCGTTAATCAAATATTCTTCAGAGGAGACTAATACAAGTCTTATATGGATACGTATAGATTGTTTTAGGTCTGTGGAAGCTTTTGTCGCTGAGGTCGATTAGCGTAAGTGTGTGTCATCGTTGCTCTTAGGCCCCCAGGAGTTCACTGGTCTCAGACATCTCGGAATTTATTGAAGTCTTATCATAGACTTTTTCTCCCTGTCAGGGCCAGTCTACAACCTCTCCATCCAAAGTTATCTAAAAAATTGGAGGTTATAGCTTATCATGATAATAGTCCTCGGTTCTGCTAGATTTTTGAGATTCTTCGTTAGTTTTCTGAAGTTCTTTGGAGAATGTTGAAGCCCTCTTGACTTCATGCATATGTTTATGGCGGAGTTTAAATGTCTATTTATCTCTAGTCCACATCTGTTACACCTGTATGTCTATCCATTTATCTCATTGATCTTACCACATCTACTGCATTTTTTAACATGGTATCTGACTTATAGGATATCAGATTTATTATCATCTTCTAATTAGATTTGCTTATCATCCTATCATGTTTTCTTGAATTGTTTAGCATATCTTCTTTGACATCTCTGTATTAAGCTTGTAGCAATATACTTTGCATGTCTCTCCACATAGTATTATGTAAAGTGAGGAATTAAGGTATGCTAATAACGTATTAAATTGTATTCTCGTTAAATTCATCTTAGACATTGATGCCGTCAAGGAAGAATAATCGCTGACGAAGAAGTAGAAGAGATTAGGAAAAATGAAGAAATCGAGAAAGTACTTCTAGGCGGTGTATGTGCTTAACATGGAGGATCCACACTTAAGAATATCGAATACCTATATCTTGAGAGGAGTCTCCATAAGGTCGAAAGGATCGAGGTTGTAACTATCGTTAGAAAGAATAGAGCGGGCATGTCTACTATATTTAAATCGTCTATCGTAAAAATCTATAAATCTATTCTTCTTAATCATACACCATGGATAGAACAGGTATGAAAACAATAAAAAAGCTGAATATTCTATTAAATCTAGCTCTCGTAGTTACTTTATTATTGATTGTAATTTTGACTAACCCCTATCATGGTGACGAAATCGTTATAATTAATCTTGGTGAAAAGACTGCACATCCTTCTCTAAATATTTCCAGTAAAAAAGTTATTTATTTTGGTTTTGATCCAAGATTAGATCCCGATACTGAAATACGGATATATGCTCCGCTCATGAGTTATCTTTCTAATAAGACTGGGTATGAGTTTAGGTTGAAATACGAACCAACATACGAGCTTGTCCAGAATGATATAGGAATGAATGTCACCCAATTTGCTGCAGTAGGCCCTGTAAGTTATATTGTAACAGACTTAAGATACGGTAACGTCGTTCCTGTGGCCGTAGGTTTAGATGAGAATAAAAGCATGTTTTACAGAGCGGTTATCTTTACAAGAACTAATTTAAACATAACCTCTTTATCGGAACTAAAGGGTAAGAGTTTTGCTTTCGGGTCATACTATTCCACGCAGGGACATTTAATACCGTTAATCATGTTGGAAGAAGCCGGAGTATCTCTTAAAGACTTTAGAGAGTATGCCTTCTTAGGCTCCCATCAGCTATGCGCTGAAGCAGTTATCTCTGGAAGATTTGATGCTGGAGCTATGCAGGACTTGCTTGCATTTCGACTTGCCAGAGAAGGATTAATTAAGATAATAGCAATCTCTAAACCTTTCCCTAGAAGCCTAATAATTGCCAACAAAGCTGTGGACAAAAATTTGGTTGAGAATGTAAAGAAAGCGTTGATCGAACTTGAGCCTCTTGGTTCCCACTCTACTCTAACTCTATGGAGTATGACAGAGTTCCCCGGAGGATTCGCTGAGCCTATCATAGAGCATTATACGATCTATTATGAGCTAGTAGAAAAGTATCTGCTCTCAGGTGAGAGTAAATGAAGCTTAGAAAAAAGTTCACATTCATATTCGTACTTTATTTAATGATATTTGGATTAATAAATGCGTATATTCTGTATAACCAGATAAGTAAATCTCTCATAGAAGAACTAGTAGAGAGCACAGCACTGTATCTAGATAGAATCCAGATAGAAGTTCTGTCTTTGCTAGCTAAAGGTAATGTAATAACTCTCAATAATATGGTAAACGACTTCAAGGCCAGAAATCCAAACATAGCTTACATGTACATTGTAGACTTTGATGGAAACATAGTTGCAAGTACTTTCACAAACGGTTTTCCTAAAGCTTTAGTTGGATTTAACCCACCTGTAAATGGGGGTATGTCAGTAAAAAAATTCAAGGCAGATGGTAGCATTATCTACGATGTCTCTGTCCCAGTATACAGGGGTATTGGAGGAGAGATACACATCGGAATTACGAGCAAACAAATAGAAGAGAAAATGTTCAACATTATAGGTAAAATCTTTTTGTGGAGTTCACTGATAGTAGGAATAGGGACCGTATCCTTTTTCATGTCTCTAACGAGTTTAACGATGTCCATGAAAAACTTAGAAAATGCGATAAAGAAGATCATTAAAGGTGATTACAGATCTAGAGTCGAAGTAGACACTCAGGATGAAATTGGTATGATATCTACAGCCTTTAATAGAATGTTGGACAAGCTTGAAGAGGAGAGAGAGAAGATAAGAAACTATGTAGAAAGACTTAGACGATTAAAGAATAGATATAAGATGCTCGTCAACTCGATTCAGGACGGGATATTACTAATCTCTTCAGACGGTATTATATATTCTTGCAATAAAGCTTCTGAAAGAATCTTCAACTTGAGTAAATCTGATATTGTGAATAGAAAGCTTTCAGAGATCATAAGATTGGATTCGGTGTCAACTAAAGGAGAGGTTGAGCTATCCTATGATAGAGATGGAGAAACTGTCTACATTAAGTTGTTCTTTTTGGATCTCGATAAAGAAGGGAGAAGAAAAATTGTAATCGTTAGAGATATAACTAGTGATAAGGCTAGAGAAGAATTCTTTAAAATGATTAGACAGTATGAGAAAATTGCAATAATTCAGTATCTGATAGCTGGCATAATACATAAGATCAACACATTTTTAACTAGGATGATGCTAGGCTGCGAATTGATACTCTCAGAATCTAAGGAGGAATTAACGAAGAAGAGCCTAGAAAGAGTTGTATCAAATGTTATGGAAATTAAACATGCTATCGATGACTTATTAAGATATGGAAGAAGAATAAAGATAAATAAGAGAATTATTGACGTAGTCGAAATAGTTGAGAATTCTCTTAAAGCATATTCATTCAATAAGTATAACGTAAAAGTCATTAAGAAATATAACAAACCTTGTAAAGCTTATATAGATCCTCTAGCTATTGGATTGGTGATAGATAACTTGATAATGAATGCTATTCAAGCAATGCCTGGCGGTGGCACCTTAACCATAGAGGTACAACAGGACAATTCGAATATTCTTATCTCAATTAGAGATACTGGCGGCGGCATACCGAAAGAAGATCTCGATAAAATATTTGAACCATTTTACTCTAAGCATAAAGGTAAAGGTGGTCTAGGTCTCGGCTTGACTATCTCACAAGAGATAGTTAAAATGCATGGCGGGACGATCATTGTTGAAAGCGAATTAGGGAAAGGAAGCATTTTTACCATCAAATTGCCGAGAGGTGCCCCTTTTGACCAAGATACTTATAGTTGATGATGATGAAACAATATGCTCTATACTGAAGGAATTGCTCGAGAGATACAAATTTCAAGTTAAGTTAGCATATAATGCATGGAGTGCACTTGAAATACTTCAAGAAGAAAACTTTGATGTGGTTGTTGTCGATTTGCTGCTCACCGGTATGAATGGCATTGATTTATTAAGTACAATTAAGAGAACATCTCCGAACACTGTTGTCATAATTATCACGGCATACGGTAGTATTCCCAGTGCTGTAGAAGCAATAAAGAAAGGAGCGTCAGATTACATATGTAAACCCTTTAGAGTTGAAGACTTGGTAATCGCCATTAAGAGAGCTTTGGCCGAAGCTAAGAGCAAGAGTTTAAATGAACACATTTTCTCATGCTTATCTCATGAACTCCGGAGAAAAATACTAGTACTGCTTGCTGAAAAGCGTAGTCTCAAATTTTCAGAACTAGTTAAAATACTCCAAGTAGATGATCCTCCAAGACTTAGTTTCCACCTACGTGTACTAAAGAAGATGGGGTTGATAACACAGGATGAATCTAAAAGCTATAGAGTTACCGCTTTTGGAATTGAGGTAGTTAAACTACTGTGTTATAAAAGTTAAGATTAATCATATTAAAAAGCAAGTAAAAAATTGTTTAATTACAACCAAAACAATTGAAGGTTAATTTAAAAAAGTTTTAATAAAGTCTACGAAACTAGAACTAACGAAATATGTAAAAGTAAAGTGATGAAATATGTCTGAGTATTTAAAACTTCAAGAAGAATTACCCCATATAGTCGGTAGATACATTGACAAAAAGTCTATGAAACCTAAATGGGTCATGGTTATCGATTTGAATAAATGTGTAGGATGCTATGCATGCCAAGTATCATGTAAGATGGAAAACGGTACCCCATACGAATTCTTTAGGACTTGGGTAGAAGTAATAGAGCGAGGGAAGTATCCATACGTGAGAAGAGTTTTCTTACCTAGACTATGTAACCATTGTGATACGCCATCATGTGTTCCTGTCTGCCCTGTTGGAGCAACGTATAAGAGGGATGATGGAATAGTGGTAATTGATTACGATAGATGTATAGGATGTGGTTACTGTATACAAGCATGTCCATACGATGCTAGATTTAGGAACCCATATACGGGTACAGCTGATAAATGCGACTATTGTCTTCACAAGATAGAAGAGGGTGAAGTACCTTCATGCGTTATAAACTGTATGGGTGGTGCTAGAATCTTTGGAGACATAAACCATCCTGAAAGCATTGTCTCAAAGACACTTGCAGGAAAGTCTGTAAGCGTCATAAAACCTGAAACCGGAAACAGTCCGTCAGTCTACTACATAGGGTATGAAGAGGCTGTAAAAGCTGGTGCTCCTGTTATCGTTACAAATCCGAAGATTGGGGTGGTGAAAGAAATATGACAAATATAATCTGGGGACCGATGATAGTACTCTACTCTTTCATCACAGGCTTAGTGCTAGGCTCATATATTATATCAATTGCTCCAATACTCTTCAAGGTGAGAAATCTTGAAGGTATCTCGACTTTCTCAATGGTGACTGCATGGGGGTTCCTGCTAGCTTCGCCTATACCATTGGTCCTAGAGCTCGGCTCTCCATTAAGAGCTCCCAATATCTACCTCTATCCAATGCCGAGTTCAGTTATGGCCTTATTCGGATACATTTGGATGATCTTTGTAATTCTATTAACTACTCAAATAATCGTACATAGTAGATATAGGGAAGCGGTATGGTTCCAGAGAGCATCCACTGGAATCTCGGCGATAGGGTTAGTGATATCATTAATATTCGGCGGATACTTCGGATTTATAATTGGTGGCATGAAAGCTAGAGAAGTCTGGAGTAGCACCATAACCCCCATAACAGCCATACTTTCAGGGATAACGGCTGGAGCAGCTCTAGTAACTCTACTAGCAATCATAACTTTGGGAAGAGATGGATTACGAAAAGATACTCTGAATTCTTTAGGGAAGCTTACTCTCTACTTTCTAGTAATATATCTCGTCTTTACACTGATCGAGCTTTCAATAACTGCATATGCGGAAACATTAATATGGACTAAGCTTTCAATCTTGTTATTCGGCTACTTAGCACTAAGCTTCATAGGCGTGCAATACATTCTAGGAGGATTACTCCCGATCTTCATGTTGGTGACAGAAAAGGTGAGGACCTCGACAATCGGGTCGATAGCTACATCTATTCTAATTCTAGCTGGAGTCTACTCTTATAAGTGGAATCTTATAATCGGCGGACAGCAGATTGTAGAAGTCTCGCCACAACTTTACTCGCTCCTCAGTTTTATGCCAACACAGACAGAGATTTTAGCCACCGTTGGAGTAATATCATTATCTTTATTCTTGTATGTGCTTGGCTTAACTATCTTCCCCATCCCAGAGTTTAAGTATAAGAGGTGAGGGTACATGAGTAAGTTAAGTAGAAGAAAGTTTATAGAGTTAGGATCTCTGGCATCTCTGGCCGTAATTGCTGGTGCAACCCTAGGACCAGCAATCTATGAAAAAATGCATCTAGTTCAAATACCTGCTGAGAACCTTAGAGCGGTCAAGCAGAGGATAAAGAAGAGAGATGTACAAGTGAAATATACGGCATGTGTAATGTGTGCAGCCGAGTGCGCTCTTGAAGTGTGGGTCAAAGATGGTAGAGTGGTAAGAGTCTACGGTAACCCTCATTTAACCTACAATAGTAGAGGCGCAGCCTGCGCTAAAGCCATAGCTGGATTACAGCTAGTTTATAGTCCATATAGAATAAAGTATCCATTGAAGAGGGTGGGTGAACGTGGTGAAGGAAAATTCGTTAGGATCTCTTGGGAGCAGGCGATAGATGAGATAGCTCGGAAACTCGTTGAGATCAAGAAGAAATATGGTCCAGAGGCACTATTAACCGATACTGGAGATGTAACAGATAGAGACCAATACTGGAGGTTGACTTTTGCCTTCGGTTCACCAAACGCTGTAGAGCATGGAGCGATATGTGATACTCCCAGGAGACACGGGCCGAAGCTTATAGTAAATGGAAAGAGATGGGAGCCAGACATTCTGCGACCTGTACCTATAAGAATGCCTGACGGCAGTCTTAAATGGTATGATAAACACGATGCGAAACTGATAATATACGTTGGCTGGAACCCATTCACAGCTACTAGAATCGTTTGGGAGACTGTTGGAACCGTTAGAGCAAAGAAAGAAAATGGATGCAAAGTATTCGTTGTAGATCCAGGCTTCAGCAATACGGCATCACTAGCCGATGAATGGTTCCCGATTAGACCAGGGACGGATGGCGATTTGTTTGCTGCTATGCTCAGATACATCCTTGAACATAATAATCCAGCCGATCCTACAAGAAATTACATCGATTATAGTGTACTAAAATATGTTGAAGGATGGGAGGAATTCTTAGAGAACTTCAAGAGTTGGTGGGATAAAGTAGATCCTGTAAATGGTTTTAAGTATTTTACCTTGGAGTGGGCTGAAGCGAGAACAGGTCTTCCAAAAGAGAAGATTGAGTACCTAGCACATGTTTTCGGTATAACTAAGCCGGCCGCACTCATATGGGGTATGCAATCGCCAGGTCATCACTACAATGGATATGTAGCATCAATTCTCGGATGCGTATTAAACATAATCACGGGGAACTTCGAGGCACGTGGAGGAGTAATAGATACAGAAATCGTTAAGTCGAGTAAAGGAGGGACAGCGACTGGAAGATGGTTCAACACAAGAAAAGTAAAGAGGATTATAAACGGTGTCGAGGTGGAGGCAGAACAAGAGAAACTCCACTATGCTAGATATGGGGACTGGCCCGCTGCATGGGATGATGTAGTAGGAGACCTGCCGAGAATGATCATGGAGGGAATAGAGTTAAAGTATGGACCGTTCAAAGGGCACAAGTACCCACTGGCTGCATATATTCTGAGAACTGGTAATACGTTGATAACTGCTGGACCGGTATACAAGTTTATTGAGGCATTCACGGCAAAGAAACCCGATGGAGAATACAAACTTGAACTATACGTTTACATTGATACAATCCTACTAGAATCCGGGTTATATGCAGACTACATTCTGCCTGAAGCAAGCTACCTGGAGAGGATGAGCCTCTCAGACATATATCCGACCCATCCGATAATATTCCTACGAGACGCAGTAATAGAACCACTATTCGAGAGTAAAAAACCTACCGACATTATGAACATGCTCGCTAAGAAGATCTACGAATATGAAATGAAAGAATTTGGAAAGAGCGATATAATGCCAGAAGAATTTTGGGAGAAATATAAGACAGAAGAAGACTTCGTAAATGAGATGCTCCGAGTCGCTCCAGGCAGACCTAACGTTGGTAGACCTCTACCCTATCCTAACCTACCGGAGGGATACACCCTTATCGGTACACCTGAATCACTCGAAGAAGGACGAGTAAAGATAGACGATGAAAAGAAGACTGTAACAGGCGAGTATGTAACAGTTGAGTATCTGAGAAAACATTATGGCGGAGCATTCTGGCCTATGAGCTGGTATAGGTACAGAGAATGGGATGAAGAGAAGCAAGACTGGAAGCCGGGCGGAATTATTAAGACGAAAACGAAGAAGCTCGAGCTACACTTCTATACGTATGAAGGGATAAATAAGCTTGTAACGGAGAGTGGAGTAGTTCCACCAAGTTGGAGAAAACTAGGATGGGAAAAATTGCCTACCTCATTCTACTGGTTTGAGACTGTTTGGAACTACTATACGAATCCAGAGTACGTTAAGTATAGAGATGAATATCCATTCCAATTGATCTCTGCGAGGGTACATCATGCGATGAGCGGGACCCATATGTGTGAGTGGTTGGCACAAACACCCGCTGAAGGATTATGGATGCCGATGAATGAAAGCTTCTCACTAAAGATGGCTGAAACATCCCCAGGAGGAATGGAGATAATCCACGTAGAGAAAACTATACCAAAAAACCTGTGGTGTATAGGAACAGTCCAGATAAATTCTGCCGATGCAGAGAGATTAGGAATAAAGATGGGAGACCTAATAATCATAGAAAACCCGCTCGGAAGAAAAGTCTTATCAAAAGCCTACGTATGCGAGACTGTTAGACCTGGAGTAATAAGGATGGGGTTTGCAACTGGAGGAAGATTCTCTCCAGGACTTGGAGGAACATATGCCCATAGAACTTATACGCCAAATCATTCAGAATTATTAGACTACATCATGTCGCCTATCATGGGTCAACCAGTCTTCGCAGACATGATAGTAAAAGTGAGAAAAGCAACCCCAGAAGAGACGCGAGGGATTATAGCAGAATACTATAGAAGAGAGTGGAAAATAATATAGACCAAATCTCCTCATAATTTTTTATGTTTATGACCCTTTTTCTTGAAGAACCTTCTGAAAAATTCCTACACGACATTCTCAATAATGAAGTCCTAAGAACTTTATCTCAAAATTATCCAGAGAAGAATATCCGTGAACTCATCGCTGAACTCTTAAAAGAAGTAGAGAAGTTGAGTAGAGACAAAGATTACCCAACAGATGTCTGGGCTGAATATGTAAGACTTTTCATAGGTACTCCGGTACCACTAGTAACTCCTTATGAATCTGTGAATAGAGGTGAGAGAACCCTCAAAGGCAAAATGTGGCTTGAAGTTAGAGATTGGATGCTTGATGATGGAATAATACTTCAAAATAATAGTGTCTTAGAAGACCATATTGGAGTAGAACTGGAATACATGCTAGTGATGTGTATAATGTCTCTTGAAGCTCTGAGGAATGGGGATCTCAGAGAAGTAAAACGTTTGCTAACAAGACAGAGGAGATTCCTAGAGAATCATCTCTTAACATGGCTACCCAACGTATGCTGGAAGATAGAAAACAAGAGTGTTCAGCGTTTTTACAGAATTTTAGCGAGCTTAACAGACAACTACGTAAAAGAAGATTACGAATTAGTAATGGAGATTGAAGAATTCATTAAAGGAGAAGTGAAGAAGTGAAACCTTTCAATCTACTGCGAAGATTACTACAAGTCGCAACAGTCTTGCTATTCATGATGCAGCATCAACTCATCATATATAATATCCCAATAATAGTTGGATCACTAGTATCATCAAAAGTATTAAACATAATAGGGTTTGTGGATCCTACAGCAGCTATAGAGAAACTCCTAGCCTACAAACAGCCAATCGTTTTTCCAACAATAGCTTTTCTAACCACCCTAGTCCTGTATCTTGTTCTAGGTAGAGTTTTCTGTGGATGGATATGCCCACTGGATATCTTCTACTCATACTTTAGGAACCTAAGAAGATCTAGAAGTTCAAGCCACAGTAGAATCGTATACTTTTCTCTAAAATTCTATATACCAATGTTTGTTGTAATCTTTGGAATGAGCATTTTTGCGTACATTCCAATTTACACAAACTACCTAAACGTTATCACCATGTTCTCGGTAATCATAAACTTGCTCAGTCAAATATTCTCTCCAACTATCGCTATCCCCGCTAAGATAGAATATGCAATAATAGTAATACTCTTAACGTTCATTCTAGACATTATTGTATCTACGGTTTATCCAAGATTTTGGTGTAGACGGATATGCATAACCGGAATACTTTACGGAACATTTAACAAGCTTTCACTCTTAACACTAAAGATAAATGATAAACTATGCACATTCTGTGGGAGATGTGATGAAGTCTGCAGAACATCTATACCAATAATATCTAAATACATTAAGATGGGGAAAGACAGCATAAGGGACATAGACTGCATTAAGTGTTTTGAGTGTATCGAAGTCTGCCCAACAAATGCATTATCACTCTCCTTTACATCTCTGAGAACCTACAAAAAATTCTCCCTTAACCCTATATATTCTGATGACTTCTTTTTTATCTATAGGTTCTTCAGGAGATCTTTACAGCTCAATAGTTAGTTCTTCATCTATATTATCCTAACTAAGTGATGCTTCCATAAAATGTTCTTAAAGCTTCTTTATTTGTATGCTCGAGAGTTGCAGTTACAATAAATGTTTTCAAAATGTTCTCCGAGGATGGATTCATTTAAAACTTATCTTTACGTTAGGATCTTTTTCCAGGAAAGCGAGTGTCTAAGAACTCGTAAAACAATGATATTGTATATTGTAATGGTCTCAGCTTTAGTGTCATCAATAATTCTCGGGATGCTTGCATTTATGCTGGGATCCGCTTTCATATTCGGCTACCCTGACGAAGGAACTAAGAATGCACTGCTGAGTATCGTCATCATATTAATCGGCTCTCTAACGGTTTTTATGATATCTTCCATCAAGTATAGGGAGGTGTCGAGAGTTGAAGTGCGGGAGGATGGGCTCCTACTAGATAAAAAGATAATTGAATGGGATAAGATAGACGATATGAAGTTCTCGACCGAGACCTATGTAGACCTTGAGGTAGGGGGTGGTCCAGTCGTAGGATATGGAATGTATGGGTATGCACTTTCAAGATCTATTACAAAACATGTGTATAGGTATGTAGACGTTCAGTTATTTCATAAAAATGGAGTAGATGAAATACAATTTACACCTAAAGAGTTCTGAAGGTTTGTAAAAGCGGTGTTCCAAACAATCGAAAATAAACACAAACTCTTAAAATATGGAGAGAATAGGGTATGTTTTTCCAGAATACCTAAAAGAAGTACTAGACAGAGAATTATAGGTATTAGATAGATAAATATATTAAAGAAGATGGTGACGAAAAAGGTGAAAGATCGTGGCATTAGTATTCCATAAAGTCGTCTCTATAGAAGAAGCATTAGAGATCTTAGAAGAGAAGCTTGGTGGCTTAAAACCAATAGGTGTTGAATATGTTTCCATTGATGAAGCATACGGTAGGATTCTCGCAGAAGATGTATACGCTGTAGTAGATTCTCCACCATTTGATCGGAGTACCGTTGATGGTTATGCTGTAATCGCTGAAGATACTTATATTGCGGATGAGGCAAACCCTGTTAAGCTAAAGCTAGCTGGAACCGTAAAGATAGGAGCAGTATCTGAGATAGAAGTAAAGAACGGCACATGTGTAGAAGTATCTACTGGTGCATGTATACCTAGAGGTGCTAATGCTGTAGTAATGGTGGAATACACAAAAAGAGAAGACGAACACGTTTTAATCTATAAGGCGGTTGCACCTGGAGAGAATATTGCTCAAACAGGATCAGATGCAGCTATAGGAGATCTAGTAATAAAGAAAGGTAGAAAAATAGGATTTAGAGAACTAGCAGCATTAGCAGCTGTAGGCGTAAACAAGGTTAAAGTTTACTCTAAGCCTAGTGTTGCTGTATTCTCTATTGGAGATGAACTCGCCGACTTGTCTCAACACCTACCCCCGGGAAAGATCTATGATGTCAATCGGTACTCGATAATATCTATGTTGAAAGCTCTTGGATTAAACCCAGATTTCATCAAGATCCTCCCAGATGATTACGATACAATTGAACGGGAGATAAGCGAGATACTGGAAAAATACAATATAATCATTACTTCTGGAAGTACTTCTGCAGGATTTGGAGATGTGGTTTACAGAGTTTTTGCAAAACTCGGTGAAGTCTTAGTACATGGATTAAGAGTTAAACCTGGTAAACCAACTGTAATAGCTGTAGGAAAAGATGGAAAGCTGTTTATAGGTCTACCAGGTTTCCCTCTCTCAACCATGATGATATTCCAAGTTCTCGTTAAACCTATAATATTGAAGATTATGGGATGTGAAGAACTAGTAGAAGATACTGTAAAAGCTAGACTAGGTTTCAGAATAGATACTGGAAAAGGTAAGAGACATCTAATACCTGTACATATAGTTCCATCGAAAACAGGTTTAATAGCGTATCCAGTAATTTCAGATTCTGGTGCTGCTACAACATTATCACTAGTAGATGGTTTCATAGATATAGAAGAAGAAAGACAGTATGTTGAAGAAGATGAGCAAGTAGAAGTCAAGCTCTTCGAAAAGATAAAATTCCCAGAACTAACTATAATTGGAAGCAATTGTCCAGCACTTGAACTCTTACTCAATCAAGCAGATATAAGAAACTTCAAGATAATTAATGTTGGATCACTAGCCGGGTGGAGAGCTTTAAAGAGAGGGGAGGCAGACGTAACTGGAACACATCTACTCGATCCAGAAACCATGACATACAATCTCCACATACCTAAAAAACTTGGACTAGAGAAAGAAGTAGAATTGTATAGAGGATACATTAGAACAATAGGCTTAATAGTTGAGAAAGGGAACCCCAAGAAAATAAGTAGTCTAGAAGATCTTCTTAGAGATGACGTCGTATTTGTAAATCGTGTAAAAGGATCTGGCATTAGAACATACATAGACACGATGTTAAGCAAGATGGGTGTAACTGAGCCTGAGAAGAAGATAAGAGGATATACGTATGAAGTAAAGACGCATAATGCTGTAGCAGTAGCTATAGCTCAGAAGAGAGCAGATGTAGGAGTAGCATTAGGATACGTAGCGAAAATCTATGGACTAGACTTCATACCACTAACAGAAGAAATATTCGATATAGCGGTAAGAAAAGATAGATTAGAAAAAGAATCAGTAAAGAAAATATTAAACACATTTAATTCACAGACTTTTAAAGAAAAACTTAGAGAACTACCTTTCTATAGACCCCACCCAGAAATGGGAAAGAAGATCTTCGGTTGAATGTATTACTAGGACATATACATTCTAGTAATACATATATCCCGGGGTAAATAATTTTTTGATGCTATGGTTAAAGCGGGAGGATATGCTAATTGTTTAGCTTGGGTTAACTTAACTGACAGAAAAGTAGAGTACCAGGAAGTTGATGAAGAAGAAGCAAGAAAGTTTATTGGTGGTAGAGGGCTTGGTGGAAGGATACTGCTTAAACATGCTGTGGGTAAGGATCCTCTATCACCTGAAAATATTCTCGCAATAATGGTCGGCCCTCTTACAGGCACACTTACACCTATGAGTGGTAGAATATGTGCTGTATCTAGATCACCTCTTACAGGAGCTTTTGGAGATAGCCATGCAGGTGGATGGGCTGGAGCAACATTAAAATGGGCTGGATTCGATGGAATAATCCTTACAGGTGCAAGCGATAAACCAGTATATCTTATCGTAAAGAATAAAACCGTAACCATAGAAGATGCTGAAACACTATGGGGAAAGACAACAGAAGAAGTATACAATATGATTAAGGAGAAGTATGGAGATGAAGCTCAATTCTATGGTATAGGTCCAGCCGGAGAAAATAAAGTTAGATTTGCATGTATAATGCATTACGGTAAACGTTCTATGGGTAGAGCTTCAGGAAGAGCTGGAATGGGAGCAGTGATGGGTTCTAAGAAAGTGAAAGGTTTAGTCATAATTGGTGAGGAGAAAGATATGCCTAAACCAGCAAATCCACAAGCATTCGAGAAAGCTAGACAAGAAGCATTAAAGAAGATTAGTGAGAGTCCTGTAACAGGTCCTAAGAAAGGTGGCTTATCAATTTACGGAACATCTGTACTCGTAAACATAGTGAATGAGATAGGTGCATGGCCTACACGTAACGCAAAAGACACAATGTTCGAGTTCGCATACTATATCTCTGGAGAGAATCTTAGAGGAACCATACTTAGAGATACACCTACATGTCATGCATGTCCAGTAGCATGTAAAAGAGAAGTCCAGGTCTTTGATGGAAAGTTTAAACATAAATCAGAAGGACCAGAATACGAATCAATATGGGCTCTAGGAGCAATGATAGGTGTAGGACATATAGAAGCAGTTTCATACCTAAACTATTTAGCGAATCTTTATGGATTAGATACAATCGAGCTTGGAAACACATTAGCAGTAGCAGCAGAAGCATCTGAAAGAGGATTAATAAAGGAGACTGTAAAATGGGGTGATATAGACAAGTTCATAGAACTTACAAGGAGGCTTTCATATAGAGAAGACGATCTAGGGAATACTTTAGCGGAAGGTGGGGCCAAAGCAGCACAGATCTTCGGGGACCCAGATATATCTATGTCTGTTAAAGGAATGAGTATACCTGCATATGATCCAAGAGGTTTGAAAGGATTCGTGATCGGCTACTCAGTCTCAAATAGAGGTGCATGTCATCTAAGAGCTTACACACCTGCATCGGAAATTCTAGGAATACCATACAAAACCGATCCACTAACATTAGAGAATAAAGTAGAATTAGTACACTTATTGGAGAGATTATTCGCATTCACCGACAGTCTAGATATGTGTAAGTTCAGCACTTTTGCTCTCGGACCTGAAGATTACGCAGCATTATTCTCAGCATATACTGGATGGGAAATAACATCAGACGATGTATTAAATATAGGTGAGAGAATATGGACGCAGGAAAGATACTTCAACCAACTTCATGGATTCACACGTAAAGATGATAGACTTCCAAAGAGGTTTATGACAGAACCATCACCAAGTGGACCATCGAAAGGACATGTAATAGATGAAGCAACCTTCAACAAACTTATAGATGAGTACTATAAGAAACATGGATGGAATATGGATGGAACAGTACCGCAAGAACGTCTCAAACAACTAGGAATAATCTAAAACGGAACTACATACATTTTCCTAAAATTTATTTTATTTCATTGTGGCTGAATTATAGGTTAGGGAGAAGAACATGTTTATTTGATCTTAGAACATGTGGGGCAGTTCGGAGACTTTTCTATTGGTATAGTATGGAATTCCAGATTTAATCCATCAAAAACCAGAAGCTTGTTCTTTAATGATTCTCCAATCTTTAAGATTACTTTTATGGCTTCTAGTGCTTCTAGAGATCCAATAACTCCTGGCGCTGGTCCTATGACTGGGACTATTTCATGTTCTGGTGGAGGTTCTGGGATCAGACATCTGAGACACGGGGTCTCGCCTGGTATTATAGTCATAAGCCTTCCTTCAAAACTATAGACGGCTCCATGAATAAACGGTATCCCAAGTTCTACACATTTATCATTTATAATAAACCTTGTCTTGAAGTTATCCATTCCATCTACAACCACGTCTACATCTCCTATGAGTCTACCAATATTATCTTCAGAGACATATTCGTTTACAGCTTCTATAGTTACATCAGAGTTTAGGGATTCAAGTTTTCTGGCTGCAACTTCTACTTTTAGTTTACCTACATCTTCTTCACTGTATAAAAGCTGACGATTAAGATTGCTCAACTCAACTCTACCGAAATCAATTATCTTTACGAAACCTACTCCAGCCGCAACTAGATACATTGAAGAGATACCGCCAAGTCCTCCAATACCAATAACCGCAACTCTAGAATTCTTAATTTTAAGCTGTCCATCAACACCGATCCCTTTAATCCTAATCTGCCTATCATATCTCTCCAATTCTTTCTCAGTCAAATTCACCATCAATCCAAAGATAACTATACATAGACAAGATATTTAACGTTAAATCTCTAACAATAATTACAGTTAAAAGTGTAGAAGAAGTTTCTCCAAGTATCTTTGAAGATCTGTGTTGAGTTTCTCTAGATTATCCTCCAGCTACCGGTGGAACAAAGACTACTATGTCACCATCTTTAAGTTTTGTTGAAACTCCGTTGAGGAAATCTATGTCTCTACCATTTACAAGTATCTTTACATTCTTCTTAACCATTCCATTTTCATCTAAGATTTCTTCTCGGAACCTTACTCCTAAATGTTCTACTAAGTATTCTATTAATGTTTTTATGTCTAGTTCTCTGGTAGGAGACTCTATATTTAGCTGTCCAGTTTGCCCTAGAATTTCTCTAAATGTTGCGAATGCTTTAACAGTTATCTTCACGACTAAACCCTCAGACCTATTCTTTACATACACCGCATTTCTTAGTATTTAAGATGGGTTCGACTGTTTTATGTAGATTACATAGAATCCCCTTCTTCCTAATGTATACTAGGAGTTCATTAAGCTTCTTAGTTATTTCTTCAGCTGGAACATTATTACATACCATCTCAACTATCTCTTCAATATACTTAGATATCTCTAGATTTCCTTCTAAGTCTATCTTAAAACCTCTAACACCTCTAAGATAATTACTTACAGCTGCTTGTGTCAATCCCATAGCTTTCGCAGCCTTTTCTTGAGTATATCCCTTCTCCAAGATAAGCTTCTTAGCAATATACGCTCTCAGAGATGGTAAGAGATATCTTGCTTCTATCTCTGAGGGTAGCTGCATCCTATAGCAAATATTAAGACCGAGTATATAAGAACTTCTCTCGTACAACGATTTTTACCCTACTCTTTTTAGACCCTCTATACTAAATCTTAATGATTTCCAAGTTTAAAGATTCTAACTGAGAAACTAGCTCTTTCCTATTATTAGATGTTATTCCCTTCCAATCTATCAAAGCTATCCTTGGTTTTTCGTATGTTCTCTCTACAGCTTGTTTTATTTGTTCTAACGTTATAGGTAGAGCGTACTTTGGACACATATGTCCAACTAGATAATCTCCTTCTAACACTATTTTCGTGAATGATGGAGCATAATGTCCTCCCCCGAACCCTATAGCCGTATTCTCGATTCTGTGTAATTCTATCTCTGCAGTTTTGAGAGAAGCAGCAGCTACAACTTCTATCTCTCTTCTAGAAACAATTTTCTCAAAACTTCCACCTACTTCAATGAATATTATTGGAACCGTTGTGTATGGGCCATGGTGAGTGACTTCTAGTCTAACATCTAGATCATCTATACCTAGTTTGTTTGATTCCTCCCAGAGTGTTTTTAATGATTCTCTAAGCATTAATGCGCTTGTGGCTGAGAGTTGTCTAGGTCTACCACCGTATGAAGAATCTTCCGTCCAGTTGCCTACAGGATGTGTGAGGAATGCTTGTACACCTTTCTCAGATCTATGTGATGAAGGAACAATAACTAGATCTGCTTTAAGCCTCTCCCCAATTTCTTCAGCAAAAATGTGTTTTTCATCGATATACACTAGCTCAACCTTCCCTCTCGAGAATCTTCCTTCCCCCGTTTCTCTAAAACCAAAAGATTCTACCAGAACATCTCCAACACTCATAGATACATCATCAACTCTAGAGATAATGATAACTCTCCTCATCTCTCAACGATACTAATAATCTGAAAACTGACTCTAATACCTATATAGATATTGTATAAAGTTAGGTTGTCGGATGAAGCTAGAAGAAAAATTATTCAAATATAGATGGAAAGGTAAACCTGTTCTCTGTTACCATATATTTTCTGAGTTAAGTAGAGCTTGGAAGATGGGTTTAAGAGAAGTTTCTATCTCTCTTGATCTAGGTTTTTCTCAAGAATACGTTAAACTCTCTGAAGAAGGTGTAGAGATTAGAGGAGAACTAGTTGATTGGAGTGAACTTGAAATAATCTCCAAGAAACCTAGAGATATATTCTTTATAGATGGTGGTAGAATCTTTTCTGCAAGTATTTCTAGAGAACATTTCTATAAGTTGGTCTTTGTGAAGTGGGGCAAACCACCAACATTAGAGATAGATGGAATACATATGCATCGTGTAAAAGATGTTACACCAGATATTGATACGAAGATGAAGATATCTCTACTCGGTAACTTGAAATGCTGTAGAGTTCTAGATACATGCACAGGTCTAGGGTACACGGCCATAGAAGCTTTAAAGAAAGGTGCATGTAGCATTATTTCATTTGAAGTAGATCAAAATGTTCTAGAACTTTCATGTCTAAATCCTTGGTCCAGAGAACTAGAGAACGATAAGATAAAAATATTTAACGTAGACGTATATGAAGGTCTAGAAGAATGTGGAGAAGAATATTTCGACGTAATTATACATGATCCACCTAGAATATCGTTAGCTGGAGAACTATACAGTCTAGAATTCTATAAAAAACTCTTCAAGGTATTAAGAAAAAACGGTAGAATAGTTCATTATATTGGTCAACCTGGAATACATTCAGGTAAGAAGATTTGGAGAGGAGTATTAGAAAGAATGAGGCAAGCAGGCTTCCACGTAAAACATGATCCACGATCAAGATGTGTTTATGGAGTAAAAAAGATACCATGACAATCAGCTGTCTTCATTACCTGGGCGTATTGTTAAATACAGAGAAGAACGTATTGTTGTTTAGAACGTAGGGTACAGGTGGGATGAAGAAGGAAAAACAAATTATAGGTCATGGGACTTGGCTTGACAAGGTCGCCTACGAACTTGTAGAAAGAGAGAAGAAGCTAGGTAGAAGTCTCGATTTAATTAGAACTGAGAGTGGTTTAGGAGCTTCAGGGATACCTCATATTGGAAGCATGGCGGATGCTATAAGAGCGTATGGGGTGACTCTAGCTTTAAGAGAACTTGGATATAGATCGGAGACAATAGCGTTCTGTGATGATATGGATGGTCTCAGAAAAGTTCCTTTAGGTTTTCCAGAAGAACTTAAAGAGTATCTGCTTATGCCTGTATCGAGTATACCTGACCCATTTGGATGCCATAAATCTTACTCAGATCATATGAGCGGTATGCTCAGAGATGCTTTAGATAGAGCAGGAGTAGAATACGTATTCAAATCTGGTAGAGAAACCTATAGGAGTGGTGTGATGCGTGATGCAATACATAAAATATTGTTAAATGCTAAAGTTGTTGGAAAGATAATAAAAGATGTTACAGGTCAAGAAAAGTATCTTAATATGTTGCCATACTTTGCTGTATGTAAGAATTGTGGTAGGATATACACAACACAATCATATAGATATGATCCGGAGAAGAATATAGTTCACTATCGGTGTACTGGTGTTGAGATTAGAGGAAACTGGATTAATGGATGTGGATATGAAGGCGTAGCAGATATATCTAGAGATGATGGAAAACTAGCATGGAAAACAGAGTTCGCTGCTAGATGGAGTACATTAGATATAAGATTTGAAGCTTACGGTAAGGACATAGCAGATTCAGTCAAAGTTAACGATATAATTTGTAGAGAGATACTTATGTTTGAGCCTCCATTCCATGTTAAATATGAACTATTCCTAGATAAATCTGGTAGGAAGATTTCTAAATCTGCTGGAAACGTCTTCACACCACAGGAATGGTATAAGTATGGCGTACCTGAAAGTCTCTTACTACTCTTCTTTAAACGGGTTACTGGGACTAGAACGATATCGTATGAGATTATACCGAAGATTATGGATGAGCTAGACTTTCTAGAAGATGTCTACTTTAATAAAGTGAAGATAGATAATGTAATGGAACGTGAAAAATTACGTGGACTCTATCTCTACGCACACCTCCTTAAACCTCCTGAAAAACCTTCAACCCACATACCCTATTCATTAATAGTTGAATTATCCCAAGTAGCTCCAGAAGATAAGAGAGAAGAATTCGTTATCAGTAGAATCCAACGTTATGGATACAAGATAGATGATAAAAGTTTGGTGAAAATAAAACTTGCATTAAACTATGCGAGAGATTTCGGAAAGATTGCGAGAGAGCCAGTACCACTGAATGATGCTGAGATAAAAGCTTTAAGAGAATTAATTTTAGAAATAAAGAATGCTTCATCACCAACAGATATCCAGAACATGATCTTCAATACAGCTAGAAAACACGGCATACCTCCACCAGAATTCTTTAAGAAACTCTACCAAATTCTTCTATCAAGAGACTATGGCCCAAGACTTGGCCCCTACATTTGGGACATCGGTTTAGATAAAGTTGTAAAGATTATTGGAGAAACGATTGAAAGTTCTCTGCGATCGAAATCATGCTGACAGAAGAATCATCAAAGTTAAGGTTTATGAATGACTATGACATGAGTTAAATGTTATGAAAATCTCAAACCCGTTTTACCCATTTATTATCTTACTCACAATTTTGATTACCCTAATCTACATCTATGGATATTTTGATAGATATTTCATACTAGTTGTAAGTAACATATTATTTCCTATTCTAGCTCTCCTATGTTCTCTCACAGCTTTACATCTTACTAGAAGATATGGATTAAAAAGTACGTTAGGTATATTGTTCTTCATATTTTTTACTGGATTATTTTTATGGTTTATCGGAGAGCTTGCATGGACTTTATACGTATTGTGGTTTAGTATAGAGATCCCATTTCCATCTATCGCTGATGTTTTCTATCTAGCTGGATACATACCATTATTCATGGGATTATTCATATATCTAAATATTTTTAAAATAGCATTAAGTAAAAGGATTGTATTATGCAGTTTCTTAGCCGGTTTTATAGTGGCTACAGTAGCTGGATTCTACATAATTCCCGAAGCATTCTTTTCTAGTGTAGATGTAATTACGGCATTTCTTTCTACAGCTTACCCACTGTTAGACACGATACTGATAGTGGTAGCTTTAATGACATTATCGGTTTTCATAGGTGGAAAACTACAAACATCTTGGTTAATGATCTCAATAGGATTCATATTTATCGGAATAGCTGAGTTAACATACTATCATGCTGATCTAATAGGGATTCTCTGGGAAGGACATCCACTAGAACTTTTATACCTATATTCTTACATCTACCTAACAATAGCTTTCTATGAACATGTTAAAACAATCTAACTGAAGATCAACAATCTTATAAACGATACTCTTTAGAAAATGAATACTTAAATAGTATTAGAAACATGATTAAGCAACTAAATGAGGAGTTAGAAAATGGTGGAAAACCTAGTTAAAATAAAAGATCTTACACCACGTTCCCGTGGTGTAAATATTATTGCAAAAGTTGTTAGTAAAAAGCCAGAAAGAGTTGTTTCATCTCAATATGATAGATCGGAACATAGATTGAGTGAAGCATTGATAGCAGATGAAACTGGAGCTATAAGTCTTGTTCTATGGGATGAGAGAGTAGATGAGATAAATGAAGGAGATACGGTGAAGATATCGAACGCATTCATAAAACTCTATAGAGGAAGAATGCAGTTAAATCTCGGTAGATTTGGTAAAGTAGAATCTTTAGAGTTAAATATCCCTGAAGTAAACGTAGAGAACAATCTTTCAGAAAGACAGGTAGGTCAAACTGGCGGAAGCTTCAGAAGAACAGGTAGTAAACCAAGATTCAAAAGAACAAGTAGAAGAGAAACCTAACTATAAAAAATAAAACTAAAACACATAAAATAGAGTTCTCAGAGATAGATTTACTACTAGTATTTTTCTTCTATATTTTTGGTATTTTTACGGAAAATATATGTATCGTACAGCACCATAACCTATATATCTGTCGGAGTATAATCATTTATCGAGTTCGATTGTGAGCGAAGCTGAAGAATCTCAGAAGAATATAATCCGTAATGATATTATGAAGGAATTTGAGGTAGTGATAGCTATACCTGAGAAAAAAGAAGAACTTGTGATAGGTCTACCTAGAGAGAAAATCCAGCAGTTGATAGAAATAATAGATTCTCTTAAGTGGGATAAGAAGACTCTTATCCGGTACATTAATTATGCTATACGTTTAAGGAAACTTGAGAAAGAGTATGGTAAGAGTTACCACTCACTTCTTAGAGAATATGAGAAATTAACCAAAGAAGAAGTTAAAACTAGATACATGATCCAGCAACTACAAGAGAAGCGAAAGAGGATTGAAGAAGATTTATCTATCTATATGTCTCAGTACAACTTAACTCTAGAAAGTGTTAAGAAGATATCTTCTTTACTAGAAGCTTTAAGAGAACATGGATTAAGATTAGAAGAACTAGAGAAGATTGTTAGAGTCCTCCAAGAATTTAGACAGAATAACTACGACGTAGATAAGATAATCTCAATAATCTCCAAATATGAAGATCTGTCAAAAAAGATGGATGAGTTAAACAGAGAAGTAAGCAAAGCTGAAGAAGAACTCAGAAGACTTCAATTAGAAAAGAACTCTCTACAAGAAATCGTTCAGAAGACATACGGACATATTAAAAATTTAGAAGAATTGGAGGAAGCCGTCAAGAGATTGTCTGAAGAAAGAAGCAACCTATTTCAAGAGATATCAAAGTATAGAGAAGATGTAGATAGTCTGAGAAGGGAGATTGAAGAACTTACGAAAATGAAGTTTGATATTTCTGAAGTTAACAAATTTCTTGAAAAAAAGAGATCAGAATTAAGTAGTATTGAAGCAGAGATAGGGGAATTAAAGAAGACTCTATCAAAGCTATTGCAGGTAAGTGAATCCATAGAAGAGATCATCGCTAAACATGAAGAGTTATCCCAGAACTTAAGGAAACTTCAGAACCAGATTGAAGAAAAAGAAAAGTATCTAGAACTGTTGGAGAATGAAATGGCTGCAGCCTATTCTATACTTAGACTCTTACAAGATCCTGAGGGAGGCACCGTAGAAGATCTAGAAACTCTCGCACAATACATTCAGAAATTGATAAAGATAAAACGTGGAGAAGCAATTGCTCAGAAATCTCTTGAACCATACTTTCTTGAGAAGACTAGACGTTTAATAGTAGATTTGATAATGCCTTACGTGAAGAAAGATTTTGTTCCTAAATGGGTTTTTGAGAGGATTGAAAGAGAATTGAAGAATTTGAATGAGAAGAGAGTAATGCTTGAAGAAGAGGTAGCTTCTCTGAGAAGAGTTCTTGAAGAGAAGAGTAGAGGTACAGGACCTACTCCAGCACCTAGTCTTGAAGTAAAGCCTAGTGAAACTCGAGTAGAACTCCAAGCTATAGCGTCAGATGGATCACTACGCGAATTAGAAACAATTGGGAAAGGCAGGAAGGCTAGAATAACGTGTATTCACTGCAAGCAATCTACAGTTGTGGCTCTTCCCTCAGAAGAAGAGTTAGAAAAACTTTCTTCTGGAAATTTCAAATTAAGGTTTAAGTGTAGTGGATGTAGTAAGACTTACGATGTATCTCCAGACTCTATTTTAAAGAGGATTAGAGGCGAGTAGACTATGAATAAGACTGATAACCCTATAATCAAGATGCTTCTATGGAGGGTTAGAAAACTCAAAACTGAAGAAGTTGTTCAAGTACTTTCAATCATAGCCTCTCTTCAAGATAGAGTATTCACATTAACAGATATTGTAGATGAACTTCCAAAAGAGATTTCTCAAAATCGGCAGAAGAGGAGGTGTGTAGGAACACTACTTAAAAATCTTTCAGAGATAGGATACTTGTCTAAACCGAGTGAGAGGAAATGGGTTAAGAATGCATCTAGCTTAAGCCATTTCTTAAATCAATTCATACTTGAACTCTCTTCTTTGGAGAAAACTTTTTATGCACGTCCACAGCAGGAGAAGAAGAAGGTTCTAGGCGTTTTAGAGAAGATTGATAAAACTTCACGATAATCGGACCATCCCAATCTTCAGGTACTTCTATAAATCTCCAACCTTTATTTAGAAATCTAACTGCTAAAATAGGTTTAGGCTTAATTTCTTTACCACATTCAGGACATCTAACTACGAATCTCCTACAGAATTCAGTTAATCTTTTAAGCTGATCTTTGTTAAGCATAACGTAATTCTTCCTACTCGACTTTACCTCTATTGCCAGAAGTTCACCATCATCAACAGCAATTATATCTGGTTTAACCATTTTCCCCGAACCACTTCCAGGAGTTCTAACAGCATAACATCTCTCTCCAGAAGTGAGGAATCTCTGTATCAGATAGTACTCTCCTTCATATCCTATCCTAGCTTTATATTTAGCAGAATTAGGAGCTTTCGGAGCTTTCGGCACAACCACCACCAACTACACTAAAGAATAAGAAAACTAGATATTAAGATTCAGTAAACATTTCTTAGAGATAATTCCTCCAACATATGTAGAGGGTACTCAAAGCATATCACAGATAAGTAATCTAAACCATTCTTTAGTAATCTTTCTTCTTCAATACGATTAAGTATTCCCTTCCAACTTTTATTTTCTCAATGATCTTATTCTTCTCCAATGCTTTAAGTATCTCACTAACTTTTGATTTAGAGAACCCTGTTTTTTCAACTATCTTCTTCTGGTATGCTGTACCTCCAAGTTCTTTAATTACATTCACAACTATTTCTGCATCTTTAACAGTAAACTTTTCTCTACTAGTCTTTTTCCTCAAGAAGATTAACGCTACCATTACCAGAAGGGTTGCGAAGAGAATTATGGTTATCGTTATGGGTAACATATAAATTAAGTCGTGTATGGGTGATGTTAATATCGTTTCTCCACTTATAGTCATCATTCCATGCGTGGGTGATGTTAGAGTTGTTTGACTCCACGAAGTTTCTGTTTTCAATGTTGTCTCTTTACTTATAGTCATCGTTTCTTCTACCACGTATTTCTTCTTTGAAAGTATGAGGGCTGGGGTTCTATCTGGAAAAACTTTCTTCCCATACCATATCACATAGTTTTCTCCAGTTATATCTGGTGTTGGATAAACTTCTGAGATGGTATAATTAACCGGGACTGTTACTATTAAGAGATCACCATCGTATAGATAGAATCCTCCGATAAAGACATCTCCAACGATAATCTTATCATCAGCAGCATGTGCAAATCCAATCCACTTAAACTCATATCTAATGAGACCAAGCTTACCTGTAATCGATTCTAGAGTATCGGCAGATACTTCTATATTCTCTACTCTCATATCTCTACCAACCTGTAATGAAGTATCTTGGATTATCTTAGAAATACGTTTTGTAAAGTTTTCTAAAATTTCTCCACGATACTTATCGAAATTCTCCATATAGTTTAGGAAAGCTTCTAATTCTTCTTCAGAGTTCAAAGGTATCTTTGATTCTATGATCCATGTTGCAGTTCCGTTTTCATACAAGGTTATGGTATAGCTATTACTTTCAACATTAATAGAATTAACATGATTTATGAGGGGCAGAAACATTAAGATAGTAATCAGTATTAAAGTAAAATTATCTCTAGTTTTCGTTCTAAACATTCTACATAGATGACGTCTAAATCTAAAATAAAAAATTATTTATCTAAAAATAAAAATAGATTAAAAATACTAATTATGTAGAAGTTTTTGAAGAATGTTTATACAGTTTGGCTAGTTAATTGAGGGCATTTCTCATTAATCTTATCTATTAGCTTAGATATTATTTCAATCCTTTTATCAATTCCTTGAATCTCTATGTCGAGGAATTTGAGTTTCTTCTCTAGAAGTTGTTGTTTAAAGTAGTCTTTTACGACATCTTTACATTCTCCTCTACATTTATCCTTGAGTTCTTCCAACTTCTTATACAGTTCTAATCTTTCTCTAATCCTCTCTCTAATCTTCTCCATAAGCTGGTGTGTTTCATTCATGACTTTCATCATCTCTTTAAGATGATTTTCAATTCTCTCTCTTACCCTATTCATAGCTTCATGGCAAGCTTTCTTCTCTACGGAGAGATTATCTAAAAGTTTTGAAATTTCTTGAAGTCTTTCTCTAGCTTTGACACCTCCCTTCTCAAACTGTCTCTTTTCTTCTTCAAGACCTTTTATCTTATCTTCTATATCTCCTCTTCTTTTCTCAAGTCCTGCTTCTTCTTCTTTAAGCTTCTTCAATGTTTCTTCAAATTTTTCAAGGTATCCTTTTTTATTACCTAAGGTCGTATTCATTTTTTGGATCTCTTTATCTAGAATGTCTAGTTTTGTGGTAAGGTTTGCTATTAGCTTCAAGCACTCTTCACAATTCTGTGATTTACTCTCTATACTCTCTTTTAGAGATTGAATCTGGTTTTGTATCTCTTCATACTTGTTTTGTAAGTTTTCTTTTAGAGTTGTTAATCGAGATTTCGCTTCATTCAGCTTCTCTAATATTAACTGTAGTTTTTCACAGTCCGTTAAATTTTCTATATCCATGAAGTACTTGCCTATCATCAGCTCTGTTTGTAAATGAATGTGGAGATTTTTCATCTCTTCCGAGAACAATCTATTCATTTCAACTATTTCTATAGATTTCTCTCTTAATTCTTGGGAAAGGTTTTTGCCGACTTCTCCAAGTTTCCATCCAAGCTTCTCAGCAAATCTTCCTAAACCATATATTTCTGTATTCAATCTTCTTATCTCTAGAGTAAATTCTTTAGGTGTTATATTTCCACTTCTAAGGCTTTCTACAAGTCTCAGTCTATCTTCGAGAAGTGATTCAAGCTTCTGCTTTAATTCTTCGTGATATGCGTTCAATATCTGGAAACGTTCTTCCTGAGATTTCTTTACAATTGTTCTTACATCTGCTATGTGCTGCATTACGTGATACCTATGCTGTAAAGTTAGTTCTCTGATTTGTGCAGACAATTCTAATCCTAGAGGTATATTTTCAGAGCTATCATTTTCTTGAGCTAATACATATGGTCTATTGACAGAGAATAATAATGCTAAGATCACTACGACTGTTATCATATTTTTCAGAACATTTCCACTTGACATCATACCTCCACCTTAAATAAACCTCACTTTTATAGAAAGATAAATTTTCAGTTCGAGAACGTTCCAACACATTTTCGAATATATTCGAGTTTCTTTTCAGCCATATTTCTATCTTTCCTCATCTTAAGAAGCATAGTATTTTAGAAACCTTAAACTTAATTTCAAAAAGATAGATATGAATGTAGTAGACATTCCAAAAGCTATTGTGAGAAGGAAGTATAAAGATGTCTTAAAGACTAGGGTTGGGAGAGGTTTCTCTCTAAATGAGTTAAAGAAAGTTGGTTTAAGTGTAAGAGAAGCTAGGAAGATTGGATTGTATGTTGATGAGAGGAGGAGAAGTGTTAGACAAGAGAATATAGAATTTCTGAGAATGTTTTTAGAGAAGATTGGAAAAAGTATAAGACCGCAATCTATCTCTTCTTAGAGGATAGAGAAAACAAGATTTATCAGACGATATTGGACACAGTATCATCTTTAAGAGCTACTCTTTAAAAATATTTTTATTGAGCATATAGGTGGAGTGATGGTATGACTGATGCGTGGAGTATTATAAGAGAGCATGAGAAATATCGTAGAACAACGTTAAACCTGATTCCGAGCGAGAATATTCTTAGTAGGAGGGTTCTGCAAGCATTATCAACAGATCTCGCAGGTAGGTATGCTGCTAGACCAGAGTTCTATGCTGGAACAAGATACTTCCATGAATTATGGAATTACTCAGAAGAACTTACACGTAAATTATTTAATGTAGAGTATGTGGTTCTTGAAGCATTGTCAGGTCATATTGCAGCTATACTTGTCTCCTATACTTTCGCTAAGAATAAAGTACTTGCAGCGGTTGAGCCTTCTTCAGGCGGATATCCAGGTTACTGTGAAGATAAGATACCTGATCTGATAGGAGCTAGATTAGTCAAACTCCCAACTTCTAGAGAATATCTAACGCCTCTCGTAGATGCTTCTATAGAAATTATTGAGAAAGAAAAACCGGAGTTGGTAGTTTTAGGTGGAAGCATGATTTTATTCCCACATCCTGTTAGAGAATTATCTGAAATAGTTCATGAGTATGGAGGGATTTTAGCTTACGATGCATCACACGTACTAGGTCTGATAGCTGGGAAGACGTTCCAAGACCCAATAAGAGAAGGTGCAGACATAGTTTACGCATCTACACACAAAACTTTTCCAGGACCTCAGGGAGCAGTTATAATGACAAACAATCCAGAAATCTACAAAATACTTTCATCAAACACCTTTCATAAACTCGTAGATAATATACATCTTAACAGGATTGCTGCTTATGCAGTTTCTCTTGAAGAAATGCTTAGGTGGGGGGAAAAATACGCTAGAAAGATGATTGAGAATGCTAAATCTCTAGGTGCTAGTCTCGATAAACTGGGAGTACCTGTTAAGGCTAGAGATAGAGGTTATACAGAATCCCATCAAATAATCTTGGATATTCCAGATGAGGAAGCTAGAATTAATGTTAGGAATAGGTTGGAGGAAGGTGGAATAATAGCAGATGCAGGTGTTAGGTTTGGCACAAATGAAGTTACGAGGAGAGGAATGGGCAAGAGAGAAATGGAAAAGATAGCGAAATTAATCTACAGGCTACTAGAAGGAGAGGATCCAGCGAAGATTAAGAAAGAAGTAAAGATTCTCACAAAGAAATTCCAAAATATAAAGTATTGTTGAAAATCTAGAAAAATGGTGATTTGCTAAGTTCTGTAAAGCTTCTTTGCAGCTTCTTCTAAACCTAGTTCTATTAGTTTCTCTTTTGTCGGCCACCCATTCTCATCCCATCCACGTTTTCTATAATACGTCTTCAACATTTCTATGAACTTCTCTCTTGAGAGAACTGAACCTTTAGTTGAGCCTTCTGGTACAGCGTCTACGAAATCACGTTCAGGAAGCATATCATCCTTCATACCAATATTCTTTCTGATTATCGCCATAACTCTATTCAGATTCCATACACGTTCACTCTTCTTCAATAATTCTTCTAATGTTACTTCTCTACCCGTTACGGCGGAATATGCTTCAGCATAAAAATTCGGATCTATGCCTAGTTCAACCCAGTATAGTCTACACACTCCAAGCATATCGAATAATGGTCTTATGTGTTGTAGGTATATGACTCTATCCACCTTGTCTTCTCCATAACTATATCGTCCGACCTGTAGATCGTATGTTATGGCCCATGAACGATTATGGTGTGCTCCTATATCACAAGTAGCGTAGCTTAAGGCCATTGCTGGGGCAGCTCTATGATCATAAGCACTTATCTCGAGTCCTTTCACATGCATAGCAAACCTCTCAGAACCTTTACCAATTTTTTCAGCAAGCTTCTTAACACCTTGAGCCATGTATTCTCCAAATCCTTCTCTCTTAGCTATCATCTCAATTAGCTTAGCAACAGCTTCTATATCTCCCCAATTCACCTTGAATCCTACGTCTCTCTCTGAAAGTATTCCTCTCTGGAAACACTCCATTACAAATGCTATTACAGATCCCGCTGTTATGGTATCTATTCCATAATCATCGCAAAGATAATTAGCATAAGCTATTTCTTCTAGGTTTCTGAGACCTATATTGGATCCAAGCATCGCAGCTGTTTCATACTCTACACCTATAGCCCCTTCTCTACCCATGATTCTGAAGGGTACTACGTGTTCACATGGAACTATACAGTTTGAACATGGGCGACTATAGATTTTAATCTTCTCTAAAGCATATCCACTTATATCATCTGCATACTCGTATCTAGTTTTCTGGAAATTGTAGACTGGAAGAGCTTCAGCATTATTTGACCATTCTATTGTAAGCATAGTTCCCTGCCTCCTCCAGAGATCGTAGGTGGGGCTTTCGAGAACTTGTTTCTGTAATTTTCTAGAAACTTCTCTAAGCCTATCTGGATCAGCTATCTTTACTTCTCCAGTGCCCTTGACAACTATAGCTTTAAGATTCTTAGAACCCATTACAGCACCCATGCCAGTCCTACCAGCTTGACCATGCCTATACTTTCTCAAATTCCAATCAACATTAATACATGCATAAGACACTAGCTTTTCTCCAGCAACCCCTATACTAGCAATAGAACATTCTTCACCATACTTTTCTCTAAGCTTTCCATCTACCTCACTCGACTTTAAACCCCATAATTCTGGAGCTTCTATAATCTCAACTCTCCCATCTTCAACGTAAAGATATGAAGGGACCTGCGCTCTCCCTCTAATTACCAAGCAGTCTATACCCGTCTTTCTTAAACGGTATCCTATGAACCCTCCTACATTACTATCACCGTAAATTCCTGTTTGAGGACTTAAAGCTCCGAAGGAAGTCTTACCACCACTTATGAATACTCCTGTTAGTGGACCTGCAGCAACCACCAAAACATTGCTTGGATCTAACGCATCTTTTATCTTGTCGAGTTCTTTGAAGATTATGTATGATGTCCACCCTCTTCCACCAATCCACTCATAAGCCATATAATCATCTATGTTTCTAATCTGAATACGATCTTCTGAGAGATCTATTTCCGCAATCTTACCATAACCATACATATGAAAAAAATAGAATTAGGTTATTAAAAATTTTTCTAAAGTACTTTAGTTCTCCTCTCGACCCATCGTTTTACTTTAATGCGTTTTCAAGTCTTCTATTTACTTCATCCCAGTTTACTATATTCCAGAACTTCTCTAGATACTCTCCTCTATTATTTTTGTAGTCAATATAGTATGCATGTTCAAAGACGTCTATGACGAATAATATTCTAAACATTGGGTAAACGTGTACGTTATGTTTCTCTATCTGCATAGGTATCAGCCTATTTGTTTGTCTGCAAAGTGTTAGAGCAGCCCATCCAGATCCTTCAACAGTTAAAGCAGTATCATTCATTTCTTTTCTAAATCTTTCAAAACTACCGAACTCTTTCTCAATCATATCTGCTAGTAATCCCCCAGGCTTACCACCGCCCTTTCCAGGAGGAGCCATGTTACCCCAATAGAGTGAGTGAAGCAAGTGACCTCCAATATTAAATGAAAGTGCTTTCAAAGTTGCTCTCATATCTATCTCCGAATTCTCTTTTCTAGCTTTATCAAGCTTTTCGAGGATCTGATTCGCAGCAGTTACATAAGCTTGATGGTGTTTTTGATGGTGTATCGTTAATTGTTGTTCTGATATGTATGGTTCTAAAGCATTATAAGCGTATGGTAGACTTGGGAGAGAATAGAACCTAGACTTCTCTTCAAGCATATTAAAATAATTATGCTCGAAGGTAATAACTCTTATTTTCTTACTCAAAATATTTTGTTCAGAGTTTCTATTTGAAGAAATTATTTTTGTGGACATCTACAAGGTTTCTGTCTACATTCTGGACAGTTAGAATCATATTTACTTATTACTGCTTCTTCTAGATCTATTCCGACTACGTTACAGAAACTTAGAAGCCATGCAAGTAGATCTGCAACTTCTTTTTTTAAATCTTCCATACTGTTTTTTAAGAATGCGTCCGCAACTTCACCTGCTTCGGAGAGCATCCATAACAATGTTTTTTCAGCTCCTCTTTTAAGATCTCTCTCAAGATATATCTCAGCCATAATCTTCTGCAATTCTCTTAGATCCATAGAAGATCACATAGTCTTCCAAAAAGATAACCATTTCTCTGATACCCCTTCAAAGAATTATAGGTAGATTTGAAGCTAATCGTATTATACAGCATGTCATGATGCCTACTGAAAATGTGTCTGTCCAATTAAATTGTCAAAGCTTAAATAGCTTTACTTGAGTATTCGCCATATGTCTAGGAAGATAAGTGGAGAAGTAGTGTTATTCTCTGTAATATCAATCGTTTCAGCAACTCTCGTAGATGCTGTCTTCTATCTCATAGGAGGTTTGCAAGAAGTTCTACATGTAATGGTGTGGGGGTTTCTGAGAATGTATACTCCAATGTTAGCTGTAATCATTGTTGGTGGTCTATCTACAGTTAGAAAGTACTTCCATTTTAGTGGTAAGGTTGTTTTAGTCTACTTTTTATCTCCACTGATCGTTTATACTGTAGTATCAATGTACGTAGCGGTATCAATGTTTTCTGGAGTATTCTTTCTTGATCAGTTAAAGAGTATGGCGGAGAATATTTCCCTAGACTTTTATACATTTATGATTCTAACGTTCATAAATTCTTACATTAATGGTTTAACGATTAATACTCTGTATGCTATAGGTGAAGAAGTTGGGTGGAGAGGTTTTCTACTTGATAAGCTGGAATCAATGGGTTTGAGTTTGTTTAAGAGTGTTATTGTAATTGGTGTAATCTGGGGGTTATGGCATTCTCCAGCAATCTTGCTACTTGGATACAATTATCCTGAGAATAGAGTTTTAGGAGTGTTTCTCTTTACATTATTCACGATTTCTTGTACGACCCCATATATTCTGGTCAGAAAGATGTCATCAAGCATTATACCTACTGCTTCTCTACATGGATCTATGAATGCTCTGTGGGGGATAACACTATTAATAACAAATGTGCCGAGAGAAATAGGTGGTCTAGGAATAATAGCTATCACTACATGGACAATATTCTCTATAGCGATGTACATGATATATAGGATCAGGATAAAGTATGCTTGATGGGAAAAAGCTGATGATGAAGATTGTTAGTAGATAGTTATTTAGATAAATGTTCTTAACAGTCACTATTATCTGCTAGACTCTTCTACCTCTTCTTCCACCCTTCTTTCTTACAGAATCATGTGGTATCGGTGTTACATCTTCTATTCTACCTATCATTACACCTGACCTCGCTATGGCTCTTATAGCTGATTGGGTACCAGGTCCAGGAGTTCTAGCTTTCACACCTCCCGGAGCTCTTACACGTATGTGTACGGCATTTATACCTTTAGCTTTAGCTATCTCCATAACATATGTTGCAGCTCTCGTAGCTGCATATGGTGTTGGTTCAAGTCTTCCCGCATCTACGAACATTCCTCCCGAAGCTCTAGCTATAGTTTCAGCACCAGTCAGGTCTGTTACGTGGACTATGATATTATTGTAGCTAGAGTATATGTGGACGATCCCCCACTTTAATGTTTTCTTAGAAGGTGTGGTAACCTGCTTAGCTACTTCTGTTGACTGTGTGGTAGCTTCTTCTCTTTCTCTATCACTCATCACGATAATCTCTTCCTATCTCTTATTTAAATTATAAGCTATTCTTCCTTAAAACTAAGACAAACACTATTAGCAGAATGAATTACTGGAAAATCAGAGAAAAATGAGATTAAGAAAAATCTTAGCATCGTAGAGAAGTGAGGCATCAGAAAAATAAACTGTTTAGGCAAATACTTATAAACGATTATGTACAGACTCAGGTTTTGGGGATGAGGCCGCTGCCCCAGACTGACTTGATGATGGTGGAAGAGCCGAGCCGACCCCAATCCTCCCGCCGCAGTTCTCCCTGATTCCAGCTCCTTTTGCTAAAAGAGAGTATCTTCTTCGATTTCTTGCTCTATACTATGCTCGATCGATTGAAGGAATATTTTTGTTTACCGTCATCGCAGCGTATCGGTATATCGTGACATTCGGTTGGCCGATTTTCCCCTTCGAAGGAGTTTATTTGGCTTTGTTGAAGGAGAATAGTCCTGCCTGGAAGGTCTACCAGTTTCTCTGCGACGGCAAGCCTAAAAGCCTAAGACGGAGTATGAAATTAAGGAAGCAACAGTCTTAAGTGATACCGCATGTCTCGAAAATTCTCAGGATACCCAATTCCCGGAAAAATCGGAGAATTAGGTTCAGAATTTAAAAAGAGAATAGAATTGAAAGATATCGTTGTATAATAATTCTACACTATTAGTATAACTTTCACGGTCTTTGTAGCGTTAAAAATATCAGATTTTTAGTCGCTTCTTAACATTAAGACGTTATGCTACTTAGCGCATTCTTAATGGCATTAACTACTGCAGCTGAAGAGATCGTTGCACCACTGACAGCATCCACTTTTCCCTCAGGAGATAATCCAACCTCATCCACAGTTAGCCCTATGAATCTTTCCTCAAAGCTTGGTTCGATTATCATCTCATTATGCAACCTAGTTCCCGGCTCTATCTTATCTATGTCTATAGACTTTATCTTGTAATCTAGGTCAACTATTCCAATTATCTGAAGCCTATCTGTGGGAGCATAAGCTCTGGTGTAAAATCCGTAGGCTATTAGGTTTCCCATTGCATTATATATTTCATAGTAAGCGATCTTTCCTTCTTTTATAATTGGTACAAAGTCATACGCTTCGGGTACCAACTTCTTGAATCTTTCTGCGAGTTCAGGCGCAATAGGTGGAGGTGCCTCCGTTACCTCAATTGAAGTTGAGACACTATCTACAGTTATGACATGCTTGCCAATTTCCTTTAATTTTGCTTGGAACGATAGTAATTTGGTCTCACCATCTAACAATGTAATGCTCTTTTCGTCTACCAAGTTACCGTCGATGAAAAGTTGGACATTAAATGTTCCTTCCCTGTAACCTATGTTTGCTATCTCGGCGTGTACTGTAAACGGATCGCCTGACTTAACCTTTGAAGGTTCAACGTAAATATTTCTAATTATATATCTCGGTGGTTTCAACAATTCGTTTAATACGTAACCTAGAGCTACGGCCGGAATTACCGTAAGAAGTGTTTTCATAACTCTCCGTCTTCCGATCCAAACAACCTTTTCTTCTTCAAACGTTTTTGGATGATGTTTTCTCACCCATTCACTCGGCACTTTGCCCGTCAGGAACATGGACTTTAATGCAGGCCACTGGTCGCGCAGAACTAAGTTCAATATGAAATGGATTACTACAAAAACTGTAAGCAAGATGAAGAACACTCTATGTAGAAGTCTTAAGACTTCGTATTCAATAGGTAAGTAGTTCGTCCACATCATAATGCCGGTTAGTCCTAGAATCGGCAATGAGATAGCGGCGATCCAATAGAGTAGCTTTTCACCAGGCATGTGGAATCCGAGCTCAGGTTCAGGAGCCTTTAGGAACCTAAACTTGTAGTATAAGACAAGGTCCTTTAAGTCCTTATAAGTAAACAGTATATTGCTCTTCTTGCTTCTGAGACTGAAGCTCAGCGTGTGTATAACTATTGCAATCCCAATCAGTACCGTTACAACATATCTATGGAGTAAACGGCGGATACTTTCTCCACCTATCACATCGGTAATCCAACGGAAGTTATCTCCAAGATTGTATCCTAGAATTTCAAGTTGGAGTTCCGGAATACCAGACACCACTCCAATTACGACACCAAGCAATATTAGTAAATGCGTAAACCTATCAAGAATTGACCATCTTTTTACATATTCTACCTCTTTCATTCTAGATGTAGACTAACAACTTTGTTATATTTTAGTTTTTTGTTTTTTGTATATACTTACGTGACTTTTGTATATATTTGTATGACATTATAAATAATTGTTACAGAAATACATAAATAATCGTTACAAATATATAGTATATGTGAGTGCAGAAAAGAAAGTATCTAGAAGAACTGTTGCAGGAACAATTGCTGCCGGCATTATCGGTTTGATTGTAGGAGGTATTGTTGGAAGTCAGGCATTTCCGAGGGAGGTAATAAAAGAAGTAGAAAAGACGGTAACTACTACTAAGACTGAGACTAAGGTGGAAGAGGTAAAGCCGTGGTTGCCTGAGAAATGGGATGTAGAAGCTGACGTCGTGATAGTAGGTGGCGGTGGTGCGGGTCTTGCTGCCGCGATAACGGCCCATGACGAAGGTGCAAACGTGCTGATAATTGAAAAGATGCCACAACTTGGACTTTGTAACACTGCTGTTTCTGGCGGAATTATAAATGCATGGTCTTCGAAGCTTAAATTACAAGAAAAGCAAGGAATAAAGGATTCGTTTGAATTGCAGTATAACGATTTACTTAAATCCGGAGATTACATGGGTGACCCAGAGCTTATAAGGACTCTAGTCGAAAATGCGCCATCAGTTATTGATTTCTTGGTTGATATTGGTGTACCCTTTGCTGACACACTAACGATGTCCGGTGGACAGAGTGTCCCGAGAACGCATTCTGTAATAGGCGGAGGAGCGGCGTTACATGCTGCGCTAAGGAAACAAGTTGAGAAAAGAGGCATTAAAGTACTCTTAGAACACAAGGTTATTAAGATAATCAGAGAAGAAGCTAATAGCGGTAGGGTTCTTGGTGTAAAAGCTGAGACTGCTGATGGTAAGATCAAGTACATCAGGGCTAAGAAGGCTGTGATATTAGCCGCCGGTGGATTCTGCCAGAGTGAGTTACTAATAAGGAGACATGCTCCGAGGTTTGTCGGTTTCCCGTCCACAAACGTTCCGGGAACAACTACTGGTGAAGTATTAATAGCGGCGATGGATGTCGGTGCCGCTATAAGGGGCATGGATTATGTGCAGTTGTGGCCTATGTGTGATTACGAAACGGGCAGTCTAGTTACGATAGCAGCCGCAACAGAGCTCGGCATCGGGATCATGGTAAACACTGATGGTAAAAGATTTGTTGAAGAGCTGGAAAGGAGGGACGTAAGGAGAGATGCTGTCTTAGCACAACCTGGAGGTTTTGCTTTTGCAATCGTAGATGATAAACAATTAAAGAATTTTAAAGCATTTGGGGATCCTGAAACTATAATCGCTGATCAATTAAAAAGGGGCGTGGCCTTTAAGGCCGATACCATAAGAGAGCTTGCTGTGCTAGCAGGAATAAATCCAGATAACTTGGTAGAAACCGTAAACAATTGGAACAAATACGTTGACGAAGGACATGACCCAGAGTTCAAGAGAAGAGATTTGTCTATGAGAAAAGGTGACCCAATGCTGAAAATAGATACACCGCCCTTCTATGCCATAAAAGGAAGACCTTCGCTCCACCATACAATGGGCGGTCTTCATATAAACAGCAAGGCACAAGTACTAGATACAGAGGGTAAAGTCATACCGGGCCTCTATGCAGCCGGAGAAATTACTGGCGGCATCCACGGAACGAATAGGATCGGCGGAAACGCCTTACTCGACATAATAGCTTTCGGAAGAATAGCCGGTAGAAATGCCGTCCGCGAAGTTTCTATGTGAAGAAAAACCTTTATTATTTTTTACTTTTTGTAGTTTTTAAACGTCTACATAATGTTACATGATTGCACACCGATGCCGATTTTTCGAAAAGTGTAAATAAGTGCCACAAATATTTAATGCAATTAAGAAGTGGATGGTGTCGAGTTATTTGTCAAGGACATGCTAACTTTAAGACGTATCTGAACTATGTAGAGCTGGCTAAGAAAGTTGCGATAAAGTCTCGTGACGTTTTTGGATGGCTAATAGGTCTCGGCGTTGAGTTCCCGCCAAAACTAAAGATCAGGCTGGAGTTCATAGAGAGGAGCAGAATCATAGTAGGCAATACAATCGAAGAGTTAGCCATAAAGGCAGGCATGGATCCAGCAGGGCTTGCTGAAACCGTTAAAAGATATAACAGGTTCGTAGAAGAGGGGAAATATGAGGACTTTGGAGAGCCAAGATTATTAGCGAAGATTGAGAAGCCACCATTTTATGCAGCACCACAATGGCCTGCCGTACGTCATACCATGGGCGGTACAGGAATCAATATTAAGGCACAAGTACTAGATGACAGCAGTGTGCTCATACCGAAACTTTATGCTACTGGAAAAATAACTAGCGGTGTTCATGGGGCGTGTAGACCGGGTAGCTTCGCAGTAACAGACTCTAAGTATTCGGTAGGACAACTGGAAAGGAAGCTACTAAGGAACCATTAGATTAAGAATATTATTTTTAAACCTCTCATAATCTTTATTCTTTATGATGGTATCAGAAGAAAAACACCTTCTTGTAAAAAAGTCGAAGATTTTAATGGGAACCTCTGTTACGATTATGATCGTTTCCAGAGATATAGAGTATTCTGAGGAAGTAATGGATAACGCATTCAACGAAATCAAGAAAGTTGAGGCTATGATGAGCGTATTTAATGAAGAGAGTGAGGTTAGCAGACTTAACAGACAAGGCTATTTAGAGAATGCTTCCGAGGAATTGATATGGATTATCAAAGAAGCAGAGAAGATAAGCAAGTTAACGGATGGTATTTTCGACATAACGGTGGCTCCCTTAATAGAATACATTGATAAGAATTTTCTTAAAGATCGGACGTCATTTGAGGAGGGATTAAGAAGCATATTGGAGCTCGTTGATTATTCGTCTGTGAAGGTAGAAGGGAGACGTATAAGGTTCTTGAAAAAAGGTATGAAGATCGTTCTAAATGCTATAGCTAAAGGTTATGCGGCAGATTTGGCGGCAGAGACTTTAAAAAAGTGCGGAATTAGGAACGCACTAATCAATGCAGGTGGAGATATCAGGACTATTGGTGGGAAGACGGACAAAGAACCCTGGAGAATTGGAATAAGAGACCCGTTTCATAAAGAACAGAATATAACGATCATAAAGCTTCACGACGGTGCTGTTGCAACCAGTGGGAGCTATGAACGCAGAATAGCGCAAGGAATTTTGAGCCACATCGTCAACCCAAAGAGACCACTAGCATCTGAGCAAGTCATCAGTTCTACTGTAATATGCGAGAGGACACTAGTTGCTGATGCCCTTGCAACTAGCCTGTGTCTTATGGATCCAAAACAGGGCATAGATCTCGTGGAAAAATTAGATAATGCAGAGGCTATGCTCATCATGTCGGACAGGAAGATTCTGAGAACGAGTAAGTTTGCGGCTTATGAGTGCACAGGGTGTACATGATAAATGCGGCTAGAGGTAGAGGTTTCTACATGTCCCGAGCGTCGAGGAGATGACAATAGAGGGCTTTAAGGGGTCGTTTAAGAGGGCTTTATAGCTAAGCGGAGATGCGGGATAGAACCGATACTCGATAGCCCGCTAGATGTATTGGAACGCGCCAAGTTCTATGCAACAAAATACAGGAATGGAGCCTCGATTGGACCTCATATATTTAATAACATATATCCAGAGGCGGGCTCACCCGTCATCTAGAAAGACAGGGATCTTAAAATGAAACATAAACTACTTATGCGAGGGGTTCTTGAATACATTATCGCCCAGGAATTCCACGAGTTCTACGTCTGGGATAAGTCAAACATCAATACATGTATCGAAAGGTTCGAGATAAATCCCCTCGACTATGTTAAGGACCAGGAAATTAAGAACGACGACATAATAGTTATCTTTGAGGATTGAGTGATTGAATCGGATCAATCGGAGATCGTGGACAGAGCTAGGTGAGGGATGCCCCGTAATCACAGAACATTCTTTGGAATGACGACTCTATGAAAAGTGACGAGTAGTCTGTAGAAATGGATAGTTTAAAAAGCTCTAATATTGCGGAATATATTGCGACCTGAGTTAGAAATGTGAACCCTATAGCTCTAGAGATACAGATGAATATTTCCAGCATTTGACGGACTGGTCGAAGTACCAATCTATCGGGGATTAGAGATTCTCACGGCAGATATATACGTTGAAGTTTAGTCTCATAGCAAAAATTAATATTGAATCGATGACGGTAAATATAATTGAAGGGGTTGTCGGCGACCCGATATAATTTATACATAACTACTTGTAACATGTATTGTTAAGTCTTGCCGATCTCTATACTTTTAATCTTCTTTTTAAGATTCTTTACCCATGTTGTACGTAATGTGAAATGAATTATTTCGGTAGATTGATTTATAATCCTATTGTTATGGCCAACATTTCTAACAATACTTTATGGGAAAATAGGTTTCTCAAAGTATAGACATATATATTCTTATGTATATTGTTTTGTCGTTGATGCGTGAAGAACATTCTAGTAAGGATAGTGATACGTGTATGTTTGTTAGAGATGTTTTAAGATCTACTTTGAGGGATCTATTAGGTTTAAGTGGTGCTACGGCTCTTGAGAATTTCTTGAATAAGAGGCTTGGGGATGATATGTATCTAGTTTTCTGTAATTCACCTTACAGATTTTATGATGCTCTTAAAGGGTTTCTTGGAAAAGGAGCTGATGCGATACTTAAGATAGTTGCTGTTAAGCTAATTGAACGTGGAAGCTTGTCTGAGATCTCTCCTGAAGAATTTGTAGAACTCGTAAAGAATCCAAATAAAGATTCTTGGAAAAAGCTTCACACATACTTCAAAGCAGGTGATCTAGATGATTGAGGGGAAGGTTTTATCCGGTATAGAAGATCTCGATAAAATGATTGGAGGTTTTCCACGTGGAAGTCTGGTAACCATAGCTGGAAATCCTGGAACAGGGAAGACAGCTCTTTCAGCAAAATTCATCTACAATGGTATAGTGAGGTATGGTGAACCAGGAGTATATGCATCTCTAATAGAAGATGAAGGAAGATTCTACCAATTTATGAAGGGGCTTGGATTAGATTTTAAACCATTAAAAGAAAAAGGCTTGTTCCAGTATATAGCGATTCCAACGCTCTTTGAACCAGGTGTTAGTGAATCTATCTCTGAAATTCTAGATACTGTAGAGAGCATAAATGCTAAAAGACTCGTAATAGATTCCTTCACAGCTATTAGACAGATGCTTAAGAAACCTGCAGAAGCTAGAATCCTCCTACACTCTCTACTTTCAAGAATAGCTAGACAGCTAGAATGTACAACATTTCTCATCAAAGAGATACCGGGCGAGAAACATGAATATAGTTACGAAGAATTTGTATCAGACGTGGTCTTGCTACTTTATAAAGGATTTTTTATGGATAAATTCTTCAGAGAGATTAGAATAGTTAAAGCAAGAGGTTCAGAAGTAAAAGAATATAATGCATGTGTTAGCTTATACAAAGGGTTTAATGTCTACGCACCTATAAAAACATTATCTATCAGTGATCTCAGTGGAAGAACTTATGAGCCACCGGCAGATCTACCTGGATGTTATACAACAGGAATATCTGACCTAGATTCTGAGATTGGAGGGTATCCAGCCGGATCAACGATACTATACGAGGTAGAAAAAGAAGTAACAGATCAAGACCGCTTCATCATAACCATACCGCATATCGTATCTTACATTCTCAAAGAGAGACCAGTAATAATTATACCTCCTACCGGCGTAGAATTAATAGACATCGATAAACTAAGAGAAATTTATGGAGTGCCCTCAAAAATCTTTAACACATATATGAGGATAATAGTAGATGTTGGGAAAGAAGAGAAACTTCCTCTAAACGTTAAGAAACTCGAATTTTTCCACCCGGGTGAAGTGATTAAAGAAATTGAAGAGATATGTGAAGATTTCTCGTCTAGGGGGGCTGGTCCACCTCTAGTAGTCTTAGGAGTTGATAGACTTGCATACCACTTTAAAGAAGGATTGCTTGATGTAGTTTTTACAATCTCAAACTTTGTTAAAAATATGGGAGGATTGACATCATTCATCGTGAAGCCTATCTATCCATGGATTATTGAAAGAATTTCACCTATAGCGAATATACACTGGAAGATCGCTAAGAAATATGATAGAACCCTCTTACTTGGATTAAAACCTTCTACACCCATATACATAGTTGATTTACCGAAAGGAAGTCTTGAACCACGATTAATACCTGTGATCTAATCTTCTAAACATAAACTCTACTCCAAATACTGCTGAATATTTAAAGCTTAATCTTCTTCCATGGTTTTTCAGGCGATCCCCATCTAGCATACTCATTAATATCTAGACCTATTTTCTCCATTTCTCTTCTTAAAAGTTTTAAAGAGAATACACCATACTTGCCTAACACTTCTAAGATTAATTTTCCAATTTCTTCATCCCCCCTACTTATAATTGCCTGTATGTATGCTTGCTTAACACCATCTGTTGTCAATACTTTACCTAACTTTTTCTTGAGAAACTTTAACTTCTCTCTAAGTTCTCTAGGATCTTCAAACTCTGCGTCTTGTAGTGGTGTATGGGGTTTAGGAATAAATGGGTTTGCACTAACCTTCACCTTCAACCCCAGCTTAGAAATTTCTTCAATTATCTTGACTATAGTTTTTAGGTCTTCTATAGTTTCACCAGGGATACCGAACATAAAATATAGTTTGACTTTCTTAATACCTGTTTTCTTAAAGATTTTACATGCTTCTAATAGTACTTCATCTCTAATCTTCTTCCCAATCCTGAATCTTACTTCTTCACTACTCTCAGGAGCAAGTGTGACGGTCTTCTCACCACTCTTCACAAGAACCTCCAGTAGCTTCTCATTAATAATATCAGCTCTAAGTGATGGAGCAATAACCTTGAATTTCCTATAGTTCATCAATTTCTCTACGTATTCTAAGAGTTCGTCTAGGTTTGAGTAATTATTTAGGTCGCTCGCAATCATTACGAGAGAACTATATCCTCCCTTAACCATTCCTTCTCCTATTGTTTGAATTAACTGATCTATACTTCTCTCTCTATATGGTGAGTAGATGCTTCTACCTAAACAGAATAGGCAACCCCATTTACATCCTCTACTAACATCAACCATGAGAGCATCTCCGAATATCGTGTAATTACTGGAGACTTGTAGAGATGGAAGAAAAGTGTCAAGTATGTGTGGATAGGTTTTTGTAACGTTACTAGAGATACTTGAAACATATATGCCTTCAATCTTAGCTATTTCTTCATCTTCCCTGTTCTCCATAATGGCCTCTATGAATGCTTGGAGCTTGCTTTCAGCTTCACCAATATACACGTATTCAACAAAAGGTTTCAGGAGGAAGGGATTATAAGTACACGGTCCTCCAACAATCTTAGGTTTATTGAACAATCCATTCCTAACTATGATCTCAGCAATCTTCACGAGATCTAGCTCATATTGATAACTAAACATTATCAGATCAAAGTCTCTTAAATCTGAACCAGTCTCCAAACTCCTACTAGAATCGTATGTAAAACGTTCACAGTAAATTCTATCATCATTGTTAAGCATGTGGTACAGAATCCTGTAGCCGAGATTAGACATAGCTACACGGTAAACGTTAGGATATACCAGAGCCACCCTAAACCTATCTCTAAACTTCTTCCTAACAACAAGCTTTTCTTCAACCGCAACCCTAGACTCCATCCACAAGAAAGAAATTCATAACGACTATTTGAATAATCTACACTAAACAAAATCTCAAAAACAAGAATTCACAGTACAACACTCATCAGAACATCTGAATAAAATGAAGACTTTTATTAAAGGGGAAAATGAGTCTAGCCGTGAATCTAGACCTACTAATTGAAGAGATTAGAAATCTGATGAACAGTGACGTGAAGAAGACTATAGAAGAAAAAGTGAAAAGTTTTAAAGAGCTTGGTAGGAAAAATATCGAGGAAATCTTCAAAGAACTATGTTTTTGTATAATTGCGGCTGGATATGATGCTGAGAGAAGTGTCCGTATCCAGAAAGAGATAGGAGATGGTTTCCTATACTTGTCTGAGGAAGCTCTTGCTGAAAAGTTGAGAAATCTTGGACATAGATATCCAGAACTCAAAGCAAGGTATATCGTCAAAGCTAGAGAAAAGATAAATGAATTGAAAAATGTTTTAGAGAAGTTTGAGGATAGTAGGCAGATTAGAGAATGGCTTATGGAAAATATTGAAGGAGTCGGATACAAGGTTGCAAGCCATTTTCTAAGAAACATCGGTAGAATGGATTTAGCGATAATAGACATACATATACTTAATATCCTTAGAAGACATGGGGTCATCAAACATTTCAAGACATTAACGAAGAAAAGATACATCGAGATAGAGAAGATATTGGAGAAGATATCTGAAAAGCTTAAGCTAGATCTCGGCGAACTCGATTTGTATCTATGGTACATGGAGACTGGGAAGATAGTAAAATAGTAACATGCATTTACACGTAACATTCTTCGTTAAATATATTAAATAGTGAATATACTGCCTGCATAGGATAAGGGTAATGAGTAGAGACCTAGTCTCAGGACTATTCACAACATTACAGAATAACGAGATGGCTAGAAATAGAGAGTGCATATACTCAGCCAGTAAACTAATCGGAAACATACTTAGAGTACTCCAAAGACATGGATATATAGGTGCATTCGAATACATAGAAGATGGCAGAGGAGGAAAATTCAAGATACAGCTTTTAGGAAGAATTAATAGATCTGCACCAATAAGACCGAGATTCAGCGTTAATAAAAATGAATGGGATAAATGGGAAGAAAAATATCTTCCAAGTAGAGATGTAGGAATACTAATAGTAACAACCAATAAAGGCGTGATGTCACATATAGAAGCAAAGAAACTTGGGATAGGTGGAAAGTTATTAGGATATGTATATTAGAGGGGTGGTAAGCTGTGGCTAAGCAAATCGTTACAGAAGAAGTTCAGATCCCAGACGAAGTACATGTTGAGATAACTTCACCTGCGTTGATTAAAGTTAGAGGAAAGTTAGGGGAACTCGTGAAAGACCTCTCACACACAGGTGCAAGACTCGAGCTAGCAGAAAGAAAAATAATTATCAAGTGTATGGGGAAAGGTAGAAGACTTAAAGCATTGCTCGGAACAATAAAAGCTATTCTTAGAAACATGTTTATAGGAGTTACACAAGGATATACCTACAAGATGAAGATAGTTACGACACATTTTCCAATGAATGTGAAGATACAGGGAGACACCGTAATAATAGAAAACTTCATAGGTGAACGATACGCTAGGAAAGCTAAGATAGTCGGCCCTGGAACAAAAGTAGAAGTTCGAGGAGAAGATGTAATAATTACGGGTATAGATAAGCAGGCTGTAGGTCAGACGGCTGCAAACATAGAATCCGCAACAAAAATTAGGAGGAAAGATCCTAGAAAATTCCTTGATGGAATATACTTGTTCGAGAAGAAGGTGGGAGTGGGATGAGCCCTGTTAAAATACCTGTAAGAGTGAAAGTTATGAAGAATAAACGCCCAGAATTCGTAAGACAAGAAAGTTGGAGATACGTCAGGTTAAAACCAAACTGGAGGAAACCTAAAGGAAAAGATAGTAAGATGAGGTTACAGAAATCTGGTGCCCCGCAGCTTGTTAAAATTGGCTACAGAACTCCGAAGAAATATAGAAACCTGCATCCAAGTGGTTACATAGAAGTTCTGGTCTCTAGAGTTGAAGAATTAGAGAAACTTGACCCATCTATTCATGCTGTAAGAATAGCTTCGACGGTAGGTAGATTAAAGAAGATAAAGATCATGGAAGAAGCTGAGAAAAGAGGTCTAAAAATCTTAAACCCAGTCATAACGGTATCACCGGAAACAATGAAACCAGAAATAATAGAACCTGAGAAAATAGAAGAAAAACAAGAAGTAAGTAAAGAAGGAGGTTGAGAAAGATATGGGTGAGAAACTAGAATTACAGAAGAGGCTTGCTGCAGATATATTAAAATGTGGTTTAACGAGAGTAAGATTTGATCAAGAAAGATTAGATGAAATAGCAGAAGCAATAACTCGAGAAGATATAAAAAGATTAATAGATGATGGAGCAATATACAAAATACAAGCAAAGGGAATAAGTAGAGCAAGAGTAAGAGAAGGAAAAAAGAAGGGGCCGGGAAGTAGGAAAGGTGGAAAATACAGTAGAGTTGGTAGGAAAGAGTTATGGATAAGGAAAGTTAGAGCGCAGAGAAAGAAATTGAAAGAACTTAGAGATAAGAGGTTTATCGATAGATCTGTCTATAGAAAGATTTACAAAATGGTTAAAGCTGGAGCATTTAAATCTATTGCAGATATGATGAATTACCTTGAAAGTAATAAACTGATACGGAGGCCGATAATATGAGTAGAGCTAAATTAAAGATTCTCAAAAGGAGACCACCTAGAAGAAGAAGAGAAGGATTAACAGATTATAGAGTCCGGTTAAAATTAGTTAAATCTGGCATACCTAGACTAGTGGTGAGGAAGAGTAATAGATACATAACAGTACAAGTAGTGAATTCTAAAGCAGGTGGAGATGAAACACTCGTAACAATAACATCTAAGATTCTTAGAAAATATGGTTGGAGAGCTTCCACCAAGAATATTCCGGCAGCCTACTTAACAGGTCTATTGGCAGGACTCGTAGCGAAGAAGAGAGGTGTAGAGAAAGCAATAGTAGACATAGGACTCTACACACCTGTATCAGGTTCAAGAGTGTTCGCAGCTGTTAAAGGGTTTATAGATGCCGGTATAGATGTTCCAGTAGGTGAAGAAAAAATTCCGGGCGAAGAACGGATAAAAGGATTTCACATATCTAGCTACTACAACATGCTTAGAGAGAAAGGTCTAGAAACGATACAATTCTCTAAATCTCCTGGAGATGTTTATACTTCTCTAGATAGACATTTCGAAGAAGTTAAAGAAAAGATAATGATAGAAGTTGGTGGAGATGAATAATTTAAACTAATGGAAGTCTTACTAAGAGATTAGTGAAAGTAACGTTAATACTTCTGCATCTCCTCTTATGTTCTCTATCTTACAGTACTCATTCGGTTTATGGGCCATTCTATCAAGTGTTGACCATACTACTGCTGGTATATTCTTTGCTCTAAAGAATGCTGCACACGTTCCTCCACCTATACCGATGATCTTCGCCTCAACGTTCTTAGAAAGTTTTATGGCTTCAGACAACTTCTTAACTATTGGAGATTCTGGAGGTGTAGGTGGGGGAGAAGACCACTTCAAACTCTCCTCTACATCTATCTTCACATTATACATTGACTCGAAACTTCTACATACAGTATTCACAGTTTCGATTATATCTTCAAGTCTATAACTTGGGAGAACTCTACAATCAAAGTAAAATACGTCTCTTCCAGGCACCGTGTTTACATTATCTACATTAGTTTCTTTCTTCGTAGGTTCAAACGTAGATATTGGTGGAATGAATATGTGATCTACTATGTTGAATTTTTCGTGAAGTAGCTGGTCTAGTGTTGATATTAATCGTACACCTATTCTATGAGCGTTTACTCCTTCATGTGGAAATGCGGCGTGGGCTTGTACTCCATATACTGTGAATTTGAGCCATAGTAGGTGTTTTTCAGCTACCTCGATCTGGGAGCCGTCTGGAGCACCGTAATCTAAAACTACGGCTTCATCACCTTCTTTAAACACTCCCTTCTCAACCAGATATTGTAATCCATACTTGCTTCCTGCTTCTTCATCTGAAGCGAAAACTAAGCCTAGATTATATCTAGGTGTTAGGTTGAGGTGTTTGAGTATCTTAACTGTAAGAAGAATTGATGCTATTGCTTGACCATTATCTTCTGCTCCCCTAGCATATATTTTACCATTCTTTAATACAGGTTTAAAGGGATTTGTCTCCCATAGATTGATATCACCTTCAGGAACAGTATCTATATGTGCAACCAACCATAATGTCTTATTTTTATCTTCACCATATATAACACCTATGATGTTAGGTCTAATGCCTTCTTCAACCCTCTCATCGGGAGCGTCAACTCTAAACAATCTATCTAAATTAAAATCTCGTAGAATATTCTCAAGTTTCTCAGCTCTTCTAGCTTCTCCCCGACCTCCAGCAGAAGGATTCACTGCAGGTATTTCAAGCAATTCTACAAGAGATTTAACAACATCATTTAGAAAACTTCTAGATGCTTTTTCTATTTTTTCTAGGATCTCGTTCATACAATATATTTCTAGAAAGATAACATTAAACTTTTATGTTTTCGTCTCTGAACTATGTTTCTCGGTATGGAGCCAGCAATATACTTTATGTATTAAGCTGCTCTTAATCTCAGGCGGTTCTTGTTTTCTACATATATCTATAGCGTATGGACATCTGGTATGGAATCTACATCCAGGTGGAGGGTTTACAGGACTTGGGGGTTCACCTCTTAAGATTACTCTTTCTCCAAATTTTCTATAGGGATCAGGAATAGATGAAAATAATATTCGAGTGTATGGGTGAAGTGGGTTCTCGAATATTTCTTCAGATGATCCAGTTTCCATTATTTTTCCAAGATATATTATGATAATTCTATCACTGATGTATTTTACAATTGAGAGATCATGTGTTATCAATAGGTAGGAGAGAGATAGTTCTTTTTTAAGATCGGCGAGTAGGTTTAGTATCTGAGCTTGAACACTAACATCTAGAGCACTTGTAGGTTCATCTAGGATTATCAATTTTGGTTTTAGTGATATGGCTCTAGCTATTGCGACTCTCTGTGCTTGACCACCACTTAATTCATGAGGATACTTATCTAGAAACGATTTATCTAAACCAACCAGTTCCAATAAGCTTGATACATATTCGAGAAGTTCTTCTCTAGAAAGCTTCATACTATTCTTTACAGGTTCAGAAATTATCTGGAATACATTCATACGTGGATCTAGTGAGAGGAAAGGATTCTGGAATACTGCTTGAACACTCCTCCTATAATTTCTCAACTTCTCTCCACGTAGTTGTGTGATATCTTCACTATCGTAAAGTATCTTCCCGCTTGTAGGTTTCTCAAGAAGTAGTAAACATCTAGCTATCGTTGTTTTACCTGAACCTGATTCCCCTACTAAACTTACAACCTCTCCAGCATCTACATTAAATGAAACACCATCAACAGCCTTAATGTATCCTACCACTTTACCGAATAACCCAACTCTAATTGGAAAATACTTTTTCAAATCTTCTATTCTCAAGAGCGCCGTATTCATTTTGTACTCCCTCTATATAGATGGCATGCAACTTTATGATTTTTTAAGAATTCTATTAATCGTGGTTTATCTTTACGGCACAAATCCGTGGCTTCTGTACATCTATCTACGAAAACGCATCCTAACGGAGGATTCCTCAAATCAAATATCATTCCAGGAATACTTTTCAACTTAGAATATTTTATATGCGTTTTAGGAATACATTCAAGTAATCCTTTCGTATATGGGTGTAGGGGATTCTTAAGTAATTCTTCTGAAGATGCTTCTTCTACTATCTCTCCACCATACATTACTATTATTCTATCTCCAATTTCTGCTGCAATGCTTAGATTATGTGTTATGAATAGAATTGATAGCCCAAACTTCTTTTTAAGATTAATTAAGAGATCTAGGATTTGAGCTTGCAGTGTTACATCTAGCATTGTTGTAGGTTCATCCGCTATGAGGAGCTTAGGGTTTACGGATAACGTTATTGCTATGATCACTCTTTGAAGCATTCCTCCACTTAACTCATGTGGATAAGAATTGAAGATCCTTTCCGGGTCTGGCAGCTCTACTGCTTTAAGAAATTCTAATGCTTTCTCTCTTATCTTTAACTGGTCACTTAGCTTGAGATGATGCTTTATAACATCTGAGAATATTTCTCCTACCTTGAATAATGGGTTTAACGTAGCTGCAGGATCTTGGAATATCATCATTACCTTATCTTCTATCGTAGATTTATCTCTGATTTCCAGATTTAGGAGATCTCTTCCTTTGAAGATTATTCTACCTTCACGAATGATAGCATTCTCCGGCAACGCTCTAGAAATCGCTAAGCCTACAGTAGTCTTCCCAGACCCAGATTCTCCAACTAAACATACTACCTCACCTTCATTTATAGTAAATGATACGTTTCTTACAGCTTTTATAATTCCATCTAGAACAACGTAATCGATAGTTAGGTTTTCTACTTGGAGTATTGGTTGATCGGTCATTGTTTCACCCCCAGTCTCATAAGTATGGTTCTCCTAAGCCTTGGATCTGCAGATTCTCTAAATGCATCAGCGAGTAAGTTGAAACCTACAACAGTTATCAAGATAGCTAGACCTGGAAAGAATGCTATCCACCATGCGTAGTTTATTGATTGCCAACCTTCGCTTACCAATAAACCCCATTCAGGTGTCGGAGGCTTAACACCAACACCTATAAAGCTCAATCCAGCTGCTTCAAGTATAGCTGAACCCATGTCTAATGCAGCTTGAACTATTGTAGGAGTTAAAGCATTTGGGATAACATGTTTACTTATAATTTTTATATTTGGTAATCCAGCTATTTTTGCTGCATCAACATAGGGCATGTTCTTTACAGTGTTTGTCTGCACATATACTAGCCTAGCGTACCATGGCCACCACGAGATTGCTAGAGCTATAATCAGGTTTAGGAGACCTCTTCCAAGCGTTGCAGCTAAGACGATTGCTAATAGAAGTGGTGGAAAAGCTAGAAACATATCTGTAATCCTCATTAATAACGTCCCAACTCTACCACCATAATATCCTGCAATCACTCCTATTGGAATACCTATAAATAGAGCTAAACCAATGACGCCTACAGCTATCATTAATGAGAAACTTGAGCCTAAGAGAATTCTACTGAATACATCTCTTCCTAGAGCATCTGTACCAAATGGATGTTCTATACTTGGAGGTTGAAATCTCTTCTCAACATTATACGTCAGACCCCAAGCATCTTCAGGATAAGGTACGAGAATCGGTGCAGTTAATCCTACAACTATGAACCCTAAAACAATTATCAGGCTTAAGAAGGATATGGGTTTCCTAATTATTAAACTTAGGATTATTTTTTGTTGTTTAAATTTCTCCATAATCTCACAACCTTACTCTCGGATCGATAATGGAGTGGATTAGATCTACAACAGTATTGATTATACAGTAGAATATGGCGACAGTTATTACGCATCCTATTACCGCTGGATAATCGAAACTGAGAAGAGACATTGCAGCATAGAACCCTATTCCAGGCCACACAAATACTAACTCAACCATAAAAGCTCCAACTATCGTATAACCGAACGATAGACCTAGAGATGCTATAACCGGCACTATTGTGTTTTTTAGAGAATACTTGAATAATATTGTCCTCTCCGGTAGACCCCAAGCAATTAAACTTTTAACATGTTGTTCAGAGAAGACTTCTATCATAACAGCTCTAGTCATCCTGGCACTTAAACAAAATGGATACGTTGAAAGAACTAAGGCTGGTAAAATAATACGTTTTAAAGCATCTACAAAAACAGCTAAGTTACCTTGAATTATGCTATCTATCAAGTAGAAGCCCGTTATTGGTTTAAATCCTGTTACTATAACTATCCATTCATCTACTCTTTTAGCTGAAGGAAGTATTCCCAACCAATTACCGAATACTAGTTGAACTATTAAAGCCAGCCAGAAGACAGGTATAGAAGCACCGATTACTGTTACTATTCTTATGAAATCATCTATCCAGCTATACTTCTTGAGAGCTGCTATTACGCCTGTTAGTACACCTACAATAAATGCTATAAAGAATGCAACAATCACTAATTCTAGTGTAGCTGTTAATGTTGAGAGAACATCTGTAAAAACAGGAGACTTGGTTCTCCACGAAATTCCCCAATTACCCATTATGAAATCTTGGAGATAGAGAAAGAACTGTACATATACTGGTTTATCTAAGTGAAGTTGTTTCCTCGCTTTCTCTATCTGCTCTATCGTTGCATGTGGACCTGCCCAGAGGAGTTCAGGTCTAGCTGGAATCAGTCTAGTAATTATAAATGTAATGAAGAGTACACCCAGTACCACAAATACCAAGAGAATAAGTCTCTTAACGATGTATTCTCTACTGAATGGCACTCTGACTTCCTCCATCAAAAATAAATAAAGAGAAGTTTAAGAAATTATCTGAGGAGAATCATTTTTCAACACTTAATACTTGTGCGAAGATTACCGTAGGATAAGCTGGATTAACTGCTTTCTCCAAGTTTCCTAGATACGCTCTACCGACTCTTACTTCGATCATATCCCAGAGAGGTACTGCTGGGACATCTTCATAAAGTATTTTCTGTGCTTTATAGTATAACTCTAAAGCCTTACTTTTATCTACACCTTCAAGTGAGACAGCTTCTTCTATTAATCTCTCAAATTCTGGATTCTCGTAATAACATAGGTTAAATGCTTTAGAACCGCTATGAAACATATTGTATAGGAAATCGAATGGCGTAATATATGTAGGCCACCAATAGAATATAAAGAGGTCTTGTGCCATTTCTGGGTTTTCCCAGCCAGATTGTGCAAGAGCCCACTGCTCTTCCCAGCTCATAGGTCTGATATCAACTTTTATTCCTATCTTACTTAGACTAGCAGCTATCAATTCAGATGTCCTTTGCTCATAAACATCTCCAGCAGTGTACACTAAGACCAAAGTCTTATCTAATCCAGTTGGATAGCCTGCTTCTGCTAAGAGTCTTCTTGCTTCTTCAAGATCATACCTATATCTAAAATCTTCAAAATGTCCAGGCATTCCTGTAGGAACTGGTCCGCTTGCAACTTTCGCTAGACCAGATCTAGCTATCTTAACTATATCTTCGTATGGGATTGCATGTGCGATCGCACGTCTAACTAGAACATTGTCTAACGGAGGTTTCTTTGTATTTATAAGCATTAATAGGTTCTGGAAACTTGGTTTAATAACTACTTTCAGATTAGGATCAGCTTTCAAGCGATCAACATCTTCAAGAGGAATATACTCTGCGATATCTATCTCTCCTGCAACAACTAATCTCTCTTGTGTTACAGCATCTTTAACTATCTTAACTATGAAGATGTCCGGTGCTTTCGGTGAAGCCATCTCATAAGATGGAAGCTTCCAACCCCACCAATCTTCAAACTTCTCCAAGATCACTTCATTCTCAGGATCCCATTTAACAAGTTTATATGGTCCACTACCTGCATCATTACCTTGATTAAACCATTCAGGAGTATTTGGAGTTCTAGGACTAAAGATCCATGCACCATATGAAGAAGCAGCTATGCTATCTAGAGCTGCAGGATACTTTAAGATAAAGGTTACAGTATAATCATCAACAATCTCTATTTTCTCAACTGGATCCCATATGAATGCGGCTCCCTGACCTAGCTCAATTGTTCTCTCTATAGATTTTTTAACCGCTTCGGCTGTAAATGGTGTTCCATCATGAAATACTACACCTTTCCTTAGATAGAATGTCCATACGGTTCCATCCTTAGAGCTTTCCCATCTCTCCGCAAGAGCTGGAATAAACTTATTTTCTAATGGATCATACCATAGAAGAGGCTCATATACTAAGCACAACCATAAGATAGAATTTGAGAATTCTGTACTAGGATCAGCCGTGGTCATTTCTGATAAAGATGCATAGATTACCAGCTTCTTAGTAACACTAGGAGTTTGAGAGGGGGTAGGCGTAGTGATAGTCGTCGGAGTTACGGTCGGAGGCGTAGGCAACGACACATAATATAATCCAACCCCCAATACAACTGCTATCACTATAATTATAATAGCTACTAGAACTTTTGACAAGGCTTTTTTATACATATGGTTCACTCACTTTACAAATAAGATAGACCTAGAGTTTTATAAATGTTTACAAGGGAGACAAGATCTTAATCTATTTTGTAGAGATACTTCTTACTGTGTTTAAGACGTATTGAAGTCAATGCTTCAGCTATTTTAAATGTAGTTATTGTTGGATCTATTACTGGAACTCCTAGTCTATCTGATAACCATTCACTGAAACCCACCATGCCGCTACATCCTAAAACTATTACTTCAGCGTAAAAATCTTCTACAGCTTTCATCGCTTCTTGGAGAAGCATTTGTTTAGTTTTCTCTTCATCTTTTCTTAGCTCAAGCACTTTTAATGGAATTCCAGAAGCATAAGCTAGCCTACTCTTTACACCAAGCTTCTGAGCTTTGAGATCATAAGATGCTTTAGACTTCTCTCCAGTAGATATTATTGCAAACTTGTAGCCTATCTGGAGAGCAGTGATTATCGAGGTTTCACCTATTCCTAAAACAAGTATGGAGACTTTTTCTCTAGCTGCATCTAATCCAGGATCATCAAAACAATTAATTATCACTCCATCGAAATCTTTCTTCTCAGCTTCAACAACCTTCTCTATAACATGTGGAGCAGCGGATACTACATCAAATTCTGATTCAATAGATTTCGGCCCATCCTCCAAATTCTCTACACTAAACTCTGTACTACTAAATGCTATCTTCTCCAAGATCTCCTGTGTAACTTTATTCCAAACATTTGTTGATACAGGGTTCAATACAAGTATGCGGCTCAACCCTACATCAACACTACTGTAAACAAGCTTTTATTTAAGAAGATTTACCATGTAGATGAAGGTGTAAGCTGTTGTTAGAGATTAGTAGTCTTGATCAGATTAGAGATTTTGTTAGAGGTGCAACAATTCTCGGAACAGGTGGTGGTGGGGATCCAGAAGAAGGATTAAGATTACTAGAGAAAATCCTATCAGAAGGTAAGAAGATACGATTAGTTAGTTTAGATGAGATAGATAGAAGTTCCGTAATAGTTGTTCCCTACTATGTTGGGACTATAGCTCCAGAAGCCAAGACTAAGAAAACCATTAAGATTGAAGAACCAATAAAAGTAGCTTTCAGAGAAATGGAACGTATACTTGGTGTCAAGATCTCAGCTGTAGTGGCTTCAGAGCTAGGTGGATTTAATGCTTCTCTAGCTCTATACATGGGTGCATACATGGATTTACCAGTAATAGACGGAGACCTACTTGGTAGAGCTGCACCTGAACTCCATCAATGTACTGTACATATATTCGGAATACCGATGTATCCCTCAGTAATAGTCTCCGAGACAGGCAACAAAATCGTGGTCTACGAGTACAGTGATATAGATGATTATGAAGCTATCGCAAGATACCTATCCATATTATCAGGTAGATTTGTTGCAGTGGTCGATACACCTCTGAAGATAGAAGATGCTGAGAAAGTAGTCATTAGAGGTTCAATGAGTCTATGTTTGAAGATCGGAGAAGCCGTTAGATTAGCTAAAATGAAAAATTTAGATGCTGTTGAAGAGGTAAGGAAGATCTTAGGTGGATGGAAGATCTTTGAAGGAGTCGTGGAATCATATAAGTATAGAGATGAAGGCGGTTTTCTTAAAGGTGAAGTATTGGTCAAAGGTATTGGGAGATGGAGAGATAAAGAATTAAAAACATGGATTATGAACGAACATTTGATGGCTTGGATAAACGGTAAACCCGTAGCTATGGCTCCAGACCTGATAATGTTCCTAGACGATGATGGTAATGGAATAACGAACACAGTTCTAAGAGAGGGGATGAAGGTGAACGTACTCGCCACCAAAGCACCAGAAGTTTGGAGAACAGAAAATGGATTAAAATTCTTCAGCCCGAGAAAGTTCGGCTTCGATTATGATTACATTCCAGTAGAGAAGCTTGTGGAGGAGTCATTATGAAGATTCTAATAATCAATCCTATTGGAGATGATAGCTGGGATGAAAGTGATAAACAATTCTTTAAAAATATATCTTCCCCAACAACAGAAATAGAAGTAAAGAGTCTAGGTATAGGTCCACCAAGCATCGAGACGGTAAAAGATTATGAGACAGTCAGACCATTAGTAAGAGAATTAGCATTAAAACTTTACAGAGACTATGATGGAATAATCGTTAACTGCTTCCTAGATCCAGCTGTTGATGAATTGAAGAACATTCTCGACAGACCAGTTATAGGTCCTGGAGAGTCTTCTATAGTTTTCGGAGGTATTCTTGGAAAGAAACTAGGCATAGTTAGTATAAGAAGCGAAGCCTTAGAACTAATTAAACAGAGATGTAATTCTCTCAGATATAGTGATAGAGTTGTGTCAATTAGAGGTATAGGGATACATGTTGTTGATTTAAGAGAGAATTGGAGTAGAGTAAAGTTAGAGTTGATAGAAGAATCTAAAAATGCTGTGAAAGAAGGAGCGGAAGTAATCATATTGGGATGCACCGGCTTAGCAGGATTAGCTAAAACTATATCTGAAGAAATAGGTAAACCTGTGATAGATCCAGCGGTAGCTGCTTTAAAGATGGCTGAAAGTTTAATTTCTCTAACTATAAGGAGTTAGTGATGTGTTAATGTGTGCGGAGTTTATGTTCATGGAATTGATTAGTTCTGCATATAAGCTAGTTAGAGATATTCTTAAAGTTAAGGAGAAGGAAGAAGTCGTTATCACTGTTGATAGTTTAGGTGATTGGAGGGTTGCTTCAGCGATTGCATCAGCAACTTATACTATTGGTGGAAAACCTTTGGTTGTATGGTATCCATCACCACCAGCTGTTGGCAAAGCTGCAGACCCATATCTTCCACTCAAAACATTAACCGAGTTAGTTAAGAACTCAGATGTGTGGATTGAGTTGAATAAGAGCTGGCTACTATACTCAACCGTTTATGAAGAGACTATGAAGTACGGGAAGACTAGATATATGTGTCTAGTAGGTATGGACGTAGATATGATTGTGAGAACTATAGGTAGAGTAAATGTACCAGTACTATATGAGTTTCAGAGAAAATTAGCTGAGATAACAAGTAGAGCTAGAAAGATAAAGATAACTTCTCCTGCTGGTATGGATGTAGAATTTGAGAATGATTCAGAGAGACCTGTACTAGTGGAGGGAGAAGTTTCTGGACCAGGAGAATACATGTTGTTTGGACAAGTAGATTGGGCACCTATCGAAGAATCAATAAACGGTCGAATAGTTTTTGATGGATCTGTCTGGCCACCTCACGAACTAGGATTACTGAAAGAACCAATAATATTAGAAGTAGAGAATGGTAAGATAGTGAAAATTGAAGGTGGAAGAGAAGCAAAAATCTTTGAGAGATGGTTAAGAAATTTTAATGATGAGAAGATGTATTATATCGCTCACCTATCTTATGGGTGTAATCCTGGCGCAAAGCTTACTGGGAACATTCTTGAAGATGAGAGAGTTTGGGGTGTAGTACACCTTTAACAGCGAAAATGTTCCCCCGAACCATCACGTAGTATCCTTCAAGAAGAACCATAATCAGATACGCAAATTGTTTAGACAATCTGATATAATAAATTTACTATTTAAAGTGTAATGATTAAGTTTCAGTATGCTTATATTAGAGATGTTGTGGTACTTTTAGCTAGTTTCACGATCAGAGGTTTTACAGTAAAACTACTATTAGACTCAAAGGTTTACAGACCATCATTCTCTCTGAAGATTTCATTAGCTTCTTTAACTACCTCAGCTACCTCATGTATGATCTTATCCACTTCCGAAGTTATTTCTATGTATCCTTTAAGCTCTATCCAAACCTCCATACCTCAAAACTAAAGATTATCTAAAAATATATTAAAGAAAAAGAAAAAAGAGGTTTATGTGGGTATGAAATAAAGCTTATGTAAAGTATAACTAACCATCTCCCTTTCATTTTCGGTAATCTCTCTAGTAAAAATAAGATCGTAGTCATCGACGAATATCTCTTCTTTTCCCATGAACTTCAGTTTAGCTTCAGCGATTAGCTCCAACTTCCCAAGAACAGAAAGTTTGTAAAAATATAATTTTTTGATGCTTCTTGACAATTAAAACGTCGATATTACTATTAAGCTCAGGGAACTGATAGTGTCCAGATAAGGATTATATTTTAAGGACATCCATATTTTCTTCCTCTATAAAATGACTCTAGCTGAAGATCAAGGTACCTAAGGTGTTATCCAGACACTGTCAGGGAACTTATCAAAAGCCACAATACCAAGCCTGCCTTTCCCCTGCCTTTCGAAGCGGAAGACGTGAGCAGAAGGCTTAAAGCCCTTCTTCATCTCTCCCACCTTTATGTTCCCCCTAATCCTCCTTCTCCAGTATTTCAAGTTTTTCAGGTTTCACTATTTCACATATTCTTTCGACAGCTTCATCACTAAATTTTTCTATTGATAGTCTTCTACAAAGCTCAATAAAATTGAAGATTTCTTCACTTGACAGTACATAGATGTTAGGGCGAATCTTCCCATATTTCTCTACTCCTTCAATAATTTCTTTAATAACCTCATCATCGCAAAATCCATTCCACTCTTTATCTCCATATCTACTATAATCTACATAGTAGATGTATCTTCTAACTTCGGTCATCCACACCACCATTATCCATCAATATGTATGCCTAATACATCTTT
>Ga0209080_1000010_pt1 | contig 162572 bp, 168 predicted proteins | sample JNZ110809AmetaG_FD_184123 | JGI IMG/M metagenome (GOLD analysis project Ga0209080, IMG submission 184123) | Hot spring microbial communities from Jinze hot spring, China to study Microbial Dark Matter (Phase II) - JNZ 110809A (SPAdes) (version 3) ...
TTCCCAAGGTCTGCCATGGGTCTCGGGGAAACCCAGGCTCACTAAAACATTTATAAGTACTCATGATTTATAAATCTTATGAGTTATACCCCTATGGATTTAGATTATGTAACGAGGATTTCAATCATAGAGAGGATAACATGGAAAGCACTACTGTTAGCACATATCTGATTGCGTTAAGAGCTCTAAGCGTCCACAAAAGCCTAAAGAAAAGGGACAGCCGCCGAACCCTATAATCATAAATCTTTGAAAGCTCAAATTGCTACGTCTATGCTGTCTTTGTCATTGATTATAAGTGATATTCATATATTATCATATCCATATTAGAACTCTAGTCTAGGCCCTATAGAGAGCAGTCTGCTACCATAGTAGACACTAGTCGAGGTAATATTCACTCTAGGAAAGCTTGAGATTTGGATTGGGATAGAATTAGAGTGGGTAGGAATGTGTTTAAATGTATTTAAGGCTAGGGATTATAAGATTCTATGGGATACAGTATATTGTCTATTAAAGAACCTGATAGAAGAATACTTAAGCATAGGCTTGTACCAGAGCATAGGGTTTTAAGTTTTGAGGAGGCTGTGGGTATTTTGAAGAGTCTCGGTGTTAAGCCTTGGCAGCTACCTCAGATTAGTGTGAATGATCCAGTAGTTAGGCTTTTAGGTGCTAAGCCCGGTGATATTATTGAGATTAAGAGGAGATCTCCAACAGGGGGAGTATCTATAGCTTACAGGCTTGTAGTAGCTTTTGAGAGGAGAGCTTAAAGTGGCAGGTAGTGGTAGATTTGATAGTCTAAGTGCTAGTGATTTATGGGTAGCCTTTAAGTCTTATATTAACACGTTAGGCTTAGCTAGGCAGCACTTGGACTCATATAATGTTTTTATTTCAAAGAAGTTAATGGAGATTATTAACTCTATGGGTGAGATAAAGCCAGCTTGGAGAATAAGAAGGAGGCAAGATATTCTTCCATTAGAAGGACCTAGTGTTAAGATTGTGATTAGTGTTCCAGAGAGTATAGATCAGGCTTATAGCAAACCGCAAGTTAAGGAGGCTGAAGGCTACATACACCCTATAACACCTTATGAGTGTAGAGTTAGAGACATAACATATGCTGTATCACTTTATGCAGATGTAAAACTAGTACAGGACGGTGTTGAGGTTGAGAGGAAAAGGTTGAAAATTGCAGATATTCCAGTTATGGTTAAATCGATAATAGATCCATTGAGTAGGATGAGTGAAGAGGAGCTTATTGCTGTAGGTGAGGATCCTAGAGATCCTGGAGGATACTTTATAATAAATGGGAATGAGAAGGTTATAGTTGCTCAAGAAGACCTAGCAGTTAATAGGATAATTGTTGGTAAAGCTGCAACAGGCACAGCTAAGATAACTCATTCTGCTAAAGTAGTGTCTACAAGGCTTGGTGTTAGAAGGCAAGTCATAGTTGATAGAATGCAAGATGGCAGTCTTGAGGTGACAGTATCTAAGTTAAACTATAGGATACCATTCGTAGTCTTAATGAAAGCTCTAGGCTTTGAGAAGGAGTCTGAGATAGCATTCGCAGTATCTCCTGACCCACAGATTCATAGAGAACTCTTGCCAAGCTTTGAGAAAGCTACAGAGTTAGCTAAAACTAAAGAAGATGCACTCAAGTTCCTAGGCAATAGGCTTGCCCCAGGGCAGCCTATAGAGCTCAGGATAGCTAGGGCTGAAGAATTCATAGATAATCAACTTCTACCACACATAGGAACTAGGCCTGAAGATAGGAGGAAGAAAGGCTATTACCTAGCTGAGATGGCCAATAGAGTACTCCAGTTATATCTGGGCCTAAGACCTGAAGATGATAAGGACCACTACTCTAATAAGAGGGTTAGGTTAGCTGGAGATTTAATAGCAGAGATTTTTAGAGATGCTGTAGAAATCTTTGCTAGGACATTACAAGCACAACTCGAAGAGTATATTGTGCAGAGGAGGAAGATTAGGTTAACATCGTTAATTAGAAGTGATATTATAAGTGAGAGATTAAAAACAGCTATTGCTACAGGTAACTGGAGCCAAGATAGGACTGGTATTAGCCAAGCTCTCGATAGAACCAACTGGATAAGCCTTCTAAGCCACTTAAGGAGGGTTATATCACCTCTAAGTAGGGGTCAAGCACACTTCGAGGCTAGAGACTTACATGGAACACATTGGGGTAGGCTATGCCCATTCGAGACCCCTGAGGGTATTAATGTAGGCTTAGTGAAGAACCTAGCCCTAACAGCATATATATCTGTAGGTGTTAGTGAGGAGGCAATAGAGAAGATATTATATGAAGAACTTGGAGTAATACCTATAGATGATCTATTAAATGAAGCTATTAAGACTGGAGCGCCACCAAAGATTATGATCACAGCTTCTAAAGTATTCTTAAACGGTAGACCTATAGGATATCATCCAGATGGTGAGAGTCTTGTAAAAACTATTAGAGAAAGGAGGAGGAGCAATAGACTATGTTATGGTAGAGTTGAGGATCATAGATGCTTTGAGGTTAGTGTAGCCCATATTAAGATAGGATCCATAAGTGAGGTTTACATTAATACAGATGAGGGTAGGCTAATGAGGCCGGTTATAGTAGTTGAGAATGGTAAACCCAAATTAACATCTGAGCATATAAAGCTACTAGAGACCGGGAAGCTAAGATTTTGGGATCTTGTAGAGAGGGGGATAATAGAGTTCCTAGATCCCGACGAGGAGGAGAACACTTATATAGCAGAGCTTATATCTGATCTTACTAGTGAGCATACACACTTAGAGTTATGGCCAAGTGGCATAATGGGTGTATCTGCTAGTACTATACCATATGCAGACCATAACCAAAGCCCTAGGAATACTTACCAGTCAGCTATGGCAAAGCAAGCTTTAGGATTATATGCTTTAAATTATAAGTATAGGATGGATAGTCACTCCTATATACTACAATATCCTCAAAAACCACTAGTTCAAGTTAGAAACCTTGATGTAATAGGTTATAACGATAGACCCTCAGGTCAGAATATGATTGTAGCTATTATGGCCTATACGGGTTATAACATAGAGGATGCTATAATATTCAATAAAACATCTATAGACTATGGATTAGCTAGAGCATACTTCTTCAGAGTATACTCGGCTCAAGAGCAGGATTATCCTGGAGGTCTTAGCGATAGAATAACTATTCCATCACCAAGACTCTACGACCATAAAGGAGACCAGTACTATAGAAAATTAGCACCAGACGGAATAATCTATCCTGAAGTTGAAGTTGAAGGCGGAGACGTCCTTATAGGGAGAGAGAGTCCGCCAAGGTTCATGGGGGAGGAGAGGGTAGTATCAACAGTTCTAATATCTAATAGGGATACTAGCATACAACTAAGGTATGGAGAGTCGGGTGTTGTAGACACTGTACTTTTAACTAGGACTATAGAGAGGAATAAGCTTGTTAAAGTTAGAGTAAGAGATTTAAGGATACCAGAGATTGGAGATAAATTTGCTAGTAGGCATGGGCAGAAGGGAGTTATAGGGATGGTAATACCCGCTTATGATATGCCCTATACAGAGGAGGGGATAACTCCAGACGTTATCTTAAATCCTCACGCTATACCATCACGTATGACTGTAGGGCAGCTTTTAGAGGAGATTGCGGGGAAACTTGGGGCTATAAAGGGAGCATTCGTGGATGCTACATCATTCTATAGAGACGATATTGATAATATACGTTTTGAGCTTTTAAAGTTAGGGTATGATCCAAGTGCTAGAGAGGTATTATATGATGGTAGGACTGGAGAGATTATAGAGAGGCCTATAGTTATCGGCGTAGTATTCTACCAGAGACTATATCATATGGTTTCAGATAAGATGCATGCTAGGGCTACAGGGAAGGTACAGCTACTTACTAGACAACCTACTGAGGGTAAGGCTAAGCAGGGTGGGTTAAGATTTGGAGAAATGGAGAGAGATAGCCTGGTAGGTCATGGTGTTGCCATGGTAGTTAGAGATAGACTATTAGATGCAAGCGATTCATATATAATCTATGTCTGTAACCTATGCGGCCATATTGGATGGTATAATAGGAGGAAAGGCGTCTATGAGTGTCCAATTCATGGAGTTGAAGGTGATATTAAGCCTGTGAAGGTACCATATGCCTTCAAACTCTTACTCCAAGAGCTAGTAGCTATGGCTATAAAGCCTGAGATAAAGGTTTCAGATAAAATCTCAGTACTGGCCAAGATATTAGGAAGCGAAGGTAGTCAGAAGCTTGGATTAAGAGAGGATCAGGATAAGGAGGCTAGCGGGTAGGTGATATAATATGTCGTTTAGAGTTGAGAGATTTAGCGAGCCATTCGTTATTGAAAAAATTATTTTCGGGTTATTATCGCCTCAAGAGATTAGGAAGATGGCTAAGGTAACAGTACTTAGATCAGATATATATGAGGCTGACGGCTCCCCGGTAGTAGGAGGCCTTAGAGACCCGCATTTTGGAGCTATAGAGCCTGGAGAGAGATGCCCTATATGTGGTAATACCAGGGAGGAGTGTCCAGGACACTATGGGAAGATAGAGCTAGCTAGACCAGTACTATTACCGCATCTAGGGGATACCATATATTCTCTACTGCAAGCTACGTGTAGGAGATGTGGTAAGCTTCTACTCTCTTCTGAGAGGATAGACTATCTCCTAAGAATATATCGTAGGCTTAAAGAGAAGTGGCCTAGACTAGCTGAGGTTATGGTTAATAATATAGTTAAGGAGGCTTCAGATAATAAAGAGTGCCCTCACTGTAGAGAGAAGCAGTTCGATATAAAGTATATAAGACCAATAATATTCTATGAGAGGAAGCCTGAAGGAGAAGTTAGACTAACTCCAATTGATATAAGGGATAGACTCGAGAAAATACCTGACGATCACGTACTACTACTAGGTATAAATCCTAAGAGAGCTAGGCCTGAATGGATGGTATTAACAGTATTACCCGTACCTCCACTTGCTGTTAGGCCATCTATTACGTTAGAGACCGGATTAAGAGCTGAGGATGACCTGACTCATGCTCTAGCAGAGATTATAAGGCAAAATGAAAAGCTTAAGAGTTTCCTAACAACAAATGCTCCTGAGGGTATGATTGAAGATGCTTGGCTTACACTACAACATGTAATAGCAGCTTATATAGATAACGAGTTACCAAACATATACCAGCTTACTCATAGGAGGAGGAGGCCTCTAAAGACTCTAGCTCAAAGACTTAAAGGGAAAGAGGGTAGGCTTAGGGGTAATCTATCAGGGAAGAGAGTTAACTTCTCCGCGAGGACTGTGATAAGCCCTGACCCGTATATTAGTATAAATGAAGTTGGAGTACCAGTAGAGATAGCTAAGACTTTAACAGTACAAGTTACTGTAACACCACATAATATTGAGGAGATTAAGAAATATATATTAAACGGCCCCCACAAATGGCCTGGAGCCACGTTTGTTTATAAGATTAGACAGGATAGGAAAATAGACTTAAGATACCAGAAAAATTATAGGCAGTTAGCTGAGGAGCTAGAGCCAGGTGATATAGTTGAGAGGCATCTAATAAATGGTGACATAGTACTATTTAATAGGCAGCCTACACTACATAGAATGTCTATTATGGGTCATATAGTTAGAGTTATGCCAGGTAAAACTTTTAGGATAAATCTCCTAGTATGCCCGCCTTATAACGCTGATTTTGATGGTGATGAAATGAACTTACATGTTCTTAGACTAGAAGAAGCTCAGAGTGAGGCGAGAGAGCTCCTACTAGTAGAGAAGCATATACTAACACCTAGATATGGAGGACCAATAATTGGCGGTAGACAAGACTATATTAGTGGAGCATACTTATTAACTATGAAGACAGAGTTCTATAATCTAGATGAGGTATCTAAGCTAGTATCTAGGTCTGAGAAACCCGTGCATTTGCTAGAGCCCGCTATACTTAAGCCTAAACCACTATGGACTGGTAAACAGATCGCATCACTATTCCTCCCAGAGGATTTAAACTTTATAGGTAAGTCTAAGGTGAATAGTGGGCTATTGAAATGTGATAATGAGGATTGCCTCAACGACTCATATATTGTTGTTAGGAGCGGTAAACTACTTATGGGTGTCCTAGATAAAAATGCTATTGGAGCAGAGCAACCTAACAACTTACTGCACATAATAGCTTTAGAGTATGGAGAGAGTAAGGCTAGAGAACTTCTAGACTCTCTATTTAGAGTTTTTATTCGGACTTTAGAGGTTAAGGGTTTAACAATAGCTTTAAATGATATAGAGGTGCCAGTTGATGCTAGGAGAGAGATTGAAGAGCTTATAGTCGAGGCTAAGAGGGAAATTGAGGAATTAATTAGGAGGTATAATGAGGGGTCCCTAGAGCCGATACCTGGTAGAACATTAGAGGAGAGTCTAGAGCTAATGATAATAGAGAGACTCCAAAAGCTTAGGAGTAACGCTGGAGAAGTAGCCATTAAATACCTAAATCCATTTAATGATATCTTCATAATGTCTAAGACTGGAGCTAGAGGTAGTGATGTTAATATAACCCAGATGGCATCTATGCTAGGCCAGCAGACTATAAGAGGTAAGAGGATTACGAGAGGATTTAGGACAAGAACCCTACCCCACTTCAGAGAGGGTGATTTAAGCCCAGAAGCTAGAGGATTCATTAAAGGTAACTTTAGAAATGGGCTAAGACCTACAGAGCTTTTCTTCCATGCAGTAGCAGGGAGGGAAGGGCTAGTAGATACTGCAGTTAAAACTTCTCAAAGCGGGTATATGCAGCGTAGGCTAATAAATGCACTCCAAGACCTAGTTGTATCATATGATGGGACAGTGAGAGACTCGTGGAATAATATAGTACAGTTTAAGTATGGCGAAGATGGTGTAGATCCTTCAAGAACTTATCATGGTAAACCAGTCGATATAAATAGGGTCATTGACATTATTAGAGCTAGAAGCTCGGAGGGTAAGAGTTGAGGAGAAGTCTTAAATCTATCTTAAAATCTGCAAAAGAGATCCTACCAGAGAATTTATATGAAGAGCTTGTTAAGAAGCTTGAAGAAGCTAAAGACTTAACTAGTAAGGATAAGTATGAGGTCGTAGAAGAGGTTATAAGGAGATATATAATATCTATGGTTGAACCAGGAGAGCCTGTAGGGACTGTAGCAGCTCAATCTATTGGAGAGCCTGGGACCCAGATGACTTTAAGAACATTCCACTACGCGGGGCTCATGGAGTTTGATGTTACGCTAGGTCTACCTAGACTTATAGAAGTTGTTGATGCTAAGAGAGAGCCCTCTACCCCAATAATGGAGATATACCTAGATGAAGATCACAGATATAGTGAGGAAAAGGCTAGAGAAGTAGCTAGGAAGATAGAGTATACTACCTTAGAGAAGGTAATGTATAGTTTAGAGTATACTCTAGGCGATAGGAGAGTATTAATTAAGCTAGATCCTGAAATGCTAGAAGATAAAGGTGTTACTTCGAATATGATTCTCACAGTTTTAAATAATACTAATATAGGAGAAGCTATACTTAGTCCAGAGGATCCATATGCTATAATCTTAGATGTTTCAGAGAAGGTTATCCCAGACGAGAAATTATTTGATTATAAGACGTATAAGGAGCTAGAATTTAAGTTAAGAAAACTCTACATTAAAGGTATTAAGGGTATTAATAGGACTAGTATTAAAGTTATCGACGAGAAGATTATTGAAGGTAAAGTTGTGAGAGAATACGCTATAATAACAGAGGGTAGTAATCTAGCTGAAGTCCTCAAGGTTGAAGGAGTAGATTATACTAGAACAAAAACAAATAATATATTTGAGATAGCTGAAGTCTTAGGTATAGAAGCTGCTAGGAATGCTATCATAGAGGAGATTATGAAAGTACTAGAAGATTCAGGCTTAGATGTTGACATAAGACATGTTATCCTCGTTGCAGATGTTATGACATGGAGTGGTGCAGTAAGGCAGATTGGCAGGTTAGGTGTTGCAGGAGAGAAGCCTAGTGCCCTAGCTAGGGCGGCATTCGAAGTTACAGTTAAGCAATTATATGATGCAGCTGTTGCTGGTGAAGAAGAAAGCTTAAGAGGAGTTACCGAGAGTATAATAGTAGGACTACCGCCTAGAGTTGGAACAGGGTTGGTTATAATGAGTATTGGTATACAGCCCACAAACCAGAGTAGGGAGAGGTGATAATTATGTCTACAGCTCACATACCGTTAGATAGAGAGATAAAGAATCTAGTAAAGACTGGTAAATACTACCTAGGCTCTAAGAAATCACTAAAGGCTATAGCAAGAGGCGAAGCCAAGCTACTCATAATAGCATCAAATATACCATCAGACTTAAAAGAGAAAGCCTTATATTACGCGAAACTATCCGGGATACCAGTCTTAACATATAATGGTAGAAGTGTAGATCTAGGACTAGTAGCTGGTAAGCCATTCCCAGTATCAATGATAGCCGTCCTAGATCAAGGATCATCTAGGATACTAGAAGTGGCTAATCTAAGCATGGCACAGTAGGGTGTATACTATGAGTAGTGATAGAATAACAGTCGATGAATTTAAGTATATGTCAGTCTTTAGTGAAATAACAGGTGCTACACCTGTTAGATGTGTTATTGATAATGAGAATAGTAGACTATTATTCCTAGTTGGGAAAGGAGAGCTAGGAAAAGCAGTTGGTAGAGGAGGGAGGAATATTAAGATACTTAGTGATCTATTCAGAAAACCTGTAGAAGTCTACGAGTTCTCAGAAGACTTACATGAAATGATTAAAAACCTATTTGTAGGAGTTAATATTTTAGAGATTAATGTAACAGTTAGAAATGAAGAGAAAATAGTAAGTATTAAGGTTAAGGAGGAAGATAAAGGTAAAGCTATAGGCAAGAATGGTAGGAATGTTAGGAGAGCTAACATTATTCTAGGTAAACTATTCGGTGTATCAAGAGTTATAATAAGATAAAATATAAGGCTTAAGCATATGATGGAATTTAGGGAGTAATTAATGCCAGGTAAGAAATCCCCAATGGGACTATACGCGGCTAGGCTATTAAGGAAGAAGAGGTTAAAGTTTAAGTGGAGTCAGAAAGAGTTTAGGAGAAGAGCCTTAAGATTAAAGGAGAAATACGATCCCCTAGAAGGAGCTCCTATGGCTAGAGGTATAGTCCTAGAAAAAGTTGGTGTAGAGTCTAGACAGCCTAACTCAGCTCTAAGAAAATGCGTTAGAGTACAACTCGTGAAAAATAAGAAAGTAGTTACAGCATTCGTACCATATGATGGAGGCATACTATACATCGATGAGCACGACGAGGTAATCATAGAAGGTATAGGAGGCCCTATGAGCAAATCTCTAGGCGACATACCTGGAGTGAGATATAAGGTTGTAATGGTTAATGGAGTATCTCTAAAAGCTCTATGGGAGGGGAAAAAGCAGAAGCCGAGAAGATAATAATTAAAATCTAATGAGTTTCACAAATCTCTTCTACTAGATAAAGATGCTTAGATTACTCGAATAGTTTAGCAATTAATACTAATTTTATTCTAATGAGCTCTGTAAACAGTATAGATACTTATAATATTTGATCCAGGATTAACTATATGCCTCGGTTAAAACTTTTATCTTAAGCTAATAATATTACCCAACAATACTATGTTAGCTCCCTCTACGTGCCTATTTCTCAGTTAATTACATATTATGAAGTATGATATTAATTTGATAAGCTATCGAAGAGTTTCCTCATTGATTAATTGGATAATTTAAGAGTTAGGAGAAGTTTATCTGACCTCCTTCCTACCCTAAAAAACTTCTAGAGGAGGTTTAAGGCTATATTCTTAGTTTTACTGATTTCAGCTCTACGCCTGGTTTTTATTATATTAACTAGTTCTCATATAATATAAGACTTGGAGCTATAATCTCTACTATTATGAAGAGCATAATACATGAACATATCTAATACCTAGCACTTCTACTACTCTTAAACTTAAGCTATGTTTAAGAGCTACCCTCCATAGATTATAAACTCTACTATATCATCTTCACCCTAGAGAAGCGGGGCTTTCAGGTTGTAATAGACTTTACTCTACCTATTCTCTTCTTCAAATTTCTCTTGTTGGTCTACAAATGTTTTCTTTACGTATATAGCTTTACCAGATACTATTGCTAGGTAAACAGCATGGCTTGGAATCATTTTAATTGTTATATTTACTCCTCCTTCCTCAAACTTAACTGATGCTGTGTATAACCCTGTTACTGGATCTAACTCATCTATCATTACATGTTTGAGTCCTCTGCTTATAGCTTCTTTAAAGACCTCATTTGATAATAGGAATGTGAAGAGACTCTGTCTTCTTGGTGCTGTTGCTGTTCCATTAAATACTTTAATTGCTTCCGCTACATCAGATGGAATATTTACCATTGTGAATACTCTACCATCCTCTAAGGCTAGGTTTAACTCTATAAGGTATCCACTTAGCCCAGTATACATATCTCTTACAAGTCTATGGCTTACATATACATCTCTAACTTTTATTAGGGTATCATCGCTTATCAAATAGATACACCATGTTACCTCTCTTTCTAATCTATCGTCGGCCTTAATATAGTTTTGTGATAAGGTTTAAATAATGGTAGGTATTATTGAGTCTTTAAGCATTACTAGTTATAGTAGCTTTACTAATAATATCTTCTATAGCACATATTAATCTAGAAGTAACACCCCATGCAGTTAGCTGTCTCCCACTCATTACGGAATATTTTCTATAAGCATATTTTATAGTAGATTCTTCAAAATCGCCGTGTGGGAAAGCTCCAATCCCTATGATAGCATTTTCTCTTAAAGCTTCTCTAACTATATTATCCATAGTTGCTGGCTCACCTTTCTCCCATAACAATATTAGCTTACCCTCTCTACTAATAAATTCTTCTAGGTTATCAGCAACTTTAAAAATTAAAGGTTCTAAAGATATAGGAGGTACCTTATTATTCCTCAATAAATCAGCCATAACACCCTTAAATCTCTCAAAATGCTTAGGTATCCTAGTACCTCCTCTAATCTTAAATACTCTACCATCTAAGATATGGAAAAATAACTCTATAGATCCCTCATATACTAGGGGGGTATCACTTGCTATGAGTAGGCATATGTGTAGTATATCAGGCCTCCCCCTCTTCCACTTTAAACTAAGACTGCTCATAGCATTATAGTGAAGGCTCTTATCAAGAATAACTCTGCTAGCTGGAATCCCATACCTCTTACACGTTTTAATAACGTCTGGATGATTATAGAGCTCCTCAGGGATAAGCTCTAGAGATGACTCAACAAAAAGAATTCTTATCTTTGTAAAGCTCAAGTTACATACCCGTAGTTTGTCACTCGTAAAAGAAATTATAAACATTAATATAGTTGAGTTTAATTTCTATATCCTACTATATACACACTTTATACTAATCAATGTTATAGTAAAGATCATTTAGATAAATTATGATCTGGATATACACGATGATTTATAGTAAAGCTTATATAGAAGCGGCTTTATATTAAATTTTCGGAGTTAGATATTGGGGTATGTAAAGGGGGTATAGGATATGGCAAGTGGGGTTCCAATATTAGTGTTAAAGGAGGGAGCTCAGAGAACTCATGGTAGGGAGGCTCTAAGAGCTAATATCTTAGCTGCTAAGGTAATGGCTGAGATATTAAAGACTAGTCTAGGGCCTAGAGGATTAGATAAGATGCTTGTAGACTCTTTTGGGGACATAGTGGTTACTAATGATGGAGCAACTATTGTGAAAGAAATGGAGGTTCAGCATCCAGCAGCTAAACTCCTCGTAGAGGTTGCTAAAGCTCAAGATGCTGAGGTTGGAGATGGTACTACATCTGTTGTAGTTTTAGCAGGCACATTACTTGAAAAAGCTGAGAAACTCTTAGATGAGAATATACACCCATCTATAATAATTAATGGTTTTACTAAAGCTCTCAAGAGATCATTAGAGATCCTAGATAAAATTGCTGATCCAGTTAATGTAGAAAATGATGAGAGTCTAAAGAAGATTGTTGAGACTACATTAGCTAGCAAGTATGTAGGACATGGCCCTGAGAGGATAAAGCTAGCTGAGATAGTATTAGAAGCTATAAGGATAATATCTGAGAAGAGGCCCGATGGGACTTACTATGTAGACTTAGATAATGTTAAGATTGAGAAGAAGAAGGGAGGCAGCTTATTTGACTCTAAGATAATTAGAGGCATAGTATTAGATAAGGAAGTTGTTCATCCAGGAATGCCTAGGAGAGTAGAGAAAGCTAAGATACTAGTATTAGATGCTCCTCTCGAAATACAGAAGCCTGATTTAACAACAAAGATTAGAGTTACTGATGTAGAGCAGTTAGATAAATTCTTGGAAGAAGAGACTAAATTATTGAGAGAAATGGTTGAGAAAATAGCATCTACAGGAGCTAATGTCGTTATAACACAGAAAGGTATAGATGAGGTTGCTCAACACTTCCTAGCAAAGAAGGGTATACTAGCTGTTAGGAGAGTTAAGAGGAGTGATATTGAGAAGCTTGCTAGAGCAACTGGAGCAAAAATAGTTACAAGCCTTAGAGAGCTTAAAGAAGAGTACCTAGGCTATGCCGAGCTAGTAGAGGAGAGGAAAGTAGGAGAAGAGAAAATGGTCTTCGTAGAGGGGGCTAAGAACCCGAGGAGTGTAACTATACTATTAAGAGGAGCTAACGACATGATACTAGATGAAGCTGAGAGAAATATAAAGGATGCTCTCCACGCCTTAAGGAATATACTTAGAGAGCCTAAGATAGTATCAGGTGGGGGAGCTTCAGAGATAGAGCTAGCAGAACAATTAAGGGTATATGCTAGAACAGTAGGTGGTAAAGAGCAACTAGCTATTGAAGCTTATAGTGAAGCCCTAGAAAGTATACCATTAATTCTAGCAGAAAGTGCAGGCCTAGATCCACTAGACTCACTACTACAGCTAAGAAGCCTACATGCAAAAGGATTAAAGAATGCTGGAGTTAACGTACTAGGAGGTAAGATAGCAGATAACATGTATGATCTAGGAGTATTCGAGCCACTACTAGTTAAGAAACAGGTTGTGAAGAGTGCTACAGAAGCTGCTATAACATTAATTAAAATAGATGATGTAATAGCAGCAGCTCCGCCAAAGAAAGAGGAAAAAGCTAAGAAAGGAGAAACAGAAGAAGAATCTGAAAGCCGTCCTAGTGGCTTAGAGGATCTCAGCTAACGCTTTAATAGATTAAGGCTTTAATCTTTTTTAAGTTACGCTAGAGTTCTCTTATTATCTGGGTTTAGTAGTTGAGAGTCTGTCTAGTACTAGATTGGCACCCGGGTAGTATAGGTGGTGTTCAATCTCATGTTAGGGATCTAGCTAGGCTACTATCATCTAGGGGGTTTGATGTTTGTATAGTTTCAAGGAGGATTGGTGAAGGGGATATTGATATTGAGTATAGTGAAGGTCACTATTTAATTGACTCTATACTCCCAATTGAAACCCTATTCGTCCCTCCAGATCCTAATAGTTTAGTTGATGCATTATTTAAGCTTAAGCCAGATATTGTACATTCTCATCATATATTCACTTTGACTCCACTTTTTGCATTGAAGGCTGCTAGTAATCTTAATATAGCCCGTTTGGCTACTAATCATTCAATATTCTTAGCTTATGATTTTAGGTTTTTGTGGAATACTATTTCTCTAATACTACCTACAAGGTATTATCTCCAGTATTCTCAAGCAGTCGTATCTATTAGTAAAGCTGCAGACTTATTTGTGGAGAGTATTATGGGTTCTGATTTTAAAGCTAAGAGGTATGTAATCCCTGGAGGTGTTGACTCTAATAAATTCACTCCTCCAGAGAAGGAACCTGAAGATGATATAGTACTCTTTATTGGTAGACTCGTCTACAGGAAGGGGTTACACGTATTAATTAAGGCATTTTCTAGGATAGCCTCAAAGAGGGATATTAAGCTATACGTTATAGGTAAAGGCTATATGGAGATACCTGCTAGGATACTCGCTAAGACTTATGGAGTAGATAATAAGATACACTTTCTAGGCGTCATACCAGAGCATATTAAACCAAACATTTACAGGAAAGCTAAAATAGTCGTAGTACCAAGCATATTTAACGAGAGCCTAGGAATAGTAGCCTTAGAAGCTATGGCTAGTGGTAGGCCAGTAATAGCGAGTAATGTGGGGGGGTTAAGCGAGCTCATAGTAAATGGAGAGACAGGATTACTAGTAGAACCTGGAGATGAAGACTCTATAGGAGAAGCTATAGAAAAACTACTCGAAGATAAAAACCTTAGGTTAAAACTAGGAAATAATGCTAGAAAAATTATAGAAGAAAAATACTCCTGGGATGTAGTAGTAGATAAAATTATAAGAGTCTACGAGGAACTACTAAATTATGGATGATGAAGCGGGTAAAACGATTAGATGAGATAGGTCTTAAGCTCTGACAGCTCTTCTATCGTAAACCATTTAGAAGTAAGAGGTCACAGTATGCTACGTTAATGAATATCTATATAGCCTATATAATGATTATACTTTACAGCTAAAGCTTCTCATACATGCAGTATACGTATGGATCAGGAAATGGGGGGTGTAAGAATAGTGAGTACTAGGTTATTGGTTGGAGGCATATTAGTACTACTCGTAGTGATGGGTGTCTTTGTATGGTACCTTACTGGTAGAGAGAGTGGTAAAGTAGGAGAGGTAACTCAGACTCCTACTATAATAGCTGGTGGTAGGCAGATTGTCCTACTAGGATCTGGAGCTACATTCATATACCCACAGCTTGATGCATGGGCTAAAGAGTTTTCTAAGAGATACTCTAATGTTAGGATTGAGTATAACCCTACCGGTAGCGGGACTGGACAGAGACAGTTTATAGAGAAGGTTGTAGACTTTGCTGGAAGCGATCCACCACTATCTAAGAAGAACTGGGAGCAGGCTAGAGGCGATCCCAGGGGGGTGATACAGTTACCTGTGGTTATTGGAGCTGTTGTTATGGTATATAATATTCCAGGCTTAGAGGGGAGGCTTAAGCTTAATGGCGAAGTAATAGCCTTAATATACTTAGGTGAAATCGAGTACTGGGATGATCCTAGGATTAAAGCATTAAACCCAGAGTTAAAGCTACCACATGAGCGTATAATAGCAGTTCATAGATCGGATTCTAGCGGTACTACACATGTCTTCACACTATTCCTCTATAAAGCATCTAAAGGTAAGTGGCCTAAAGAGCTAGTAGAGAAAGCTATAGAGTGGCCTGTTGATAAGACTGGCAGAGGGCTTGGAGGTAAAGGTAATCAAGGTGTAGCAGATATAGTTAGGAGGACAGCATACTCTATCGGCTATGTTGAGTACTCCTACGCCATACTAGCCGGTCTACCTTGGGCTCTAGTAGAGAATGCTGCAGGGAGATTTGTTGATGCTACACCAGAAACCTTAGCTAAAGCTGCTGAAGCAGCATATCCACTACTACCTCAAAGCCTAGAGGACGACTTTAATGAGGCATGGGAGGATATGGTGTATCCGCCTGGGGAGGACTCTTATCCTATCACATCATTCTCATTCCTAATATTCTATAAGGTTTATCCAAGGGATAAAGCTGAGGCTATAAGGAAATTCATAGAGTGGATTAATACTGAAGGACAAAACTATATTGTTCAAGGCTATATACCAATACCTGAGATAGTAAGAGAGTATAACCTTAGAGCTATAAATATTATATCAGAGGGCTAGAAGTTGAAATATGGTAGGAAATCTCTTCATGATAAGATTGTTTTTTACTCTCTAGCCATCCCAGCAATAATAATAGCGCTTATACTCCTACTCCTACTCTTAACTCAGACTAGTCTTAGTATCCCCATATTTAATGTTCAGGGAGTAACTAGTACATACATATCTACTACGTGGAGACCATCCTATGAGCCGCCTCCCACAGGGGCATGGTATGGCTTACTCCCCGCAATATGGGGCACTCTAACCTCAGCAATAATAGCTGTACTCTTAGCTCTCCCATTATCATTATCAGTTGTTATATTTGTAGAGGAGATTCTACCTAGAAGATTTAGAGAGTATATATCGGCTATAATAGATTTAATGGCTGGTATGCCTACCGTACTATTCGGCATATGGGGTCTAAGCTTCCTCGGCCCTATCCTCCAAGCCTATGTGATGACCCCCCTACATGAATACTTAGGCTTCATACCTGTATTTTCATGTAAGCCATTAGCACCAGCAACTGTTCTAACAGCGGGTGTTCTCCTATCTCTAATGATTTTCCCCTTCATGGTAGTAGTTATACAGGAGACTTATAGAGCAATACCTATAACGTATAAGGAGGCAGGCTGGAGTCTAGGGTTAACTATGTACGAGTATGTTAAGCTAAATATGTCAATGATATCTCCGGCTATAGTATCAGCCATACTACTAGGCTTTGGGAGAGCGTCTAGCGAGACAGCAGCTGTAGCACTAGTTGTTGGTAATGCTTATAATATAGGCTTTTGTATCCTAAGCCCTGCATATACAATATCTTCACTTATAGCCAATCAATTTACCGAGTCAGGAGATTTCCCATACATGCAGAACGCTCTATTTGCCGGAGGCCTTATACTACTAATCATAGGCCTCATAGTTAATACAATAGGGATAATACTACTTAGAAGGCTTAGATTCTAGAGGTGGAATACTAATGCCTAATTGGAGGAGTTTGAAGAGTAACGTCTTCATAGTTCTAGTAGTAATACTAGCTCTAATAGCTATAGCTCCAGTCTTCCACATAATAATATACATAACTCTTAGAGGACTACCTGTTATCTTAGAGGCTGGTATAGAATTCTTTATATCAACGCCAGCAGCAGTAATAGCTGAGAAACCTGGAGGCATAGCTCCAGCTATAGTTGGGACACTATTCATGACTACAATGGCGACTATAATCGCTGTACCTATAGCAGTCTTAGCTGCTACATTCTCGGCAGAATACCCTAACCACATAATAACTAAGGCTGTTAGAGCTACTTCAAGATCATTATTAGAGGTTGCTACTATACTAGTTGGTATGCTTGTATTTGCTCTAATAGTACTCCCACTGGGGAGGTTTACTGGATTAGCTGGAGCAATAGCGTTAGCTATAGTTATGATACCCTACGTCTACACCTATACAGAGTTAGCTCTACTCTCAGTTCCTAAAACATATATTGAGGCTGGGTATAGTATTGGGTTAAAAAAGGCTCAAGTTATATACTTAGTTACTCTTAGAATTGCTAGGAGAGGCGTAATGCGAGGTGTAACTATTGGAGTTGCTAAAGCTATGGGTGAGACTGCACCACTACTCTTCACAGCATTTGGAGCTAGAAATGTCATATTTGGAGGGCCACTTGAACCTATGGATGCCATACCTCTAATGATATTCCAGTTTATACAAACTGGGTTTGAGAACTGGAATAAGCTAGCTTGGGGTGGAGCATTCGTACTCCTAGTATTATACCTCACACTCTTTATAATATCTAGGAGGATAGTTAGAGAGGTTAGAGTCTAGATGAGCTATGGGATTGCTGTAGAGGTTAAGAATTTAAATGTTAGCATAGCTGGTAAACATATACTCAAAGATGTTAATGTTAAGATACCAGAGTCTACTATAACAGCAATTATGGGACCTAGTGGTAGTGGTAAAACAACACTACTTAGAGTACTCAATAGACTAATAGATTTAATAGAGGGGGTCGAGGTTAAAGGCTCAGTCAAGATATTTGGGAGGAATATTTTAGAGACGGACCCATACGAGGTTAGACGTATGAGTGGAATGGTTTTCCAAATACCGAATCCATTCCCTCATCTAAGTATATATGATAATGTAGCTTTAGGAGCAAAAATTAACGGTATAGCTAAGAGTAAGAGAGAGTTAGATGAGCTAGTTAAATGGGCTCTAGAGAAGGCTATGCTATGGGATGAAGTTAAGGATAGGCTTAGAGATCCTCCATGGAAGCTTAGTGGAGGACAGCAGCAGAGACTATGCTTAGCTAGAGCTCTAGCTTTAAAACCTAGACTCCTACTATTAGATGAACCTACAGCTAATATTGACCCAGTTAACACATTAAAAATAGAAGAAGCTCTTAGAAACCTTAGGAAAGAGGAGGATATGACTATAATACTGGTAACTCATATGCCACATCAAGCTATTAGAATATCAGATTATATAATAATGCTATATGAGGGAGTAGTTGTTGAGGTGGGGCCAACAGATGAGATAGCTATAAACCCTAAGCATGAATTAACATCGAGGTTTCTAAGAGGTGAAATGTAATGGTAACGTTACATGAGGAGATAGCTAGGCTAATAGAGATGGTAATTAAGCTATACAAACTAGTAGATGAGATGCTAGAAATACTAGAGGGTAATACTACAGAAGAAGAGTATAAGAGAATAGGAGATTTAGCTAAAATAGCTGAGGAATATAAAAATTCCATAACAAGCCAGGCCATAGTATTTATAGCTAGATTCCAGCCCTTAGCTAGAGACCTACTAGTAGCTGAGAACTTAATAAGTATAGCATACGATCTATATAGGATAGCTAGGTATGCTAGAGAGATAGCAATATTAGCACTAATAATTAAGGGGTTAAAAGGTATTGTAGAAGACGATGCTATAGACGCACTAAAACTAGCTAGAAACATGGTGAGAGAAGCTGCTAACGCATTTACTACAGGAGACACTAGAAAGATAAAAATGGTATATGAAGATGACGATCTCATAGATGAAGTATACCATAAATACCTAAATATTATAGCGAGAATGGATAAGATAGACTCTAAGACTGTTGCAACACTTCTACTAGCTAGACATATCGAGCGGATAGCTGATCATGCAACATATATAGCTAGAGCAGCAGAGAAGACCTGGACTTAGCTTCGCGATGTTATAGGTATAATATATTTCCCCTAGACTCTAACATAGGATATAGGCTGGCTAGAATTGAGTATTGTTAGGAGAGTTCAGTTAACAGGGAGATCTACATATATAATATCTATACCTAAAGAGTGGGCTAGGAGTTTAGGCATAACTAGAGGATCAAAGGTTTTCGTAGACTTATTGCCTGATAATAGTCTTAGAATTAGGGCTGAGCCTAAACTAGCTGATATTAAGCTTATAAAGATAATCGATCTAAGGAGAGATCAGAGTATAGCTACAGCTATTAGAGAATTTATTGCAGCATATATAGCGGGTTATGATACATTTAAGATATACTATGATGAGAGTAGTATAGGAGCATTAAGAGATTTTAGGAAATTTATTGAGTCTAGGGCAGCTAATATTATAGTATCTGAGGAGGCTAGTTCAAGCTTAACATATAAGATTGTGGGGGCCCCGAGACCTATGAGCGTTGTAGATGCCCTATCTTGGTTATATAGACTAGTTAATATGATGTTTGCTGAGGTAATAAAGGGTATTAGGTCAAGAAACTTAGAGGTTTTAAGTTCTGTCATAGAGAGAGATAATGTTGTTGATAAAGCATTCTTAGTAGTAGTTAGAAATCTATCATCAACCATGGTGGGGGCTGGTACTATAGACTCTCTAGGCTTAATATCACAAGCAGAAGCTTTACACTACTACCGTGCCTTTAAAACTATTGAGAGGATAGGTGATCATATAGCACTTATAGCTAGTAGAGTCTCTAAACTCTTAGAATCTAATACTATTATACGCGACGATTTAGTAGAAGTCTTAGAAGAATCAATGAACTACTTCTCTGATATAGCTAAAAGCCTTATAAAAATTGATATAGATACGTCTAGGAGAGTAGCCTTAGATATAGAGCAGTTTAGATTAAAGATTAGAGAGCTAGGTAGAATCTATACTGATATAGAGTACCACGACATTATTATGAGTTTAAGTAGAATCCTAGACTATACTATAGATCTAGCTGAAACTGCATTTGATATAGTGAGTATTAGAGGGGTATCTGAGACTATATATAGTGCTTACTAAGTCCTCATAATGTAATCCTTTATATCTCTAACGAGATTCTCAAATACTAATGGGATATCATCAACTCTCCAACCTTCAGATACAGTTAATGCTATTATCCTTAATGCTCTATCAACTTTACCTTCTTCTAAGGCTTTAGAGATTGAAGTTAACGCGTCTTCTTTAAACCTCTTCATTCTCAGTATTCTTCTTAGAATATCTCTCTTCTCCTTATCTTCTAGAGTTAAGCTTAGTACTTCTCTTAGATCACTAACTACACTTAATGTTTCATCTATTATCTTGTCTCCGAGTCTTTCTCTAAGTTTACTTATTATTTCTTGGTGGCTAAGAGTTAATAGTAATATATATGACTTACCATCTAAGCTCTTAGTAGCATTTATGTAATCATTATAAACATCTGATTTAACTTCAAATATTTCTGGATGCTCTTTATCCCCCCTACCTAGGTACCAGAGGAATAGTGATGGGTGACTTATATTAAACTTAGCATAGTCTATTATATCAGCTCTTAACTGGATAATTCTATCAGCTATACAATCGACTCCTATTATTTTAGCAATATTAGTAGAACTTATAGGATCTAAGAGCTCTCCATCAGGCTTCCTCGCAGCTATGAGTACTAACCTATAAGACTCTATATTATCTAATGGTGGGGGCCCCTTGATAACTGAAGCTCCCTCACTACCCTCAATCATTAGTGTGAATGTCCAGCCACTCAATCCTTCTAGCCTACTATAGAGGTTTATTTTAGAAGCTATACTCTCAGCTACTAAGACTACTGGATTAATAGTTAGGCCATAATCCTCAATTTTTAGCTCCCCTCTAACGAAGACCATGTTATGTAGTACATGCCTAGTGGCAAACATCCACTTACTCAGTACTGGATCCCAGTATAAGTTAACCTGCCACCCATCAATTCTAGGTGTCACAATACTTGGAGGCTCTCCTGGAATCTCAACACCTCTAACTCCTAAATCTAAGGCCCTATGGAGAGGGTAAGCTACTAAGCTTAGAGAGCCATCAGTCCTAAACCATATTATAGTACCTCCACTATCTATAGCAACAGGGAAATATCTCTTAAAAGCCCTCCTACTCCAAGAATATATACACATCCTACCCTGGCCTGTATCGCTACACCTCTCCTCTATAATATCGCCAATAACACTTCTATACCTAGATAGAAATACTTCAAACTTCCTAGTTGGACCACCAAGTAAACTACTAGCCTCAAAGATCTCAATCTCGCTAAGATCCCTACCATTAGCCCAAGACTCGAAGATCTCAATAACCCTAAAAAGGAAATTAACCAACTCTAAAAGACACCATAATAAGGAGTAGTTAGAAGTAAAAATAAAACATTATATAGAGAATCCTAATACTCTCGTAGCCTTAAAATTCTGATTTAACTATCATAAGTGCCTCTTCAATATGATCCGCTTTATTAATCTTAGATTTAAATCATGTAAGACATTATCAAGTATAACCTAGGTACCGTTTCTCGGCGAACGGCTGCTCATAGGATTTCCTCCGAGCTATCCACTTCTCAACGGCTTTTTCTCCCTCAGCTCTGTTTACAGGAGCGCGTCTCCAGCGGTTACCCGGCGGCTCACCCCCAGCTCCCTACGGCAAAGTAGGGCTTACTCAGACCCCTCTCGCCAGGCTCACAGAGCTCGTCCTAGGATAGAATCAGAAATCATAGCTTATAAAGATTCATTCAATCATCGAGAAGAAAACAGCCTCTAGTATCTTAACTAAAAATAGATATGAATCTTAATGTAACTAGCTTTATAACCTTTAAAGTTATAGTAGATTTAGGGGTAGCCGGGTCGTCTAGCGGCCAAGGATGCGGGGCTTTGGCCCCCGTGACCGGGGTTCGAATCCCCGCCCGGCTACCACTAAACTACTCACTTTCTCCTTAATCTTGGTATTTGAGTAGGTTGCTGGGAAGAAGTGTTTCTTAATGGTAGTCTACGGTTATGCTTAGTTCTGCTACTATATTTTCTATTAGTTCTCTCTGTTCTCTTTTTAATGATTTCTTCTCTGCTACTATTACCTCTGCTTTTCTAGGATAGCTCTTGGTTATTGCTAGTTTTATTACATTATTTGGTACTCCTTGATTTAACTGGTACCTTGCTATTATGTGTCCAAAGCATATATCGCTTTCTAGGTGCATTCTTGTAAATCTCTCTGGATAATGTGTGCCTCCTAAGCCTATAGCTGGTTTACATTCTCTGAGTGGTTTACTTATAGTCTCTGCTACTGTTAATGCTAAGACTCTCTGTGCTCTCTCATCTCTCCACTCAGCCTCAGTACTACCTATTTCAATAAATACTATTGGTTTTACTGGCCTGGTGGGGCCGTGGTGTGTGGCTTCTAATGTGATATCGTAGTCGTAAAGATTCTCCTCTAATGCTATTCTCCTATAGTTAAGTAGGAGAGATTTACTTAGGGCTGGATATGAGAAGCTAAGTGTATAAGGCTCTCCTCCCCAGGATGACATGGTAGGGTTGCCTACATGGTGGACACTTAATGTTTTACGTTTACTCTCAGAACTATGCCTAGAGAGTACTATTACAGCCTCAGCACTAGGGTCTGGGCGTTCATCCAGGAATTCAAAGTCTATAACATCTAGGTCAAACCCAGCGATAATAGCGTGCTCTGAAGTAAAACACTCTATAGTACCAGGACAGTCTATACTCCTAGCTTTGAGTATATCTACTAGCATCTTAGCAGAGCCTAGACCTGCAGGGTCTCGTAGAGAGTATACTATAGCGAATTTAGCCAACTACGCGTCACCTATCCAGAGTTACTGTTTATTAAGTCTTAATATTACTGTATGGATCAATAGTATAGTCTTGATATCCTCTATTTCACCTCTAGAGATCATCCTATAAGCTTCCCTAATGTCTAAGCTTACAACTTTATCAATAACCTCATGTTGCTCTCTCGAAATCCTCCCCTCTAGCGGATCCCAGGCTATGTATAGCTTTAAATACTCTGTAGAGTAGCCAGGTGATACGTAGCCTCCACCAACTTCCTCTATATTAACAGCTCTTAGTCCTGCTTCTTCTTCTAACTCTCTCTTAGCAGCTTCTATAGGGTCTTCGCCTTCTCTTAATGTTCCAGCTGGAGCTTCTAAAATCCACTTCTTAATAGTAGGTCTATACTGTCTAATTAGCACTATCCTCTCCTCTCTTCTAAAGACCGGTAGAATGGCTACACTATTTGGGAATATAACTCTATCTATGAGGATACTAACACCGTTAGGTAGAGTCTCATAGCTACTTTCAAAGTAGACTCTTCTACCTCTACATATAGTCATCTCTTAACCCCAAGCCTTCGGTTTAGATTAGGATTTATAAGCTGTTTATTTAAACTAGGAGGTGGTGGTATGCTAGACATGCATGCTAGGCCGGAGGCTTGGATACTATCTATTGGTAATGAACTCCTAGTTGGTAGAATTGTTAATACTAATGCTTCATGGCTTGCTAGAAGACTTACATTTATGGGCTTCAACGTCTCAAGAATTATTACCATCCCGGATTCGATAGATGATATAGTATTGGAAGTTAGGAGAGGATTAGGTAAAGTTAGAGTAATAATAACTACTGGCGGCCTAGGACCTACACATGATGATGTTACTCTTGAGGGTATAGCTAAAGCCTTAAATAAGAACCTTATACTAAATAGTGAAGCTTACGAGATGATCAAGGAGTTCTACAATCGTAGAAATATGCCTCTAACTAGAGAGAGGATTAAGATGGCCTACATGCCTGAGGGGGCTAGAGCTCTCCGTAATCCTATAGGCTCGGCTCCTGGGTGTATTATTGAAGTAGATAGTACTATAATAGTATCCCTCCCAGGAGTCCCTAGAGAGATGGAGGCTATATTTGAGGAGGAGGTTAAGAGCATACTAGAGATTATAGCTCCCAAGATATCAATAGTAGAGTGCTCATTGAAGACTAGAGGCATCCCAGAGTCTAGTATTGCTCCATTTCTCGAGCACATAGCTAAGAGTCATAGCAACGTATATGTAAAAAGCCACCCCCTAGGATTTGAGCTAGATAAGCCTATACTAGAGTTAAGACTACTAGTCTCAGCAACTAGCGAGGATACAGCTAAGGGCATAGCTAGGAGTATCATGGAAGATATTATAAGAGAAGTTTTAAAACTAGGAGGTAGTACTAGTAGTGAATATTGTGTTTAAGAAAGTACTATTAACAGCTTTGATAGCTATAGTAGGCTCAATAGTAGCACTCTACGGTGGCAGTATTATGAGTCCTCTATCAATAGTAGGGCTTATAATTGTAGCATTATCTCCAATAATATCATTTATCATAATATATTATTATGTGAGGAGATTACCTCTTAAGAAGTCTCCTAATAAAACTTAAAAAGCTACCCTCAGATTTCCCGCTTATAGACCATAGGTGGCTTCTAGCCTCCTCATCACTCATATAAGCATAGCTTAAGGCTATATTGTAGAGCTCTTCTAGCTCTTCTTTAGTAGCATAGTCTAGGGGTATACCTACTCTATTATTAGCCTCCCATAAGTCTATAAGTTTCTCTAAGATACTAGAGACTCTAGGATTAGAGTAGAATGCGGCTTTAACCCATGGGCTTCTATTCTCATCTATAAGTTTTAGTATTTCACTTTTAATATTAGACAAGAAATATCACCGATATAAGAAATATTAATTGAGAGTTATATAGTGAGATTCGTGAATTCTAAACTTCTAATGGTCTCAATTATGGAGCTAACGGGAATATTAGGGGTTTAGCTAGGTTTAAAGCTTTCTCTAATCTCGCTTCAACATCACTCCAGTTTACAACATTCCACCAGTTATCTACATAGCTTGCCCTGTCATTCTTATATTGTAGGTAGTAGGCATGCTCCCAGACATCTATAACTAGTAATGGTACCATACCTGCAGTCATTAAGAGGTTGTGTTTCTCAACTTGTAGCAACTTTAAATCTCCAGTTATTGGATCATAGGCTAGTACAGCCCAGCCAACACCTTCTACAGTCTTAGCTGCTTGGCTAAATAAGTTCTTAAAGTTATCAAAGCTACCAAAATTCTTATTTATAAAGTCCTCCAGCCTACCGCCAGGTTTCCCACCACCTTTACCTGGAGGTGCCATGTTAGGCCAGAATATGCTATGCATAATGTGGCCTCCATAGTTAAATGAGAAGTCTCTTAATACAGCTCTTACATCAACTTGAGCTTCTCCTCTAAGATGCTTCTCAAGCTTCTCTAGAGCAGTATTTGCTCCCATCACGTAGGAGTTATGATGCTTAGTATGATGTAATCTCATAATCTCCTCTATAATATATGGTTCTAACGCATTATATGAGTATGGTAGTGGAGGTAACTCATACTTCCCGAATCCAACCATCAACTATTCACCTACTTAGACTAAATTTCAATTTAAACCCTTTATAAACTAGTTTATATTACGTGAGGATTGGATTAATGTTAAGCTCACTCTAACGACTAGATTATATGCTTTTAAACCCTAGTTTACTAGCTTAGTATTAGCCAGCGGGGATAGGGGTTAATCCTCATCCTTGTTGGCTGTCGTAGAAGCGAGTGTGGACGTAGTGGGTATAGTGAGAGTATTAGATTTGAGAGAGAATATGGATAATGTGAGTGTAAAAGTTAGAGTATTAGAGGCAGGAGAGTCTAAAGTAATAGAGACGAGGAGCGGCCCTAGAACTATAAGTGAGGCTCTAGTAGGAGATGAGAGTGGTAGGGTAAAGTTAACATTATGGGGTAAGATGGCTGGATCTCTAAGGAAGGGAGATGTTATAGAGATTAGAGGTGGATGGACTACAGTATATAGGGGGCAAGTACAGCTTAATGTTGGAGCTAAGGGGAGTATAATTAAGATTGATGACAAAGATGTACCTAGCGAAGATGAAATTCCGAGAGATACACCTAAACCGAGAGAGGCGCCAGAGAGTAGGGCTCCGAGAGGGCCTGGCCCTAGAAGATCTCAGTTTAGAGGAAGACCTGGAAGACAGGCGGGATAATAGCTTAGAAGCGCTCTTTTTCTTTTAAACCAATTTTATTTTTAATCTTTACTTTCTAAGTATAGTAAATGTAGCTATTGGTATTATGGCTAAGCATACTATTACTGCTGATGTCATTAGTGAGTCTTTATATCCTGCTGATATTGTCATAACTAGTGGTGGCCCTATTAGAGAAGCTAAATCCCACATAGCAGTGTATATACTAGATGCTAGGCCTCTACGAGCTTCTGGTACTCCTAGCAGTGATATTACTTGAAGTGATGGGAATAAGATTCCTAGTCCTCCTCCTATTAGTATAGCATATAGTATAGTGGCGTTGCTTAGGGGATCAATGGCTACTGATATGTAACCTATAATGCTTAATATTAATCCAATAATAGCGGTCGCTATGGGGGTAAATGACCTAGATATAGATAACGTTAGCCTAGCCAATAAGTTTGCTGTAGCTAATATTGTGAAGAATACAGTTGTTTCATAAGCTGGATACCCTGAGACCTCATGAAGTGCTGGTAGGAATAGTGATAGTGACTGGTAGCTTACTACGTAGATGAATAGCGTTAGTGAAGCTACTATGAAGGGTAATGTTAATATAGAGTCTAGGGCGTACGACTTCTTACTCTCTATTTTAGACTGCTTATAGCTTTGACTTAAGATTGCTGAGGAAATAGATAGTATAGCACTTACAGAGAACATGGCAGTCCACGATAATCTATCTAATATAAAACCTAGTAATGCGGGGCCTAGAGCAGATCCTAACCCCCACATGGTACTCCTCCAGAGTATTGTTCTTGAGGCCCTCCTAGGATCACCTAAGCTAGCTGAGTATAGCGATGCTGGTATGAAGAAAGCAACAGAAACTCCCTGGATTAGCCTCCCAATGTAAATCGTGCTTACACTTGAAGCCTCAATATATACTAAAACCGCTATACTATTAAGTAGCCCGCCTAGGACCATGAGATGCTTAGCATAACCCTTATCGTTAAGATATCCAACAATTAACCTTAACATTATAGCTGTTAATGCATAGCTAGTAGCTAAAAGGGATACTTCACTCTCGCTAGCCCCTAAGGCTACAGCATACCGTGATAAGTATGGGGCTACGCCAAGGAGAGAGGCAACGTATAGTAGAGTAGCAATATTGAGAATCCAGTCGTTTACTGTCAGATTATCCTCTCTACTAGCCAATCTAGGTACCAAGGATTAATCCATAGATTTAAGCCTATAAGAGTTAATCTTCAACTATTGAGCCCTAATCACAATAGTATCATCTATGTGTTTAACTATACATGTAGAGTCATGTACCGATATTACTCCTATTATGAATGGCATAGTCATTATATTTAATGTTGTCTTTTTACTAGACTTAAATTCTACTTTCTTAGCCTTAAGCCTCTTGAGTTTAGGCACTTTAACTATAATGTTGCCTGTCTCATCTTCGCTTTCAAACCTAATAGATACAACTTCACCTCTTATAATATAGCCCTCATTATGATGTATTTCAGCAATTCTACTCCCAGTAGTGTCAACCTCATACTTAGCTTCTGGGTCGCTAACCTTAACCACATCATCTACCTGAGATTCAACATTTGGCGGTAGCATGAAGGATGCTTCAACTCTTACAGACCCATAGCTTATAGTAGCTGTAAGCTCACTGGCCCCTATTAGGAGCGTATGGCTAGTTTCATATACTCTACCGGCGACATTAACCTTATTATTCTCTACGATAACCATTATATACTGTCTGGATTTAAGCATCTCATTCATAATTCTACTCCAAGATAGTAATTACTGTAAAGGCTAAAATAGTTAACATATATGCCTTTAACCTCTAGTATCGAGGTGAAAGTCGAGGTATTTATGCTTGAACTAGCCTAGCATATACGTGGGGGATTTAACTGTCTTGTGAGCTATGCGGGGAGATAGCTGAGTTTAAATGTAGGGTATGCGGTAGGCTTGTATGCTTAAAGCACTATGATATAGATAGGGGTATTTGTATTATATGTAGTGATGCGTTCTGTAACTTCTGTAACTCTAAACTCTCTATAGCTAGGTGTATATATTGCGGTAAACTTGGATGTGAAAATTGCCTTATACAGATAGATAATGTTAGGAGAGCGTGTAAGAACTGCTTAGCTAATAGAGAGATATGGGATTATAATGTCTGGAGTGAGCTTAGAAGATTAAAATCTAAAGTTGAGATTTTAAGATTAAAAAGATTTACTTAAAATATTGACTTGTGGTGTCTAGGATTTGAGTATTAGAGTCTTCGACTCTATACATGCGACTTTAACCTCTATAGCTAAGAAGACACCTAAGAAAGGTTATAAGCCCACAATAGTACTTAGTCAAATTTCAAGAATAGACTGGATTATAAAACAGTGTAAAACCCTAGTACTAAGAGCAAACTGTTTAGTAGGCACTAGAGACACGTGTATGAGTAAGGATAAAGTCAAGTTATGTGATACTCAATGTGCTAATATAATGTTAGCAGAGAGTCCAGACTATACTAGTATATGGAAGATCTCAGAGAACCCCATTGTTGTTAGAGTATTATCTGATAGCTTAGAGGTAGCGTCTAAACAGTATAAGATTCAAGTTCATGGCTCAAAACTATCACTCCATATACCTAAACCTACAGGTGAATTAGTTGAGAAAATACTAGACATAAGTGATATAGATAGCTTTTACGAGAGTATAGATTACATTAAAGATGTTCTTGGGAGATTTGAAGGTGAACTAAATAATATGATTAAGAACTTATCACAATGTGCTAAGGCGCATGCTAAAACTTGCCCCTGAAAGAGTATTAACCAGCTTACACTAGCCTCTAATACTTAAAAGAGTGTACTGAGAATAGGGTGTTGGGGTATAAACTTTGGGTAATAGTTTTAGTGAGTCTCTAGATAGGATTATAGATGGTCAAGTTAAGAAGCTTCTCTCAGATCTCAGTTGGGTTAACTATAAGCTAGCTCTTCTTAGTAATAATGATGAAGACGAGGTTGAGCGTAAACTATTAAATGTTCTGAAAAATAGCATAGTTAAAGACTTAGAACTACTAATATCATATAAAACTAGTTTAGCATCTAAAGAAGAGATTAAAGAAGCTCAAGCTTAACCTTATTGGACTAACCTCTAACATACTCGAAGTATCATAGGATTATATATTAGCTTTTAAATCTAGAAACCTAAAATATTTTAGGGGTGTAGAATTATGAGCTATATTCCTAATAAGCAGAAGATAGCGAGTAAGGAGTTGAGTGAAAAGCTAAGAAAACTAGTCCTAGATAAGTATAATGAGATGCAGAATATAACAGAGATTGGGGGTGTTAGTGTAGCAACAGCACTAGTAGATGATGATATAGAGAAGCTAGTGCTTATAGCTTTAAGAGAAGCAGAACAACCATTATCATGGAGAGATTTAAAAGTAATATTCAGTGGAATAGTAGGAGAAGATAGATTGCGTAGAATACTAGCAAGTCTAAAAGCTAAGAATGAGGTAGCAGAGCTAACCCATACGAGATTCGCTCTACCAGAGTATGTGCCATTAAATGAGATTAGTAGAGTTAAGAACCCAGGCATAATAAGTAAGATATTAGAGAAAAAGAAAGAAGAGGTCCAGTAAATTAAGGGGTCTAGCTTTGCATCACCCTCTAGAGGCGTTCAGGGTGACCCCGGGCACTTCACATCTTATTTGTACTATATTTGAAATAGTAGAAGTAGTTTATAGAATTTTCCTCTATACACGGGGCACAACTAGAGAACGACATTAACTAATATAAACAGCTATAAAACTGAAACAGTTGCGTGGAGCCATGGTAAAGGCTAAAGTTAAGAGGAGACAGCAGCTAGCAATAATAGAGACAGAGATAGGACAAAGAGCAGTTATACCATTAGATGCTTTATGTGATTTTGCTAGGAAACTAAACCTAATACTGGTAGCAGAGGATGGAAAGGAGATAGAATGTAAGTAGAGTATATTAGGGCAGTTGTAAAGATTATTTTAAAATATAAGAGGTTAGGAGTAAATAATAGTATAGTGGCGGAGTGAAACAGCGGGGTAGGGCAGCCTGGCAGCCCGCGGGGCTCATAACCCCGAGGTCGGTGGTTCAAATCCACCCCCCGCTACCATGCCAGGCCTCCGCCATCATCTTATTTTTAAGTATTCCCTGATTCCCCTGCATAATAGGTGTTGTGGTTGAAGGTTCTATATATTGTGATTGATGGCGCCTCAGATAGTTTTAATTCTCCTAGGAGGGTTCTCGAGGAAGCTTTTAAGCCTAACTTAGACTCTCTAGCTTATGGTAGCTTAACTGGGCTTATGTATACTATTGCTCCAGGTATTTCCCCTGAGAGTGATGCTGCTGTTTTATCTATTTTAGGCTATGACCCAAGCGTATACTATACTGGGAGGGGTCCTCTAGAGGCTTTAGGCGTTGGGCTTGATATTTCTGGAGGTATAGCTCTTAGAGCTAATTTTGCTACAATAGATTCTAAGACTTTTAAAATTATTGATAGGAGAGTTGGTAGGAGTCTTAGTAGCTATGAAGCTAGGGAGTTGGCTAAGGCTATTGATGGCTTGAAACTATCAGGAGGTAAGGCTACAGTATCTTTTAAAGCTACTATAGGTCATAGGGGTGTCTTAATACTTAGGCATTCTAATGTAAAGCTATCAGCTAATATATCAAACACTGATCCAGCATATGAGAGGAGGGGGCATATTAGTATAGCAGTTAAAAGTTATAGTGATAAAATAGCTGAGGCTAAACCATTAGATGATACATTAGAGGCTAAGATCACAGCAGAGCTAGTAAACGAGTTTACACTTAAAGCTATTGAGATACTAGAAAGTCACCCGATAAACAAAGAGAGAGAGTCTAGAAGACTACCTAAAGCAAACGCAGTACTACTAAGAGATCCTGGAGATAAAATACCTCAAGTAGAACCTATAAAGTCAAAGTTTAATATGAGCTTTACATGTATAGCTGAAATGCCCGTAGAGATAGGTATAGGGAGAGCTCTAGGAATGAATATCACTAGTATAAATATCGAGGATTACACTAGAGAAGAGCTTTTAGAAAAAGAAGCTAAACTAGCACTAGAAGCACTAAGCCAAACCGATGCAGTATACGTACATCTTAAAGGGCCAGACGAGCCGGGGCATGACGGAGACTATGAGAGAAAATTAAAAGCAATTGAAGATATAGATAAATACTTCTTTAAATTCCTACTAGACCATATAGATAGAGTGAAGACTATGATAGTAGTAACATCTGATCACTCAACACCATGGGATATAAGGGCTCATAGCGATAGCCCAGTACCAGTAATGATATCACACTCTAATTTACCAGAGAAGAAGAGGAGATACTCAGAGATAGACTTTAAGGACGGCCTACTAGGAGTAATAGATAGAGGATACAAACTATTACCTAGAATTGTAGAGATTAAGAGAGATCTAGAATTAAAGCTAGGCTATCACCACTAGATCTAGTAACTATCAGGATTTTCCTTAGATAGTAGCTATGCTTAAAAATTACATAATTTACAATAGTAGATTAGAGGTGAAGGATTAAGAGTTTTTAGTAGTTTAATGTTTTAATTACTACTTTACATACTCTTTACCTATTAATTCTCTCGCAACTATGTATCTCATGATGTTTTGTGCCCCCTCAGCTCCAACTAGATATGATAGTATTCCTAAGAATCCTCTATGTATCTTAGATTCTTTAGTGTATGATAGTGCTCCTAGTGTCTTCAATGCTGTTTCAAATATTTTATAGGCTGTTTCGACAGCTTTCATTTTTGATGCTGCAGCGTAGAATGCTAGATCTACTGGCTTTAATCCAGGCTCTCTCCTTATATATATCCTATCTGCTAACCATACAGTCTTATATACTAGTAGTCTTGCAGCTTCTAATTCTACTGCTAGCTCTGCTAGGGGGAAGCTTACTCCTTGGAAGCTCGCTATAGGCTTATCGAATAATACCCTCTCTCTACTCCACTTAACTACCTCTTCTAGGGCCCACCGAGCTGCTCCTATATTAGCTGCTGCTACTAGTGGCCTAGCTAGGTTAAACCCTTCCATTGCTATATAAAATCCTCTATTCTCCTCTCCTATAATGTAATCTTTATGTATCTCTACACCATCTAGTGTTAGTATCCCAGTAGATATACCATGCCTACCAATAGTGTTTAGTTTAGTATAGCTTAGATTACTTATTATTCTACCATCTCTCTTACCTATTAATGCAAAGCATGTTAATCCTCTATGCTTATCCTCTATTCTACCAGTCCTAGCTATTAAAAGCCATCCTCCTAGCTCAAGCTGCTCTAAGGCTTCTCTAACACCGCTAACATATATCTTTTCACCATACACCCTATAGTAATCTCCATCTCTTAATGCTGATGTTTTAAGACTTGCAATATCACTACCACCTTGAGGTTCTGTAGATGCAATCCCGAAGAATCCTACACCAGAGGATACTTTAGGTAGAATACTGCTTCTAATACTCTCCTTCCCATAGAGGTATAGAATGTAGGGCCAAGCATTATTTAGTAATGTATAAACAGCCGTAGCCATAGATGGATCATGGTATGCGACCTCTTCAGCAGCTATAGCTGCAAGAGTAAATGTTCCACCCTGACCACCATAATCCTCAGGTATAGGTATACCGAAGAATCCCTGAGACCCCAAATCTCTAATTATATCTATGGGTATTAGCTGATTCTCATCAATAGACTCCCATATAGGCGATAGCCTCTTACTCAGGAAACTCCTAATCGACTCTCTAAAGAGCTCCTCATCCCTAGAGAATGAGAAATCCAAACTAAAACACCGGATTGTTAACTGTGTATGATAACTTATAAAACTTTCATAGAGGATAGGATATATAGTGTAGTAGTATTGGGAATAGTGTAATTGTGTGGTGGTGATTTTGAGGAAGTGGCAGACCTCAGCTATAACTCAGGCTTCAACACTCTTATCTATAGCATCCTCTATTATTAAGCTTATAGAGCTTGATGCTGAAGATTTAGATACAGGGTTTATTAGAGTATACCCTAATATATTAGATTATGATATTGTGGAAAAAGCGGTAGTGGAAGGATTACTAAGAGTTTACGTAGATGGAGCTAGCTGGATCTCAGAGTCTAAGACTAGAATTGTAGATTTGAATCTAGATATAGTTATTGAGAATAAGAGGTTACCTAACTCTAGCATTAAGCTTAAGAATCTATATGAGAGAATTCCGTTAGTACCATTAATCTTCGACTCTACTCTTCTCAGATCACTTGCATATAAGACTTTTATCTCAGGCATAGAGTACATTATCATATATAGTCTACAAGGTTCACTATATGTTTTTGAAGGTGAGAGATTTCGAGTAGTTATACCTAGTGTTAATGCTGTAGGGAAAATCCATACACACCCTGATGGCGGATGCGGCTTCTCGAAGAGTGATGTTGAGAGCTCTGTCTACTCTCTAGCTGATCTCTCATTCTTTGAGGCTATAGCTACTAAGTCATGCTACTTCTACATGGCCAGGGTCGGCTTTATGGATGTTGAAGACTATATTAAGCTATTAAATTATGGCGAGATAAGTAAGCCATTAAAGCTTAAGAGTATAATTCTTGATGTAGTTAACTATTAAGATTTACCTATAAGCTTAGAGTATTAGCTGTTAAATGGTGTCTAGCCCTGGATATTAGGGATATTATAGTAGCTTTGAGTAGCTTAGCAAGAACAGGGTGGATGCTTAGAGGTGTACCACATATTATATCAGAGACTGTAGCCGAGCACCTCTTTGCATCAGCACTAGTATCATATGAGATTGCTATAAAAGCCAAGAAGAGAGGACTCGACGTGAATCCTGAAAAAACACTAGCTATAGCTATTGTTCACGACCTAGCAGAGGCTATTATAGGTGATATTAGTAGGAAGGCTGGGATAGATGAGGCTAAAGAGGAGGCTGAAATGAGAGCATATGATATGCTAAATATAGAGCCAGAACTAAAAAACCTATACTTAGAGTATAGAGAGGGTAGAACATTAGAGAGTATAATAGCAAGAATTGGAGATAGTATAGCAACATATATCAAAGCAAACCAGTACATTAAGCTAGGTTATAGAGTAGATGATATAGCAAAAGGAAGCTTAGAGAAGGCCCTACAGCTAGCTGAGCAGGTTAAAATAAGAGATGTAGTAGTTGAGTTCTTAAGAGAAGATAGCTAGTTATGCTTTTAGCAATTTTACTTTAAATTTCCCATTTATAAAGCCGACGATTATAACTGTTTCTCCCTGTTCTAGCTTATCTTCACTCTCTGCCTGCCAAAGCTCTCCTTCAACCATTATCAGTATTTTGCTTCCACGCACCTCTACTACCTTAGCTTTCTTCCCTATATACGCTTCTATTCCTACCCTAACTTTTTGCCTATGCACCTCTAGTACCTTATATGCTATAAATGCTAATATAGCCGCTAATATTATTGTTAATACTATGGCTTCTCCTAACCCAATTATGTTTAAATGATATGCTATTACTGATAGTACTCCAACTAATGCTAATGCTATTAGTAGTTCATCAATTAGCCCTATTAATGCTTCTATTTTATCCATTATTTTACCTCTTTCCAGTTAGCTTCCTAGCTTCTCTCTCTGTTTCTCTTAGTATTATTATATCTCCTATTCTTACAGCTCCAAGAACATTCCTTGTTAGTATTCTACCCTTATCCTTACCTTCCAGTATCCTAACTCTAACCTGAGTTACCTCTCCTGTAACTCCAGTTCTACCTATTATCTGTATTACTTCAGCTGGGTATCCTATCTCCTCTATAATACTAGACTCACTACTAGAACTCAACTCTCTAAACCCTAAATGATAAGTCTAAATATTAAACCTATTAAGTGTAATGTAGCTGTTTTGAGTTTTATAGCTGTTTATATTAGTTTATATCATTAAAGCTTATAAACCATATTTACCTATTCTTAATGCTGAGAGCTACCTAAAGGTAGTTCTCTATAAATACTCAAGATGTGGAGTGCCTGGGGTCGCCCTGAACGCTCCCAGAGGGTGATGCAAGCCCAAGACCAATGCGGAAAAACAAGGGATGAGGCGATGAACCTATATAAGAGCTGAACTCTCTAATTATTAGGGAGCTCTTGGGGAGAAATCTATGCCTAAAGAGAGAGTATGTAGCTTTTGTGGTAGGAGTATCGAGCCAGGAACAGGTATGATGTATGTAACGGTGAGAGGAGAGATATTCTGGTTCTGTAGTAGTAAATGTAGGAAGAGCTACTTAATTGGTAGAAACCCGGCGAAGCTAGCGTGGACTAGAAAACCAGTTAAACACTAGTATAGGTGTAAATAGAGATGAGTATAGAGAGAACATTAATAGTCATAAAACCAGATGCTGTTAGGAGAGGCTTAGTAGGAGAGATAATATCTAGGTTTGAGAAGAAAGGATTCAAGATAAGAGCACTAAAAATGTTATGGATGACTAGAGAGCAAGCAGAAGAATTCTATAGCGTACATAGAGGTAAAGGCTTCTACGAGGAGCTAGTAAAATTCGCATCAAGCGGCCCAATAGTAGCATTAATAATAGAAGGAGACTCAGCAATAAGTGTAGCAAGACAAATGATAGGAGTAACAGACGGGCGGAAGGCACAGCCAGGAACAATAAGAGGCGACTACTCACTCTCAATACTAGAGAATGTAATACACGCTTCAGACTCAGAAGAATCATACATGAAAGAAGTAAAAGTAATATTTACAGATACAGATATAGTACCATCATACTAATAGCCTAATGCAACTTTTTATAACTGTTAATATTAGCTTATATTAATCTATAGCTGTAGGGGTAAATCCCGTAAACTATCTCTACAATCCTTAATGCTAGGAGCTACCTGGTGAGGAGGTAGAGAGCTCATAAATGAGAGCTCTCCCCAAAGAGTAGCAGTACTCAAGATGTATAATGCTTGGGAGATCGCCATAAACACCCCCCAGAGAGTGATGTAAACCCGAGACCAAAAGGGGAAAGAGATGAAGCAATGAACCTATACCAGAACCGGGCTGAACTCCTACAGATTTAAGAATAAGATTTAATCATTGCATCTCTAAGTAGATAATATATATAAATATATAATATGATTATATAAACTTTCTATTAGTATTCATAGCTGGGGTAGCAGATTTCATGAGTAGTAGTAAAGCTTACATAAGCTATGTTCTATGGAAGGGTTATTGTGAACTTGCGAGTGTTTTCAGGGAATGTTGTGGCTTATCTATTGATATAGCTGCTAGAATTCTCAGGCATAACATTGTAGGCTCACATATAGAAGAATGGCTTAGAGTTAGCTATGATAAACCAGATACTTTTAGGAAATTTATAAGAGCTCTTAAGAAGAGAAAAATAGAATTTAAAATTGCTTATAGAGGAAGAAATAGTGTTGTATTATGGGTTAGATATCATAATAGATGTAACTGTGATAACTGTATACTAACCAAAACTCCAAGTATGGTTATGATAAAAACATCTATGATAACCTCTATAGGTGTTATTCACGAGTTACTACACTTAGATAAAAATCTAGATAGGGGTAAAGCAGATGAGTGGGTAATCCTCACCTCTGGGGGAATAGAGGAGGTAATGAAATACTTACTAACTCAGAAAGAGCAAGAAGCAGTATATAAAGCGTATATGAAAGGCTACTATGATATTCCTAGGGCCCTCGGATTAGAGGAGTTAGCAGTAGAAATGAATATTAGTGTATCAACATTAAATGAAATACTTAGAAGTGCTGAGAAGAAGATTATGGATGCTTTTATGAAGCATGATATGCCACACTTAATACTCAAAAATATACTACAAAAGATAGGAGCGCGTGTAGCTTACAGCTCTTAAACAATACAACTACTATTGCCCCCATCCCCCTCCTCCTGGCGTCTCTATTACGACTTCGTCTCCAGGGTTTAAGTCTACTGTAAATTTGCTAGGCTTCTCTTCTATTCTACCATCTATTCTATTAATTACTACTCTTCCTGGTTTTCCTTGCTCTCCACCTCTTAGCCCATATGGTCCTCTCTTAAATCTATCCGCGAGTATTGATAGTCTTGCTGGTTTTAGTACTTTAAATGCTCTTATTATTCCATCTCCTCCCCTATATAATCCTTTCCCTCCACTACCATTTCTTATCATGTATGTAGTATATATTATTGGGTAGTTTCTCTCAGCTACTTCTATTGGGGTATTCAGAGTATTAGTCATATTGACGTGTACACCACTGACACCATTCTTTCCAGGTCTTCCACCAGTTCCTCCTCCAATAGTCTCATAGTAGGCCCAGTAGCCTCTCTCATTATCATAACCTCCAATCATAACATTCATCATAGTCCCAGAGCCTGCTGCAGGGATCCTATTAGGGACTAGTTCTGCTAAAGCTCTTAAAACTACATCGGCTATCCTCTGACTAGTCTCAACATTACCACCAGCTACTGGAGCTGGCTTAACTGGGTTTACTATAGTACCTTCTGGAGCATTAACTTCAATTACACTATAGAATCCTTCATTAACTGGTACATCAGAGCTCATAGCAACTCTTATTGCATATGATGTAGCTGCAAATGTAACCCCATAAACTGCATTTAGAGGAGCATCTACCTGCCTAGAGGATCCAGTATAGTCAGCTCTTATACCATCATCTCTAACCTCTACTAATACTCTAATAGTGATATCTTCATCACTTAACTCAATATAATCTTCTGCCTTAGAGTATCCTTTCCTCCAGTCTCTTAGATTGAGGAGTGCTAGGCTTCTACCATAATCTATAGCCTTAGACCACCCCATAATAACCTCTTCTAAACCATACTTGTCTATGAGCTCTAAAACTCTCTTAGCTCCCATCCTATTAGCTGCTAGTTGTGCATTTAAATCTCCAAGAGTTACCCTAGGGGTTTTACTATTCTCTACTATAAGCCTCATAATATCATTGTCTACTCTACCTCTCTTTACTATCTTAACAGGAGGAACTATTAATCCCTCCTCATATATAGTTCTAGCATTTGGATTCATACTACCTGGCATAGGGCCTCCTACATCAACCTGATGAGCTTTATTGACTACGTATGCTATAATTTCCCCCCTATAGTAGACTGGAGCTAAAACCATAACATCGTTTAAATGTGTTCCAGATATATAGGGGTCATTAAGAATAATCATATCTCCTTCTTCAAGGCTAACATTATTATCCTTAAGCCACTTTAGGACATTTGAAACTCCAACTCTAAATGATCCTAGATGTACTGGTATATGCTCTGCTTGGGCTACTATAAGCCCTCTAGAGTCTAGGACTGCACAGCTATGATCCATTCTCTCCTTAATATTAGGTGAGAATGCTGATCTCTTAAGAGCTACACCCATCTCCTCAGCTATGAATACTGAGGCCTTATATATAATCTCCCATGAAACCATAGTTTTCACCTCTCAATTCTAAGCTCTCCAAGCTCCCCAACAGTAAGCCTCCACTCATCTAATAGTACAGTTGTTGAGTCATACTCCTCAATCAGTGCTGGGCCCTCTACTACAGCACCTACTGGCAAATCCTCCCTCCAGTATACAGGTACTTCTACCATCTCATCGTGGATATACGTAAGCCTACTACTCTTAGCTTTAAACTCTTTAGGACGCTTTGGAGGGTCTATTCTAGGCTTAACTCTCGTAACTACCGCGAATACTCTAGCTACTACAACCTCTATATCTCTATCTAGGGTGAACCCAAATATTGATAGATGTTTATCCTCGAAAGCTCTCCTAACATCATCTATTATAGCAGGCCTACCTACTGGGATTGTAAGCTCCCAGCCTTGACCTTCATATCTGACGTCAGCATATCTAACATAGTAATCTACTCTTCCAATCTTCTTAGCTAGCTCAGCCTCAAGAGTGCGGTAAGTATCCTCTAGGTTAGTGGGGAAGGCGGTTCTAGCCTCAAACCTCCAATCGGCCATTAGTAAGCCTAGAGCACTAAAAACACCTGGATGAGGTGGTATTATTACCTTTCTAATATTTAGCTCTTCAGCAATATCTAGGGCGTGCTGAGGCCCAGCACCTCCAAATGCCATGAGGGTGAATCTCTCAGGATCTAAGCCTCTTTCTACAGTAACAAGTCTTATAGCTCTAGCCATTTCAAGATTAGCCAAGCTTATAGCCTCCCTAGAGACCTCATATGGGTCTCCAAGCTTAGATAACGCTTTAATAGATGCTTCTCTATCAAGCCTCATAGATCCTCCTAGGAGATATTCTCCAAGTCTACCGAGTACTAGGTTAGCATCTGTTAATGTAGGCTTAACACCACCTCTACCATAACATACGGGGCCTGGATCAGCTCCAGCACTAATAGGCCCTACTCTAAGAGCTCCAGCCTCATCTCTCCATATTATTGTACCACCACCAGCTGAAACCTCAGCTAAATCAATGAATGGGAATCTAACAGGATATCCTGAACCCTTAACTATTCTACCATGATGTGATTCTCCTCCAACCTCATACTCACTTGTAATCTCAAACTCGAAGTCTACAATAGTTCCAGCTTTAGCTGTTGTACCACCCATATCAAAGCTTATTATATTAGGTTCTCTAAGTATTTTAGCTAGCTCAGCTGATGCTACAACACCGGCTGCAGGCCCACTCTCAATGAATTGAACAGGTCTATCAATAACCTCATTAGCATCTACTAGACCACCAGAGCTAGACATTAAATGAAGTCTCTTAATACCAATACTCTTAAGTCTATCGCTAAGCCTACTAATATACCTAGATACTAGTGGTGCTAGCGTAGCATTAACTACAGTTGTAGAGAACCTCTCATACTCTCTAGGCTCAGGAACTACACGATGAGATAATGATACAAAGCTTACAGCCTTACCTAGTATACTACTAGCTATAAACTCATGGATAGGATTTATATATGAGTGGAGGAAAGCTATAGCAATACTCTCAACATTAAGCTCTCTGAGCTTCAAACTTAAAGCTTCAACCTCTTCAATATTCAGAGGCTTCACAATATTACCCTTATAATCTACTCTCTCGTCAACCTCAAACCTTAAATCCCTAGGTACTAGAGGCCTAGGCTTATCAAAGAAGGGATCATATAGCCTAGGCCTATTCTGCCTACCAATCTCAATAATATCACGGAAACCTCTAGTAGTAATAAGTGCAACCCTAGGAAGATCTAAGCCAACCTGACCTCTCAAAGCATTAGTAGCAATAGTAGATGCATGAATAACCTCCTCAACGTCTCCAATAAGCTTTAAACCATTAATAATAGCAATCTCCGGACTCCTAGGTGTTGAGAGAACTTTAAAGTACCCTAGAGACCCGTCACTCTTAACATATATAAAATCTGTAAAAGTCCCACCAACATCTATAGCAACAATACTCAATAATACCACCTAGCTCTAGCATCTACTTAAGAGCTTAAGAGTAGAGAGCAGTAAATTTATTAATGCTCAACCGTTACTATATGCTTGAAAGGTGGTGTGCGCTGAGCATAGAAGAAGAACTTAAAGTAAGCTTTAAGAACCCTCTATCTATAGTCCTCACTTTGATAGCTGTAGTAGCATATTTACTTCTACTCGCTGTATATCAGTTTAATAGACCTGACCCTACAATACTCGGAATGAGTACTCCTTTAGTCTATGCGTTCACTTTATGGATTATAATAGTTATTGTCATAATAGTAGCAGCGGCTAGAGTATGGGGGTGAAATAGTTGGTTGAGGCGTGGCAAGTAGTTACTACTATTCTCTTCCTCTACTTAATATTTATGATAATCATAGGCTACTATTCAACTAGGATCTTAAGAAAATCTCTAGAAGACTTCTATCTCCTAAGTAGGAGGGCTGGATTATTAGTCCTCTTCTTAGCAACAGCATCCACCTACCATAGTGCTTTCGCATTCCTCACTAGTGTTGCTGTCTTTGCTACTACTGGAGTAACATTCTGGATCGGGTCATTTGCTTGGACTACTCTTGCCGGTATAGTGGGTTACCTTATTGGGAAGAGAGTATACATTTTAGGTAAGAGTAGGGGCTATATATCGCCATCAGATCTCCTAGCTGATAGATATAATAGTGAGCTTCTTAGAGTTATAACAGCTATAGTATGGGCAATATTCGTAATAGGATATATTACTGTTCAAGCTATAGGTTTAGGAATAATAATCAGTATTGGGAGCGGTGGTAGAATATCCTATGAGATTGGCTCATTAATATTAGTGTTAGCGACAGCACTGTATGTAGCTATTGGAGGCCTCAGAGCAGCATACTGGACTGATGTAGCTCAAGGTATATGGATGTACCTTGGAGTATGGCTTGCAGGTTTAATAATAATATATAAGTTCTTCCCAGGAATCACTGACTTATTTGTAGCAGTAAGAGAAGTTAATCCGAAACTCTTAACATTGAATTGGCATTGGCAGCTACTAGTCGGGAATATTATAGTTTTCGGAGTTGGAGTTATGATCCTACCGCATTTATGGATTAAGTTTTATGCTGCAAGAGATACATATACACTTAAATGGTCTTCGGCTCTAACAGCTCTCTACCTCAGCAGCTTCTATATACCAGCAATGCTTATAGGCTTAACAGCTGCAGTATTAAATGCTAAAGGTGTACCCGGAATTCTCGAGCCTGGTTTTATAAGTGCACTTACTAAAGCCTACGGCTCTGCTGATGCTGTTATGGCCTACATGATATACACCCTCACACACCCAGTAATAGCCGGACTCTTACTTGCAGGTGCAGCAGCAGCAGCTATGAGCACTCTAGATAGCTTTATAGGAACAATATCAATGATATTAACAAGAGATATGTACCAGAAAATTAACCCTAAGGCTAGTGAATCCTCCCTAGTCCTAATCTCGAGAATACTAATAATACTATTTGCATTAATAGGCTGGGCTCTAGCAATTCAGAGGCCAGGCTTAATATTCGATATAGTAGCTATAGCTGCAGGAGGAGGCCTCCAGGTTCTACCAGCCCTACTACAAGCAGTAATACCAACTAAGAGGCAGTGGATAAATAAGTATGGAGCAATTGCTGGCTTAGTAGTAGGAGCTCTCATAGTGTTAATGTTCACAGTTCAAACAGCAAAGTACTTTGGAATACCGTCAGCATGGGCTAGGCCAGCTGGAGAAATCTCACTATATGCTCTTATAATAAACTTCATAGTAGCAGTAATAGTATCTCAAATAACTAAGAGATCTTCTTAACATATATTATTCTAATCTAAATTTTTCCTCCATATTAGAGTTATATTTAAGCTTTTGATTGCTTAGTATGCTAGGATTATGTTCATGGAGTATGCTATAGCTTACCTTATAGCTACCTCGACAGGATTATTTTTTGGTTTACATGATTTTACTATAAGGATAGCTAGTTATGGTTATCAGAGATCTAGTAACATAGTTCTTCTATCTTTACTAGCAGGGTTTCCCGTTATGTTAGCTTTCACTTTAACTGTAGGCTTTAAGATTGGAGGGTTAAATATTATGCTATTATATGCTTTAGCAGGTGTTGTGAACTTTCCTCTAGGTAGAACTTCAATGTATAAGTCTATAAGTAGGGTAGGTGCAGGTTTAGCTAGTCTGCTACTATCAACTAGTATAGTTTATAATATGTTTATAGGGGTATTAATGGGTGAGAATTTAGGGGCTTTCCAGATTATAGGCTCACTACTTATACTAGCTTCAGTAGCTATAGCTGTTAGTAGTAATAGTGGTTATAACAGGTTAGATCCTACAGGTATAATCATGGGGCTCATAGCAGGACTCCTAATAGCACTCTCTATAGCTATAGCTCGTTTAGCAAATATTATGGGTGGAGACCCAGTATCAGGAGCATTTATAGCGTACACTTCGGGGCTTTTAGTTGAAGCTCTTATCACAATCTTAAGAGGTAATATATCTTATTCACTAAGAGAAACACATAAAAGGTATTTAGGTTCGGTTTTTATTGCCGGAGTTCTTGCAGCTTTAGGTCAAATAGCTAGATATATAGCTTTAGCTACTCTTGGAGTTAGTATTGTTACACCTCTCCAAAATATTAGACCCATTATAGCTAGTATAGTATCGGGAACATTTAGTAAGTATACTGGAGAATCTCTAGCAATTAAGCTACTAATCTCTGGTATATTAGCGTTTACTGGGGGTATATTAATTTATCTTTAATATTACTTGAAACTCTATTTTGTAGTATAGACTATTATATTTAAAGCTGAAATCTTAGTTTAGGCTGATGAGACATTATGGTTTTCTTAATCCCTCCTCTACTATCTTTTTCAGCTTTAATAGTGTTGTTAGGTAATTTTTATCTCCTGCTTGATATTTTATCTCTGCTATTTCCTTTAATGTTAATATTTCATCTTTTGATATTATGTCTGAGAATTCTGATATTAGTTTTTGTGCGTGATCTGGTGGTACATCTGTGTAGATTATATCGCCTTCATCTACATGTCTTCCTATTAGTATTCTCCCTTGTATTGATATTGCAATGCTTAATCCTACCCTAGCTTCACTTAGACTTTTATCTCTATCTCTTAATGCCATTATTTTTCCAAGATGTCTACCATTTGAATCCATTAGTGGGTAGCCTGGTTTAATTATTCCACTTAAGACTTCTACACCTACTATAGCTGGATCACTCCTTCTAAATATATAGCCTGGTAGTATTCTAATCTTCCCAGGCCTTACTAGCAGTTCTAAAGCTTTAATTCTCTCAGCTTCCTTCTCACGTTTAATCCATTCCTCATATTCTTCTAGTAGCTTGTATATTATATTACTTTGTATTATCTTAACATTACTTTTGGATGCCTCCTCTTCTGCTTCAGGTAATATTTTAACGTTGAATGCTAGAATTACTCCTAAATACTTATCTAGTTTAGCTGTTATTGAAGCATCTATAACATCACTTCTACTAACTGGTCCTACATCAGCTACTCTTACTGGGATCTTCTTTCTATTTAAAGCTTCTACTATAGCCTCTAATGTTCCTAGAGTATCTGCTTTAATAACTACACCTATATTCTCAGTTCTTACAATTATACTCTTAACTTCTTCTCTAACAATCTCTACTATCTTCTCTAAATCGCTATCACTTTGTATAATATAGATTGGTGATCCTGCTAGAGCATCTTCTAATCCTTGAGCCGCTATTCTGACTCCGGCTGCAGCTACAACCTCATTTACACTTATAAACCTAGTTTCTCTGGCTCTAATTTCTTCTAGTGGTCTAGGCATTAAGAGGCTTCTAACACTTGTAATTATAGGTCCACTCTTACCAGCTAAGACTATTCTATCTCCAACTCTAAGTATACCATCATATATTATAGCATCTATTACACTACCTAGTCCATGCTGTTCTTTAACTTCTAAGACTACCCCTTTAGCAGGGCCTTCAACATATTTAAGTCTTTCACTCATATATCTTTGTGTAAGACCAGCTATTATAGCTAAAAGCTCGGGTATGCCTTCGCCAGTTCTAGCAGATACTGGGACTATTGCTACGTATTTCGTGAAATCTTTTATTCTAGTGAAGAGCTCTGAGGAAATCCCCCTCTCGTATAATTTACCTATAATATCGTATACTTTATCCTCTAGTATCCTCTTAACATTCTCATCCTGCTTTTGTAGGCTAACTATGAATGGTGCGTCTGGCTGAGGTTTCCACCCGTGTATCCTATCTATCTTATTAGCTGCTATGGCGAACGGCGTCCTCCTAGACTTTAATAGTTCTAAGGCTTCATATGTCTGAGGTTGAGGTCCTTCAAGGATATCTATTACTAGGATAGCGAAGTCAGCTACACTACCACCACGTCTCCTAAGATTAGAGAATAGCTCATGGCCTGGAGTATCTATGAATAGTAGACCTGGAATAGTTAACTTTACTGGGATAATCTTCTTAAGTGGTGAGGCTATAGTTTCAATTACATCTGCTGGTACAATACTAGCACCAATATGTTGAGTCATTCCACCAAATTCTTTAGTCGCTATAGCAGTCTTCCTAATCTTATCTAGTAGCGTAGTCTTACCGTGATCTACGTGTCCTAAGACTACCACTATAGGCTGTCTTAGCTTCCCAGCTACGCTCAAATCTCCCCCCTATAAGTAGTTTAGTAGAGAGAAGTAAATAGCTAATAGGGTTTGATAATAGTTGTCTAGTGGAGGAGACTTATAGGTTGGCTAGTAAAGAGAGACCCCCATTAAGAGTAGTTATATCAGACCCTAAAGCTAAGGGCGAGTCTGTTAAGGTTAAGGTTAAGGGAGTAGACGATATATCGTATAGCGATACAATGAGGAAGACTAAAGAACAAGATAGGAGTGAGCTACCAATAGCTAAGGTTAATAGTAAGCTAGCAGATACCCTCAAGCTACAAGAGGTAGGCGTTATGACGTTAAGATTTAGAATAGAAGGTAAGAAGATAAAGATCCCGTTCCAGGTTAAGATTGATAATAGTGTACCTGAAGGTGAAGTCTGGGTTAGTAGTAGCCTACTAGCTGAGGCTATAGGCTCAACGGAGGCTGAGGCCGAGGCTTTCAGGGCAATGTCATGGCAGATTTCTGTAGATGAGAGCATAGCTGTGAGATTAGCCGGATTAGAGGTAGGAGATTATATTGATGGTAGCCTACTAGGACTTAAGGGATTAAGACTTAAGATTGTTGGAGGCTCAGACGCTACAGGTATACCTATGCATCCAGGTGTTCCAGGCACTGGTAGGTGGGAAATTCTACTCTCCGGCCCTCCAGGCTTTCACCCTAAGAGGAGAGGTGAGAGAGCTAGGAAGAGTGTAAGAGGGAGGATGATCCCAGATCCTAGAGTTGAGAGGCGTAAGACAGCACTAGCACAATTAAACTTAGTTATTGCCTACGAGTAGGAGGGCCTCACTTGTGAGCTTTGATTTAAAACAGCCAGAGGTTACTATTGGGGTTGTAGGGCACGTAGATCATGGTAAGACCACTCTAGTTCAAGCACTAACTGGAATATGGACTATGAGGCATAGTATGGAGGTTAGAGAATCTAGGACAATATTCTTAGGTTATGCTGATGGAGAAGTTTGGGAATGCCACGGTTGTGATTACCCTGATAGGTATACACCAGAGCCTGTATGTGAGTGTAAGCCAGGGGTAAAACCTAGGCTTTTAAGGAGGATCTCATTCCTAGATGCCCCAGGCCATGAGACTCTAATGGCTGTTATGCTCTCTGGAGTAGCTTTAATGGATGGAGCCTTACTAGTAATAGCTGCAAATGAGCCATGCCCCCAGCCACAGACTAGGGAGCATTTAGCAGCATTAGAGATTATTGGAGTTAAGAGGATTATTATAGTTCAGAATAAGATAGATGTAGTCTCTAGAGAAAGAGTCCTTAAAAACTATGATGAGATACAGAGGTTTATAAGAGGGACTATAGCTGAAGATGCACCTATAATACCTGTTAGTGCATTAAAGAGAGTTAACGTAGATGCTCTCCTAGCAGCAATTCAGAAATATATACCTACAACTGAGAGGGAGTTAGATAAACCACCATTAATGTATGTTATTAGGAGCTTCGATGTAAATAAGCCTGGAACCCCGCCGGATAAGATTGTAGGAGGTGTTTTAGGAGGAGCATTAATTCAGGGTATTCTAAGAGTTGGAGATGAGATAGAGATCAGGCCTGGGATAGAGGTTAGAAGAACTAGTAGTGGTAAGAGAGAGTATGAGCCAGTATTAACGAGAGTTGAAGGTCTAAGATTTGGAGATATAAACGTTGATAAGGCTATGCCAGGAGGATTAGTAGCTGTAGCAACTTCTCTAGACCCCTCTATGACTAAGGCTAACGCTATGGTTGGCAATATTGTAGGTAAGCCAGGCCAGTTACCCCCAGTTCTAGATAGTATAACTATACATTATAGTTTATTTGATAAGATATTGGGGTTAAAAGAAGAGATTAAGGTAGAGCCTTTAAGGAGAGGGGAGCAACTCTATTTAACAATAGGATCTAGTAATGTTATAGGAGTTGTAGATAGTATTAAGAAAGATGTAGCTGATATTAAGCTTGATAGAAGTATCAGTGTATGGAAAGGATCTAGGGTAGCTATAAGTAGGAGGGTTATGGGTAGGTGGAGGCTAATAGGGTGGGGCATTGTAGAAGTCTAATTCTAATCTTAGACTCTAATATGCTCATATATATAGCTAAAGGGTTAATCCCATTATCTAGCTTAGGGGATATACTAGAGTCTATCTATAAACTAGTTGTACCTAGTAGAGTTATTGAAGAACTTAAGAGTATATCTATGAGGGGGGGATTAGAAGGTAAGTATGCTAGGAAGGCTTTAGAGCTCTTAAATAATATCAATGTAGAAGTAGCTTTAGTAGATAGTAATAGAGCAGATGATGCTATAGTAGACTTAGCTTTAAAATTTAAGAGCGAATGCAGAGTAGTAGTCGCTACAAGTGATAGAGAACTTAGGAGTAGGCTTAAATCTCTAAGTATACCTACATTATACTATAGAGTATCTCGTGGCAGCGTAGAGTTAGAATGGCTACCATTATAGACTTGTATTAAGTTTATAAGGTTACGTTTTACCTTTTAAAATAGACTATGTAGAGTGTACCACCATATTAGGTGGCATATAGTATGTATGTTGAGTATGAAGTTGTAGAGTGGATCGGTATACCACCAGATAAAGTCTATAGTGGATATGATTTAAACTTTGCAACATTAGATATTTTAAGAGACAGGCTAGAAGGATCCTATGACCAGGATCTAGGGGTAATAATAGCTATAATAGATGCTAGGATAACAAGTGAAGGCTACGTATTACCACTATCTAGCGATCCTAACGTCTACTTCCTCGTAAGATATAAAGTCCTAGCTTTTGAGCCAGTACTACTAGAAGTTGTTAAAGGTATTGTTAGAGATGTTAAAGATCAGGGATTATTCGTAGATATAGGTCCAATAGATGGATTTATACATAGAAGCCAGATTATAGATGAGAATTTAGAAATGCTACCAGATAGGAGGGGATTTAAGTCTACAGAGTCGGGTAAAACAATAGAGATTGGAGATTATGTTTTAGCAAGAATAACTCAAATATCTAAACCATCAACACCAATACCTAAAGGTTTAAGAGTTGGAATGACAATGAGGCAGCCATATTTAGGTAAAATAGAGTGGATAAAGAGGAAGTAGAAATGTCTATAGCTAGGAAAGCTCCAACAAAGAAACCGCCATTAAAAGCTTGTAGAGAATGTGGTACACTTAACTTAAGAGAAGCTAGTCAATGCTCAAACTGTGGTTCCCCAAATTTAACAGATGACTGGGAGGGTATAGTGATCATACTTAAACCTAATAGTAGTATTGTAGGGTCAAAGATTGGAGTAGATAAGCCTATAATGAGAGCTATAAAAGTAGCTGGGAGGATAGTCTAGGGAGCTACTAGTGTATTTGCATCAAAAATATAACTAGTTTTATCCTAAAATCTAGGAGGGGTTTAGGGATCTTTGTTTATAGATTTCTCTAAGAAGTTAGAGTATATTGCTTCAAGGTCTAGGATAGGACTAATTACATCTCATGCTAATAGCGACCCTGATGCTCTAGCTTCTATGATCATAGCTTTACGTATATTAGAGTCTCTAGGTGTAGAGTCATGCTTAGCTCCCCCTGAGGGTCTCTCCAAATTATCTAAGACTATATTAGAGACTCTTGGATTCGAGCTAATTTATTGCCCTGAAATGCATAGCTTAGATTTATGCTTTATAGTTGATGCCTCTAACCCGGTACAGTTGGGGGGATACTGGAGTCTATGTAATAAAGCTAGAGTTAAGGTTTTAGTTGATCACCATGAGCCTAGTGGCTTAGCTGATATTATAGAGTTAAAGCTTATAGATAAAAATGCCTCCTCTACGTCTGAGCTTATGGTCTTAATAGCTGATAGTTTAGGTTTAAAACTTACTCCTAAAGATGCTACACTAGCAGCTTTAGGTATAATATATGATTCTAGAATGTTTTACAATGCTAGCCTATATACATTTAGGGCTATGAGCTTACTCTATGACTGGGGATGTGATTATAGTCTAGCAGCTAAGATTATTGGAGAGAAGAGGAGGATTAGGGTAGAAGATTTATCATATAGGGTCGCTGTGATTAAAGCATTATCACGTTTAAGGTTAGAGAGGGCTTGTAGAGATCTCTTAATAGTAGCTACACATATTGGATCTTATGAGTCAGAAGTTGCTAATACACTACTATATATTGGAGCAGATATAGCTATTGTGATAGCTGAGAGAGAGAATAGAGCTAGGGTATCTATTAGAGTCTCAGATAGAGCCCTAGCTAGCAGAATTAATGCTTCAAATCTAGCCTCATATATAGCATCAAAGTTTGGAGGAGAGGGAGGTGGGCATGATAGGGTCGCTATGGCTAATATAGTTTTTAATGGGGATGTTGAGGCTTTAACAGATAATATTTCTAGGAGTATTCAGGGTAGAGTTGGTAGGATATGTTTAGGTGAGCCTAGGGTTGGAGAAGGCTAGAATATACGTAGATTATAGGGAGGAGAATAGTGGCATACCAGGTATACTAGAAAGCTTAGGCTTAATAGTTATTAGGGAGTACTTAGAGATAGGGGACTACATAATCCCAGGCGATATTATTATTGAGAGGAAGACAGCTGAAGACTATATTAATAGCCTATACGATGGGAGACTATTCGATCAAATATCGAGGCTAAGAGAAGCATATGATAATGTAATATTATTAATAGAGGGGGATATTGATAGCATAGCTAGTATTAGAGGTAGAGAGAAGCACGTGTACTCTAGCCTAGCATCCCTAATAATAGACTTTGATATTAAGATTATACCTAGTAGTAGCCCTAAAAACTCAGCATTTATACTAGAAGCATTAACTAGGAGAGTTATAGAGTCTAAGGGAGGTGGTAGAGTAGTAATACATAAGAAGCCTAAACTAGAAACTATTAGAGACTGGCAATTATACATAGTAAGCTCATTCCCAGGAGTAGGCTTAAAACTAGCAGATAGAATCCTAGAAAACTTTAAGACCATAGAAGCATTCTGTACATCAAGCTATGCAGAGCTCCAGAGAATCCTAGGAGAGAAGAGAGCTGAGAAGGTTAAGCTAATACTAAAAACACCATATGAAAGCGAGAGTAGGAAGAGTAAGAGCCTGGAATACTTTAAAAATAAGAATTCTCACTAGATAAAACAGAATACATGGCATATATTAAGTATAAGTAAGAGTTTAAGACAGCTCTAAGAGAATTAATATCTCTAGCCTTAATAGTTAAACTTAAACAAGAATCTACTAATGAAATATTAACTGAAGCCTTCCTAGGAGAAGGCTGCGATACTTCAGCTAACAAACTCTCATACAACGGCCTACTATACTTACCCAAACATAGACTTACATAAGCCTCAGACAACCCAATACATACCCCAGCTTAATTCTACTATTCCATACTGTTTCCCGTCATAGAGAAAGGCGGGAAACGGGCATAACTTAGGTATTATCGGAGTTTAATGGTTTGCTTGTTTCTTTTATTTTTTCTTCGAATGCTTTAAACGCTTCATCTATAGCTGCTTCTACTACATCGTTTATGTCATTAACTCCTCTTCTTAATGCCTGTATATCTACTATGAGTGTTTTAATATTGTTTTTTAGGTCTAATCTCAGTACTATTCCTATATTTGATTTGGGGCCTAGGATTTTCTCTAGTAGTCTTCTACTTCTCCTCTCAGCTTCTAGTAGTGCTTCTTCTAGGTTAGCCTCCCGCTCCAGCCCCACCTGTGCCACCTAGTAGTGCTTTGAGCTCTCCTGTTAGTCTATCAACTTCTCTTCTTAGATAGTCTTCCTGGCTTTTTATAGCTTTAAGTCTGAGCTCTAGCTCTTCTCTCCTACTCTTAAGTTCATTAATTATATCATCTCTACTAGACTTAACCATAACATAGCCTACTATCTTATATAACTCAATATCTTGTGATAACCTATTAATCTTACCTAGTACATCATCTATCTCACTAATAGTAGTTTCAATTGTAACCCTCTCCTGAGTTACAGCAGCTAGAGTATCCCGTAGCTTAATATACTTAGTATACTTAGCTTCAACCTCTGGCGGAAGCCTCTCAACCATAATATACACCAATTAAAAATCTATAAGCAAACCTATTATGTATATTAGAGCGGCCGCAGCCATAACCCGCCTTTAGTACTACGGCGGCATTAGACTCAGCGGTCTACCCCGGAGACTCGCGTGAGCCTCCTAGTCCCCGGGCCTTGCTCAGCTAGGGTCGACCGTTTCAACGCATCCCCTAGCTTCCTCCACTAGTTACTGCCCCCCAGTTGCCTGGAGGGCCTCACAGCTTCATCGACATCACTAGGGGCCGTGTCGTTTCTGTGTCGTTGCCGTGGGTATCACCCACACCCCTTACGGGGTCTAGCCTTCACGGTGAGGGCGGTGTGTCCTCAGGCTTCTAAGCCCGTAAGCCGCCGGCTGCGGCCGCCTAGTATCTAAGGTGTACTTTAAGGCTTAAAAGCTTCAAAATTAACCTATAGTGTAGATCTCTTAATACACGATTATCTTCTAAATGTTACTACATCATTATCTAGAGATTTCTGCTTACACTATGGAGGGGTTAAGCTTATATTTGTAGGGAGTATTAGATTTATGGGGTGAGTGATATATGGGGGTTAGAGAGGAGGTTAAGATGCTACCACTAAGTAGGAAGCCGAGGGTTTACGGTTACCATATCTATGGTGATTTACTAGAATGTTCTAACGTAGATATTCTAAGCGATACTGAGACATTAGAGAGTGTTGTAGTTGAAGCTGCAAAGGTAGGTAATATGACTCTACTTGATGTAAAGTCTTGGAAGATAGGTTTAGGTGTTAGTGTTGTTGGTATTGTATTAGAGAGTCATATATCAATACATACATGGCCTGAGTTTAAATATGCTACTGTAGATGTTTATAGCTGTGGGAAGCATACAAGACCTGATAAGGCATTTGATTATATAGTATCAGTGCTTAAGCCAGGTAAGGTTAAGAAGGGGAAGTTTAAGAGGATATTGGAATAGGATATAGCCCCAGGGGACTTAAACCCCTGGGGTTTACCTTAAGCTTTATCTCTCCTCTCTTAAACTAACATAACTTAATAACCCCTCCATCATCTAGTATTAGGATCTTAGGTTTACCTAGCCTTAATAGTTCTTCTTCACTCTCTAAGGTTAAATGATATAATACTGCTATACTAGCGTCTTCTACCTGACTTATAGCTTCTCCTACTGTTGAGTGACCTGTTTTAATAGCTAGCTCAGTCATATTTGATGGTAGTGTTGCCTCATGTACTGCTAAGTCAGCGTTTCTAGCGTTAACGCGATACTCTAGTGTTGGCCTTGTATCACCGCTAACTATAACCTTTAATCCACTATATTCTACTATTACGCTTAAAGCCTCTACTGTATGCTCAGCTCTTAAGAATCTCAGCTTAGCATCTCCAACTATAACTGATTCTCCAGCGTTGACACCTCTAACCAAATAGTCTATACCCCATAGCTTAGCTGTATATGATAGGATACCATCTATAATGTAGGCTCCTGGTACTGTAGTATATATCTTCATAGTCTGTTCTCTAGACCTAAACGTCTTAATAAATGCAATCATTGGTAGGCTACATAGGTGGTCATAGTGTTCATGGGTTATAATGTATGCTTGAGCCTCGTCAAGTTTAAACCCAGATCTCTCAGCATTATTAGGGGCGTAGCATCCGAGATCTAAGGCTATTATGGATCCAGCAATATCTAAGACTATTGATGCTTGAGCTCTCCTAGGATTTAAAGCCGATCCCGTGCCAGCAAATAAGACATCTATACATGACATTTATGATGCCCCTAACCCTTAATTTAATATAAGCTTTAAACCTATATGATTAGGTATTACTACTTGGTGATAGCCTAGTGTTTAGGGATGATCTAGTAGAGGAGTCCTTAAGATACTCTATAGATATACTATCGAGGCTAATATCAATACCTACAGTATCTCCTGGTGGAGAGTATTATAGTGAGGCTTCAGAGCTCCTAGCTAGGGAGCTTGAGAGTCTAGGTTTAGATACTAGTATAATAAGAGTTCCTAGTGAATATCAGAGCTCTAAATGCCCTACAGCTAGCTCTAATCCTAGATTCATAGTTTACGGTAGACTTGATCTTGGCAATAAAATACTACACTTTAATGGTCACTACGACGTGGTTCCAGGTGGTAGTGGGTGGACTATAACTGATCCTTTCAAGCCACTAGTTAGAGATGGTAAATTGTATGGTAGGGGAGCTGTAGATATGAAGGGTGGCATAGCCGCGGTGCTTGGAGCATTAAAGCTATTATCACTCCACAATTATAAGCCTAAGATTACAGTTGAGGTAGCTTTTGTCCCCGATGAAGAGATTGGCGGACACTGTGGTACAGGCTATCTCCTAGGGTATCTTCAGAGAGCTCCAGACTACGTTATAATACCTGAGCCTAGCGGTCTTAGAAGCCCATGGCACGGCCATAGGGGTTTACTATGGGCTACAGTTAAGGTTAAAGGTTTAAGTGCACATGCAAGCACACCATGGCTTGGAAGGAATGCATTCCTACTAGCAGCTCAGCTAGCATTAGAGCTTCAGAGAATAATAAATGCTACATTCCCATCTAGGAGGTCAAAATATAAGATAGAGCCTGTAGAAGCATCAATGCCAACAGCCATGATAGGCGGTATAGCTACAGTTACTGGCGGAGGCAAAACTAACCAGGTGCCTGGAGAATTCATATTCACAGTAGATAGGAGGCTTATACCAGAAGAATCTGTAGCATCAGCACTAGAAGAGCTCAAAACAATGCTAGCATGGGCATCATACCAGATTGGAGCAAACTACGAGCTTAAAGTTGATCTAAGCTCTGAGCCAGCAATAAACGAGCCTAAAGAACTATACCAAGCACTAAGAGAAGCAGCAATTAAAGCAGGAGCACCCATAGAAGAACCTGTAATATGTCCAGGAGGCTTAGACATGTGGTACTACACTATAAGAGGGAGTAAAGCGTTAGCATACGGGCCAGAATACAGAACAGCACACGCCCCAGACGAGCACATAAGCCTAGATGAGCTAAGAAAACTAATAATAACCTATTCACTACTAGTAATAGAGCTAGAGAAGCTTATAACATATTAACCCTAGTAAACTGTAAGTAGTAGTCTAAAAACTCACAAAGATCTTTAAAGATTTTTAAACTCCTCAGCCTACTATAGATATAAATGGTAACCCGCCGTAGCTCAGCGGTAGAGCGCCCGGCTGTAGTGGGACAGGCATCTGCCACATCACCGGTGCCTGCAGGCACCGGGTGGTCGGGGGTTCGAATCCCCCCGGCGGGACCACATAAATTCTCTTAGATATAAGAGGGATAGATAGCCGTTTAAGTATTGGTTATGTATTATGAGTAGTAAAAGAGTTTGGAGAGCTAGTGAAGCTCTAGCTATAAGTTATCTCGAGTCTCAAGGTTTTAATATATTTGATGTTCATAGGAAGCTTATAGTTGATGGTGTTGAGGTATCGGATTTAGATATTGTAGCTGAGAAAGATGGCGTAGTATATGCTGTTGAAGTTAAAGCTGGGAATATTAGTGTAGATGATTTAAGGCAAGCCTATGTTAATGCTAAGTTAGCAGGCTTAAAACCAATGATTATTGGAAGAGGAGTTGCTGATGATAGAGTAGAGGTTGTAGCTAGAGAATTAGGAGTACACCTAAACATACTACCAGATATTATAGTTGCCTCAGTAAATGAGCTAAGAGAAGCAGTATATGAGGCTGTATACTCAGCTATAAATGATATACTATCACATTTAACAGTATGCGTAAAGCTAACAGAGGAAGATAATAGGCTGCTATCAATAATAGCTTCTGGAGAAAATATAGCTGATATAGCCGGTAAAGCTGGTATTAGTGAGAAAGAAGTAGTATCAATAATAGCGAGACTTGTAGATAAGGGTATTCTACCTAAAGGATCTCCACTAAAAACTCTCATACTACTAGCTAGGATAATAGCAATAACGTGTAGGTATTATAAGTAGATCTTAACAATGCTTATTAGATGCTAGCTGGTAGGCTAGCATAATCTCTCTTTGGATGACGTATCTCTTAGCATCTGCTACTCCGTCGAGCCCAGTCATTGCCTTGATTTCTTCTGCTAGATTAGATGGTAGTAGTGTGATCTCTTCTCTATCGAAGCCTTTACCCTTCATGTTCTCTCGTCTTAAGAGGCTTACTATTGGCTTCATGATGTTCACTCCTCTCACCCTAAATATATAGTTGTTAAGCGAGCCTTTTAAGTGTTAAGCCCACCTTTAATATTTATGTGATTTTCTAAATAGATTATTAGATTATAATATATTATGCTGCATTATTTATATACTTAAACTTTATTTATCTCCTATAATCTAGTTTATGTTTTTGTTTAATAGTTCTGATCTATACTAGTATACTTGGGGTCTATGTTGGCTGAGAAGAGAGTTGAGCTCACTAAGGAGGCTTGGAAGACTTGTACTGATAAGCCGTCAGCTAGGCTTATGATGACTCTAGAGGAGGCTTCTAGTGGAGATGTTATTGTTATTATTGGTGAAGAAGACTTCGCCCCATCAGCTATGGTTTATAAGATTATTGGTAGATGGGATACTGAGGTTTTAGATTTTGATAGCGATGGCTATAATTATAAGATTACTGTTAAGAAGCTTTAGTTAGGTGTTTTAACACTGAACTGTCATAGTATAAGGGTTGATTTCCCTGAGATTATAGAGAGAGGCTTAGTATACCTGGATAGTGCGGCTAGCTCTCTTAAGCCTATCCAGGTAGTTGAGGCTATGAGGAGCTTCTCTAAGCTTAGATACGCTAATGTTCATAGGGGTGCTTATAGGGTTAGCTTAGAAGCCTCTAAAGCCTATGAGGACGCTCACGAGATTGTTGGTAAACATATTAATGCTTGGAGTTGGGAGGAGGTTATATTTACTAGAAATACTACTGAAGCTATACAGCTAGCAGCCTTAACACTATTAACTAATGGATTTATTAGTGAAGGTAGCGAGATAATTGTTAGTGAGTCAGAGCACCATAGCAACCTACTACCATGGGTTAGGATAGCTAGGCTAGCTAAGGCTAAGATCAAATTAATCCCAGTTAATAGTGAAGGCATCCCTAGATGGGATATACTAGAAGACTTGATTAGTGAGAAGACTAGAGTAGTATCTGTAGGCCACGTATCAAATGTTACAGGCTATAAAAGTGACGTTAGAAGAATAGCTGAGATAGCCCACAAGTATGGATCCCTAGTCGTAGTAGATGGTGCTCAATCAGTACCTCACATGAAGGTTAATGTTAGAGAACTCAACATAGACTTCCTAGCTTTTAGCGGCCATAAAATGCTTGGACCAACAGGAATAGGAGTACTATGGGGGAGACTAGAGTATCTAAATAAACTAGAACCACCACTAGGGGGAGGAGGAACTGTAAGGAGGGTTAAGTTAGAAAGTAATAATGTAAACATAGAGTGGAATAATCCGCCCTGGAGGTTTGAAGCAGGCACTCCTCCAATAATTGAGGCTATAGGTTTATCTGAGGCAGTAAGCTATCTAAGTAGGATAGGTATGGAGAATGTAGAGTCACATGAGAGGATTCTAACAGAGTATACGTTAAGTAGACTAGGTGAGCTTGAAGGAGTTAGGATACTAGGACCTAGAGATAGTAGTAGGAGGCTTGGGATAGTATCATTTAATGTTAGATCAATAGATCCGAGTATGGTTGGGGCATGGCTCGACTCATATAATATAGCTGTAAGATCTGGATTACACTGCGCACATATCCTACATGATAAGCTAGGAGAGAGTAATGGAAGTGTTAGGGCAAGCTTCTACATATATAACTGTAGGGAGGATATAGATAAGCTTATAGATGCATTAAAAGAATTAATAGTTAAAGTTTCTAGGTCCTAGAGCTTTAGTCTTATTAAAACTACCTCTTCTCTTGCTGTATTTTCAGGATATACTCTTGGGGTGTTATTAGGTCTTTAATCTCATCTCTATTCTCTATACTTACTACAAATATCCACCCATTACCATAAGGATCTTTATTTAGTAGTTCTGGCTCTCCTCTTAATCTCTCATTAATCTCAATTATTGTCCCAGTTATGGGCGTGTATACTTCTACTGTAGCTTTTATTGACTCTATTACTGCTACAGCTTGACCTTTAGATACCTTTAGTCCTAGCTTAGGTAGCTCTACTCCAACAATATCTCTTAGCATTCTCTGGGCATAATCTGTTATTCCAACTCTAGCCTTACCATCTTCTACTCTAATCCATTCATCTGTCCTTGTATATAGTAATGTGTCCTCAACTATTGTTTTAAATGTTCTGAGTTGAACCTCTAGCTTAACCATAGCGTTTAACCTAGTGTACTAGACTATATTTAGGGGTATTTAATTTTCAGCTATTCTCCTAAGTTCTCCAGAATATTTAAGGCCACTACCAGTCAATATTAATACTATGTCTTTGCCTCTAAGCTTATCTACTAAAGCCTTATATGCGGCCCATACTACTGCTGATGATGGTTCTACTATAAATCCTAGTTTTAATATTTCTCCTAGAGCTTCTTTTATAGCCTTATCTCCAACTTTAACTAGGGCCCCGTTTGTCTCCTTAACTATCTTAGCCATCTCCTCTAGTCTAGGTGGGGTTTTAACTACAAGTGCATCTGCTAGTTTTGAGGAGTCTCCCCCAATAGATACAGTTGGTTCTATATACTTCTCTAGTGATGACGCTTCACTAGCTTGAACAGCTATGATCCTAGGCTTACCCCCACTCTCAATATATCCTCTATAGAGTCCTACTAGTAAGCTACCACTAGATACTGGTAGTATTACTATTAGCTCTTTAGAGAACTCTACTAGCTCTCTACCAATACTCTTAACTCCCTCAATAAATATAGGGCTAGTTAAGTGAGAAACATGGTAGCACTTGGTAGAGTAAGTTATAGCTAGTTTAGATGCTTCACTCCTACTCTCAGCTACTATTACTCTAGAACCTAGAGCCTCCATAAGACTAATCTTTGAAGGATGAGCTGTTGATGGAACAATAACTATAGAGTTTAATCCAAGCTTTGAAGAGTATAGGGCTGTTGAAATAGCAGTATTACCACTAGAGTCTACAACAACACACTTATAGCCTAGATCTCTAGCAAACTGTAAGCTATAAGATACACCTCTATCCTTAAAACTACCAGATGGATTGAGGTAGTCAAGCTTAAATCCAATAATATTACCAAGAATAGAGTCAAAGACTAGTGGAGTACTACCCTCACCAAGAATCCTAGGATAGCTAGGAAGACTACCACTAACCTCTAACGGCCCACCACACCTGGGACACCAAGGATAATAAACACCACCACCTCCCCTAAACCCACACTTATTACAGTATAGAGTCCAAGACATAGACTAATACCTAAGATAGAATAGTGAGAAATACAGCCTAAAACTATAAGCCCCCAAATATAGCTAGAATAATGGATAGGGCCCGTAGCTCAGCCAGGACTAGAGCGTCGGCCTGCGGAGCCGAAGGTCCCGGGTTCAAATCCCGGCGGGCCCACTTAAACATATTAATAGAGTTAACTAGAGTAAGAGGAGCTTTAAGCATAGATATGAATTTAAAGCTAGATATGTTATAGTATAGCTCTTAGGTTTATAGTAACTAGGTTATTTTAATATGAGTTTATACGAGTATGCTTCTAGTGTTATAATGTTAGTTTAATCTAACTAGTATTACTACTGATAATGTTAGTAATATAATGTTTACTGCCAAGCCTCCTAGTAACCCGTAATTTTCTACTATGGGGTATGCTATAATGTTTAGTAATGATGAGATGCTATTAATCTGCGTTAGTATTCCTGCAGCTGTTGCTTGTAGCTCTGGTGGTAGCCTCTTACTTATATACATTGTCTGAGCTATATCTTTAAATGGATATATGGGTATCAGCCATAGTATTGCTAGTATTAGGCCACTAGAGTTATATACTAGTAGCGAGTATATTATATATGCTATTATAGTATAGACCAGTATTCTCTTTTCTCCAAATTTATCTACAGCTAACCCTGCTATAGGTCTAATTATAGCAGATACTAGTGCTGGGAGTGTTCCACTAATAAGACCATATACTAAGATATTCCTATTAAGCTCATAGTAGAGTTTTATACTAAAAATGCTCCAGAATATATTCAGACCTGCTACTAGAGCTATTAGAGATATAAATAAGCCTATTGTGATATTAATAGTTAATTTTAGCGACTTACTAGGCTTACTATTCAAATTCCTTCCAGAACCTATTACAGCGTAAACAGCTAGGATCGGGGGTATAACATATGTTAAGCCTAAGACTATAAATATATCATTATAACCCATAAATAACCTTAAAACCCCAGGAGCTAGGCTACCTAAAGCCCAGCCTAAGGTTAAGAGTATAGTTGCTTTAGCATAAAATATAGCTGAACCCCACCGAGCCTCAAGTATATAGCCAAGCGTATTTGACCAGAAAACTGTAGAAGCTAGAGAATATAAGAGTATAATAGGTAAAACATTAAACCCGTCAAGTAAAGGTATTAGGGGTAGTAGAGGTAACCTAATAAAACCAATAGATGCAAGAAGCCACCTACCATAAACATCGCCAAGATATCCTGCTAGAGGACCAATCAACCCTACACAAACCTCTATAGCTGAGACTAAGACTATGAAGCTGTAGCTATCACTACCTAAAATATCGGCAAAGTAAGCTCTAGATACTGTATAATATACTGCTGAAGCAGCAACCTCAAATAGTAAAGCTAAAGCTAATAGTAATACTCTCCAACTATTATCCAATATTATACCCTAAGAAAACTATTAAGTTCTAGATCTTAAAGATTTAAGCTAGACTTTAAACCTTAAATTGATTTAATTAACTGAGTTTCTATAGACTTACCCATTAGGTTTAGAAGTTATTAGCTATAATATATTAACTTAGATGAAATAGTATCATCTGGTGTTTCAATCTTGGTTTATATTATTGATCTTCATGAAGATATTTCAACATATTTCATGCTACATGGTGGTGGTTATAAGCTCGCTGATTTCAATATTGATATTGATAATAGAGATGCTGATATTCCTAAGTATATTAGGGGGGGTGTTAAGCTTGTTTTTGCCTCAATATTTACTGGGCTTGAGAGTTTTGAGCCTGAAGTCTCATCTAGCTATGAGAGGATTTATGGTGTATGGGTTCCAGCTATTATATTTAGAGGCTCTGACTCTATATTATTTGAGCAGCTTAGAATATATCATAGGCTTGTAGAGTACTATAGAGAGCTTATACTAGTAGATAGCTATTCTAGTATAGAGGATGTTTTTAGGAGTCAGGGTAGAGTAGGCTTACTTCTCCACCTTGAAGGCGCAGAGCCTATAGCCGATCCTTACGACTTAAAACTCCTACATAAGCTTGGTTTACGTAGTCTAGGCTTGACGTGGAATCCATGTAATAAGTATGGTTGTGGAGCTTCAGCTAAGAGAGACTATGGATTAACAGATGAGGGCGTAGAACTCATAGAAATGGCTAATAAGCTAGGCATAATAGTAGACCTAGCTCATGCTAGTAAGAAGACAGCACTAGATGCCTTAAGTATAGCTAAGAAGCCAGTACTAATCAGCCATGCTAACCTTAGGAGATTCGTAGATACACCTAGGAATGTTGATGATGAGATTTTAGAGGCTTTAAGTAGGAATAAGGGGGTTATAGGGTTATCATGTATAGGACCATTAATAACTAAAGGTGGGCGGCCAGAGCTTAGAGATCTATTAGACCAGTACATTTATATTTATGAGGTATATGGTCCAGATATTATTGGTATAGGTACAGATTTCCTAGGACTATTAGGGCTACCAACACCTAGAGGCTTTGAGTCTATAGATAAGGTCCAAGAGCTCATTAAACAATTAAGAGAAAGAGGCCTAAGTGATAGTGATATAGAGAAGATAGCTTACAAAAATGCTTTAAGAGTAATAAGAGAAAATATTGAAGACTAGTTAACCCTCAGCATTAGACTCTTAAGATTATATATGGTAATAGTTATCTTAGCTAAATCCTCTAAAGCCTCAATAGTATCTAGGGCGTCATATGGGTCTATAGAGCTATAAGCTATAATACCATGCCTATATAAAATGGCTATATTACATTTAGATTCAGCTAGAGCTTTAGCCGTAGCTACTGCTAAGTCCCTACTCCCAGGCTCTAATGGTGGTACAATTGTTATACATTTAATCTTATATTTAGCCTCCATTAATATACTAGTATCTAGGTTTAGCTTAGCCTCTATTGCTGACAGAGTATAGGGTGGGTGTGCGTGTACTACAGCTTGAGCTTCATCTATACTCTTATATATTTCTAGGTGCATCATATACTCTATACTAGGATTACCTCTGAGAATCCTACTATTAATATCTATGACTGCTATATCCTCAGGCTTAATATTATGTTTTGGTAGCTTAGATGGCGTTATATAGATTAATCCATTACTCCTATCTATAAAGCTGACATTACCGCCTTTAATCTGAGTTAAACCTCTAAGGTATAATAGTCTAATAGTATCAGCTACTATAGTAGCCTTCTCTTCGCCTAGAATCATCTATCAGACTCTCCTATAATATAGTAGTATATAGTACTTTGCCATCCACTCCTATTTCCAAATACTTTGACAGGCTTCCAGCCTGGTATCTGGAAATCTAGTGTTATAACCCTAGTCCCTGGTGCTAGCTCTTTTAAGAGCTTAGGTTTTAATGCTTCATTAACACTAGCTAAGAGATACATGTAGATTACAGTAGCGTCTCTTAATGATACATCGAAGAAATCACTATGTATTGGTATAAATCTATCATCAACACGTTCAGCCTTAGCTCTCTTAATAGCCTCCTCTAGTAGATCTCTCCTAACTTCAACACATACCCCCTTCCCTACAGGGAATTTCTTTAAAACCTCAATAACTACTCTACCATCACCACAGCCTAAGTCATAGAATACATCTTTCTCTCTCAAATCTAACATTTTAAGTAGTAAGTCTAGAGCCTCCTTACGAGTAGGGACAAATGGTACTATTGGGCCCCCACCACCAGTCAATGCAAGCCACCCCAGCCAAGACTCTACATCCTCTAAGCTGCTCAATAACTCTAACCCTACTAAACCTTAATAGTCTAAAATAGATATATTTTATTATATAACCTCTATTATTTAGGAATTAATCTAAGCTATTAGTTAATGGTGTACTATATGGCTAGAATAGTTTATACACCTAATGCACCTAAACCTATAGGACCCTATAGTCAAGGTGTTATTGCAGGCTGCTTCCTCTATGTCTCAGGTCAGATCCCAATAGATCCTGCTACAGGAGCCATGGTTGAGGGGGATTTTAAGGTTAAGGTGAGGAGAGTTTTAGATAATATTAAGGCTATTATTGAGGCTAGTGGTGCATCCCTAAGAGATATTGTTAAAGTTACAGTATACTTAAGAGATATTAGGCTCTTCCAGGAGTTTAATGAAGTATACTCTCAATACTTCCCAGTCGATCCTCCAGCTAGAGTTGTTATTGAGGCTTCAAATCTGCCTAGAGGTGCAGATTTAGAAGTTGAAGCTATAGCCTATATTTGTAGTGAGAGTGTTTAAAGCTATGGAGTTTAAAGATTTATGGTTTAAGATCATAGATTATAGTATTGAGGCTAAGAGTATAATAAGTAAGTATACTCATATGACACCAGTTAGCGTGAGCTCTACACTATCAAGAATTGCTGGAGGCACGGTCTATATTAAATATGAGAATCTCCAGAAAACTGGGAGTTTTAAGGTTAGGGGGGCATTATATAAGGTATATAAAGTATTAGGTAAGAGTAGAGGTGTAGTAGCTGCCTCAGCAGGGAATCATGCTCAAGGTGTTGCATATGCAGCATCAATATTTAATATACCATCAATTATAGTTATGCCTGAGACTGCTAGTATATCTAAGATAGAGGCTACTAAGAGCTATGGTGCAGACGTTATACTATACGGGAAAGTATTCGATGAGTCTTACAGGAAAGCCTTAGAGATAGCTAATAGTAAAGGCTACGACTTTATACACGCATTCGACGATATACATGTTATTGCTGGCCAAGCATCTCTAGGGTTAGAGCTCTTAGAGCAGGTAGGAGATTTTGATGTAATATTAGTACCTATAGGTGGTGGGGGGCTCATCTCTGGTGTTGCAAGTATATTGAAGTATAGGAGGCCTAATATTAAAATTATAGGTGTAGAGCCTGAAGCCGCCCCTAAAATGCTTAAATCTATAAATGCTGGTAAGCCTATAGAAGTAGATATTAAGCCATCAATAGCAGATGGTTTAATAACTAAGAGGCCAGGAGACTTAACATATACTATAACATCTAATCTAGTAGATGATATTATAACTGTTGATGAGGAAGAATTATCACAAGCAATCTACTTTATGTTAGAGAGGAAGAAGACTCTAGTAGAGGGTGCTGGAGCAGCAAGCATCGCCCCGATAATCTCAGGTAAAATTAAACTTAATGGTTTAAAAGTTGTAGCCCTCTCCACGGGAGGAAATATTGATTTAACAGCTCTAAATAGGATAATAATTAGGGGTCTCTCAAAGCTTGGGAGAATAGCTAGAATAGCAGGGTACGTACCAGATTATCCAGGCCAGCTTAAGAGAGTCCTCGAAGTTATAGCATCACATAGAGGTAATATACTAGACATACTACATGATAGGAGTGACCCTAGAGTTCCACCGTGGCATGCTAAGGTTATAATACTATTTGAGGCTCCAACAAATAAAACAGTAGAAGATATAGTATCAGAACTTAAAAGTGAAGGCTACTACTTCATTATTGAGATTTAACTCTTAGAGTCTAAAGCCATGACTAGGGTATGTATCAAGGGTATGGGGGCTGTAGGTAGCCTGCTAGGCTTATTTATAGCTAGAGCCTCTAGAGAGCCAGTGGTAGCTATAGTTAGGAGGATTGATCACGCTAGACTACTAAATAATGAAGGTGTAAGAGTTAGAGGCTTATTAGAGGACACTTATAGTGTTAGAGCTACTATATCACATCCAGATACTAGATGTGATTATACCATTATAGCTACTAAGGCTTACGATGCTAGAGGTGCTATAAGAGAATCTTTAGCATACTCTAATACCATAGTACCAGTATCTAATGGTTTTGGGGCCTTAGAGGAGGCTTTAAATAATACATTAAACGTTATTGGCGGCCTAGTAGATTATGGTGTAACACGTATTAGTGATAATATTATTGAGGTTAGAGGATTAGGTAAGATTATCTTAGGACTTCCTAGAGGATCTAGAGCTAGCATTAAGCCGCTAGCTGATATATTAGAGAAGGGTGGAGCTAACGTTAAGATTGTTGAAGATATAGAGCCTTGGAGATGGCTTAAAGCAGCTGCTAACGCAGTTATAAATCCTATAACAGCATTAACTGGTAGAGAGAATGGTGTAGTATTAGAGGATTTAGTTAAGCCTATAGTTGAAGGTATTGTAGATGAAGTGTCTAGAGTTGCCCAGAGAATTGGTGTAAATATGCCTGAAGATCCGCTAGCTTACATTTATAGTGTTGCAGAGAAGACTAGAAATAATAAGTCTTCAATGCTAGTAGATATAGAGGCTTGTAGGAGGACAGAGATTGAAGAGATTAATGGCTATATTGCTAAGTTGAGCTCTATAGTTGGAGTAGACGCTAAGTACAATAGGATTCTCTATACTCTAGTTAAAATTCTCGAGTCTAATAAGAGTCACTGTTATAAGTGAAATTATAATCTTAGGACTAGGAATTAAGTATGTGGTGGTTTAGTATTGGAGAAGATTACTGTGAGAGATATTATTAAAATGAAAGGGTCTAAGAAGATTGTAATGATTACAGCCTACGATTACCCAACAGCTAAGATTGTAGACTCTGCTGGTGTCGACATTATACTTGTCGGTGATAGCCTAGCTATGACTATTCTAGGATACCCTACAACTCATGGGGTTAGGCTTAGAGATATGCTTAGACATACTGAGGCTGTAGCTAGAGCTAAGCCAAGAGCCCTCATAGTAGGTGATATGCCTTTTGGTAGCTATGAGTCAAGTAGCTCCAGGGCTGTGAAATCTGCTATAGCATTTGTGAGAGCTGGAGCTGAGTCTGTCAAACTTGAGGGTGGTAGTGAGTATACTGATAGGGTTAAGGCTATAGTTAATGCAGGCATACCAGTAATGGGTCATATAGGGTTAACACCACAGAGATACCTTAAGCTAGGAGGCTATAGGCCGAGTGGGAGGATAATAGAGGAGGCTAGACAGCTACTACTTGATGCTGAGGCACTACAAGAAGCAGGAGTATTCTCAATAGTAATAGAGTTTACAGCAGCAGAAGTAGCTAAACTATTAACTAGGAGGCTATCAATACCAACAATATGTATAGGTAGCGGTCCAGACTGCGATGGCCAAGTCCTAGTAATACATGACATAATAGGTTTATCAGAGCACACTCCACCATTTGCTAAGAGGTACGTAGACTTGAGAAAAGTAATATATGACGCAATATCAGAGTATGCTAGAGAAGTTAGAGATGGAGTATTCCCAGGACCAGAGCATACTATTGTAAGGCTAAAGGAGCAGGTACCCCTAGAGGAGATACTGGGAGGGAGAAAGGAGGAGAAGAAAACTAGCTAATTAATACTACTATCTTTAATCCTCGCTACTATGAGCCTAGATGGTGAGCTAACCTTGGAGATTATAAGTGGATGTACAGTATACTATAACAGGTTTCTAGCTAGCTCAGGAATCCCCATAGTCTTTGAGTGTACTGGTGATTATAACCTCCACTCTCCACTAGATTTCCGTATTGTAGCTGAGAATGCTTCTAGAACCTTATCTACTCTACTAGGCTTAGACTTGAATATTCATAGTCTCAGGCACTGGGAGTATATTGGTAGACGGTTTAACCTATACGCGTTTGACTTAGCAGCTAAGGGTTATGTTCTAGGCCAGATTAGGGTTGTTGAGACTGGGGGATTACTAGTTAATGTTACTGGTGTGCTATCAGAGTTCTCTGGTAGCCTAATACCGCCTAGCGTATGGGATAGTCTTATTAGTGGTTCTAGGCTCAGTATAGGCTATAATATGGGTATTTACTACCTAAAAGGTTCTAGTCTAAGCTGGCCTAGGGGGCAGAAGCCTATATCTAACTATGTTATATATGGTATTGAGGGATTATTAAGTATAGATCCCAAGACTTGGAGTTTAAGAATTTCGGGGCTAGTAGCTAGAGAGCTAAACTTATCACTAGAAGATCTTATGAGTAGATCTATAGAGATCCACGATAGAGACTTCCACTGTGTTACAGGTTGGAGTATTAAGGGTAATATGTGGCTAGGAGTTAGGATTAGGGATTTAGCTGAAGAAGCAGGCTTAAGTAGTAGAGCTAAATGGCTACTAGCATCTAGTCTAGGAGGATACTCTACAGTAATACCTCTAGATGAAGCTTTAAGAGAAGACTCAATAATAGCAATAGGCTTAAATAGTAAACCATTGACGAGAGAGAATGGGTATCCGGCAAGAATAATAATACCAAGACTCTACGGCTGGAAATCAGCTAAATGGCTAAAAGAACTAGTATTCCTAGAAGAATACGTAGATGGATACTGGGAAGCACTAGCATACCATGAGAGAGGCTTAGTAGAAGCTGAAGAGAGATTCAAAATAAGGAATCCAAGAATAGCTGAGAAAGGAGAATTACCGGAGAACTCAACACTAATAAAACCAGAATAATATTAGAGAGTTTTGATGATGAAGCCTCCCTACTTAGTAGACTAGTAGTAGCTGTATTAGTTTTAAGGCTTAGATTCCATAATTTTAATGTGGTCTCTCCTGAGTACTAGTGAAGGTTTATTTGTTAGGAGGATCCGTGAAGGTACTGTTATAGATCATATCACGGCGGGTAGAGCTCTCCACGTCGTAAGACTCCTAGGCCTTGAAGGCTCTAACTATACTATGGCTATTGTAATGAATGTCGATAGTAGGAAGCTTGGCCGTAAAGATATTGTTAAAGTTGAGGGTTTATTTCTTAATAGTGAGCAGATTAGTAAGATTAGCCTTATAGCTCCTAATGCTACACTCAACATTATTAGAGATGGTCTAGTTGTTATAAAGCAGAAGGTTAAGCCCCCAGATATTATTGAGGGTATTCTTAGGTGTCCTAACTTATCATGTATTACTAGGAAGGAGGGTGAGTTTGTTAAGTCTAAGATGAGGCTAGTCTCTACTAATCCACTAATTTATCAGTGCATATATTGTGGTACCTATATAGGTGAGGATGATATTGTTGAGATGCTACTCTCAACTTAATGGTGTATGCTTAGATAAGCTTATAGTAGACTCTAAAATCTATAGTAATGTATGTCTAAGTTTTAGTAATGAGAGGATCTCTGGCTTTAATAATGGCTTAAAGTACCTTGATTTACGTGGTTTAAATTCTCTAGGCTTACCTGGCATTATAGATATACATGTTCACCTACGTGGCTTAGAGTATTCATATAAGGAGGATGAGTACTCTGGGAGTTTAGCTGCAATCTCAGGATGTATTACTAGTGTTATCGATATGCCCAATACTAAACCCCAAGTTAGGAATGTTAAGGTCCTAGATTACAAGCTTAGAGCTCTAAAAGAATACACAACTATAGACTACGGGCTATATGCTGGCATCCCTGAGAATCCTGGTGAAGCATTTAAACTAGCAGATAAGCCTATTGCCGGCTTTAAGATATACCCAGAGGATCTTAGAGCCCCTAGAAGGATACTATGTGAGGTTCTAAGAGCTGCTGAGAGTAGGGGACTACTAGTTATTATCCACCCAGAACACCCAGACATCATAGATTTTGTAGACTTCGGGTACTATAGAGGTTTCTATAGGAGTTGTATTGCTGAGACTCTAGCGATAGATGAAGTTAAGAATTTAGTCTTAGAATGCTCTTCTAAGCCTAGAATCCATATAACTCACATATCATGTCCTCAGAGTATTATTAAAGCTAAGAGTTTCAGGTTCACTGTAGATGTCACACCACACCACCTATTATGGGATCAAGACTCCTATAAGCCATTATTTAATCTATGGTGTGAGTCTAAGGTAAATCCTCCTCTTAGAGGTATTATTGAGAAGAGTATACTATGGAACCTGTTACTTGAGGGTTATATTGATGCTATAGCTAGTGACCACGCTCCACACTCTAACTCTGAGAAGTTATGGTTAACTCCTAGTCAGTGTCTACCAGGATTCTCTAGCTTAGAGAACTGGCCTGGAGCCCTAGTATTAGTATTCTATAGGCTAGGCTTACTAGACTTATTCTCTAAGCTTACATCAATTAACCCTGCTAAGATACTAGGCGTTAAGGGCTATGGATGTATAGATGTAGGGTGCTATGCTAACCTAAGTATATTTACATTAGATACTATTGATTCTCCTGGTAACATATACTCTAAGAGTAAGATAACACCCTACATTAATACTAAGAGGCTTAAATGCCTAGCAAATATTATAAGAGGTAGATTAGTATACTATGATAGTGAGCCTAAAGTAGGTAGAGGTTTTGGGGTGAATATATTTGAGTATAGAGGTTAAAGTCTCTAGCTTAAGGCTTAAGAGCCCAGTAATGAATGCTAGTGGTGTGCTAGAGTGGAGTCCTATAGCTGCTAAGAAGCTTGTAGATGCAGGAGCCGGGGCAGTAGTATTAAAATCTACAACTAGAGAAGCTAGAGTAGGCTACCCACAGCCTAGAATAGTCAGCGTACCCGGGGGATTTATTGTAGCAGTAGGTATAGCCAACCCAGGGGCAGATACTGTATCAACTATGATTAAGTCATTCAAAGAAGCTGTAGGAGATACACCAGTAATAGCTAGCGTAGCAGGATCAAGCTTAGAAGAATTCATAGAAGTCTCAAGTAAACTAGAAGATGGAGGTGCAGACGCCATAGAATTAAACCTAAGCTGCCCACACTTTAAAGGTGGAGGATTAGAATTAGGACAAGACCCAGTTTTTGTTAGAGAAGTAACTAGAAATGTATCATCAATAGTTAAAATCCCAGTCATAGCCAAACTAGGATTAACAGATAAAGTAGTAGAGTCTGCATTAAAAGCACTAGAAGGTGGAGCTAAAGCACTAACACTAATAAACACAATTAGAGCAATGAAGATAGACATATACACTAAGAAGCCAGTCCTAGGACATAAATTCGGGGGACTAGCAGGAGAAGCAATACACCCAGTAGCAGTAAGAGTAATATATGAGACATATAAGGAGACAAGAGCAGAAATAATAGGAGCTGGAGGAGTAAAAGACTGGGAAACAGCAATAGAACTAATACTAGCAGGAGCAAAAACAGTCCAAGTAGGATCAGCAATACTATACAGAGGAGAACAAGTAATAACAGAGATAATCAGGGGAATAGAGAAATACCTATGGATAGAAGGCTTTAAGAATATAAATGAAATAATAGGCCTAGCACAAAGAGACTAAAACAAACCACATCCCAACAATTCAGCTACCAAACCCACTCTAGCAAACTTTCCCTACATAATCTAGCATAGCTATTTCAAGTTTCTATAGCTGTTTATATCTGCAATGATTACTACTTACAGGAATAAACTATTATACTAAGATGTGGAGCGCCCGGGGTCACCCTGAACGCCCTCAGAGGATTATGCGGGCCAATGAGGGGGGATAAAGGTGAGGCAATGATATCAGAGCTGAACCCCATACATGTAGTATAGTAAAGAGTAATACCAAGCTATGAGAACCTCTTATTTGATACTAATAAAAACTACTCCCATATATATTTAATTCCTTAATAATATTGAGTATTACGGTTATAATAATGGTATTATATTTCAATTATGTTTTCACGAATAAACCCCTTTTAAGATATTTATTCAAGTTAACCAGTAATACCATTAATTTAAACTTCTACCTACTCAACTCTAACCAATAGGAGGGGCTTGAATAGAGATGCTAAAAGTTGAGCATTAATGAGGTGATAGGGGGACTTGAAATTTATAGGTATAAGTCCTGAATTCATTAAAGTATTAGCAAGTGGTAATCTTAAACCCCAGAGGAGATATGCACAAGTACTAGACTATGTACAATACCATAACCCACCATATATGCAGGCCACTATGGAAAAAGAACTTGGAGTACCGCAACCATCAATATCAAGGTTATTCTCACTAATAAGTGAAGAAGCCAGCATTAGAACCAGACTAGACTTCATACATAAGATGATTGGATTAATTGGAGTAGTTGCAATTTATGAGAGTAAGTGGATTAATACTGCACCAGCAATAGACTGGATCTCATCAATAAATCACACTCATAGAGGAACAATAATAATATACAGGATACCACTTGATAACCTGAAAGAATTAAAACTACTACTAAAATATAAACTCGGAAAACCCACAGAACTACTAGTAGTTGAAGACTTCGTATTAGCTAAGCCTAGTATAGAACACTACTTCGTAGATAATAATGAATTAGATCCAATAACAGCATTAAAGCTAAACGAGTATCACCCAGTAATACCAGACAGATATATCAGCCTATACCAGGGAGAAGTAAGAAATGTAATACAAGACGTAATAGACTTAAACATACTACTATACGGTGAAATAAACTCTCTATACATGCATATTAGAACATGGGGAATACTATCATCAGAGAGTATAGGTAGGTCAAGGAAAAAGGCAGTACTACACATGTCACATGTAGATCCTGCAATGAGAGGATCAAGAATAATGTTCTTATCAAAATCAGAAGACAATATTTTAGCATATATTAGAGTAAAGGCTAGTAGAGAATGCTCAATGAATATATTAAACATCTTATCAACATACCCATATGCAACAAACTTAATGTTATTAGAGGATGGATCAGCACTAATTATGCTGGTTATGCCATCAAATTATTTAACTAGGATAATCCCAGAAATACGTAATATGTGCCAGGTAGATTCTATAGATGTATATACGCAAACTTTAAGTGGTACAGTGTTAAGACAGTATCTACCATTTAGAAACTATAACCATGTTAAGAGGAGATGGGACTTCTGGAACGCATCAATACTTACCATAATGAAGATTAGAACACAAAAGCCGAGGTATAGAGCAGAGAATGATCCCTTCGTTATGGAATGGGATGAGAAGAAGTATATTGAAGAGCTTAGGAATAGTATGGGTGAAGAGTATGTTAGAAAAATACTTAGAGAATATGAGGAGTTTAGTTATATAGAGAAAATAACTAATGATAAGAAAAAAATTAATTTACGTGATGTAATTCAAACAGGATCAAAGTCTGGTGGGCCTTTGGGTCCGTCTGCTTGAGCATAGCCTAGAGCTACTAGTAGTAGTACTAGTAGTATTGGTGCTAGCCTTAATAGGGTGGGGAGTATTGTTATGAGGGCTTTTCTCATTTCTCTATCCCTCTTTGTGTTTGCTGACTTGAATATATATTGGTTTTTATTGTGTTAGTTTTCCTTTATATTTCTCAGTGTTTTTGTTTTTGGTTTTATTTCTATTTTGTTTTATAGTTTGTGCTTAAATATAGTTTATTCATTTTTTTACTTTGTTTTGTTAATTTTGTTTTTATTGTAGTATTTTCAGTATAAGTGCTTGTCTTAGTGGTGTTCCTAGTTTTGCTTGTTTGTAGTATGTTGCGTGTTGTGTTTCATCTATTCTTGGGTCTATTTCTTCTGTTTTTGGTAGTGGGTGTAGTATTTTTATTGTTTTCTTTGCTTTTCTCTGGATGAGGTCTAGTGTTACTTTATAGCTTCCTTTTACTTTCTCATATTCTTCTGGGTCTGGGAATCTTTCTTTTTGTATTCTTGTTACGTATAGTATGTCTATTTCGCTTATTACTTCTTCTATTTTCTCTTCTTCTTTGTATGGTAGTCCTTTTTCTCTTATTATGTCTATTACTTCTCTTCTTGGTTTTAGTTGTGGTGGTGATATTAGGTATACTTTTTTTGGTTTGTAGTGTGTTAGTGCTAGTATGAAGCTTGATGCTGCTCTCCCGTATTTTAAGTCTCCTAGTACTCCTATTGTTAGCCCATCTATTGCTCCTTCTACTGTTCTAATTGTGTATAGGTCTAGCATTGCTTGTGTTGGGTGGTGCTGTTTCCCATCTCCAGCATTTATTACTGGGTTTTCTGCTATTTCTGCTGCTAGTTTTGCTGCTCCATCATACTTATGTCTTACTACTATTATGTCTGAGTATGAGTCTAGCATTCTAATAGTATCTATGAAGCTCTCCCCCTTAGCTATACTAGTAGCTTCTTCACTAGTAAACCCTATAGTATCTCCTCCTAGTCTCTTCATTGCAGACTCAAAACTCATTCTAGTCCTTGTTGATGGTTCGAAGAATGCTAGAGCCATAATCTTACCTTCTAACGGCTTACTCTGGACCCCCCTAGTAGCTATTATATCTGTGTATTCGAAAAGCTCCTCTAACTCACTCCTAGTAAAATCTAGTATTGATATTACATCTCTACCCTTAAACCCCGACAAGTGAGACCACTAATCTACATAGGCTTATTAGAGGCTTTAAACTATTAAAGTCTCATATTTAAAGGGCTCTACTACAATAGTATACTCTAGGGTGCTACTTGGGGAGGTACTATATTGAGACTTACGGCTGTGCTCTCGCAGAATTTGATAGCTCTATAGCTGAGTCTAGGCTTGAAGAAGAGGGTTTCACTAGAGTTAATAGTATTGATAATGCAGAGTATGTGGTAATCAATACTTGTGCTGTTAGACTAGATACAGAGCAGAGGATAGCTGAAAGACTACAATGGATTACTAGACAGTATCCTGATAAGAAGCTTATTATAACTGGATGTCTAGTTAAAGCTAGGCCAGGGCTAGTAGCTAGGCTAGCACCTAGAGCTAGTCTATTATCACCTCAGAATATTGATAAGATTACTGAAGCTATTAGAGCTCTAGACCATGGATCTAAGATAGTACTACTTGAGGGTTCTAGAGATACTAGTATACTACCAGTACCTAAGCCTATAGACGCTACAGCTACAATAATGATACAGGAGGGTTGCCTAGGAGACTGTAGCTTCTGTATAACTAAGATAGCTAGGAGGCAAGTTAAAAGCTACCCCCCAAGACTAATAGTTGAGACTATAAGCAAGCTATTAAATGCTGGTGTAGTAGAGATTAGACTAACAGGGTTAGATACAGCAGTCTACGGTGTAGACATACCAGGTAAGCCTACACTAGCAGACCTACTAAACATTATACTAGATAAAGTTAAAGGAGAATATATGATAAGAGTAGGGATGATGACACCAGACCAAGCACTAGAGATAATAGATGACCTACTAGAAGTATATAGAGATAAGAGAGTATACAAATACTTCCACATACCAGTACAGAGTGGAGATAATAGAGTACTAAAACTAATGAATAGAAAATATACAGTAGAAGAATTCAAGCAACTACACTCAAAAATAAAATCAAAGTACCCAGAAGCACTAATAGCAACAGATATAATAGTAGGTCATCCAGGAGAAGATGAAGAAGCATTTAATAACACAATTAAGCTAGTAGAAGAGTTAAAATTCGAGAAAATACACCTAGCACAGTATAGTATAAGGCCCCACACTAAATCAGCAGCCATGCCCCAAATACCCGATAATATTAAAAAAGAGAGGAGCACTAAACTAGCAAAAATAATAGAAGAAATAGGATATAATATTATGAGTGAGTATAGAGGGAGAATAGTAGAAGCAGTAGTAACAGAAAGAGGCTATAGAGATGGAAGCCTAGTAGCAAGACTAGAAAACTATATACCAGTAATAATACAAGGTAATGGAATACTAGGAGCTCGAATTAAAGTTAAAATAGTAAATAATACATTCTTTGATTTAAGAGGAGAACTACTAGAATCAAGAATAATTAGAAAAGATCCCAATTAATTATATGAATTATCGATGTTACTCTTCTTCCTCTTCTTCTAGCTCTTCTTCCTCTTCCCAGAACTCCTCTTCTTCCTCTTCCCATAGTTCTTCTTCATCGAATTCTTCCTCTTCTTCTTCTAGTTCTTCTTCCTCCCATTCTTCTTCCTCTTCCTCTACTCTCTTTCTTGCTACCATAGTCTTCACCTATTTTTCTTCTTCAACTTTATGGCTTGTAATCTAAGGTATTTAAATATTTATTCTACTATATAGAATATTCTTGGGTATACTATTATATGGTTGAGTTTTACGAGTTAGGCGTTAGGGTTGGTTTTACTATTTCTTATTCTGAGTTAGAGTCTATTATTAGTTTATGTTCTAGTGGTTCTTCTGGCTTTACTAGCTTAGATTTAGGCTTATCTAGTGTTTTTATTGAGTTTTCTAATGGGTCTTGTAGGGTTTCTAGTAGCCTCTATAGCTATGTATTTAGTCTTAGTGATCTTAAGAGTCTCATTGAATCAGTTACTCCTAGAGATGTTATAGTATATGATGATTATAGGTTTATAGTTGCTGAGATTAGGGGTAGTAGGTTTTATAAGCTTGTTAGTATTAATAGTGGGGCTCCAACAGTTGAGATTAACGGTATTCATATGCATAGAGTTAAAGATATAAGCCCATGGATTGATGCTAAGCTTAAGGTTAGAGCTCTAGGCGTTAGTGGTGGTAGAGTCTTAGATATATGTACTGGGTTAGGCTATACAGCTATAAATTCCCTAGTTAGTGGTGCTAGAGAAGTATATACTATAGAGGTTGATGAGAATATTCTAACACTAGCATCTATGAATCCTTGGAGTGATAAGCTTAGGAGTAGTGAAATTAAGATTATATTAGGAGACGCTGTAGATGTTATTAGAGAATTTAGAGATAATAGTTTCAACTATATAATACATGACCCTCCAAGATTCACTAAGGAGACTGGAGAACTATATAGTACTAGATTCTATAGTGAGCTCTATAGAGTCTTAAAACCCGGAGGTAGACTATACCACTATACTGGAGAGCCTGGGAGAGTTAGAGGACTAAACTTCCCATCAAAAACCGCTTCAAAACTTAGAGATGTAGGATTCATAGTTAAGAGGTACGACCCCAGATCTCAGGGAGTCTTAGCATATAAGCCTAGGATTTAATCCTAGACTGCTCCATATTTTGAAGCCCACTCCTCATACTTAGATATTAATGCTTGATCTACACTAGGCTTCCTCTTCTCTAGTACAGTTATGAAATCTCTCATTGTTATTAGTCTAGGCTCTCCTACTCCTCCTCTCTCAAATACTTCTCTAACTGTTATCATGTACGCGTCTTGTACTATATCTCTGATATCGCTACCAGAGTACCCGTCTAGTAGCTCGGCTAATCTATCTAAGTCTACGTCATCTCCTAGCTTGAGCTTACTTGTTAGCATTTCTAGTAGTTGTTTTCTAGCTCTTTTATCAGGTAGTGGTACGTAGACTCTCTTCTGGAATCTCCTAAGGAATGCTTCATCTAATCTCCAAGGCTTATTAGAAGCAGCTACTATATATAAATGTACTCTTAGCATCTTATCTAATATACCATCCATTTCTTTAAGGAACTGGTTCCTAACTCTAACTTCCCCGCCAACCTCTGCGTTATGGTAGCCTAGTAATGCATCAACTTCATCTATAAATATTACTACTGGTGTCTTTAATGCTCTATCTCTTGCATAGCTAAATAGTCTCTTAACATTCTTCTCTCCTTCTCCAAGCCATTTACTCATAATACTAGCTGCATCTACGTATAAGAACTCGGCATTAGCTTCATTAGCTGCAGCTATTCCAAGCATAGTCTTACCTGTCCCTGGGGGACCATATAATAGTATTCCTCTATGCCATCCTAGTGGGAATAAGTCTGGTCTCTTAACAGGGTATACTATAACTTCTCTTATAGCCTCTTTAGCATGCTCTAATCCAGCTATATCATTAAATGTAATATTAGGCTTCTCTCTCATAACATAAGGTGGTAGCTTCTCCTCCCCGCTACTCTTGGTTTCGACAACAATAACCTCGTCATCACCACTACTAGCAGGCTCTAGTCTAAGCTTCTCTTCTAAATCTCTAAGCTTCCTCTTATACTGTCCTATAAGCCTCCTATAGATACTAGCTAGTGGATGGTCTGGGTAGTTTTTAACTAGGTCTTCTAGTAGCTCTATAGCTTTCCTAAGGTTTATTAATGCATTCTCATAGTCACCCTCACTCTCAGACTTAACAGCTGCTAATGCATACTTCCTAGCTGATCCCTCAAGGTAAGCTATAGGGTTACTCATACTAGGATCCTCTCCAGAAATAAAAATTTTAAGTGTATAGGGTTTAAGCCGTAGAAGCCTCAGCTTGCCTTCTATAAATCTTAACTAAACCTTTATCTTCTAGTTTTTCTAGAGTCCGCCATATATCTTCAGGCTTAACATTTAATTCTCTAGCAGCAATACTTATACTAATACTCCCACCTCTAGACCTAATATATTCTAGAAGCTTCTCCTCTAGGCTATCTTCTAGTCTACTAGGCGTCTTAACTATCATTTCACTCTCCCTATTAGCCTCAGCTACAACTCTAGCAATCTCCTGTCTAGCTTCAGGATCTAACTCTATAATCCTAGCTGAAGGCATATATGATGCTGTCATCTCAACACCTCTTATAACTCTCTCAGTAGCCTCTAGTAAGCTTGATAGCTTTAATGCAGTCTCTGGGCTAATAGTAGCTATATAGTCGTCTGTAGCCCTCATAACATACTCTAGAGGAGCTAAAACCTTAACTAGGGTATCAATATTCCTAGCATCATTAAGCCTCTGTATAGCAAGTGTTAATAGCTTACTATATGTTAGAATAGATGTTAAAACCTTCTTCTTAAGAACGATCTCTGTAGCAGTAAGCTCAAGAGTATCATTATCCTTATTCTTAGCCGCCTCAATCATCTTATCATAAAACCTATTAATCTCATCAATAAGCTGATTCTTAACCCTATCAACCTCCATCTTAGCAATTTGTAACTTAGCCATAACCTCATCGAAATCAACACCCTCATCTAAACTCTTCGCTTTAGTACCTAAACCAAAAACCCTCCTAACAACATCTAAAACCATACCATACACACCCCACAAACACTAACCATAGACACCCGAATCTAAATAGAATAAGGTAGAGGGTTAGAGGAATAACAGGAAGTAACACACAGATAAGACTTAGGAAATACTATGATGAATAAATAAGCTTATAACCTCTATAGAGGATATATTAGAATTGGCCTCAGCCCGGCCATAGCGGCCGGGAAACACCCGGACTCATTCCGAACCCGGAAGTTAAGCCGGCCGCGTTAGAGGTCCAGTGGGGTCCGCGAGGCCCTGCAGGGCCTCTAAGCTGGGGCTGAGGCCTCTTATAATAACATACTCTAGATCGCGATACCGTCATTTATTTACTTTTAATACTATATTATAGTCTTGGGTATTGGGGTTTTGGCTGGTAGGCTTAGGAGGCTTGTTATACTCTCTGGAGTTACTGGTGTTGAGGTTAGGAGTGTTCTTGAAGCTTCTAGTAAGTGGTTTAGTATTCCTGCTTATAAGTTTGAGGATTATATCTCTGATGTTTTCCACTCTCCAGTCTATGAGGTTATAGATCTCTTATTAGAATCTCGTAAGGCTGCTCTTGGTAAGTTTAAGATTGCCTACTCTAAGCTTATAGAGTCTATTGAGGGTTTAAAGTCTATTATTGCTACACATTTAACATATTATAGGAGAGGTCATATTATACCTAATCCTATTATCCCAGACTTAGTATCTATAGCTGATGAAGCCTACATTATACTTTATATTGAGGACTACTACCACGCTCTTAGCAGAATTGCTGAGAGAGTTCGTAGAGGTAAGACTCCTGGAGCCTTCGCTGATCAGCCGTTGGATCCCCTAAGCTACATGTATTGGAGGGCTTCAGATTATAGTATGGCTGCTCTACTAGAGTCTATGGGTAATGTTAAAGTTATAGTCTACGGTATGAAGCATAGTGTTGAGGGTCATATGAGACTATTAGCATATACGCTAGGTGAGAGTTATAAGGGTGCAGGTTTATTTAAAGTAGTCTATATCTCACACCCTATAACAAAAGTAAGAGCTAGAGCTGAAGAGCTGAGTATAAGCTTATGGAGTTTCAAAGATAGTAGTAGTATTGAGAGTTTTAAGAGTAGACTTGAGAATAAATGCAAGAATGTTATAATACTTAGTCCTACAACTATTGATGAACTTATTGTAGATAAGAGTGGTTATTTAAAGAAGGTTATAGATAAGAGCTCTAGATGGCCTCACACTGAGGAGACTCTACATGAATACAATTACCCAGTAGACTTAGAGTCTAGCATATTCGATGAAACCCTATACCCTCTAGATAAGACTATTAAGAGTAAAGGTTATATGGAAATACTTAAGACAATGATAGAGAATCAGATAGATAGTAGAGATTTAGCATACGTAAGTCAAGCTGATGCACTAATAGTCTATAGGCCAACATTATATGGTGAGAGGCATATAGGTGTTGATGTTGAGATTGAGAGAGGTAGAACTCAAGCTAAACCAATATACTCTATAATACTAGATGAGGATAAAGTCGAACCACACCCAATGAGACATGTTGGGACCAGACTTAAAGATGAAGATAGCCTCTATACAGCATTAAAATGCATAGATTAGAGGCTTAAAATCTATATTCAGCTTAAAGCTTCCTTAGTCGTTTGTCCCTAGATTTCACATCTAGGGACTTCCACCTCGCCTACGTGGATTTAGGTATACACGTAGATTCATGGGTTGCTGTCGAGCCCAACATCATGGGGCTCCCATCTAGTCTTAGCTCCGGAAAGCTTAGAGCAATGCTCCTATCACCACCCAGGGCTTTGAGGTGTAGGTTGTAGCTTAACCACCAGTACTACATGTTCCTATTCTTGAGTTATTGCTATATTTAATTTCTGCCCTATGCATTGGACATATTTTGAGGTGTTCTTCGGATCTTTATATAGTGCTGGAGCACCGTATTCTCTTGACTTCTCATCTATAGCTCTCTGAACTTCTCTAAGATATGCTTGGCATATCCTGTGCCTAAGCTGCTTATCCGTAATTCTTCTTACTATGTTTTAGCAAGTCTTTTTTCCAAGATTCTCCATAACGATAGCATATCCACGTTTAACAGATTCTCTTACGATAATATTAGCAATCTTCCACCTAATATCACTCTTCATATATCTCCCTAAGCTTTCTCATAATCTTCTTCTTAATCCTACATCTAACTCTATAGAGCTTATCGTACTTCTCCTTGACGCGCTTCCTCCTCTAGTAGTATCCTAATGTAATCTCCCTCATATTAGTTTCGAAGAGTTAAACTCTACCATAAATTAGGATAGCGGCACTATTCTCATTAACATCTACCGCAATATGCACCTCGGCTGGTATAGCTCTACCTCCCTCTCGAGTACAAAGTAGAAGGTGAGCCTCCTCTCTCCTCTACTCAACTTAACTCTACACTGAGATCTCAGTCTCCATCCAGAGTTAATGTATCTACAGAATTGCTTATGCGTATTGATGTCAACATTTATCTAGCCTTTAGGAGTAGCTATTCTAACACTAGCATAGCCTTCAAGCTCCCATAGGTGGTCATCAAGCCGTATTGATATGTCCTTAACCTCTGGATATTCTCTATTTGTTAAACCCGTCTTTCTAAGCTTTAGGAAGCTCTTAGCTCTAATAGATGCATCCTGACATGCTGTATATACGTAGTGTGATGGTAGATGTGAATATATGCTCCTCAACTCTCTATACTTTACTGCTTTAAGTCTAATAAATGAGGTTATACTACTTCTAACAGCATAGAGCAATAGTTGAATAACAACATTCCTATACATCCCCTCAAGCTCTACAAATACACTAAATACTTTACGAGGTAACTTCTCGGACTTAACTACAATAGTCCTAGTTACTATCTTCTTCTCCACTCCCCTACATCTCTACTACTAGTTTTCTAAAGCCTTCTAATAGCTTTTTCTTCCTGATACTGTATAGTTTGCTAGCGAATGAAGTGATAATATCAATTAAGTCTTCTATAAGCTCTTGGCGGTATTTCTGGGCTCCTCGCCGAATACAGCCTCTATTCTCGCACTATGCTGGTTGAAGAAGTATTCTAAATGCTCGAAGCCAAATCTAGCTAATCCATCCCTGTAGGTTACAACTACAACCTCCACATGTTTAGAGGTAACTAGATCGATATAGTTTCCTCAATCCTTCCCTATCCATCCTCAACCTGGATGCTATGCCAGTTAAAACCTACTACTCTATACCCTTTAGATGCATAATAATCTAGTAGGTAATTGACATGCCTCTCAAGATTATCTCTCTGGCTGCTAGAGGATACTCTAGCATACACAGTAGCCCCAACTTCACTAGCATGAGACTCAGCAATCCTTCTAATCTCAATCTCAGAAACCCTAATACTTGCCACCAACAATCCTATCAGCCTTAATGTAACCTGCTCTAATCCACCTATGAAGGGTAGAGTAACTAATACCGAGCCTCCTACAATTTCCCCTAGATCTCGATAACTTCTCAGACACCACTAAAGCTAGTAAAAATAACAAAACCAAAGCTTATAAACGTTTCCTCTAAGAATTAAGAAGGAAACGGCCTCCACAGTTTCCTAGTTAATACTTTTATTCCAGCACTTATGCCATCTAGTATTTTAGGGTTAAGTTGCATTCTAACCCTCTTAGATGGTGGGCTTATCTTACTTAGTTGCTCACTTAAGCTTAGAGCATGGCTTAAGACTACTTTAGATCCCTTATACTGCTCAGTTATAAATGCTTCAAATAATGGTGTCCAAGCTTTAATATCTCTAGCTCTCCTAACTAATACTATGAATCCACCTACTACTGGGCCTATCTCAGCCTTGAGCTTATAGGCCTTCACTAGTTTAGTCTTACTCTCAGCTTCAATGAGTCCGTGCTTCATCAAAACGTCAACTATATTATTGAATAATTCTTCTACACCACGACCCCCAATCTTAACTAATGTAACCTCCCTAGCTTCAGGTGAGGATACCCTAAGCTGTAGAGAAGCACCTCTTATAGTAGACCTCAGGATAAGCCTATATTGTCTAGCCTCAACACTCAACCTAGACACCAAGCTATATAGTATGAGTACAAGCTTAAATATACTCAAATAGACACAGTAGGGTGGTATACTCGGATGGTCTCAGCTAGAATACTAGGATCTATACTAGCACTTACAGGCATAACTAGCGGGGTAGCATATGCATACCTAATACTGTATACTAGAGAAGAGATATCAATACTAGTATTAAAAGTAACAGCAGCATTAATAGCACTAATAGTAGGATCATTAATAGCAGGAGTAGGAATAGCCCTAATACTAGGGTGGAGAGAGTATGAAGAAGCTAAGAGGAGAATGAGAGAGAAAGGCTACGAGTAGTTAAACTAATCCATCCTATACGATGAGTCCCAGAACATAATCTCATATCTTAGAGCTCTTTCAAAGAATGGGTGAAGTTGTTCTAAGCTTAGATTAGATTTATCGATAGCATCTCTCAGTATATATACAAGCTTTCTATAGTCGTCACTTAAATATGTTAAAGCCCATACCCTATAGACTTCAACTTTATTATCCTTAAGCTTATCCTTATGCAACTCAGCAATATCCATATAAGTCCACATACATGGTAGAATACTAGCTAGTCCAGAATAGAAGTTCTCAAGTGAAGCTGTAGCTATCAAGAAGCTCATATAGGATACATTAGTCATATTCGGCTTAGTCTTAATAGCATCATCTATAGTTAAGTTAAGCATATTAAGTAGCCTCCTATAATTCTCCATCTCACCAGTAACAGTACCATAGGCTAACTCTAAGGCTAACCTAGCTAGCTCAAGAGTAGGAGCTTTAGCTGCAAGTAGACTTAAAACTTTAACCATAGAGACTAAGTAGTTATAATCTTGTAGTATATAGTATTTAAACTTCTCTAAGGGCAAACTACCACTATAAAGCTCAACAACAAAAGGATGATTCAAATCCATAACCCATAAATCATATAAGCTATCCCTTAACTTCATAGATAAACTCAAATTAATACACCAAACTAGCATATAACCCTAAAACAGTTATATACTTATAAATAACTGAGTTAATACTACTTAAGAATAATCCCACGGGGGTTTAGCTGATATAAGCCTCAATAACAATCATATCAGGCTCCTCAGATGGCCTTATACTAGCATTAAACCTTTGAGCTATCATAATAGCCGGTATATTACTCCTCCTAGTGTAAGCTATAAGTCTCTTAACTCCAAGCTCTCTACATACCCTAGCTAAACTCCTAGATAGAGCCATCCCCAGCCCTCTCCTCCTATACTCTCTAGCTACTACTACTCCAACTTCTACAGAGTCAATTTTATAAGACACTGCTTCAGCCATACCAACTACTCTATTATTAACCTCAGCTACAATTACTACAGCTCTACCTTCAATTAAGTTATCAACATATGATTTAAAATACTTAATTACATGATGGAATCTACTATAAATAGTATCTAAGTCTAAAGATTCTAAAAATCCAACTAATTTATCCCTATCAGATATACAAGCTCCTCTAATAATAACTCTAACTCCATTAACCTTTAACTCCTCAAATACGATACCACAGGCCGGGAGATCTACTATATCACTATTCACAGTCAACACTTCACATCCATTTATAATGTAACGATAAAGATATATATACACGACAAATATATACACGTTTAGCTTAACATCCACATCCCTATAAAGCCTTATACCATTACTCATACCCCCTTATTACAAACAATACTTCCACCTAGTAAAAATTATAGAGATTAATATATGGTTGTCCCATGTTGTTCATATCACACAGGCTCAACCCAGCCCCCGCTTACCAATTGTAATGTCATCGGAGGCTACATTGATGGATGCAGCTAAGTTCGCCTCGAGCCGCCTCAGACGGCTATCTCGCCGTCATCGAGATTGGATACATCTTCCAAGCATGGTAGCTAAGATAGCATAGATGAGGAACCTGAAAAGAAGTAAAAGGGGAAGGTTGGCTCATCAACTAAGTTAAGTATGTTTATTGAGAATTTAAACCTAAATATTTTCTTTATGAGTTGGAGCCATCAAAATTTATCCGAACACTAATGTAGTATACTGATATAGCCTCAAATTCTCCACATGAGAACTAAACCTAACCTAATACATAGAATTAAATATTCAAACTATGAATGGTAGTAGTTAAATAGTGGTTATCCTCCCTAAAGGGACTCATATAAAGGGCGGTGACAGTGCCCCTAAAGGGGGAATAAGATTAGGAAGGAACCTAAAGTATTTCCCTAAAGGGAATAGAAAGTAGTGTAGATATTATAGAATTAGTACTCTCTGGGATAGGGTAAGGGATTGTTATTGTTTAGAGATTAGCTCTTTATAGGTATATATGTATGTTATTGTTAGTCCTATTATTGATATGTGCATTATTGTACAGTATATGCATAATGCTTTAGCTACTCCCAGTTCTAGGTATATTAGGTATGGTGTTAGAGTAAATCCAGTTATTGATAGCAGTATATTGGTTTGTAGCAGGATTCTAGTATTTGTTAACTTGTATAGTGTTAGTGTTGCTAGTAGTGTAGTGAAGTATAAGGGAGCTAATTCGCTTAAATGTAATCCAAGTACTCTAGCCTCTGGTATGATGTATACATTTCTGCAATTGATGAGCTCTATTGTCTGAGGGCACATGTTACCTAGAGATTTATAATCTAGGTATCCTATAATTGATGCTATCAACCCTGTACTTATTATGAGAAAGAGAATTGTATATGTTCTCATAATAATATCACGAGTATTATGCGTGGTGGTGGCCTTCAGGTCCATGTTTTATGTAATGTTCTGGGTCTTCTTCGAAGCTCTTTAAGCAATCTTCGCTGCAGAAATAGTATATTTTACCCTTATATATTGTCTTGTATTTTGTTGTGGTTGGAACTTCCATACCGCATACTATGTCTATAGGTATTTCTCCTCACCTTAGTATTTGTGAGAATTTTGTGTTTAAATTTATTGGTATGTATTTTATGTTATTTTAGTATTCCTGTTAGGTATTGGTGTATTTTTATTGCTGCATCAAGTCCAGATTTTAGTGCTGGTCCTATTAGGCTTGGTCCGTGTTTAACGTCTCCGGCTGCAAATACATTTGGTCTTGTTGTTCTAAAGTGTTCATCTACTTTTATTGTATTGTCTGGGTTTAATTCTATATTGTGTTGTTTATCTTCGAATGGTGGTGTTGGTATTTCTCCTATAGCTTTAAATACGTAGTCTACTCTTAGCTCGAAATCTGAGCCTTCTATTGGTACTGGTTTAGGTCTTTTATCTTCAGGTGTTTTTACTAGCTTCATTTTAATGAGCCTAGCTATTCTCATATTATCTTTCTCATAGAATTTTATTGGTTGTGTGAGCTCTAAGACTTCAACTCCCATCTTCTCTAATCTCTCAAACTCTGATAATCTCATAGGTGCTAGTTCTCTAGTCCTCCTATAGCTTAATATTACCTTCTCAACTCTCTCCTTAAACTCTGGGTATGTGAGTAGTACTGTTGCAACATCTGCAGCAGTTAAACCAGCACCTACAATTAATATTGTGCCATGGGGTTTAATAACATCACTCCACGGTATATGGCCATACCTAGCCATATGAACCTCTACAATCCACTCAGCAGCAGGTAGAATCCATGGTAAATCCTCGCCATCAACATCTAGCCTCCTAGTCTTCCAGGTACCAGTAGCTATTAGTACTGCATCGAAAGTCTCAATAATATCCTCAAGTGATATATCTCTACCAACTTTAGTATTAAACATAAACTTTACACCAGCATTCATAAGCTCTCTAACAGCCTCCCTAATCCTATCTTTCTGAATCCTATCATCAGGTATACCGAAAAACATCATACCTCCAGCTTCAGGCAACATATCGAAAACTATAACATCATGGCCATGACACTTTAAAACACCAGCAGCTCCAAGCCCTGCAGGCCCAGCACCAATAATAGCAACCTTCTTCCCTGTAGGTGGAGGTATCTCACGACATCTGAGAAACTTCATCTCTCATCCCATAATATCTATAAATTTAGATGTATATAAATAGTTATGTCAATATCTATATGTATAAATAGTGGGATTTATTAAGTAGTTATAGCTAAAGCTATACATAATACAACTAGTATCATATTATACAGCCTAAGTATTTAAACTCTAACTAGTAGGTATTATAGTAAATGGAGAATAATGAATATAGAGTAATCAGCTTATAGATGAAGAATCCACGGGTCTGAGGCTAAGCCTGTGAAGACACCTGTCTCACCTGAATAATAGGGAGGTGGCGATGATTTTGGTTTTAAGAGATGATTCAAGGGATGAAGTTGAACCCACGCATAGAGCCACCTGCATTGAAGACTTATCAATTCTACCAATAGATGAGATCATAGAGCTCGAGAGTAGACTCTATATATCTGAGTCATCTATTTTCGACGTTTTAATACACCAGGATTCTAACCTAGAAGTGTATCTCAGAGTATACTCTAGTGAATGTGTTGAAGTTTTAGAATTAAGAGTTAGAGGGTGTAAGGATAAGTCGAAGATTATATTAGAAGCACTCACATGGCCAGAAGTATCAAGAGCATTAGTAGAAGGAGAATGCGTAGAGCTACAAGTACCGGCACACCCACCAGTAAGAGTTAAGGAGGCGCTTAGAAAACTAGGCTTAACAAAGATCTCAGTCCAAGCCTATAGATCCTCACATACCGCGTAAGGTATCATAGGAAGCTTATAATGCTCCTATTGATATGCATAGTTTCTAAGACTACTGGTGCTAGGATGCTATCTCGTCTTATCACCGTTTCCCATCCTAGGTTTTTGTAGGTACTCCTAGGGTGGGTTGTGCCTCCTGCCTTGCTATTCGCAGCTGCTACCAAGCCACTCCACGCGGGGGTCATGGGCATTCTTCGAGCCTAACGGCGCAAGGGCTCACATCTAGTTTTTATCCCTAGGATAGGATGAGGAGTACCTGCAAACCTCCCTAGTAGAGTAGTACTTCTCCAAAAATCTTACAAAAACCCTTATAAACCTAACGCACCGAAACAGCTGTCAACCCTATCTACCTACTTAAATCTCTATAGCTCTACAAGTAGCTTTTTCCCTCAATAGTTACTAGTTTATATATGTATACTCTTAGTAGCTTAATTTTAAGTATATTTAGGCTCTTATTATGATTATTAACTGTGGTGTTCCTTATAAGGTTTTAGTTTTTAGATTATGTGGTGGCTATGAGTATACAGAAGAGGCTTAGATTTAAGGTTGAAGGTTGGCTAAGCCCGGAGGAGTTTAGAGAGCTTTTAGAGTTCTCAGATTATATTGGTAGGTATGCTGGATCATCTATATTCGAGGTAAACTTATCTAAGATGAAGAAGTCGGGTTATACTCTGAGAGACATCTATGTTAAGTTATCATCTCTTAAGGGGGTTGATGAGGGTGATCTTGAGGCTATTAAGATAGCGTATCTTGAAGAGTCTACGGTTGAAATTTGGCTTGGGAGCGATGGTTTCCTTAGAGTCTCTAGTAGGGCTTACCTTAAAGATGTTTTCTTAGAGATGGGGGTTGGACTACATTATGTTTCTGAGGAGAAAGCATATAAGGCCCCGGCTCACCTATACTATAGTATTGTTAGCTTCTTAAAATCTAAAGGATTTAATGTCGTTGATAATATTAAACTCTTAGATCTAAAGTTACCTAGAAGTATAATATTTAATGGTAGCCTTAGGAGCTACCAGGAAGAAGCTCTAAATACATGGATTGATAATAACTATAGGGGTGTCATAGCGCTCCCCACAGGAGCTGGTAAGACTATTGTAGCTATTTCTGGCATAGCTAAGCTTAATACCCCAACATTAATAGTTGTCTACACTAAGGATCATATTAAACAATGGATTGACGCCTTTAAAAAATTTAGTGATGCAGTGTCACTCGTTGGGGCATATTACTCGGATGAGAAGAAGCTAGCTCCAATAACTATAACAACATACCAAACAGCTTATAGGAAACTTGAAGTATTTGCTTTAAGGTATCCCCTAATAGTATTTGACGAAGCTCACCATCTCCCAGCAGAGAAGTTTAAACATATAGCCTTCAATATACCGGCACCATATAGGCTAGCACTCTCAGCTACACCTGAGAGAGAAGATGGGAGACACGTAGAGATATTCCCATTAATAGGTGGAGTAATATACCATAAGACTGCCTCAGAACTAGCAGATCAAGGATTCCTAGCACCCTTTATTATAAGAAGAGTAAGTGTGAACATGACAATAGAAGAAATGAAGAAGTATGAGGAGCTTAAGAGAAGATTCCAAATACTAGCTAGAAACCGTAAATTTAGTGAGCTAGTAGAGGAGGCTAAGAGAGGAGATAAGAGCGCAATCGAAGCCTTAAAAATACATGCTGATATAAGAGATTTAATACAGTATAGTGAGGCTAAACTAAAAGCTGTAGTAGATTTAATAAAGAAAGAGTTAGAGAAAGGAAGTAAAATAATAGTATTCACACAGTTTAGAGAACAAGCAGAAGAAATAGCTAGGAGAGTTAACGCACTACTACTACATGGAGAACTTTCAGTAAGAGAAAGAGATGAAACACTAAGAAGATTTAGAACAGCAAAGACAGGAGTATTAGTAGTAACAACTGTAGGAGATGAGGGATTAGATATACCAGATGTAAATATTGGAATATTCGTGTCAGGGACAGGATCTAGAAGACAATTCATACAAAGACTAGGGAGACTACTAAGGCCAGCTCCAGGTAAGAAAGCAGTATTATATGAAGTAGTAGTAAGAGGAACTAGTGAAGAATATCAATCTAAGAGGAGGAAAGAGCTTATATGATATAATTGTTAGGACTTAAGACTCTACAGGTTCATTAGAGGATTCACTATACCTTAACACACCTAACCTACTAGTATCTTCACCATATTCTTAGTCTCTCTCTTTTTCTAATATCTCTCATTAACGTGTCTATACGCTTATAAACTGTACTATGCATTCTCCCCTCTATTAGCATATCTATAGCTTCTCTTGCTACCATTGCTCTCTCATATTCTCCTATTATTGCTACGTGTGATTCTCCAACATGTATATATGTTCCTGTTAGTTCTTCTATTGTCCTCCTAGCTCTCCCCTCTTCTCCTATTATTCTCCCTTTAATCCTCTTAATATGGTTTGGTTTTTCTCCTACTCTCTCCTTTAAATCTATTATTATGAGTGTGTATTCATCATTTAGTAGTGTTAATGCCTTCTCTGGTGTGAAGCCGTAGGCTATTGCCTTTATTATATCTGCTGCTTTTACAACGTTTACTGGTGATATATTCTCGTTTTCAGCCTCAACTACTGCTACTGAGTTCTCAGTATCTATACTAATTGCTACTCCAAGCTTACTTGATATCTCCTTCTTTACTCTCCCCTCACTCCCTATAACTGCTCCTAGCCTATCTGGAGGTATTTTAACGTACATTCTAGGTCTTATTTTACTATCAATAGGCAATGCTCTATCTCACCTCTCAGGTTTTCTATAGGCTCTACTTCAATATATTGGGAGAAGAAGTTTTGAATATTCTCTAAGTCTCTCTCTAGGAATTCTAGAGCTCTAGGATGACTGTGGTCAACAGCTTGAGATACATCAATTATCCAGGGCTTACTGTCCCAAATCATTATATTATACTCACTTAAATCAGCATGTATGAGTCTAGCATTACAGACTATACGTTTAACTTGCTCAACAACCTCATAGTATATATTCTGTAATTCATCTAGGCTAAGATCATTAATAGCTTCAACTAGTAGCGGAGCCCTATAGCCATCCTCACCTATAAAGCTCATAACTAAGACATTACCTATAAATGTTATAGGTTGAGGTACTCTAACGCCATTATCAAACATTCTCTTAAGATTCTTAAACTCCTTCCTAGCCCACTCATATATAAGTCTTCTAAAATTACCCTCAGGGATAGACTCAAATCTAGGATCTCCCTCAATATACTTCCTAATACTCTTCTTAAAATCAGAAGTTGCTGTAAGATATATCTTAATAGCTAAATCTCTCCCATCCCACCCCTTAGCCCAGTAGATTCTAGCTTCTTTACCCGCACTTACTACACCTTTAAGCTCTCTGATAACCTTCTTAGTCTCAAGTCTATATATGAATCCTAGTGTTATAGAGTCGAATACTTCCTCAACTATCTCAAACATATCCTCATCTTTTAATCTCCTAGATTCATCTTTAAACTTTTTAATCCACCTAGCCTTCTTTCTCAATTATCTAAGCACCTACAGATTCTAGGAGCTCTTCCGATATTAAGCCCGAGTCTAGCAAGAATTTGACCTCTTCTCTCTCATACCTATGAACTACATCGCCTTTCTTATCCCTAGTACCCCATGGTAGGAATAGTATTACATCACCCTCCTTAATCCATACTTTTCTTCTCATCTTACCAGGTATTCTAGCCATATATGTCTCATTATCTGTACATAGTACTTCGACGTAACCTGCTCCTATTAGTCTTTGAACTACGCATAGTATTGTACCCTCCTCTGAGCTAGGTAATGGTAGCTCTCTACTCTTTTCTTTAAACTCCTCTTTTCTAGCTTTCTTCAACTAAGCTCACACCAATAACATATAATGTGTCTCTAAGTAAATAAGCTAAGTAGTCTAGTCCTAACGTCATCTTACCAGCTAGTACTCTTATCTTATCCCTAGGATGCTCGATTACTGTTAAGCTATTATTATCTTGAAATACTAGTGACTCCTTAGATTCACTAATAAACTTTAATCTTAATATTCTACCATCTAGTTTAACCTCTCTAGTTATAAGCTTATAGTCTCTAAGATCCTCTAGTTTAACCTCTACTATACTACCCTCACTAGTATCAAGTAGGGAGGCTTTCAAACCAGTCAATCCTACTAGTATATAAGTTGAGCCCCTATAGGATAGTATACTACCAACTCCTACATTTAATATCCTTGTTGATATGCTTAGAATACCCTTCTTCTCCCCGCCCTTCATACCTGTAACTTTAAATGACTCACTAGTTAATCCTCCATATTTAGATCTAATCTTAGAGGCTATTAGTCTAGCTATATTCTGGTCTTCAACCATAATATCTAAGCCGTCTCTAGTACTCTCAATAGATACTATAGATGAACTCACCCTACTCCCTAGACTTGACAGAAACATGCCTATATCTCTCTTAATTGAATCATTAAGCTTCCCAATTACTGGTCTAACCTGTATGATAGCCGAATAGCCAGACTTTAATATCCTCTTAGAACATATAGGACATACTTGCCTACTCACCTTAACACTAATAATCCTAGATTCTTCAACGATCACATTACCACTCCTGCCAGCAATAATAACCTCAAGGCCATAGACACCACGCCCCTCATAGCTGGAAACCCTAACATCTTTAATCCATACCTCATCGATAGCGAAAGTAGGCTTAATCTTACGACTCAAATATAGTAGAGCATACTCTCTAATAGACTCCTCAATACTAGATGAGCCCTCAACCCACTCACCTTGGAATCTATAAGAACCACACAAACCACAATTGGTGAACTCTAGAGGTTCAATTGAATAAGTTAAACCATAAACCTTAACATAACATTCACTACATAGAGCACTGATAAACTCCCTACCACTAACACCACACTTAGGGCAAATCCTCGAAGATACACTAACCACCCTCTATAAGGAAAATAAGGTAAAGGAATTAACTATAACATAATACTTTCAATTTTTTTATTGCTTCTGTCTTTACTTTATTTAGCTAGCCTTATAAGCTTTATTGTTAGATTTTGGAAAATTCATCAAGCCATATGAGGAGCCGGATGTCTAGCTATAGGTATATGTCTCGTAGCTGAACCTCTATACTATTGAGTTTTTGAGCTTTAGTTTCGCAAGGCTTGGATACTGTTTAGTGCCCTCTATATCTCAAGTTATACTACTTTCTGGGAAGGGGTCGTGGCTGTTTCTTTTCTTTAGGTTTTGTAGGTCTCTCTAGGATGGTTAGAGCTCTTGACGCGATTAGATACGCGCTAATAGTATGTTTATCTAATCTTAATTTTCTCATTGCTTCTGTATGTTCTCGTGAGCTGGTTGCTCCTCTCAGTTCTACATCTACTGTTTTTAATCCATAGAGTAGTACTTTCCACACTATCCTCTCTATGATTGAGCTCCTTAATATGGCTATTTTTGTAGCTACTGTGAAATAGTAGGCTAATTGTTACGTAATCTAAACCCATAGAGGTATAACTCATAAATAAACCCCTGATTGCTTATAAAAGTTTTGGTGACCCTAAGTTTCCGAGACCCATGACAGGCCGTGAGGAGGAAGCTCAGGGAAAAAGCGGTGACACGCACCAAAAACCTAGGACGGGAAACGGTAAAGTATCGATATTACATGATTAAGTAGTTGACTGCGGGAACCTCCCATATAGTATCCTGGTTAGTAGGGCACTTGAAGCATTATCTCCACTTACGTTAATAGCAGTCCTTATAGCGTCGAGTATCGGGTCTACAGCCAATATTATTGCTATTCCTTCTAATGGTAGCCCTACAGTTGAGAGTACGAATGCTAGCATTATTAGCCCACCACCGGGTATTGCTGCTGTCGCTATTGACCCTATAAGTGTTGCTAGTATTAGGAGTAAGAGTTTATCAAAGCCTAGAGTTATCCCGAAGAGTTGTGCTACAAATAATGCTGAGAGTGCTTGGTATAGAGCTGTACCATCCATGTTAACTGTGGCTCCAATCGGTAATGTTATATTATATATATCTCTAGGTATACCCATCCTCTCAGCAGCCCTCATATTTACTGGGAGTGTTGCGGCAGAGCTCCTAGTAGTAAATGCTACGAGGAAAGGCTCAAGCTGCTCCCTAAAATACCTCCTAGGATCTAAGCCTGCAATCCAAACCATTAGACCATATAATACTATAAAGTGGAATAGTGTAAATGTATATGATGCTATAACAAGCTTAATATAGCCTTTAGCAATCTCTGGTCCATAAACACCTACAAGCCATGCGGAGTAGCCGAATACAGCAATAGGAGCATAGTACATTAGTAGTGATACTATCTTAATAAAAACCCTACTACCAGCCTCAAGGAATGATCTTATTGGAGCCCCTGCATCTCCAAGCAGGGCAACTCCTAGGCCGAAGATTAAGGTAAATACTATAAGCTTAAGAGCACCACCAACAGTTAATAGCTCTGAGAAGTCTATTGAGAAGAATGACATGACAATGTCAACCCAAGTAGCAGGCTTAGGAGGCGTATATCCTGGAGGAACCTCTAACCCAATCCCCTCACCAGGCCTAAATACTAGGCCGGAGACTACGCCAAGACTAGCTGCTATTATACTAGTCCCTATGAAAATTATAATAACTATTACTAGTATACTACCAAGCCTTCTAAGATCTAGGATACTAGCAACAGCATAGCCTATAGTGAAGAATATGAGAGGTGGTATAATAGTTCTAAGTATTCTAACAAAAATATCACCAAGTATTTTAAGATCAGAGACGGTTTTACCACCAACGTATCCAAGAAGCCCCCCAATAATTAATGCAATAACCATAGCTACTACAATGTACCTAGCTTTCTTAATCTCAACGCTCACCTAAATCACACCTTCAATTAGAAACTTAACCTTTAACTCCTATATACTTAATTCCTATATTAGGAGTATCCTAAGTTTTATAATATGTGATTGTAGTAGGAATGAGAATTTGTAAACTTAGTTATAAGCTTGAAAATATAGTTTAACCATTGGTGTTTCAATTTGAGATTAGCTATACTCGGTACTGGTCTTATGGGGAGCTCTGCATCTGCTAGGTTGAAGGAATTAGGTTTTCATATTGTGTTATGGAATAGGAGTATTGAGAAGACTGAGGTTATTGCTAGAGATTTAGGCGTTGATATTGCTAGGAGTATTGTTGAAGCTATTAGTAGTGTTGACTATGCTCTAGCATTCTTAGCTGATGACTCAGCTCTATTATCTGTTGTCTCATCAATCCCTAGGGCTGATGGTTTGATATTTGTTAATTTCTCTACTGTAACACCCAAGGCTAGTATTATGGCATCTGAGTTTTTAAGCACTAGGGGTGTATGCTATGTTGAGGCCCCTATACTAGGAGGGCCTAGGATTGTTAGAGAAGGTAAAGCTATAATATTAGTATCTGGTCCAAGTCACTGTGTGGGGAGCATAGAGGGGATTCTAAAAGCTCTAGCATCTGATATAATATTCATCTCTGAAGATATTGGTAAAGCTTCAGCACTTAAACTAGCGTATAATAATATGCTTATAACCTCTATAGCGTCACTAGCAGAGTCTATAGTACTAGCAGAGGCGTACGGCTTAAGCCTCGATATTGTGAAGAATGTATTCTCGAAAACTGTATTTAAGGATTTAGTAGAGAGATACTTTGATAGACTGATAAGTGAAGAAATACCAACAGGATTTAAGTTATCTCTAGCAGCTAAGGATATGGAGTATGCTAGTAGAGCAGCGTTCGATAAAGGCATCCCCCTACCATTAGCATCAGCAGTAGAGCAGCTATATATGCTAGCCTCGAAGGCAGGATTAGGAGATAAAGACTATACTAGGATATACTTATTCATGAAGAGGTTAGGGTTAAAAACTTAAACCATATAAATATCTAGCTAAGTATTCAAGCCGGCATATAGACTGGGTTATCCATAGTTGCTACTCTTGTCTCAGACTCTATTAGGGCTCTAAGATTCTTAGGTATACTAAACATGTGCTCATGAGCTTTAGAGTCGTAGAATCTAGTATTTATGTTATGTCTTCTGAGTAGGTAGTCTATATCTTCAGGCTTTAGTTCTAGAGGATTCCTAGTATTAGATGCTATAACGTAGCCCCACATAGCGCTAAAGCTAGGTATAAATACATGGTAGTAAGTTGCATACTTAAAGACCCTCCTAATAGTACTATATATGATGGCGTGAGTTTTCGGTGTATTAGTTGGGCTTGTAGCTTGAGTTACGAATACTCCATTATCCCCTAATATCTCCGATATTCTCTTATAGAACTCCAGCGTATAGAGCTTATATGATGGTCCAGCCTCTATAGGATCTGATAAGTCTGCTATTACTACATCAAAGCTCTCGCTAGTATTGAATACGTAGTCTAGGGCATCTCCTATAATAAGGTTAAGTCTCTTATCGTTAAATACTCCTTCGTTCATGAAGCTTAAGTACTCTCTACAAACCCTAACTACTTCTTCATCAATATCGACCATGACAGCTCTAGATACACTATTATACTTTAAAACTTCTCTAGCTGTCGCCCCCTCCCCACCGCCTAATATGAGGACGTTTCTAGGGTTACCGTGTAGGAGCATTGCTGAGTGTACGAGTGCTTCATGGTAAATGTACTCATCAAACTCTGATGATTGAGTCTTACCATCTAGTACTAGTAGCCTACCGAACTCTGTAGTCTCTAGCACGATTATATCCTGGTACTTAGATCTAGTTCTATATACTACTCTCTTCACACCCTTAATATGGCCATAGGTTGGTGTATCCCACTCTATAAGCCATAGCCAGTTACTCAAATTACATCCCCGTACTCCATCATATTAACTATAACTTTTAACCTGTATACTTTTAACCCATTCTAGGAAGTCTTTAACCATGACCTCAATAGGTCTCCACTCTCTCTTTAGATGCCTACTAGCATACCTATACCTTAATCTTAATAAGTTAATAGTAAGAGATAGGGGTGATCCTCTAGGGGTAATATAGCCAAGACTATATAGAGATAGCTTAATGATTAAACCTAGAGGTATTCTTAAACACCTCCTCTTAAGCTGCCTACAACCCTCAGATACTAGATCAGCCATATCAGGGTAATATGGTGAGACAGTATTCAGCCATAGCCCATCATACCTCCCTTCGATGGCCTCAGCTATTACCTCAGATACGTCTCTAACATGTACTATAGGTAAGCCTATTCCTATCCTTGGAGCTAGTCTAAGCTTTAGTAGATCTATGAAACGCCTCCACTCTATGTGGTAGGCCCAGGGCCCCATAATTAATCCAGGTCTAATTATCGACCACTTCCCCTTAACATCTACTCCCCTAGATACTAGTAGCTTCTCGCCTTCAGCCTTAGTTAGCTCATGGTAGCTATTATGCCTATGGGGTTTATCGTTTAGATGTTTCTCTTCCTCATACACTATACTACCAGGCTTAACCCCTAATATCTCACCTATGGCTCCAATACTGCTAACATATACTATACGGGATCCTAACTCTCTAGCAGCCCGTATACCTTCATCTAGTAAGTATACGTGGGCTTCTCTAAAATCCTCAAGCTTACCTGTTATCTTACCTGCTATATGTATATATGCGTCTCCTTGCTGCTCTGCTAGTCTCACATAGTTTACCCTATCATATAGTCTAATGTCTACGCCTAGGTTTCTAATATACTCTGCTATAACCCTCCTCTTAGCCTCAGAGCCTCTCCTACCAACAACTATAACCTTATAGCCTCTCCTAATCAGCTCCTCAGCCAGGTTAACCCCTAAGTAGCCTATACCTCCTACTAATACATACTTCATATCATCACAAGCCTCGCTAGAGTTATATATAATGTTATTAGTGATAAAATACTTGTAAACCATATTAGCCAAATTTCAGCTATTACTAGCTCAGGCTCTGATAGTGGTACTCTCGATGTTAATAGGACTGGTAGGCTTAAGGGAGCTCTATGTGATATTTTAGGCTTAATAATCCATCCATCCATGTATACTGGCCTCTCAAATCCTCTTCTCTCTACAAACCCTATAGTTGATACTTTGAGGAAGCCATTTAGGGCTATTGGAAGCCCTGCTATTAGAGCTATAGCCTCAACCCGACCTATAATAGCTATTGATGCTATAGCTGCTCCTATTGTAAAACTACCAACATCTCCATTGAAAGCCTTAGCTGGGTATAGGTTAAAGTATAGTAAACCTATTATTGCCCCTAATAGGGCAATACCAAAAATAATAGCATTTATACTCTCCTCAAATCCAGCACTGTACTGTATGTAACCAGCGAAAACCATAGCTAGAGCCATAATTAGAGCTGATGCTAGCATAACACCATTATGAGTATCATACATATTAAACCCGTTAGTAGAAATAGTGTAAACTATTGGTAAGAGTAGAGGGTAAACTATGGTAAGCCTAGCTAAACCATCAAGTGGGATTAGTGGCCTAGGCTCATAAACGCCTAGAGCAATTATTGGAATAGATGGTATGATACCTAATAAAATCTTATAACGAGCTCTTAAGACTAGAAAATCATCTAGGAAGCCTATAGAACCGGCTAAGATAATAGATAGCGTAAATGCTATAGCCTCAACCCTAAACCCATAAATATATACTAGTATAGATGATACTATAAGAGAAAACATAATAGATAAACCTACACTCTCAGCAACTTCAACACGGCAAGGTTTATGAACATCTAAGCCAACATGACCAATAGACTTAAATAATTTAATTAAGAGGAGTGATGAAAGAAAACTTACAATTAAGGCAGTAGAGAAGACATAAACAATCAAGTCTATCAATTAAACCCCCCAAACCTATAAGCCATAATTGAGGCCTTTAAACTCTAAAAGATTAAGGTATAATTGGTGGGATGAAGAAACGCAAACCGTGTGACAATAATGATCGGAGGCTCTCACACGACCACCGTTTGTCCCTAGATGTAACATCTAGGGACCTAAACCTCTCTCACGCGGATTTATGCATCAGTGTGGAGTCATGAGTGTCTGTCTACCAATAGCGCAAGGGCTTCCACCTATGTTTAGTTCTGAGCGGCTTGGAGCATTTCTCTCATCGCTTTCCAGGCTTTTCCTAAGCTTATAGGTATTTCCTCGAAAAATTAAGGAGAAAACAGCCCAAGCTTTAAGTTAAAATTGAATTCTAGAATCTAGGGTTTAGACTTGAGTATTTCAAGGGTTTTGAGAGTATTAGGATCTGCGTTAACTGTAGTAGTCCTTCTACTAGTAGTATTGATTGTAGCTAGACTCGCTGTGCTCGCGCCTAGATTAGCTCTAGCTACAGTATTCATACTAGTAATAGTAAGTATTATTATGTTTCTAAGCTTAGTGTTTAGAGTTATTAGAGGGATTCTAAGAAAGTAGTATTTAAGATTTAATTCTACTAGTTACTTCTTCTACAAGCTCTTTTATAAAAGATTTCCTGAGAGTCTCTCTATAAGAGTATAGTTTCAAGTGTATATCTTCGTAGTCTGAGAGTAGATATGTTGATATAATTGGTGTTGATGCTATATCTACTAGCATCCTCAAGTATGTTGATGTTTCTATAATGTCACTTGTAGGCCCTAATACCTCCTTAACTATCCTTCTCGGAGCTCTCTCAGTAATTATATCACTACTATTTAAGCTTAGGTTCCTAGTTATCCTATATATACTCCTCTCTACTACACTACTAAATACATCATTATCATGGAATACTTCCTCTAAGACTCTACCAATATTCTCTACACGCTTCCCAACTCTCTTCTTGATTTCAGCTATAACCTCATCTGATCTTTTGATTAGTGATATTGGTAGTAACCTCCTCTCGTGTAGTAGCGGCTTAGCCCATCTCCTCCCAATACTAGACCCTTTCAAGTTTAGTATCTTGATTAAACTCAATACTTCAATATCATCGAAGTATATTATCCCTTCTCTTATGAGATCTGATAGTCTTATAGGGTTTAGGAGCTCTCCTAGATTTGAGACTGTATTATCAAATATTTTACCTTCAAGGTTACTCCATTCTACGGCTATCCTAACTATTGCCCTATCTAGGGCTAGCTGGATACTTGTAAACTTATGGTGGTAGTATAGAGATTTATACATCTTGAACCTAGCATCAAATACATCCTCTATAGTTGGTAATGCTTTAACAGGTAAGCTTATATCTGGCTTTGACTCTATAACTGTAACCTCTAAGCTTTCAAGAACTCTATCAATGTCGATATATCCATATATAACCCCAGTGTATTTAGCGTCTCTAACTAAATAATCTAGCCTATCAACATCTACTATGTTATTAGATAATATTTTATTAATTACAGCACAGGCTTCAAGCTTAATCCCTACCTCGACATCTATATCTTTTAACCTCCCAGGACTTATAGACTCTAATGCTAGCTCTAAGAGATAGCTTAAATTACTATACTCTATACTTCTAGACATATCAATTAGAGATTCTATAAAGTACTTAGTGTAAGCCTCATGAATCTTAGTATACTCGCCAAGCTTAATAATAGCGTTCTTAGCCTCACTTAGGCTTCCTAAGATGCTATCATCACTTAAACCTCTAAGCTCAGGGTTGAATATTAGATCCTCTATAGTATCCTCACTCATATGACTAAATGGGGGATGGCCTAGATCATGTAAGAGTCCTGCAAGCCTAGCAACCTGAATAAATGTAGAGTATACTCTATCATCACATTTTTCAAAGAGAGCACTACAAACTTTAGAGCTCCTCCTAGAAGCCTCAATAACCCTATAAGCCATCCGGGAGGCAAGGTGCATTACCCCTAAGGAATGCTCAAGCCTAGAGTGAGTAGCAGATGGGAAAACTAGGTAGCTTAAGCCAAGTTGTTTAATCTCATGTAGTCTCCTAAGAAATGGTGTCTGGAGGATCCAGTACTCAGCTTCATTAATAGGGATTATACCATGAATACTATCTTGGATAACAGCTCTAGGCTTATATATCCCTAAGAATTCTGGCCTCAAAGACTTAAACCCTAAGTTAGAGATAATAGCTAAAGCTATTAACCAATAAGATGATAGGTAGTGCTAGAATGTGATCTGGGATTTTTAAATAGCTAAGATTTTATTTTAAATTTAGATAATTTAACTAGTATTGGTGTAGTGCTTGGCTTTCAAGCTACTAGAGTACTATAGTCTATGGCATGATTTTTTACTTGAAGGCTTCGAGTCTGGTGTTACTGCCTCTGAGAGTATAGGCTTTAGCTTAGAGAGTGTTAGAGGCGTACTATTCTGCGGTCTTGGAGGTAGTGGGATTGTAGGCGATTTTACTAGAGCCTTAGAATACGTCTATGGCTCTAAGCTCCCTCTAGTCACTATTAAAAGTTATAATCTCCCACTCTGGTCTAAAGACTATATTACATACATTATAAGCTACTCTGGAGATACACTAGAGACTATACTATGCTTTAAGAAAGCTTTAGAGCTAAACTCTAGAATTATAGCTGTTAGTAGTGGCGGCTACCTGGGCAGAGAAGCTTCCAGATTAGGATTACCATGGGTTAAGGTTAGGAGCGGTCTACTACCTAGAGCTGCCCTACCATTAATGCTAGGAGGTCTACTAGGCTCTCTATCTAAGCTGAATATAATGGATATACCTGAGGATAGCCTACTCGAGGCATATAATACATTAAGGAACACTATGGCTGATGATGCAGAGCCCTACGTTAAAGTAGCATATGAGAGTGATATATTAGTAGTCGGAGGATGTGGAGTTTATAGTATAGTAGCTGATAGGTGGAGGCAAGAGTTTAGCGAGAATACTAAAATGCTAGTTAAGAGCGAGATATACCCTGAATCAGCACATAATGATATAGTTGCATGGCAGACTAAGAGAAGTCTAAAGATAGGATTTATAGCTATAAGAGGAGGAGACCCTATATGCGATAATATAGTAGATATAGTAGTAGCTAAGTATAGAGAACATGGACCCGTAGCTGAGCTAAAACTAGGTATGCCTAGTATAGCAGAGCTCCTTAGAGGAGCACAAATAGGAGGTATAGCATCAATTCTTGTAGCTCAGAGAAGGAGTGTAGATCCAGAAGCAACACCAGTAATAGCTGAGTATAAGGAGAAGCTAAAGAAGGTAATAGATTTAATTTAGACTACATAGATTTAGACTCACTCTCAGCTCTCTTAAGGTTCTTCACTATTAAAGTCTTTGTGAGAGTTCTCCAAGCTAGTAGCCATACTACTGCTAGTATTAAGCCAGCTATTGTTACTAGAGCACTTATAGTACTCGGTAGTCTCTGGGATGCTGGTATAGATACTATGTATGCTATAGATACTACCCCAGCATAACCCATGAGCATTACTAGTAAAGGCTGCTGTAAAGCCTTTATAATATTTCTAAGTTTAAAAGGAGGCTTTGACATACTAGCCACCTATAATCCAATTATCTTAGTTAGGATCTTAACCATAGTTAATGGTTTAAATATTAGATTTTGTACTAGCTTATGTAGTCTAAAGTATCCTAAGGCTATCTCAGCGTGAGCCTGAGGGGTCAATGTTGATATTAGCCTCCTCCTCTCCTCTACACTAAGCCTCTTAGCCCATTCTAGTAGCCTCCTCTGAATACTTATAGCCTCGCTTAACCTTAACCTACGCAGCTCTCTTATAGGATCTAATCCTTTAGCTAAAGCCTCTCCAGCTATATAGCCTGATATTATCGATGGCCTAATCCCCTCACCTGTAAGTGGTAAGACATATCCTGCAGCTTCTCCAACCTTAACTAATCCATTAATATATCCTAACCTTAACCCCCCAATAGAGACTACAGCGGCTTCTCTCTCTACAACTATACTATTCTTAAGTCTAGAATCTTTACTGATAAACTTATCTAGTAGCTTCCATAGAGTATTATGATCCCTAAAGCCTCCAACACCAACCTCAACATTATCTCCATGTGGGAAGACATAATAGTAGCCTAGGATCTCTGTATCAAAATATATCTCTATAGTATCCATCTCTACATCTCCTAGTGAGCCTCCTAGAATATACTGTACTACAGGTATCCTCTCCCCCTCATAGTATGGGAAGCCTCCAGAGAATACGCCTCTCCTAACATCTATAGTCTCGCCTCCAAGCCTAGCTACCCCACTCTTATGATTATATCTAGCCCTATAGTATATGTCAGCTCTAGTCTCTGAGAGGATGTGCTCTAGAAACTCTCTTTTATCAATAATGAATCCGTTAAGCCACCCTCCAGCCTTAAATAACTTTAGTCTATCAACATATAGCTTAACATAACTTATCTTATTTAAAACAATACTCTTAGGTATACCAAACGGTATATCACTAGTTACGGGGACACCTCTACCGCAAGGCTTAACAGCTAATCTATCATGTACCTCGATAATTACAGGTTTAAATCCAGCCTTAGATATAGCGTATGCTGCGCCAACCCCTCCAGGTCCACCGCCAATAATATAGAATCTATCAGGCAAACTAGAAACCTCAAAGTTGAAGATATCTAATTAGCCTTTAAATTATCATATTAAGAGATCAGTAAGGAGTATCCTTATATTAATAGGTTAGTGGGTTAAATGTATAGCTACTTAACCTTAATCCTCCTCTCAACCTCTAAGATAATAGAGTCTGGAGGTCTAAAGCCTGACTCGATATCCTCTAGTAACCTCCTCCTCCTACTAGAATCGTGTATGAGCATAGAGGCAGCACCTCTAACCCAACCTTCACTATACTCAGCTATTATTCTCAAAGCATCCTCTATACCAATATTATTCTCTCTCGATATCCTCATGGCTATGAGGAGAATAGCTGCTGGAATACTCCACCTTATATCAAAGAGTGTAAATCCACACAATCTAAGACACCCTACTACAATATGGTTACTGAGTATAGTAGGGGGAGGCTACATAGTATTAATGTATTGATCTCTAAATTACCTAATAGTATCAAATACTCATTTATTTGGATTTTTAAGTTTGAGTATTCTAAGTTGTTCTTGGTGCCTAGTTTGGTACTTAATATTGTCTTTGATGATATTCATAAGCTTCACTCTGACCCCTCTGGTAGGCATCCCGAGAACCCGTGGAGGCTGGAGTATGCTCTCTCAGCTCTAAGAGATTCTAGTGCTTGGAGCCACATCACTATACATAATACTCCTGAAGCTAAGGTTGATCTCTTAAAACTTATTCATGATGAAGACTATATTAGGCTTATTGAGAGAGAGTCTAGATTAGGCTTCCACTATATCGATAATGATACATACGTAGCTGAGCATACATTTAACGTAGCAGCTAGGTTTACTACTGCAGCTTATGATTCTAGTATTAGGTCTCTAGAGAATAGAGAGTTATGGCTTATAATGCCCAGACCTGGAGGGCACCACGCTGGTAGGAGTGGGTGGGCTATGGGAGCACCTACTCTCGGCTTCTGTATCTTCAATTATGCAGCTATGGCTGCTAAATCTCTACTCGATAGGGGTTTAAGAGTTTTAATCATAGATTTTGATGCTCACCATGGCAACGGGACTCAAGACATATTCTGGTATGAGCCTAGAGCCCTACACTTCGATATACATGAGGAAGACATATACCCGGGGACTGGGTATGTTGATGATATTGGAGGAGAGAGTGCTGAAGGCTCTAAAATCAATGTACCCCTCCCAGCTTATAGTGGAGACCAGCAGTACATGTGGGTTATAGAAAGGGTACTTAAACCCCTAATAGAATCCTTTAGGCCAGATGCTATAGTAGTCTCTGCAGGTTTCGATGCTCATGTAGGGGATCCCTTAACGCTACTTAGAGCTACTGAGAAGACATATGAGGCTATAGGCGGGCTACTCAGAGACTTATGGGTTGAGGGTAGGATTAAGGCTCTAGTATCTAACCTTGAAGGTGGATATGGTGAAGGTCTTAGGAGAGGATTTACATCATATATTGAGGCATTACTAGGCATTAGGAGGTATAGTGGGGGTATTGAGCCTAGAGAGCCTCCTGATAGGATTCTAGGAGAGCTTAGGAAGATTCTTAGTAAGTACTGGGGTATAGGAGTCTAGTACCTCTAACCCCACTACTGGTATAGTATATAAATAATATCTCTAGAATCCACGTAAACTCTTGGGAGTATAGTTGCTTGAAGGCTTAAGAGACGCTATTAGAAAATTTATTACAGGAGGCCATTATGAGAGAGCAGTAGAAGAGTTTATTAGAGACCTACAGAAGGAGCTTATTAGAGCCGATGTCAACATTAAACTCGTCTTAGATCTTACAAGAAAGATTAGAGAGAAGGCATTAAAAGAAGAGCCTCCTCCAGGTATAAGCCGTAGAGACTGGTTTATTAAGATTGTATATGATGAGCTCTCAGCATTCTTCGGCGGTGATATAGAGCCTAGAGTAGATCCACCTAAAACACCCTGGATAATACTACTTATTGGTGTCCAAGGCTCAGGTAAGACTACAAGTGCAGGGAAACTAGCACTATACTACTCTAGGAAGGGGTACAAGACTGGACTCCTATCTACAGATACTTATAGGCCTGGGGCACTACAACAGCTTAAAACACTAGCTGAGCTCTCAGGAGCATTATTCTATGGTGAGGATAATGGTGATCCAGCTGAGATTGCTAGGAGAGGTGTAATGGACCTTATAGAGAGGGGGGCAGAGATTATAATAGTTGACACTGCTGGTAGGCATGGCTATGGAGAAGAGGCTGCTCTACTAGAAGAGATGAGGAGAATAGCTGAATATATTAATCCCAACGAGATTATAATGGTTATAGATGCATCTATAGGGCAGAAGGCTTATGATCTAGCATCTAGATTCCACAAGTATACTCCTATAGGTGGAATACTAGTAGCTAAAGCTGATGGGACAGCTAGAGGTGGAGGAGTACTATCAGCTGTCGCGGCTACAGGGGCAGTAGTAAAGTTTGTAGGTACAGGAGAGAAACTTGATGAACTAGAAGTATTTAGACCTAGGAGATTCGTAGCCAGGATACTAGGATTAGGAGATATTGAGGGTTTACTAGAGAGAATTAAGGCTATAGAGGAGGCTAGAAAACTAGAAGATACTGCAAAGGAATTAATGAAAGGGAAGCTAACACTAAGACTCATATATAGTCAGTTTAAAACTCTAAGAAGGATGGGCCCCCTAGCTAAAGTACTACAGATGCTACCAAATATACCACTAACATCTGAGACTCTAAGAGAAGCAGCTAAGCTAGGAGAAGAGAAGATAGATAAGTGGATAGCAATAATGGAGAGTATGACATATGAAGAGCTAGACAACCCTGAAATAATAGATAAGAGTAGGCTTAAGAGAATAGCTATAGGAAGCGGGGCTACAGTAGAAGAAGTCAAAGAGCTAATAAGCTACTACAAGAATCTAAAGAATTTAATCAAGAAACTTAGAAGAGATAGAAGTATAATAAAAAGACTAGGATTAGATATCTCTGAAGAGTCCCTCAATTATCTCTAAGGAGAATATATCCACAGGTAAGGATGTTTTCTTCTCAATTTTCAAGGAAATGTTTATAGCTTTGATTTCCCTGTTTAATTCTAAGATGAACTCTGTGTAGTGATGGGAACATTGCTCTAAGCTTTCCAGAGCTAAACCTAGATGAGAGCCCTGCGTCGTTGGGCTCGACGGCTATCCATGAACCCACATGGATACCTAAATCTGCGCGGGCGAGGTGGAGGTTTCTAGATGTGACAATGAACAATAATAAAATGATAAGAATGAAAATCTAGGAACAAACGGTTAGCATTACTAGTATCCTCTTCCTATAGTTCTAGCTTGTATACTGAATATTGATTGTGATGGGCTATATTCTAAGACTCTCCTACAATAATCTATGTCAACTCTTTTGCAGCACATAGTAGCTCTCTCTTCTAACTCTCTTATGGCCTCATTACAGTTTATTGTTCTAGTATAGTATACTATATATGCTTCTCTAGATGCTAGTCTACATGCTTCACCTATGAAGTATTTTGATGCTGTTGGGTGATCCATTATTATCCTATTGAAGACAGGTTTGAGTATGAGTGGTAGTAGTGTTGCATCTGCTCTTAATGCTACTATTTCTCCTACTAGCTTCCTCTTATTCTCTCTTATATTCTCTGCTAGTAGTCTTACTGCATGAATATTTAAGTCTGCAGATACTACTTTTGCTTTTCTCAAGCTAGCAATATGTATAGAGTATCCTCCAACACCAGAGAACATGTCTAGGATAATTTCATTATCTGAAACCTCCTCAGCAATCCTCCTATGCTCTGTTGCGAGTCTAGGATTAAAGTATACTTTAGCTAAATCTACATGGAATAATAGCCCATACTCTTTATGTATCGTCCTAGTCCTATTCTCTCCAGCTAAATGCTCAATCCTCTGAGCTCTCACCTCACCCCAGGTCTCGTATTTTAGTAGAGCTACTTTAATTCTAGGCTGCTCACTCATTATATGTAATGCTGCACTCTTATAGACTTCAACATCTGGGATTTCACTTCTCCAATTGAAAACGATTATATCGCCTATAATGCTATAACTTGATAACCCTCTAAATAATTCACCTAGCGGCTTAGGCTTAGTTATTGGCTTTAACTCAGCACTCGTAACCCTAGCCTCAATACCTTCTCTAGCTAATACCTCTAAAGCTCTACTAGCATCAACTACTGGTATACAGACTTTATCATCTACCCTACTAAACTTAAACCTCCTATCAATAACTCTATGAAAGCTTAGTATTTTAACTACTCTCTCGGTATTAAATTTATTAACTTCTACACATTGAGATCCCATGATAACACCGTTAAGACTACTTTAAAAGCCTATACTGTATATCCTCTATTTTACTCCATAAATGCTCAATATTAAATTTGTACTGTTGGGCTAAGGCCTCTACCGGTATAGGCTTACCGTTAGCAGCCCTTAGTGTATAAAGTATAGCTTCATCTCCCGTAATCCACACTTCATGAGGCGCTATACCCTTAATAATATCGTTTCTCAGTTTAACATACACTACCACCTCTGGGAACCATATGGTCTCAAGATTGACATCATCAAGCCTGTAAGAGCCGTAATGTATAGTTTTTAAAGCTACTCTAGCTAACTCTATATAGAGTCTACCCCAGCCTACTCTCTTAGCTAAGGATAGGATTACGTAAGCAATCCTCCTAGCATCTAGTGGTCCCTCTCCTAGAGTTTCTACTATCATCTTCTCCATATAATCCCATTTAGGACCCTCAAGTATAGCCTTAGTAGTCTTATTAACTGCTTCACTAGCTAATCTTAAATCACTTTTATCGGGGGTATCATATGGTGTATGGTATATACTCCTAGATTTCCTACTCCATAAGCTGTGTATACATAGTGTTGGTATACCTATAGATGCTAGTGAGAAGCTATCACACTCAGGGCACTCACAGCATCTTTTCTCAGCTAATACTAAATCTGCGTATTGGGGGCTACCAGAGACTATTATTGGATCTAGAGATGCCATATCATAGTTAATATAGACTCTAATCTTATCAATTAAATCTGTATCTAGTAATTGTTTAGCATAAAACCTACTACCCCAAGCCCAGTACCATGAGGCGTAGCCTAGAGCACCATACTCCTCAGCTGTAAACGATAATAGCCTAACTGTTAGCTTACTCTCAGATAATATCTTAGCAGTTATAATAGCTTGAGCTAATCCAATAATATCATCTGAGAATCCAGAATACCACTTATCATGATGAGCTCCTATAAGGATAATATCATCAGATGAGCTAGGAATATTAGCCTCTATAGTATAACCAGTGCTCTCTATAACTCTAGAATCAATACTTAAACTAATCCTATTATTACTTGAAAGCTTAGAACTATACCCCCTCTCAACAATAACTATAGGGATAGGAGTTGGAGAGCCAACTCTATAATTGAACCCCCAATAGCCATTAGTAACTATAGCTCTAGGAGCACTCTCAGACTCAACTATAACAGCTAAAGCACCAGCCTCAGAAGCATGCAACACTACAGACTTTATATCATCAGGGTTTTGAGGCTCATTAACAATAGCTACTCTACCCTCAGGGAAACTCCTCCAAGACTCAAGTCTAACAGGATTACCCTCAACCCTAAACCACAAACCCTCAACACTACCTGACTCAACATAAGGAGCTATACCTAGGAAACTAGGCTTAGGATCTAAGCTAGCACTCTTAAGTTTCCAGGATAAGAGAGGAACTTCAATAACTCTAGTCTTAACACCAAGATAAGACTCAATAATACCCCTAATTTTCTCAACTTCACTAACCTCCTCATAAGAACCAGGATTAATAGTAGACTCGGTGTAGAGCTTATCAACTAAGACTCTAAGATCACTAAGAACACTCTCAATACCCAATCCAACATATCACCCGGTTAAAAATTACTAGGGTAAACTTTAAATTAAAATTATAACTATCTCTACTCACATTTCATCTATTATAATTTACGAATATCCACATGACTATACTTTATATAGTGCGGGGGGTGGGATTTGAACCCACGCAGGCCTACGCCATCGGGTCCTCAGCCCGACCCCTTTGACCAGGCTCGGGCACCCCCGCACCCTATATGGGTACTCTCTGAGTACCCACTATACATCTCTTGTCCTAGGGCTATTAATGCTTTATTTTTAACTCTAAGAGTATCTATGTGTATGTTAGGTGCTAGATTTGAGTGAACAAGATTTAGGTAAGGCTATAGTTATTAGGGTATCTAGTTTAGGTGACCTGGTTAGACTTGCCTCAAGCACAGCACAAATGATGCTTATAATGCCAATTTATAGATTTAAGCTAAAAGGTAAGATTATATACGCTATACAGACGATATATAAGGACTACTATAAGCTATACGGGCTACCAATAATATACTACTATATTGAAGATGGTGAAGCAGTAGAGGATAGTAAAGCTAAATATATACTAATCAAAGTAGATGAAACAGGAGAAAAAATAGAGACAACAGATAAAATAAGACCGGGCTGGATAGGAATCCCAATAATAAACCTAACAGAGAAACCGCCATTCATACCAGACGATATAATACAATAAAATAGACATGGGAGAGAGATAATATGAATCCATTTAGAAGTCTGGATGGATGAGAGACATCTTTACTGAATATTCATCTAACATAACCTAGATGATAACCCTTTAGTATTATAGCTTATATCCAATAATTTAAGCTATTAGAGATTACTCGTGGATCGCTAAGAGAAGGGAAGCAATATAGAACTTTATTTTCGTAATTTATAGGTTCTATAGAGTTAGGTTATCTTTAATACTAGTATCTTTGTGTTACTTAGTTTTTGCTGTAGCTCATTGTAACTCTCTTTATCTGCTATTATGAATGCTGCTAGGGTTATTTTTGATTTAGTCTTCTTAGCTAACCCTTCTACTGCTAGTATTTTATCTATATCATCTAGTTTTATATCTACTATCGCTATATTTGTTTCCTCACCTATACAGTCTTTTGGTATTATTATTGATTTGAGCTCCTTATACTTCTTAGATTTATAGTGTATTGTTAGGAATCCTCCTCTCTCTAGTTTTGACTCACTCTGTATATAGCATATTTTAGCTTCAGTATTTAATGCTATAGTTGTTGCTAAGCTTATAGCATCATGTGATAATGCTATTATAGAGTTAAGTTTCATATTACTATTGAAGTTAATAGTATCTGTTATTATGTAAGCTAATATATTTGTAAAGCCCGGGGATCTAGCTAGTATGTGGTATTCTCCTTCAGCGCTATTAAGCTCATTATCAATTATAGACTTTATTATGTTAAGCTCTCTAACCTTATATAGAATCCTCTCGGCAGTATCCTTCTCTGGGACACTATTTAGTGTAGCATATCTCCATAGGCTTTGGAAGTGAATACCGAGCATTTTCTCTAAATCTCTAAAACTATAATAGTAGGAGAGAACTCTTAATAGTGTAATAGCCTCCCTTCGAGGGTCTCTAGACTTTTCTAACTCGGTAACCACACTTATTCCTCCAATACTAAAAAATTATAACTTAGGAGGGAATTAAAAAAGTTAAACTGTTTAAGCTATTATAATGGTATATATCTCTCTACTTGTAATATCTTGAATCCTGCTTTTTCATAGAATTTATCTGCTATTAGGTTATTTGCTGGATATGTAGCTACTAGTATACCCGCTCCTCTCTTCTTAACCTCATCTTTTACTTTCTCTAGTAGAAGTGTAGCTACCCTCCTCCCCCTATACCTCGGTTTTATATATATGTCTGTTATTAAAGCTTTTATTCTTGGGTTATAGAATAGCCTATCTAATATCTCTACCCTTATTACACCAGCTATCTCTCCTGATTCTACATTATACGCTACTAGTATTAGGACATTATCTCTGCCTAGCGACTCCTCTATATACTTCAGTGCTATATCATGTAGCTCGTCTACTGTTTTAAAATGTGGATCTAACTCTTCATTTAATATTTTTAGCCTTGCTATGAGCTCTGCTATTTGACTCTTATCGTTTAAGTTAGCATACCTAACATCAATCTCCAATACTTACACCTCCTTAAGGTAGATGCTAGTGAATTTCCTAAATCCTAGCTTCTCATAGAACTTCTCAGCTATAATATTAAGTGTTGGAAATTCTACAGCCACATACTTTATACCTTGCTTTGATAACTCTCTCATTGCATACTCTATAAGCATACTAGCTACTCCCCGACCTCTCTCCTCTGGTACTACGTAGAGCTCCTTTAATAACCCTATTCTACGTCTTGCAAGCATAAGATTCTCAGTTATAGTACCATATATGTATCCCACAACTCTACCATTAATATCAGCCACTAGTGTTAAACCCTCACCCCTAACCCTAGACTCTGATAGTTTTAAGGCAGCACTGTTAGCGTCCCCTGCTACCTCCATTGATGGATCAAATTCTTCATTAAACATATAGAATCTTAGAATTAATTGTGCTAGAGATCTAATATCACTCTCTACAGGCTTCCTAATAGCTATCCTAGACTCATACATTTAAACCACCTCTACAGGCTTCTCTATGAGACCAGCCTCCCACAGCTTTCTCCACTTCTCTCTAGTCGTGAATATTATTGTTCGGGCTCTCTCAAGCTCCTCCTTATATGTTATAGTTCTTCTAGCTAATCCTAGCTCTATAGTTTTAACAGCTACAGCCGCAGCTTCCCTAGCGTAAGCCTCCCACTCCTCCATTGTTGGTAGTATATAGTCTTCTCTTAACCCCCTCTCTTCAGCATACCTAGCTAGTTCTTCAGCTGCAGCTATTAGAGTCTCATCAACTACAGCTTTAGCCTTAACATCTAGTAATCCTCTAAACATAGCTGGGAATACTAGACTATTATTTACTTGATTCGGGAAATCACTCCTACCAGTAGCTACTATCTTAGCCCCAGCTTCCCTAGCCTCCCATGGCCAAATTTCTGGTACTGGGTTTGCTATAGCAAATACTATAGGATCCTTATTCATCTCTCTAACCCACTCTTTCTTTATTACACCAGGTCCCGGTGTACTAGCAGCTACTAGTATATCAGCTCCCTTTAAAGCCTCAGCAGGACCAGCTCCAGGTTTTAATCCTCCACCTCTAGTCTCAACAGCTATCCTATACTTCCATGGGTGTGTTAAGAATAGTTTATCAATATCATCTCTATCAGGATGTAATACACCTTTACTATCAAGCATAGCGATATTACTAGCTGGTACCCCCATCTTTCTCAGAACCCTATATAGAGGTATATTAGATGCTCCAGCACCAAATAATATAATCCTACTACTCTTAAGACTCCTACCAGTTAGCTTAGCAGCATTTATAAGCCCAGCTAGTACAGCTGCAGTAGTACCCTGCTGATCATCATGCCAAACAGGAATCTTAAGTCTTTTCTGAGCTTCTTCAAGTAAAGTGAAGCACTTAGGACTCTCAATATCCTCAAGATTAATGCCTCCAAAACTAGGCTCAAGCCACTCTAGTAGAGTAAGAAATGATTCAAGACTACGAGCCCTATGAACAATACCAATAGCATCTACACCGCCGAGAAACTTAAAGAGTAAAGCCTTGCCCTCCATAACTGGGAGAGCAGCCTCAGGACCAACATTACCCAAGCCTAAAACCCTAGTACCATCACTAACAACAGCAACAAGATTCCACCTATACGTTAACTCAAAACTAAGCTCAGCATCCTTAGATATAGCTCTAGAAGGCTCAGCAACACCAGGAGTATACCATATAGAAAAATCATCCATACCCCTAACAGGAACCTTAGGAATAACCTCTAACTTACCACTATAAAACCTATGGAGATCTAAAGATAACTTAAACCAATCCCTCTTAGAGCTCAAGCAACACTCCACCCCTAAATCCAAAGTTCTATAAGAAGGATAGAGTTAATTAGTGTATACTATGAAAATATATATTAAACATAGATATATTACTATATATACAAACCATAGTACTACTCTCTACGAACTCTATATCTTGGATTTTACATTACTACGTCATTCTTCACACTAGACTCCTCAGAGCTATTAACTGTTGATAGTACTCTTAAGCGTATAATATTCACCATAATCTTCAGCTTAGGAGTTGCCTAATGCAACTATTTCCGGGTTTTATGTTTGTTTACATTAGTTAATTTCAATTCTTCGGCCATAAGAAAAATCTTATGAACACACCTCTACTATTCTCAATGTTGGGCACTAAACAGTATCCAAGCCTTGCGAAACTAAAGCTCAAAACTCAATCGTATAGAGGTTTAGCTACGAGACATATGCCTATAGCTAGACATCCGGCTCCTCATATGGCTTGATGAATTTTCCATAATCTAACAATAAGCTAGATAAATATAGTAAAGACAGAAGCAATAAAAAATTGAAATGAAAGTAAAGGAAAGTAAAGTTATATAGGCTCTTACCTCTCTGAATAGTTGGGGCGTCTTTATTGTGTGGTATTATTGGTATTTGTGCTATTAAGCGGAATGTTGCGCCTATGATTTCTCTTGGTCTTAAGAGGCTTGAGTATAGGGGTTATGATAGTGTTGGTGTTGCATTGGTACTTAATGAGAGTAGGGTTCATGTTTTAAAGGCTAGGGGTGATGTTGATAGTTTCTTATCTAGGTTTAAAGTTAGTGAGTTTAAAGCTTATACTGGGTTAGGTCATACTAGGTGGGCTACTCACGGGGCTCCTAGTGATGTTAATGCTCATCCGCATACTGATTGTAGTGGTAGGATTGCTGTTGTACATAACGGGGTTATTAGGAATTTCTCTATCATTAAGAGTATCTTAGAGGTTAGGGGTCATAGGATTACTAGTGAGACTGATACAGAGCTTATAGCTCATTTAATTGAAGATGAGATTCCATTCTCATCTAACTTTTTCGAGGCTTTTATTAGAGCTATCTCTAGGCTTGAGGGTAGTTATGCTCTAGCAATTATTAATAGCAGTGAGCCTAATAAGGTATATTTCGCTAGACTTAAGAGTCCGCTCGTCTTAGGTCTAGGTGATGGTTTTAATATTATAGCAAGTGATATCCCAGCAGTAATAGAGTATACTAGGAGAGTTTTGACGCTAGAGGATGGAGAGGTAGGGTGGATTACTCCTACTGAAGTTAAGTTATTTAAGTTAACAGATGATGGTATAGCTGAGGTTAAATATGAGAGTATAATGTCTAGGGTTAGGTTTATAGAGTGGAGTTTTGAGGAGGCTACTAGGCTAGGCTATCCACACTTTATGCTTAAAGAAATAGTTGAGCAGCCAAATGCCATAAAGAGTACTTATGATGGTAATATCGATGACCCAATTGTTAAGTTGGCTGCATCTCTCTTAAATGAAGCCAATCATATAGTCTTAGTTGGAGCTGGTACTAGTTACCATGCTAGCCTCATAATATCATATTTCTTATCTAAGATTGCTAAGATTAAATCTACTCCTCTAATAGCCTCAGAGTATAAAGTTGTTGAAGATTCTATAAGCAGAGAGGATGTCATACTAGCTGTAAGCCAGAGTGGAGAGACATATGATACGTTAGAAGCTATTAGGGCATTTAAGAGTAGAGGGGCTAAGGTTATTGGTATAACTAATGTTGTTGGGAGTGCTTTAAGTAGAGAATCAGATATAGCTATATATATGAGGTGTGGTCCTGAGATCGGAGTAGCCGCAACTAAAACCTATACATCACAGATTATGGTTGGTAGCATCTTAGCAATCTATAGTGCTATCGAGAATAAGAGTTTAGATAATAGTAGTACTAGAAACCTTATAGATGACTTATCTAAAGCCTCAGATATACTAGGATTATCTATAAAGACCTCACTTAGTATATTAAATGATAATCCACTTAGAGGTATTAAGAGCATGTATATACTAGGTAGAGGTCTTGGATCTATGATTGCTAAAGAAGCTTCACTTAAGGTTAAAGAGATAGCATATATACATGCTGAATCCTACCCTGCAGGGGAGAGTAAGCATGGGCCTATAGCTCTAGTAGAGGAGAAGTTCCCCGTATACTTTATAGCTACAAGTGATAGCCTAGAGATTATAGGTAATATTATGGAGATGGCTTCTAGGGGAGCTAGTATTGTTGTAGTTAAGCCTGAAAACGTAAATCTCAATATTTCAAGCTCTCACTCTATAAATGTAGTTGATATGCCGCCGGTTAATAGCTTACTCTTAGAGCCATATACTCTAATACCATACTTCCAGCTCTTAGCATATAAGGAGGCTGTAGCTAGAGGCTATAACCCAGATAAGCCTAGGAATCTAGCTAAGACAGTAACAGTAGAATAATACTTACTCTAGGGGCATATTCTTGAATAGTGATAAGTTGAAATTAATCCTAAGCATACTTGAAGAGTATAAGAGCGAGCTCCCAAAACACGGCTGGTATCCCAGGGATGGTTTAAGTCTAGAATGGTGGGCTGGGCTAAAAGATTCATTCCACATAATACTAACAGCTATACTTGTAATGAGGACTAGGTGGGTATTAGCAGAGAGAGTATTCAATAAGCTTAGAGAACTAGGATTAGATAAGCCTAGCGTATTAGCTAAGATGAACTATGAAGATCTAGCATTAAAACTCACAGGTATAAACTTCAAACTCGACAAAGCCAGAGTAATAGTAGAAATATCTAGGATAATAGAGGATCTCAATATAAGTGAACCAGTCGAAAATCTTAGAATAAGACTCTTAAAGATTAAGGGGGTAGGCCGTGAGACCATAGACTCAATACTACTATACGCATTCAATAAGCCAACAATACCAGTATCTAACCAAACAAAGAGAGTACTAGAGAGACTCGGCATAAAGCTAGGCTCATACGAGAGAGCTAGAGCCCAGATACTAGAAGTAGCTAATAAAGACATCTATAGCTTAAAACTACTACACGCCTCAATGACCGCCATAGCTAGAGACTACTGCAAACCAAAGAAACCCAAATGTAACAAATGCCCATTAAGAGGAATATGCTCATACCAATAATGGGCTTAGAGCTCAGCTCAAGCCCAGAAATATGTCCCTTAATCTCTCCCCAGAAGCTTTCAAAGATGGGTAGGTTAGCCTCTAATAACCTCTACGCCGATAGGAGCTATTCTCACATCACCTCCCACTCTCCATCCTAGTCTGGTAGGATAGATTATCTCTCCACTTAGGAGATCTAAGCCTTCAGCCTCTCTACCCTTAAATATTAGAGCCCATGCTCTCAATATCAAGCTATCACTCACAATCCTCTCCTCACTCCTTACACCTAGTTCTAGTAGAGTGCCTACATGTATTCTAGATATAGGTGTCGCAATATCACACTTATATGACAAAACTAGGCCGCCATATATCATAGTATAAGCCAAAATCTTATCCTTAACACTTAAACCCTCAATTAAATCATCATCTCTATCAATAAATGCCCTCAATACAGCTTCCCTAACATGTCCTAAGACCGGTATCCTATCAGTATCTAAAACAGCAGATACAACCAGACACTCTCCCTCAGCAAGCAGAGCTGAGGGCCTAACACTAATAACCAAAAATAATCCACCAAAAATAACCTATAAAACCCGAGACTTAAACCATTATTTCTTTGGACATCCAACTCTTAGGGTGATAACTAGGCAAAACCTTATGATAGAGTTAAATATTTTAACTATACATGATAATAGTTGAGAAGCGGTTACCCTCCCTAAAGGGACTCATATAAAGGGCGATGACAGTGCCCCTAAAGGGGGAATAAGATTAGGAAGGAGCCTAAAGTATTTCCCTAAAGGGAATAGAAAGAAGGGAATAGAAAATAGAGGGGATTGAGGGATGTTTTTAGGCGAGGTTGAGAGGATTGCTGGTAAGTATATTAGTGATGTTTTAGCTAAGCTTGTTGAGATTCCTACAGTCTCGGCTTGGGGAGGTTCTGAGATGGTTGAGGGTGCTAATCTAGTGTCGTCTCTACTTAAATCTCTAGGTTTTAGGGTTGAGGTTAAGAGTGGTGGGGGTAATCCTGTTGTTTTTGGTGAAATTGGGGATGGTTCTAAGACTGTACTCATATATAATCATTATGATGTTCAGCCACCAGACCCCATGGAGTTATGGGATAGTGATCCATTCGAGATGGTTATTAGAGATGGGAGGATTTATGGTAGAGGTGTAGCAGATAATAAGGGTAATATTGCTGCTAGGCTTGCCGCACTAGAGATCCTACTGCCTCATATAGATGAGTTAGATCTTAAAGTCAAGTTTATTATTGAAGGCGAAGAGGAGGTAGGTTCCCCAACGTTAGCTAGAGTTGTTGAAGATAATAGGGAGTGGCTTAGAGCTAGTGGAGGCATATGGGAGACAGGTTATGTTAAGAGAGATGGGAGACTCTCTATAAGCCTAGGATTTAAGGGTATGATATACTTTGAGGCATCACTGAGGGGGGCTAATAGAGATGTTCATAGCGGCTACTCACCTATAATCCCTAATCCTGTTTGGAGAATAGCTAGAATGCTAACTCTACTAAAAGATGAGAATGGTAATGTCTTAGTACCAGGCTTCTATGATGGTATTGATAGGGAATTCTTAGAGACTGGTGAGATTATGCTTAGAGAAGTTGATATAGGAGACTTAGAGGCTATGGCTTCAGCCCTAGGGATTAAAGAGTTTGTTGGAGGCGTTAGAGGAGTTGAAGCTCTTAGGAGACTATACCTAATGCCTTCACTAAATGTTTCAGGCCTATACTCGGGATATACTGGTAAAGGGTCTAAGACTATAGTACCCTCAACAGCATCTATTAAGATAGATGTGAGGCTAGTCCCGGGACAGAAGCCTGATGTTATAATGGGTAGTATATTAGAGTATCTTAAATCTAGAGGATTCCAGGATATCGAGGTGAAAATTGAGAGTATGTATCCCTCAGGGTACACTAAGCCTGGGGAGCCTATAGTTAAAGCATCTATAGATGCAGCATTAGAAGCTTATGGTGTCAAGCCAGAGGTATTACCTATGGCTGCAGGCTCTGGCCCAATATACCTGTTCACTAACATACTAGGGATTCCAATGACTGGGGCTGGTGTAGGGTACTATGACTCTAGGGTTCACGCGCCAAACGAGAATATTAGATTAGAGGATTTCATTAGAGGGGTTAAACATATAATCTTAACATTAATAAACTTCGCTGCTATAACACGTTAGTTATATTACTTCTCACTCTTACTTTTACTAACCTCACTTTTCTCTACTGTCTCCATTTTAGTCTTTAACCTATTATCTCTTAGATTCTTTATTCTCTCAGCTACCTCAATTATATTAAGCCATGGTATTATCTCGCTTGGCTCATTAGAGTTTAATGCTTCATATGCCCTCTTTATAGCATAATACTCTATACGTCTTAAGACATAATCTACTTCTATCTCCTCAGCTTCAGCCTCACTTGTAACAATCCATACTCTCCCATGAGCTGGGCATACAGTCTCTCCTGTCTTTAGCTTAAATAATGGTAACCCACATATTGGGCATGTCTCTGATAGCATTGAAGCTCCTTCAGCTATTAACCTAGCCATCCTCTTAACAATCTCTGGATCTTTATAGTAATCTTTACCTTCACTCAATACTAGTCTCCTATTATCTCCTCTACTCCCTGTAAGGTAATAAGGTTAGATTTACAGTTAAAACTTTAAGGACTAAAGCATGAGCTCTAACCGAGATATAAAAGTACTCTTATTTGGCTTATCAACAGTAGAGGCTATCCCACTATACCACGCATACCCTGGTGGTGTAGCATTAAGAATACTAGTTAAACCTACTAAGAGTATAGAGTGTTTAGAAGATTTTAGTTTTGAGATATGTGAGTGGATTAAGGGGCCACAATTATTCCCCGATATTAGTATCCCAAGCTCTATACTAGTGAGGCTTACCACAGCCTGGAAGCCTAGCATGATTATGATCGATGGCTTAGAGCCTCTAGAATCTCTAGATTTAAGTATCATAAGGAGTACTATTAAGGATAAATTCATTGCTACCAGAGCTCACGGCTACACTGATATACCAGTAGGTATAGATTACGTCCTAGTAGAGGATATATCTAGACTCGTAGGATTAGATTATATTAGGAGAAACATTATAAAGTTAGCTGAGAAATTATTAGAGAGAAGAGTAGGCTTTGAAATACAAGTCTACGCAATAAACCCTTACCTTGAAGAGCTTGGAGAATTAATTGAAGTAGCTGAGATACGTGAAATACCAATACATATACAAGTAGAGAATCCTAGAGGCGGTGGCCCCGTAATAAGACTCTATGAAGAGCTCTCTAAAAAACTAAAATATGTATACATACATACCAGGATATATGATGCTCTAGATACCCAATGTCCTAACTGTAAAACCATACTATTATACAGGAGTGAAGGCATACTTAGGGGTATAAACATATCTAATAGTAAATGTCCTAAATGTGGATATACTATAAGATTAGAGGGGAGCGCGAAACCTAAGACTAAACCTACAATAGTGAGATTAACTAGAGGGAGGACAGTATGGTATAATCCTCTAATGTATGTCAAGTAGTATCTTTAAGTGTTTAAATGTCCTCCTCTTAACAAGTAGTTATGGGTTATTAGAGTTGGCGGTAATAGTCTCAGGATCTAGAGATTATTCTAGGAGTATCGCTAGGGCTATAGCATTGAGACTAAATTTAAAGTTAGTAGATGTTCTTAGTAAGAGGTTCCCCGACGGGGAGCTATACGTTAGAGTAGTTAATGGATTAGAAGATGAGCATTATATCATAGTCCAGTCTATGGAACCCCCCAGTAGTAATTCTATCATTGAATTAATACTATTACTAGATGCTTTAAGCGAGTTTAAGCCTAGAGAGGTTACACTAGTAGCCCCATATCTACCCTATGCTAGGCAGGATAAAGTATTCTTGAGAGGCGAACCTATTAGTGTTAGAGCTCTACTTAAAACATTTAAAACACTAGGCGTTAATAGGCTTATCACAGTAGAAGCTCATAGTCCTACAGCTCTCTCATACTTCCCCGGCGATGTAATAAATATTAGACCACTAGAATACATGGCTAAACTAGTAGGCTTTAGTAGCGATATACTAGTAATATCGCCAGACATAGGTGGGATAGATAGGGCACGTAGAGTAGCGGAAGCGTTGAATGCAAGAAGTGACTACATTGTAAAGAGGAGAGATAGAGTAACTGGGGAGATATTAGTAGAGCCTAGAGAATTAGACCCCAGAGGCCTAGAGGTGCTCATAGTAGATGATATAATAAGTACAGGCGGGACGATAGCTGAAGTAGCAAGAATACTAAGAGAGAAGGATGCTAGTAAAATCAACGTAATGACTGTACACTACCTAAACATAGAGGGAGCTCTAGAAAGAATTCTAAAATTTACTGATAGAATAATAGCATCAAATACAATACAACCACTATATCCAGATAAGATAGAGTACATAGACGTTATACCCCTAATATGTGATACACTAACTACAATATTAGAGAGAGTCTAAGTGATAGTTGTGGGCCCGGGGGGATTCGAACCCCCGACCTCCCGGTTATCAGCCGGGCGCTCTACCAGGCTGAGCTACGGGCCCTCCAATAATCTTGTTATTACTGAAGCTTAATAGCTCTTCCTAGACTAGATTTAGTGTAATTAGCTTACTAGCCCATACCCACCCTTGAGGTGCCGGGTATGGTGCTATTATGTAGTCTCCTCTCCTTGGCTTAACTTTAGTACTCCCATCAATGTTGGGTATTACTATAGCTTTATCTGTTATCTCTAACATTTCCTGGTCCATTATTGAGTCTCCTATACCTATGCTTTCTAAGCCTACAATGATGGGGTTCTTCAATAGCTCTAGTATAGCTTTAATTTTACCATGGTGTGATCCTACATGTATGAATCTATCCCCCACTACAATATTTAATCCCTCTTTTCTTAGATCCTCCTCTCTCTCTAATATACATCTCCTATCTTTGCTCCATAGTACTTCTAAGAAGTATCTTCTTGTAGCCAATATAGCTGTAGGTTCTGGGAGGAGTACTATTTGCTTAGCTTCTGAGGGGGAGGCTTTAGATAATCTTATGTAATCACAGTCTCTCAATATTCTCTCCAATCTATCCTCAAATTCTCTTATAGGTAGGCCTAGAGCTTTACACTCAAACTCCTCTAATCTTAGAGGGTTATCAGTTACTATATATCCTCTAGGAGCACATATGGCTCCACCCATCTCAGTAATAGCTATAAGCTGATCATATGGGGCAATATTACTCCATAAGTGTGAGACTTCAGCTAAAGTCTTAGTCGTTACAGGGATAACTTTAACTCTAAGCCTATATAGAGTCTCTAAAGCCACACTAATACCATCAATCCTCCCATCATAACCTATCATACTACCATCTAAATCTGTAAATATAAGTTTAGACCACTTCAACCCATACAAGCCCCTAGCCAGTAGTAATATCTAGAGCCATAGAACTTAACATTAAATAACGTGATATAACTTTAGATGGATCTACTCCTTCAAGTGAATATATGGGCGGTCGTGGTGGATCCTCATAGTAGTGATAGTTCTCTATTAATGTACTTTTAATTAACGTCTTGATATCGCTATTGGCTAAGCTAGAGTAGAATATTGCCCCTAAACTTTCAGCAGCCATTCTAGCAATATGCTCGTCTCCCTTCTCTGAGTGTATATGAGGATTCCTAGTCATAACCTGGATTATCTTAACACCCTCAGGTAACATTTTACAAGTTCTCTCTCCAAACTCTAAGCTTAAGTAGCAAGACTCTAGTAGGTATACGAGCTGGTATGTTTCAATTGCATATTTACCAGCCCATTGTATACTCATAGCTAAATCTATTGTCATAGCATGCTCTCCACTATTAGCTGTCTTAACTACATCTGTTTCAATCCTCCTATATGATGTTATAGCTTTATTAAGAACACTATTAGTATGAGCTGATACCCTACCCCACTTCCTCAAGATTATATCTGAAGGAGGCATTTTACTCTTATAATGCCATACTATCCTAACCATTGAATACCTGCTATTAGCCATAGCTAGCCCTGTATAGTAGGCTAGAGCATATTCATGAGCAGATCCTGGTATGTAATTATCTGAGTCAATAAAACCAACATATCTAGCTCCCAGCCATGAAGCTACTAATACTCCTAACACCACACCCTCACCTTTACCATACCTAACACCTTTACTATCTAGAAGTTCTTCTAGAATAGTGCCAGATAATGCCTCATTCCAAGCTTCATCTCTCTGATGTACTACAATAGCTCTCCTCTTAGTAAGTTTACTATGAGTCTTAATAATCTCTAATTCATGCTTATAGACATTTACTGGATCAGTAGATGATGCTGAGACAATTATAATAGGTGAAGCTAGTGGGATAGCCGATATAACACCCTCAAGTAAACTTAAATCCTCATCTTTAACGGGAATTACTATAGCTGTCTTACTGGCATAATCTAATAATACATCTCTATTAAGCCCAAAGACTGTATCTCCTCTTATTAAACCTAAATTATCTAAGCTTACAACTTCAGAGACATCATACATGAGGATAGCGCCAAACCTATCAAACTTAACAGGGATCCTAAGTAGCAATTTAGACCCCTAAACAATAGTATATCTTATAGAATATTTAATTCTTAGATTTAAACCTATCTATCATAAACTCTTATAAACTCCAGCCTTATAAACCCCTTTTAATGGTGCGGGCCGGTAGCTCAGCCTGGAAGAGCGCTCGGTTTGCACCCGAGAGGTCCCGGGTTCAAATCCCGGCCGGTCCACCAACTATAATTCCACTATACGAGATACTATATCATATAGTTGTGGATCTTTCTCCTTAATCTTCTCTAAACTCCATGGAGGCCATCCCCTACTTTTAACAGATTCTAAGACCCTCCTAATCCATGACCTGTATATTTTACCACAGTTTCCGTGATTCTTACAGCTATTCTCTATGAATATACTTATTGTTTTCTCTGCCTCATCTAAACCTAAACCCTTAATGTTAACAAGGTACCTACTAATAACATATAGTATTAACCTAGACCTACCATCTGGAACCCCAGACTCAATAATCTTATCAACCCAAACAAACCTTCTCCTAACCTTAACCTTGCCATGAGCCTCCTCACATAAACTTTCATCGGGACACATAGACTTAAAGAATCTCTCTAAAGCTTCAATACAATTCTCAATACTAACACAAGACTCTACAACATGATCCCAGCTCACTAATATCCCCTAAACTGCTAAAACTCAAAGCCAGATATTAAAGGGTTCAGGGGTAAGTCGGTCATCACATATCAGTGTCGCTCCACCCTCCTCACAACCCACATATAATCTAGGTAAAATAAAACTTAAAAGTTATAGAATTACCTAGAACTCTCCAAGATTCTAAGGCTTAAGACTTAACAGAAATTTAGAGAAGTCGAGCTCTATGTGTTCTTTAGCTGCATTTTGGATCTTTATCTATGTGAACGGTTAAGTCTATATTATTTCTTTTTAGGAAGTCTGTTATTTCATCAACTATTATGTTGGCTGCCTCTAGGCTTAGATTACAGGGAGCTACTACTGTGGCGTCTCCCGCATACCTACCCGGTACTAGCATTCTCACTCTTAGACTTATTATCTTAAGCTTTCTACTCTCTAATTCTTCTCTTATCCTCTCTTCTATACCCTCTACAGCTACATCTGATATCTTGAAGATGAGATCTCTTGATTCTCTAAGTATAGCTACTAGTAAGTATCCTAGTATGAGTATTCCGCCAGAATAATCTATGATGTATGAGTATGATGCTCCAGCATAGGCAGCTATAGCTGATACTAGACCTTCTAATACCTCACTCCACCCAAATACTGCTAGTGTAGACCCACCTATAGGATCAAGTCTTGCAATTAAGATTGCTATAGAATATAGGAGAGTTCCTAGTATAGCGCTATATGTAGCTCTCACATCAACACTATAAGGTTCTGGGAAACCCATAGAAGCTAGTGCTACCCCTAGAGATGCAGAGTATATTATAAGAATGCCTAAGGGCCCACCATAAGCTATCCTCCAATGCCCATAGTGGTGATCTACATCTGGAGGTTTTAGTGCAGCTCTAGTAGTTATAATAACAATTAAACCACTTAGAAATGCAGCCACGCAAGTAATACCGTCTACTAAAACAGCCTTAGAACTAAATAGTATAAATCCCATAAGCTTCACAGTACCGCCTAGGAATATAAATATGAGAGCTACTAGCAATATCCTAATATTCATTGAAGTTCCTAGGCTCACACTACATCCTCCATAAAGATCTGTGTAGACTTAGAGTTATAATAATAAGAGGCTAAGCTTACCTCTATAACTAGGGAGGATAATGGGGTTACTTGAGCTATTATCTCTAATGTTTGCTCTAGCAGCTATAATGGGCTTTATTACTGACAGACTTAGGCTCACTGTTCTCCCAGGCTTCCTACTAGCGGGTATTACTATTAAGATTATTTCAGATAACACGTGGCTAAGTTATTTATTTGGGGTTGATAGTAGTACAGTCTCTAGTCTTGGTTATAACCTTCTACTATTTAGTGGTATACTAATAGCTTTCGAGATTGGTAGAGAAGTAGGATCTGTAGGGTTTGATTTTAAAGTTGCATATATTGTCATTTTTGAGTCTACCCTTATACTAGGTTTAACATTAATTGCTACAAGACTACTAGGTATTAGTACTATCGAGGGTCTAATCATAGCTCTCGCTTTCATATCATCTAGTACTATTACCGTATATAAGCTAACCTATACGTTAAAGTTAGAGGATGCTAGGAGAATAGCTTTAACAATGACTACCCTAGAAGATGCTGTTCTACTATCAGCATTAAGTCTAACAACTCGGGCTGGAGAGAACCCTATTACTATCCTCGTACTAACAGTTATCTTAGCCCTCCTAGGGGCCCCAATTTTTAGAATAATATTCGAGAAAATGCCTACTAAGGGGGAGTATGGGACTATAATAGCTTTAGCCTTAACACTTGCATATTCTAGTATAGCTCAGTTATTCGCGACACCATATCTTGGAGCATTTATTGCAGGCTACTTCTTTAGTAGAGCACTTGGAGGTAGAAGTATACTGGGGCCTCTCACAGATATCATAATGCTACTGTACATGATATCTGTGGGAATACTTTTACCTCTCCCAGGCGCTATTAGATTAGAGATTACATTAATGCTTATAACACTAGTTGTTTTAGCCATAGTTGTTAGAGTAGTATCAGTATTCTTAGTAACACTTCTAATAATGAGAAGCTCATACTATGCCTCAGCTTTAAGCTTACATATGGCTAGCATTAGTGAATTATCACCTCTAATTGCTATAACAGCATATAGTACTGGGATGATACGTGAGGATACTGCTGCCTCCCTCATACTATTACCACTAATCACTATATCTATTGTTAGTATAGCTAGTAGTAAATGGGAGAAAGTTGCAGTATTAACTAGTAACCTCGTACCTATAGAGATTCCATTACTAATACCAGAGAGTGTTTATAAGATAGGAGTAGATATTATAGTAGCTTCAGCTAAGATAAGCGGCCTACTACTAGGTGTAGTAGTAGCCACAATACTAATGGATTTATGGAACCTAGGCTTCCTAGGTATCCTACTACTCATACCAGTTAGTATAGTAATATTCAGGATCTATAGGGTTATGATTAGAGAAGCGTTTATGATTGGAGAGATCCCAGCATTAATAACTAGACTCCTAGTGATATTAGTGGTAGCAACAATAGCAACATATACATTACTAGAAGTAACTAAGCATCTAGTACATCTAAGATGGATCATAGGAGTAGCCTACTACATACTAATAGTTGCTTTGACAATAGAAACACTAATAGTAATTAAGAGGAGAATAGAGAGGATTATAGGGAAGAAAAGACCACCACTCTAATATTCTAGATTTAAGAGCTAGACATGTAACGTTAAATTGGAATATAGACACCAGTAGAGCTTTAACCTGGAATCGATAGGTGAGTTAAGGATTTGGATTTAAAGAGAATTGTGATCCTATCATATGAGGAGATAATAGAGAGAATTAGGGCTAGATATTCTCGAGCTAATAAGAGTGAGATTAGTAGACTCCAAACTATCTATAACATAGTAACCTCTAGTACCCAGAGTGTTGAAGAGCTTAGTGATGTATTGAGAGGATTGCATAGCTTCTACTGGAAGCTTATTGAGATAGAATTTAATAGGAGTAATGTTGAGGAAGCATTAAGATGTGTTACTAGAGCTAGAAGACTCTCTAAGAAGTTCTGGGAGAAGTATAGATACCTAATACTAGCTTCTACTAGTAGAGAGTCTCGGAAAGTTTTAAGAGAGGGTAGAGGTAGAATCCTCTCACTATATAAGAGATGTAGGAGGCACCTTCTCCTACTTAAGAATCTTATCGTATATCTACAGAGATTACCAAGTATTAATCCAGAAGAGCCCATACTGATAGTAGCGGGTCCCCCAAATGTAGGTAAATCTACTTTTGTGAGAAGTATCTCTACAGGGAAACCTGAGATTGCAAACTACCCCTTCACTACGAAGCATATAACAGTAGGTCATAGAGATTATGGTAGGTTTAAATTACAAGTTATAGATACGCCAGGCCTACTAGATAGGTCAGTAGAGGAGATGAATATTATAGAGAGGAGAGCTATAGCAGCCTTAGGAGAGCTCAAGGGGATCATACTCTTCCTCATAGACCCGTCAGACCAAAGCCATATGGATATAAATAGACAATTTAGAATAATTGAGAATATAGTAGAAGTATTAGCAGATAAGCCATTATTCATAGGAATTAACAAGGTAGATATAGCCTCAAAAGAGCGCATTGAGGAGGCATTAATGAAAGCTGAAGAGCTAAAAGCCAAAGGTATAGCTCTAAATATATATAAACTATCAGCTTTAAATAGAGAAGACGCTAGTAATGTAGTAGATGATATAGTATCTAAATGTAAACTCTAGAACAATATACCTCAGCATAGCTAGACTAGGTTTCTTTCCATTAGGTTTTTGTAGGTCTCTCTAGGATGCTTAGAGCTCTTAACGCAATCAGATATGTGTTAGCAGTATTTTTATCCAATCTCAGTTTCTTCATAGCTTCTGTGTTCTCGTGAGCTGGTTGTTCCTCTCAGTTCTACATATACTGTTTTTAATCCGTAGAGTTGTACTTTCCACACTATCCTCTCTATGATTGAACTCCTGAATATGGCTATTTTTGTAGCTACTACTTCCTTTTTGTGACCCTAAGTTTCCGAGACCCATGGCAGGCCGTGAGGAGGGAGCTCAGGGAAATGGCGGTGACACGCACCAAAAACCTAAAACGGGAAACGGTAGGAGATGGTTACTACACTATATCTATAAACTGAGGACTGTTAACGTTAATATTAGTTTGATTAGAAATGTTCTATTTAGTTTACCTTCTAGACACCAGAGCTCTTTATTACCGCTTTAAAAGGCTTATTCTCTCCTCCCTCTAGTATCTTATAATCGTAATCTTCTAGTATTAGTTTTAGGAGGTTTAAGACTGTTATGGTATGTAATGTTAGCATAGCTCCATATATTGTTGATGTGCCTTTTGCTAGTGATAAGTATAGTGGTATCATATCAGATGCATGTCTATCTAGGGCTGCACCAGTACTTATATCTTCTATTAGCTTCTTGCTTGCCTCTTCTCCTACAATTTCTGCTCTCTTACCTGGAGCTCCTAGACTATCAGATCCTATTACAGTATTCTGGAATATAGCCCATACTGTTACCCCACTTCCAGGTCCTAGGTGTGGATCTTTTCCTTCCTCATAGTACTCTAACTCTACTATAGGCTCTACTCTAAGCTTCTCTCTTATAATACTACTAGCTGATTTAGCCTGCCTCTCAGAGACATGTCTAGGAAGTTTTACGGCATGACTCCTAATATTTATACTCTTTAACTCGCCCTTCTCAATGAAATCTCTAGGTTTAAATCCTTGTGGTGGATTCTCTATAGTAGTTAATACTAAACCTCCCCCCTTAGGGTAGTGTCCTCTTTTCTCTACATGAATATTGAACTGGTAGCCTAGACTAGATACTAGCCTAGATAAGACTTCCCTCATGTAATCTATCGTAGGGGCCATTGGGACATCTGTTCCTCCCCTAATCTTAACTATTACTCTCGTATCTGCAAATGCTAAGACTGGTAGGATAGCCTGTAGGACTAGTGATATGCTACCAGCAGTCCCCACATCGAAGACGTAGTTACCTCCACGGATAGTACCTGGGTAGAATTCTAAAGTTAAACTCCCAATCTCTGCTCCCTTAACCTTACCATTACAGAGTAATGCTATAGCCTTAACAGCCGTAAGATGCTGTGGTCTAAGCCCAGGATTATCCCTCTTAACCCTAATATTATAGATTCTTATAGGCTTACCTGTTATAGCTGATAACGCTATAGCTGTTCTAAGAATCTGTCCTCCTCCCTCACCCATAGAGCCATCAATCTCTACTAGCCTCAATATTAACACCTGCAAGCCTCTTAACTCTCAATGTAAACCCTATATTCTCTAAGTCGTTCATTATAACTTTAGGTACACACTCCCACCAGTTACCCCCTCTAGCTACTAAATCTCTAATAATACTACCATTACAAACATCAGGCTTATAGAGTGGAGGCTTAAGTGCGGCTAAACCCATATCCTCGAAAAGCATTAATACAAGCTCATTACCTGAAACAACACCATCAAAAGGTGGTAGTAGCATTCTAAGATACTGAACCCAAACCTTATGCATTTGAATATCCATAACGGGGACAATATAGACCCTATAGTAATCATCTCCCAGCTCATGAGATAAAACCTTCCTAAGGAGTAGTACCCTCTCACCTGCTGTGAGAGGGTTAGATAACGTGTAAGACTCCTGAGCAGAGCCAACAACAACAATAACCTCATCAGCAAGCTTTAAAGCATACTTAATAGTACTTATATGGCCATAGTGGGGAGGCTGGAACCTACCGGGAACAAGTAACCTAGCATACTTACTCAAACTATTTAACCCCCTCTACATGCTATAATCAACCCCTTTTATAACTTTAAATAAGAAACGATATACCTTAAGTATCTTACTTATACTATACCTTTGCCGTAAATATAGTAAGAATTCAGACTAGGATTAACCTTCTATAAGCATCTCAAAATGCATTTAATTAACTTTATTTAATTAGAATAATTTATTTTTCTAGTAGGATATAGTATTTGTGGTGTCGGTATGAACCTAGATTCTATTGCTTGGAGTTTAGTTAGTTATATTGTAGAGCTTTCTAGGCTTGATTGGAGAGTTAGAGAGGCTTTTCATAGATCAGGTTGGAGTAGAGGTGTTGTAATTGGTATGGGTAAAGCATCTATTCCGATGGTTAGCGGGTTGCTAGGCTCTTATAGCTTTGATGGTGGTGTAATTGTTACTATTAGAGGTTCATCTAGGAGAATTGAGGGTTTAGAGGTTATTGAAGCCAGCCACCCTATCCCTGATGAGTCTAGCTTAAGAGCTGGTGAGGCTGTCTTAGAGTGGGCTAGAGCTTCTCGTAATAGTAGGCTTATAGTATTAGTCTCTGGTGGAGCCTCAGCACTGGTGGAGAAGCCTCTAGATCCTCTAACACTAGATGATATTAGGGAAACTACTAGGCACCTCCTTACATGTGGCGCATCTATCCATGAGATTAACTCTGTTAGGAAACACCTCTCAGCAATTAAAGGCGGTAGGCTAGCTGCAACAGCTTATCCTGGAGAGGTTTTAGGATTATATGCTAGTGATGTTCCAGGGGATAATCTAGATGTTATAGGCTCTGGACCTACAGTAGCTGATCCTACAACTTTTAGTGATGCTCTAGGAGTAATATTAAGGTATAATCTAGCAGGCATTATCCCAGATAGAGTTTTAAGATTCCTTAATGAAGGCTCTAGAGGATTAAGAGAGGAGACTCCTAAGCCAGGCTCGCAAATCTTATCTAAGACTAGAAATGAACTCATAGCCGGGAATATTGATGTCTTAAGAGGATTAGAGTCTAAGCTTAAATCTCAAGGATTCAATACTATAATACTAACGTCTAGGCTTGAAGGTGAGGCTAGAGAAGTTGGGAGAGCTCTAGCATCTATAACATTAGAGGCTATGAGTAGGGGGATACCTATAGCTAAACCTGGAGCTATCCTAGCTGGAGGCGAGACTACTGTGAGGGTTAAGGGTAAGGGTAGAGGTGGCAGGAATATGGAGCTAGCATTCTCATGGGCTCTATCAATGAGATATTGGGGTGTTAGAGAGGAAGCAGTAATATTATCAATGGATACAGATGGAATAGATGGAGTTACAGATGCTGCTGGAGCTATTATATCCCCAGCTATAATAGATAATGTTAGGAGTCTAGGCTACGATCCATATAAGGTTCTAGAAGATAATGATACATATACTGTACTATTAAAAGCTGGAGGTCTAGTAAAGACTGGACCTACAGGATCTAACCTGAATAGTATACAGGTTATTTTATTTTAAATTAAAAACAATCAACCTATTATCACATCCCGGGAATCCTACTAGGGTAGACCCCTTAATCATAATATCTCTAAGATCTTCAGCATTACTTGGAGCCAAGGCATTAGCTAGAGAGTCTGCCTGTTTAGGGTCCGCTAAGCCTGCTATTATAAATCCAGATGATTTAGCTGGGCCTCTAGGAGATATTCTAGGCTCAGTCCACGGTATGTCTGGTAGAGATACTATTACTCTCTTAGCTCTCCTTACAGCCTCAAATACTAGCCTAAATATATTATTGGTGTCTATGTTAACTCCCTCGAGATCTATAACAATATTCTCTATCCCAAGCCTCTCTATGTAGTCGTAAATGCTTAGTGTTAGAGCTACCCTAACTTCTACAGGCTCTAATCCCTTTACGCTAACTTCTGCTATATCCCCGCTTCTAATCTTCTCTAATATACTCCTAATCCTATCCTCTATATCCTCTATAGCTGCCTTTGGAGCTCCTAAATTAATTATTAGGGCTCCATCTAGTCTCCTAGCTATACTCTCACTTACAATTCTAGATCTTCTACCATAAACCCATAGTATCCACGGTTCTTCTAGTTCTAATACAGCTTTCGAGTATGCTGAGCACACTATAATCTTCTGTCTCCAGTCCCCTACTCTAGTTCTAAGTAGAGCTCTAGTTACTGATGAGAAGCTACTAAAGCCTACGAGCTCCCCAATATCTAATCCATTACACTTAGGGGGGTCAAGAGGCTTAAATGAGGCATAAGCTAATGTTATAGTTAATCCTACAGGCCCTAAACCCGATATTAGCCCTAATCCTATAGACTCGTAGGGTTTTGTAGATATAGATGCTCCTATAATAGATGATATTAGAGAAGTAGAGTAGTATAAGATTCTTAGGGGGCATTGAAATCTACCTAAGATAATAGCATCGATAATATAGAGTATTAATGCTGTAAGTGCCAGAACTGTAGGGGACCACCTAGTAGGACCCTTAAGTATATCAGTTAAAGGCTCCCCAAATTTACCCCTATATATGATGATTGCAGAGAATATAGCAATAATAGTTGATATAGCTACGAGTATTAAAATAGCTAGCTGAAGTCTAGGATTAAAGCTTGCTAACAAGACAAAACTTGTGGCTGCAGGAACAGCTATTATAAAGCTTCTAGTAGTATAAACTATGATTATCATAGAAATAAGAGTAATAACTAGAATTGATATAATCTGAGCTGTAATAGCAATCAACGATGTTAATCCCGTACTAGGTGGTAGAGTATAACCTATAATACTGAGGTAAGCTAGATAAAGGAGTATAATGAATAATGCTGTTATAATAGTAAATTTAAGATAGTTCCTTAAACTACAAGCTATACCCTTCCCCCAATATAATCTATGAGCTAAAAGGAAACATATTAAAAGGTTAAGGGTTACTACTAAGTTTAGGGATAATAACTATTGGATAATGCTAGCATGCTTCACCCAAGGATTAGAGATATTTTATTAAAACTAGGCTATACTAGACTATTCCCGATACAGGAGAAAGCTATCCCCCCAATACTCTCAGGCTATAACACTATAATCGTAGCCCCTACTGGTAGTGGTAAGACTGAAGCAGCATTAATACCTGTACTCTCACTTATGCTAAGTGAGAGAGATAAAGGTACCTTAGGCAACTACATTAAACTAATCTATATTACACCCCTTAGAGCCCTAAATAGAGATATAGCTTATAGGATATCGAAGCTATGTGAATCTCTAGGATTTAGAGTATTAGTAAGGCATGGAGACACAGGTCCTAGTATTAGGAGGAAATTCCTAAGAGAGCCTCCAGATGTCATGGTAACTACTCCAGAATCTCTGAATCTACTATTGACACTTAGAGATTATATAGATATATGGGGTAATGTAGGCTGGGTAATAGTAGATGAAGTTCATGAGCTCTTAGATAGCGAGAGGGGAGCAGAACTCACGGTTATATTAGAGAGGCTACAGAGAATATCTAGGAGGAGGATTCAGAGGATAGGATTATCAGCTACATTATCTAGGAAGAGTCTCACCGAAGCCTTAAATCTCCTCTCCTACGGTAGATACGTTAGCATAGTTGAGGATAGCCAAATTAAAAGCTATGATATTAGTGTCGATGTAGTTGATTATACTAATGAGGATAGAGTTTGGGATAAAGCTATTAAGAGAATAGCTGAGATTATTAATAACACTCCCGGATCTATCCTAGTATTCACTAATACTAGATCTACAGCTGAGCTTCTAGCCTCTAGCCTCTCAAACATAATAGGTGAGAGTAGTGTAGGAGTTCACCACGGTAGCTTATCTAGAGATATTAGAGAGTCTATAGAGAGAGATTTTAGAGAGGGGAGGATTAAAGCCCTAGTAGCAACTTCTAGTATGGAGCTCGGAATAGATATTGGTAGAGTTAATCTAGTAATGCAGTTCCTCTCACCAAGACAAGTTATAGCTATGACTCAGAGAGCTGGGAGAGCAGGTCATAGGCTGGGAGAGACTAGTAGGGCAGTTATAGTAACTATTAATAACATATTCGAGATCCTAGAATCAGGTGTCATAGCCTTTAGAACATTTAAAGGAGACCTAGAGGATATTAAAGCCCATAGAACATCATATGATGCAATGGCCCACCAGATAGTTGCTATGACAGTTGGAGGTATAGCCAGGAATATAGATGATATACATAGGATACTAACATCAACCTATACATTCAGCGACATATCTATAGATGATGTTAGAGGAGTAGTAAATCACTTAGCAAGCGTTAAGGTATTAAATGTAGACTCTAATGGTAATATTAGAGAGTCAAGGAGATCTAGAAAGTACCTCTATAGCGTATCCATGATACCAGATGAGAGGACTCTAGAAGTTATAAATATAGTAGATGAGTCTAAGATTGGAGAGGTTAGCGAGGTTTTTATAGAAACAATCCTGCTACAGTCTAAAGACTCTAATATGCTCAAATCTAAAGGGGTAAGTTCAGATAGATTTAAATTCGTACTAGCTGGTAGAATATGGGAAGCTCTAGACATAGACTTAGACAGTGAAAGGGTAACTGTTAAGCCTATAGCTGAGGTTGAGGGCGTCATACCATCATGGGAGGGTGAGCTTATACCCGTAAGCTATAAGGTTGCTAGAGAAGTATGCTCTCTAATGAGTCTACTAATGCAGGATCCCTCTAAGTCATCTAAGATACTAGAACCTAGGAGGCTTAAAGCGTATGAGTCTAGAATTATAGATGTTCTCGAGAATACTAGGAAACTCTGGGGTGTAACCCCCACATACTCTAGTCCCGTGATAGAGGAGGTTAATAACTTATCTGTACTACATGTATGTTTAGGATCTAAAGGTAACTTTACCCTAGCACTAGTACTATCTAAGCTTATGGAGAAGTATAAGCCTGTAGAATTTGAGTATATACCTTACGCTATAGTATTTAAGAGTACTACTGGTGTAAGCGGAGAATCTATCGCTGAGGCATTAGAGAAAGCTAAGAGCCTAGATAAGGGTATAATATTATCATTAATATATGATTATCTAAGACCAACAAAAGCATATATGATTAGATTCTATCATGTAGCTAAGAGAATGGGAGTTATAGATCCCGAAGCTGATGTACGCCAAGGATTAATACAGAAGCTAATTGAAGCTTACAATAACTCAGTAGTAGAACGTGAAGCCATAAGAGAGATGATATATGATAAACTAGACTTTGAAGCATTAGAAGAATTCCTTAGAAACTTAGATAAGCCAGTTGTAGTAAGTCTAAATAATCCATCACCCCTAACACTAGAAGTATTAAGAAACCCAAATATAAGGAGGGATACTGCAGCAAATATTAAGATGCTAGCACTAGATTACATAATAGAAGCTAAGAAGAAGCATATAGAAGCTAAAGAATCACTACTACTATGTATCAAATGTGGTAACACCTTTAAACGGAGAGTTTCAGATATTAAAGGGAGAGTTAAATGCACTAAGTGTAATGAACTAACACTAGCACCACTACCAGACACAGAGTGGGGACGTAATACAGTAGAGATTTACAGGAAGTATTTAAGGAATGAAAAACTACAGAGTGAAGAGAAGAAGATAGTAGAAGAAGTAATGGATAGAGCAGGACTGTACATGAGCTACGCCGCATACGACCTAGGAGGCTATGTAGTTAAAGCATTAATGGCCCACGGTGTAGGCCCTAAGAGAGCAAGGAGAGTTATGGAGGCTTATATTAGAGGGAAAGAGAGAGCATTCTGGGAGGAGCTAATAAGAGTTGAAGAGGAATATGTTACAACGAGGAGATTCTGGAGTTAAGATAATATATTTTAGTATATGTTACTGTTGAGTAGAAGGCTGGCTTGCCTCTTCTCTTTTCTCAACTTTCTCAGGATACTCTACTTCAATTATTATTAGTAGCTTCTTTGGCTCTAATACCTCATAAATATCGGCTGCGATTGCTGATAGTCTTGCCTCTAGGTCTGTTAATCCTAGTACTCCTTGTGGTAGTATAATTTTTAATGTTTTACTCTGCCCATCATACTCTGCTCCTACACTTGCGTAGTGTAAGCCTAGCATTCTAGCTGCTAATATTCTAGCTTTATCCTCTATAGTCTCTACTTTCTTCATTATTTCTAATGTTATTTTTAGTGTTTTACCTGCTAGTGGATGGTTCATATCTATGTAGGCGAATCTCTCAGTTATCTTACTTATCACCCCTCTCCTTCCCCCAATCTCTATCTCTTCTCCTACTCTCGGTCTTATATTGAGTCTTTGTAGTTGCTTTAATGGGACTCTTACTACTAAGTCTTCTCTTCTCTCTCCATAAGCTTTTTCTGGGGGAGCTATGATTTCTCTTCTCTCTCCAACACTCATCTCTGCTAGAGCCTCCTCTACTGCAGGTAGTAGGGGTGATTTACCGTATACTATAGTGGCCTCTCTATATGTCCTATTAGGATCATAGATTCCAGCTTCTCTAGCTATAGACTCTATTGTCGTATCTACTACTCTCTCCCTCCCCTCTTCTAATGCTACTATGGTATAATTGACTAGTAACATATCTCCCTTATTCAATCTCTAAACACCAGAGATTCTCCACTAATATCAAGCCTTAATAAGCTACAATTCTAAATCTAATCAAGGCTAGAGTCTACTATGAGCTCTGACATATTAGAGGTTATAGCTAGAGGTATTAAGTTTAGAGCTAAGGGTCACCCTAATATAAGAGCTACTCATAGATCTACATTTGAGATAACTAGAGAGGATTACTTAACAACTAGAGGAGACTGTATAATTGGCGTGGGCTCTGAGGTAGCTTCATCAGATCTCCCAGAATGGTTTAAGGAAGCTATTACTAGAGAAGATTCTAGGATAATAGCTATACTATGCACTAATAACATATGTGATGTGGTAATTGGGAGAGGATCACCTAAACTAATACTCTCAGATAATACTAGAATGGTATTTAGAAAATCAACATATATAGGCCCAGAGACTATAATGATAGGAGCTAGTAAAGCTGCAGGAGAGATTAGAAGAGACTTAATAAATAAGCTAGTTACAGGAGGAGTTCTAGAAGTAACAATATTAGTAGTTTAAGCTAAGTATCCTAAAACTCTTATCTTAGCATACCCTATTCGTTTTAGCTTTTAACCTCATCTATGTAAATCATAAATTTGGGGATTATATATTGGAGCCTATAGGCATAATTGTTAAGCGTGAGAGTAGCTTAGCTGAAGAAGTTGCCCTTAAGGTTGTCAAGGTTCTAGACTCTTTTAATGTTAAATTTCTTATAGAAGAGAATGTAGAATATAAAAGCTTATCAGACTACAGTAAGTTTAACCTACAGGACTATGTACCTGGGAAGCTTATAGTTATTGGCGGCGACGGCACACTACTTAGAACCCTCCTAAAGATACAGGATAAGACTCCGATAATAATGGGTGTAAGAGCTGGGAAGAGGGGATTCCTACTAGATGTAGAGAGGTATGAGGTAGAAGAGAGAGTTAAAGATTTCCTACATGGGAGATATAAGGTTATAGAGTACCCTAGACTATCAGTCTACGCTAATAATAGGAAACTATACTGTATACTAAATGACTCAGTAGTAATATCTAAGATGGCTAAAATGGTTAGATTAACAGTCTCTATTGATGGTCAGACAGCTATGAGAATTGACGGTGATGGTGTAGTAGTATCTACAACAGTTGGGAGTACAGCATATGGGCTTAGTGCTGGAGGCCCCATTATAGATCCTAGACTTAATGTTATACTAGTAGCCCCATTAAATCCAGTACAGCTACACCTCAGACCTATAGTTATCCCAGGTGACTCCCTCATAGAAATATCTCTTACAGCTCAAAGTAATGAAGCATATCTAAGCCTAGACGGTCAAATAGTAGAAGAGCTACGCCCAGGTAGTACTATAGCTATAGGACCCTGCCCTATAAGTGTTAGAATAGCTAGGTTTAGGTGGTGGGAGAACTTCTATGAGAAACTATACACAAGAGTACTCACATACTGGTAACACTACAATAATAGTAGATACAGGAGCAGTTTTAGCAGGACTACCACTAATAATAAAATGCTACACAACACCACAAGTAATAGAAGAAGTTAAAGACAAAGAGAGTAAAGAAGTAGTAGAGAAAGCATTAGAATCGGAAAAACTAAAGGTTATAGAACCACCTCAAAGATACATAGACAAAGCAGTAGAGATTGCTGAGAAAGCAAAAACAGTAGGTAACCTAAGTAGTACAGACATAAGCATAATAGCATTAGCACTAAACCTAAAAGATAAGAACATAGATGTAATAGTAGCAACAGACGACTATAAACTACAATTAACATTAATAAAAGCAAATATCAAAGTAACTAGTATAAGGTATAGGAAGATAAGAGAAGCCTCAATTAATACATGAAATAAGCCATACATCTAGAGCTCATAACCAGTTCAACCATCTACTCTATACTACCGTTTGTCCCTAGATGTTACATCTAGGGACTTCCACCTCGCCTACGTGGATTTAGGTATCCACGTGGAGTCATGGATGGCTGTTGAGTCTAACGGCACGGGGGCTCTCATCTAGTTTTAGCTCTGAGAAGCTTGGAGCATTGCTCCTAATTGCTTCCCAGGCTCCTCCTAAGCTTATAAGCATTTCCTCGAAAAATTAGGAAGAAAACAGACCTCCACCTAGACTATTAATAATAGTAGGAGTACTTCTCTCCAACTTGTACTCATAGAATACGATAGAGACATGATGAGAGGCTATACTATCAAAATAAAGCATGAACATTTTAGTCTAGTATGAGATTATAAACCTAGGGGTCTGCTTGAGGATTCTGAGAAGCTCTCTTAATATATCTACTAGGAGTCGCTTCGAGGTTATAGATATTACTAGTATGATCGAGAACTGGCTTAGAGAATCTAATGTAGGCAATGGATTACTACTAGTATATACACCTCATACTACGGCAGCTCTAGCTATTAATGAGTATGAAAGCGGGCTAAGACAGGATATCTTAGAGATGCTTAAGTCTTTAACTAAACCAGATGCTCATTGGAGACATAACCTGATAGATAATAACGCCCACGCTCACTTAGCTAACGTAATAGTAGGCGGAGATAAGATAGTCCCAGTAGAGAATGGTAAATTAACATTAGGAACATGGCAGAGACTACTATTTATAGAGCTTGACGGTCCCAGGAGAAGAGAAGTAAGACTAGTCTATGTAGGAGAATAGAATTCAAAAATCATCAATAACCTAATGTAATTGTTTTGGTTTTATAGTTGTTTATATTAGTTTATGTTATTCTCTGGGTATAGAGAAATCCTATAAACTACCTCTACTATTTTAAATGTAGGACAAGTCGAGATGTGGGGTGCCCGGGATCACCCTAAAAGCCCCTAAGGGTAATGTAAACTAAAGGCCAATGCGGAGGAAAAGAGATGAGGCAATGAACCTATATCAGAGCTGAACCCATCTCCATATACTCTTCCCGTTATATACTTTAGTTTTTCATCTTAATCTCTCTTAATCTAAAACTCCAATATAAGTTTGTAATAGTTAAGTGAGGCTCGCGTGGTCCGTAAACTCTTCATTGCGTGAGCTCTGCTAACCCGGCGTAGCTCATAGCCATGGTTATAACTAGTATTTGAAGCTTTTTAGCTTATTATATGGAGAGTTTAGTATCATAGCTCTGGTAGTATAGGAAAAGCTTAAAAGGTATACTGTAAACTACTTATCTTAGTGTTTAGAGGTGAGTTTGAGGTGGATACAAGGATAGCTAGATTAGTAGCATTTAGCCTCCTAGTGTTATTAGTTTTAGCTAATACACTTTTATGGGTTTTCCCTGTTGAAGCTCAGGTAACAGAAGTTACTATAGGTGCTCTCTACCCTCTAAGCGGTGATCTAGCAACATTTGGTAAAGCTAATGTTGAAGCCTTACTTATAGCCCTAGAAGATGTTAATAAGTGGATGGCTGATAATAAATTCCCATTTAGGTTTAAGCTAGAGGTTAGAGATACTGCCACAGATCCAACTACAGCAGAGAGTTTATTCAGGACACTATATGGAGCCGGGGTTAGATACTTCTTAGGCCCTATGAGTAGTGGAGAGCTTGGTAGAGTAATGGGTGCTATGGAGGCTGCAGGTCTTAAATCGGTCATAATAAGTCCTTCAAGCACTTCTCCAGCATTAGCTAAGAAGGATTCAGTGTATAGGTTCCCGCCGCCAGATGAGTTTCAAGGTAGAGTATTAGCACTACTCTTCAAGGCTGATGGAGTTAAGACTCTCATTATAGTTTATAGGAGTGATGATTGGGGTAAACTACTAGCAGATATTACTAAAAGTGAATCAGAGAAGATTGGTATAAAAGTTGAAGCCTCTCTAGGCTATGACCCTAAGAGCCCAGACTTTAAATCATTAGTTGAAACTGTTAGAGGCATCATTAGTAGACTTGTAGCTGCTGGAGTTAAATACGAGGAGATAGGCTTAAACATTATATCATTCGAGGAAGGCATAGACTTCCTTGTTGAAGCAGCTCCTAAGCCCGAGTTTAGTAAGATTAAATGGTATGGTAGTGATGGCACAGCCCTCTCAGCTAAAGCTACAGGCACTCCTGTAGCTGCTGAGCTAGCTGCAACTACTGTATGGAAGAATACTATAACATTCGGATTAACAGATATAGCTGTTAGGCTATTCTGGACAATTAAGGATAAGATAGGATACTCCCCAGACCCATATAGTATAATTAGCTATGATTGCCTATGGGTTCTAGCACTAGCCATAGTAGCTGCAGGAGGACCAGCTAATATCGATAAAGTCGCTGAGCTAATACCTAAAATAGTAGAGTTATATGTGGGAGCCTCCGGTAAAATAACCTTAAATGAGTTCGGTGATAGAGCTGGAAGCGACTACGCTATTTATACAATAAAAGAAGTTACTCCAGGAAAGTATGATTGGAGAATAATTGCAAAATATGATTTCGCCACTGATAGAATAGTAACTCTTGAGAAAGATCCCCTAGCTGAGAAACCGGTAACAATACCAACAGCTTACCCTACGATTGACATGACTAAGTTTATGGCTCTACTCCCACCAACACCTACTCCGACTCCTACTCCAACGCCGGCTCCAGCTATTTCACCAACACTCGTAGCGGTAGTAATAGTTATTCTAGTATTGGTAGCGTTAGCAGCATACTTCTTATTAAGGAGAAGGTAGGGGATACTAAAATTAAATTTTTATTTACCTTATTTATCTCTTTTTCTTAGTATTATCATTATGGGGTGGTTAAGATAAATCAGGTTACTGATGTAATTCTTGAGGTTAACAAGGTTAGTAAGTATTTTGGTAGTTTGAAGGCTCTAGATGATGTTACATTAGCTTTACCTAGAGGTAAAATTACTCTACTTATTGGGCCTAATGGCAGTGGTAAGACAACTCTTATTAATGTTATTAGTGGAGTTTTAAGTATTGATAGTGGTAGTATAATATTTGAGGGTAGAGATATAACTAGGCTCCCTCCACATGATAGATTTAAACTTGGTATTGTTAGGAGTTACCAGATACCTAGACTATTCCAAGGTCTTAGTGTCCTAGAGAATACCGTAGTAGGAAAGGACGGGAATCCTGGTGAGGGTATGATCTACGGGTTACTTAAGAGAATTTGGTATAATTATGAGAAGTCTTCTATTGAAGACGCGCTCGCTAAGCTATTATTCCTTAACCTCATACACTTACATGATAGGAGACCTGGAGAGCTTAGTGGTGGTCAGATGAAGCTTCTCGAGCTATCAAGGAGTATTATGGCTACTAAGCCTAAACTCATACTCCTAGACGAGCCCGCAGCAGGGGTAAACCCTGTATTAGCTAAAGAGATTATGTCTATGATTAGGAATATTAGGGATGAACTTGGAATAACATTTTTAATTGTTGAGCATAGGCTAGATATAGCTATTGATTATGCCGACTACGCTATAGGAATGCATCTTGGTAGAGTTATAGCTCAAGGCAAACCTAAAGAAGTTGTTGAAGATCCTAAAGTTATCGAGAGCTACCTAGGTGGCTAATAATGTCTCTCTTAACTGTAGAAGGATTAAATGCAGGTTACGGTAAGTTTCACATACTATTCGATATCAGCTTAAATATTGAAGAGAAAGAGATTCTCGCAATAGTAGGCCCTAATGGTAGTGGTAAGAGTACACTGCTTAAGGCTATAACTGGGATAGCTGACGTATATTCTGGGAGAATAACGTTTAAAGGATCCGATATTACAAGACTCCCTCCACATGTTAAAGCAAGGATGGGTTTAGCATATCTCCCCCAAACTGATAATGTATTTACAAACTTATCAGTATGGGAGAATCTTAAGATGGCAGCCTATACTCTAGATGAGAGTATAGCTAGAGATAGGATTGAGGAAGTTCTAAGCTACTACCCCATACTGAGAAGTAGGTTAGGATTTAAAGCTAGGAGTCTTAGTGGTGGTGAGAGGCAGATTCTAGCCCTAGCTATGACGCTAATAAGAAAACCTGAGATTATAATGCTAGACGAGCCTACAGGCAACCTAGCACCTATAATAGCGAAGGATTTACTAAAGAAGATTCAGGCACTTAGGGAAGACTTAGGTAAGACTATAATCCTCGTGGAGCAGAATGCTAAAGCAGCATTAGAGATTAGTGATAAAGCTCTACTACTAGTAAGTGGGAGGATTGAATATAGTGGTTTTGCAAGTAAGCTACTTGCTGATACAGAGCTTAGTAGAAAATATCTTGGGCTAAGGTGATATTATGCCTATTTTAAGTATAGACTTCCTTATTAATGGGTTAGCGTCTGGAGCAGCACTAGCACTCTTATGCTTAGGCTTAACTCTAACATATATGACGACTAAAGTCCCTAACTTTGCACATGCAACTATAGCAGTAGTAGGGGCTATAGTTACACTCCTACTACTAGATTGGGTATATATAGGTTTGAGGGGAGGCGCAGTCTACTATACATTATATATTGTAGCGCCTATACTCTCAGCTTTAATTGCTGGACTCCTTGCTCTAACTATCTACATAGCTATTTTGAGGCCTTTATCTAAGAAGGGGATAGGAATTATTGGGTTAATGATTGCTACGTTCGCTCTAGATATAATAATCAATAATATTTTAACCCTTATACTACACTTAACACCTTCAAAGTATATTGGGAAACTTATAGATGCTAGTGTTAAAGGCTATGGGGTTCAAGTTTATATTCCCATACTCGACGTTAATATCTATCTTAGTAGACTCTTACTACCAATCATTGCAGTTATCTTAACTATATCACTACACCTATATATGACTAGGACTAAGTTTGGTATAGCCATGAGGGCTTCAATAGAGAATCCTCAATTAGCAAAGGCTCTAGGCATAAATGTTGACTTAGTATATGCTATATCATGGTTCTTATCAGGAAGCTTAGCTGGACTAGCTGGAAGCCTTCTAGCTTTCGAGTTTCCAGGTATTAACCCAGCGGTAGCATACCTATATATTGTTAGCATATTTGCTGGTAGTATTCTTGGCGGGTTAAGTAGTATGTATGGAGCTCTAGCTGGGGGATTAGTCGTTGGAGTTAGTGAAGTCTTAATCCCGGTAATGATACAGAATATCTACTACACTATAACAGGTAGTGTTATAGACATTATTAGATATCAGAAATTTATAAGCCTACTAATTATAATCATAGTTCTCTTAGTAGCTCCTCAGGGGCTTGCTGGAGTTAGCTGGAGGAATCTATTAGCTAGGGTGGTTAGAGTTGGTTGAGCTCCCAATTATATTCATGGAACTAGCTAATATGCTTATATTCATTATCGTAGTTTTAGCATTAAACCTAATGGCTGGCTACGCGGGGATACCAAACTTAGGTATGGCCCTCTTCGTCTATATTGGAGCTTTTGCGGTAGCAGGCTTAAGTGTTAGATTTGCTATTATCCTAGTTAACATATTAAACCCTGATTTTATTGAGATGATGAGGGTAACACCTCCATATAAGTATGCTGTAGGAGAGAGTCCTATACTAGATATAATATTATTTAAAGTTACAGACCCAGCTGTTAATAGACACCTGGTCCCAGAGTTAAATAGCATAATTGGGGATAGTATACCGCTATCAATAATGATATTAACTTTTATCCTAGCCTCAGCTATAGCTCTAGGAGCAACATTAGGACTTATAGTTAGCTTTACCGCTGTGAGATTAAGAGAAGATTACCTAGCTATAGTCCTACTAGCATTTAGTGAAATGCTTGTCCAAGTATTCTTTGCACAAGTAGATTGGGTAGCTGGTGGTAGGTATAATACCTGGGCTCTAACACCATGGCCTCAAAAACTATCACAATCTTTAGGGAATCTATTACCAAGTGGTGTTAAGCCAGAGCTCTTTATAGGCTTAATAGTTGCTATTATACTAGCAATAACTACACTCATTTATACTGAGAGGATAGCTAATAGCCCTATGGGTAGGGTTTTGAGGGCTATGAGAGATGATGATTTAGCACTTACAAGTTATGGTAGAGATATTGCTAAGATAAGACTTAAGGTTATGATGGTTGGATCATCTATAGCAGCTCTTGCAGGAGTAGTTTACGTGTTAAGTGTTCAGCCTGTAGTTAAAGCTACTGACTATACTAGAGCTACCTGGACATTCATCCCATGGGCTATGATGATACTCGGTGGGATAGCCAATAACTGGGGTGTGATTATAGGGGCAGTAATAGTATATATTGGTAGGAAGCTTATAGAAATTCTAGCTCCACCAGCATTTACTACAATCTTATCTTTTATCGGAGTTGAGGTTACTGGGACCACAATAGATATCGTGAAAGCTGTTACAGTAAATATTCTAGTCGGAGTCGTAATAATATTGGTATTATATCTAAAACCTGAAGGTATAGTGCCTGAGAAGCCTAGTAAAACTTTACCTAGAAAAACTTTAAATAGTCTTATTGAGAAGTTTAGAGGGTCTAGCTCTTAATCATTTTTCTCAGAACATACTTAAGTATACCGCCATGCTTATAATACTCGACTTCTACTGGAGTATCTAGTCTAGCTTTAACCTTAAACTCTACTATATCACCATTACTCTTCCTAGCCCTAACAGTAAGTATCTTACCGGGAACTAAGCCTTCCTCAATCCCTACTATATCATATTCTTCACTACCATCTAAGCCTAGCTTCTCAGCATTCTCTCCAGGCATAAACTCTAAAGGTAGGATACCTATACATACTAGGTTACTCCTATGTATTCTCTCAAAACTCTCAGCTATAACAGCTTTAACTCCTAAGAGGAAGGGCCCCCTAGCAGCCCAGTCTCTACTACTACCCACGCCATACTGTTTACCAGCTATAATTATTAATGGTATATTAGCCTCTCTATACTTTTGTGATGCATCATATACGTGTAGCTCCTCACCTGTAGGCCAGTACCTTGTCCAAGCACCGGCCTTACTAGGAACTAGCTTATTTCTAAACCCAGGACTATCGAATGTTCCCCGAGCCATGACATCATGGTTACCTCTTAGACCTCCAAATGTTAACCCTTGCCTCTCAGGGTCTATATTAAAGACTTGTCTTATGTAAGTTCCTGCTTTTGAATCACTAGCAATCCTACCAGCTGGACTTATATGATCAGTATTTGTCCTATCTGGAGCCCAAACAATGACTCTAGCCCCTCTAATATCTCTTAGAGGCTCTACTTCTAGGCTGAAATCATCTAGGAACGGGGGTCTCCTAATCATTAAGCTCTTATCACTCCATTCGTATAAGTCACTTGTTGGAGCTTCAAGCTTTTCCCAATTCTCATCTCCAGAGTATATATCCTTATACTTCTCTCTAAACATCTCTACGCTTAAGGTCTTATCTAAGACACTATTAACCTCATCTATACTAGGCCATATATCTCTAAGGTATACTGGGTTACCGTTAGGATCATATCCTAGAGGCTCATTCTCGAAATCTATATCTATTCTACCTGCTAACGCGTAAGCTATAACCAATGGTGGGCTGGCTAGAAAACTAGCCTTAGTTAATGGGTGAATTCTACCAGCAAAATTCCTATTACCACTTAATACAGCCACAGCATATAATCCAGTCTTCTTAACTGCATCTTCTATAGGTTTAGGCAGTGGACCACTATTACCTATACATGTTGTACAACCAAAACCTACAATATGGAATCTTAGAGATTCAAGATAAGGCATAAGCCCAGATCTCTCCCATAACTCTTCTATAACCCTACTACCTGGAGCATTACTAGTCTTGACCCAAGGCTTAACAGTTAAACCTCTTTCGACAGCATTCTTTGCTAGTAGACCTGCAGCTATCATGAGTGCCGGGTTACTCGTGTTAGTACAACTCGTTAGAGAAGCTATAGCTATAAAACCATCTCTAATCCTACCTTCAACACCATCAAATGATATTGTTAACTCTACTCTATCTCTCTTCTTCTCCCTCAAATAATTAGCTATCATGTCTGAGACTATTTTTGAAGCTTCTCTTAATGGTATCCTATCCTCGGGGTTAGCTGGTCCAGCTATACTTGGCTCAATATCACTAATATCTATCTTTAAAACCTCACTATACTTCGGTATACTAACGCTCTCATCATACCATAAGCCTACTCTCTTAGCATATAACTCTACGATTTTAACATGATCCTCTCCTCTACCAGTTAAGAGTAGGTATTTTAATGTATTACTATCTATGGGGAAGAATCCTATTGTAGCTCCATATTCTGGAGCCATATTAGCTACTGTAGCCCTATCTGGTACTCCTAGCTTCCTAACACCAGGCCCTATAAACTCTACAAACTTCCCTACAACATTCTTCTTTCTCAAAAACTCTGTAACATATAATGCAATATCTGTTGATGTGACACCCTCTCTAGGCTCACCTTCAAGCCATACCCCCACAACTTCAGGTAGTAATATATAGTTTGGCTCTCCTAATATAACAGCTTCAGCCTCGACACCTCCAACACCCCAGCCTAATACACCTAGAGCATTAACCATTGGGGTATGGCTATCAGTGCCTAGTAGGCTATCAGGGTATGCCCATAGATTACCTCTATAATCTTTAACCCATACTACTCTAGCTAAATACTCTAAGTTAACCTGGTGAATAATACCCTTACCTGGTGGAACAACATTAAAGTTCTTGAACGCCTTCTGAGCCCATTTAAATAGCCTATACCTCTCAATATTCCTCTCATACTCTCTCTTAATATTCATTAAGTAAGCATACCTAGTACCATAGTAGTCTACTTGAATACTATGATCTATTACTAAATCAACTGGAATAGCTGGGTTAATCCTAGAGGGATCAACTCCAAGCTTAGATACAATATCCCTCATAATAGCCAAGTCGAGAATAGCAGATACCCCAGTTAAATCCTGCATTATAACCCTCTCGGGATAGAATGGAACCTCCTTCTTACCAGCAAAGCTATGCCACCTAGCTATAGTGTTAATATCTACATCTCTAACAGTAAACCCGTCATAGTGCCTAATAGCATTCTCGAGGAGAACACGTATAGAGAAAGGTAAGCTATCATAATCGCCAAGACCTAGACTAGAAATCTTCCTTAACTCAATAATCTTAGCTTTACCAGAATAAGTTTCAATATAACCCTCAAGCTCTCTAATCAAATCATACACTCTAACCACCAAATATTCACTAAATACTTAAACCTTAAGAATACGGATTATAGCATTAAAACATAAAGCCTATAGAGTAACTAAACAAGTATATGGAGCCGGGGTGGCCGAGCGGTTAAGGCGGCGGGCTGCAGAGGATAAGAAATAGCCCATCGCAGAAACCCGTTAAAACCCGGGTTCGAATCCCGGCCCCGGCTCCAGTAAACCTTAATAAGCCTCCCAACATAACTATATTAGGAAGCCGCGGTAGTATAGCCAGGCCCAGTATGCGGGCCTTTCGAGCCCGTGACCCGGGTTCAAATCCCGGCCGCGGCACCATAAGCACACTTCTACAACCAAGGATTACTATTTAGATGAGAGAATAATACAGGCTTCTCTATAATGGCATAAAGATTCTCCATAAAGCTTCAAAGGTTTGATTATGAGACTATATAAGCTTTCATGCTAGTATGTTAAAGATGTAACCTAGAGGTGAGGTTATAGTGAAGAGCTCAAGACTCACATATATAGCTTTAGTTCTAGTAGCCGTAGTAATCATAGGAATGGTAGGCTATTTTTATTTCTTAAGAGCTCCTGAAGCACCTCCTAAAGTAGAGACTCCTCTCAAAGAAACTCCCGTAACCTTTAAGGAGATAGATGTACTTAAGATCTCTCAGAGAGCTGATCTCTCTACAATAGATGTCCAAGTAGCTACTGATGCGCCAACGCTATCTGTTTTCGGGCACGTCTACGAGACTCTATTTAGAGTCAAGTTTGACGAGACTGGAACTCCTACTTTTGTTCCACATCTAGTAGAGTCGTATACGAAAATCAATGACACCCTTTGGGAGTTTAGGCTTAAGTCAGGAGTGAAGTTCCACGACGGGAAACCTCTCACGGCACATGATGTAAAGGCTAGCTTTGAGAGAGGCCCTCAAGTAGGAAGTCTTCCGAGGATCCTACTAGGATTCATAAAGGAAGTTCAGGTAGTCGATAACCTAACTTTCAGATTAGTTTTAAAGTACCCCTTCGGCCCTATGATAGCTCACCTTTCTCACCCATCTACTGCTATTATTCCAGCTTGGGTTGCTGAGCGTTTCCCCAATGCCCCTATAGATAGCACAGCTTACATCATAGGTACCGGGCCTTACAGATTCGTTGAGTATAAGAAAGGAGAGAGGACAGTTCTCGAAGTTTTCGCAGATTACTGGGGCCGTAAGCCTACAGTGAAGAGAATCGAGTGGGTGCCTATTCCAGACGATTCAACGAGAGTATCCTTCTTAGAAGCAGGTACAGTGGATATAGTAACTCATGTTCCACCTCAATTCGTTAATCTACTTAAAGATAAAGGCTTTCAGGTTGTTCAAATCCCAAGTGTTAGAGTGATATACATAGGGATCAACGTCGAGAGGATCCCCGATGCTAGAGTAAGGCAAGCTCTCAACCTAGCTGTAGACAAGGAAGCCATTGTGAAGCACATCTTAGAAGGTGCTGGAAGCGTAGCATCTGCCCCTATTCATCCTTCAGTCTTTGGCTACTCAAAACAAACCCCATACCAGTATGACGCCGCTAAGGCTCGTGAAGCTATAAGAGCGGCTGGATGGGAAGGTAGAGAGCTAGTTTTCATTACTCCTCAGGGTAGATATCTGAAGGATAGAGAGATAGCTGAAGCTGTGAAAGCCTACCTTGAAGCTGTTGGTCTAAGAGTTAAAGTTGAGGTTATGGAGTGGGCTGCCTACATATCTAGAGTTACTACTCAGAAAGACTTTGACCTCTTCCTCTTAGGCTGGTCTACTGTGACTCTAGACGCTGACTACGGCTTATACTCTCTCTTCAGATCAGGGGCCCCGTTCAATAGAATGCAGTACAGCAACGCGGAAGTTGATAGACTCCTTGATGCTGCTAGGGCTGAAAGCGACCTAGCTAAGAGGGCTCAACTATATGCGGAAGCTCAAAAACTTATATGGCAAGACGCTCCTTGGATATTCCTACACTATGAAGACATAATTGTAGCTTTTAAGCCTAAGCTTGTAGACATCGAGATTCAGCCAATTGAGAGATGGATCCTTACCTATGCTATGGTAAGAGAAGAGAGCAGATAACTCTAGCATGGTAATTAGAAATGTTTAGATATTTTCTTTATAGGCTTTTTCTCTATGTCCCAACTCTCTTGATCATGCTATTTGTAGTTTTCATTCTAGTAAAAGCTCTTCCAGGCGATCCCATAACGGTTATGTATGGAGAATTTGACCCTCCACCCGAAGTTAGAAAAGCGTTAGAAGAGAGGCTAGGGCTCGACAGACCTCTGCTGGTACAGTACATGCTCTACGTTATGAGGATACTCCAAGGAGATTGGGGTAAATCCGTGGGTACCGGCGAGGAGGTTCTACGGTTAGTGTTGAGGAGATTTCAAGCAACACTAGAGCTAGCTGTAGCTAGCGTAGCAATCGCTACTTTTATAGGACTCTCACTGGCTTTAATAAGCGCATGGAGACCTAACTCTTTAGCTGATAAGATAATCAGGATAGCTAGTGTGGCTAGCTACTCGATTCCGGTTTTCTGGTGGGGTCTCATGTTGATCCTCATCTTTGCAGTCTACCTACAATTACTGCCTCCAGGAGAAAGAGGAGGACTTAAACATCTAATATTGCCTGCAGTCACGTTAGGTGTAGTCAGTTTCGGAATGATAGCTAGAGTGTCGAGAGCTTCAATGCTTGAAGTTATGACGCAAGATTACGTGGTCGCAGCTAGAGCTAGAGGGCTAAACGAGGTCAAAGTCCTTTTAAGCTATGTAATGAGAAATGCTATTGTTCCTATTGTAACTATAATTGGACTTAGGTTTGGGGTCTTGATGAGTGGAGCGGTGATCACAGAAACTGTTTTTAAGTATCCAGGCATAGGTTCTATGATCTATGACTCGATACTAGCTAGAGATTACCCTGTTGTTTTCGGGGGTATTTTATTCGTAGCTATAGTAGTGATGACGGTCAACTTGCTCGTAGACATCTTGTACTATTTCGTGGATCCGAGGGTGAAGTTAGAGAAAACCAGAGTGTGAGGAACTGTGAAGTCTTGGACTTACCTTAAAGGGCTCGCTCGTATTGCTTACACTAATATGCGCTTTCTGAAAGCTCTCAGCGGAGATGTAACTACGCTGATAGCTCTTAGTATTGTGCTTGGAACTTTTTCCGCAGCCTTTATTACTACAGTCCTCCTTTATACTGAAGTAGTTTCAGAAAGCTTATATGCGGGCATAAACTTAGCTAACAGACTTCAGCTTCCAAGCCTCAAGCACCCGTTAGGCACAGATCATCTAGGTAGAGACTTGCTAGTGAGGATAATATTTGGAGCTAGGATAGCAATCTTAGTGATCTTAACGTCTGTGACAATAGCAGTAGTTTTAGGGACAACTATAGGTCTGCTAGCTGGATACATAGGAGGCTATGTAGACCTGATAGTTTCGAGAATAGTTGATGCTCTCATGAGCTTTCCAGCAGTATTGCTAGCGTTAGCTATAGTCACAGTTCTAGGACCGGGTCTTGAGAGCGTGATCATAGCGATAGGAATAGCCGAAGCTCCAATTTTCGCCAGACTTTCAAGAGGTCTAGTAGCAGTAGAGAAAGAGAACTTATATGTAGAAGCTGCGAAAGCAATAGGAGCAAGTCATATCAGGATATTAGTAAAGCATATATTACCTAATATAGCGGGTCCTCTTCTAGTTCAAGCCACGTTCACATCGTCATCAGCCATTCTCTGGGAAGCCGCTTTAAGCTTCTTAGGTCTTGGCGTTCAACCTCCAACTCCAAGCTGGGGTTTGATGATGGCGGAAGCTAGGGCTTATATGAGAGTTGCTCCCCACGCTATAGTGTTCCCAGGTCTCGCTATATTCTTACTCGTCTTTAGCATTAATACATTAGGAGAAAAGTTAAGAGATCTTCTCGACCCGAGATATAGAGCGTTAATGAGCAAAAGCTAAGCTGTAAGGTTCAGTAGCGAAACTTGAAGTTGTGAGAGGTTCACTACGGCTAACGGATGTAAGGTTCAAGGTAGAAGTTTATCTAGGTTATGACGGGTTTCCTTCCTCAAACTCAAATCTAGAATATAGTGTTTTCGTCCTCTCTAGTCAGTTTTGGATTTGAAATGTGATACTAAGCTCTCAAAGCTAATACTAGCTCTGTGTGGTAGAAATGTTATAATTAAATTTCATATACTCTCTGTTTATGGCATGAGTATTTTTATTGTTAAAGATTTGATTATAGTTACTATTATTATGGCTCCTAATCCTAGTGCTGCTACTCTTAATGCTGATTTTAATATGTTTTCTCCACTTATCTTAGCCATGTAAGCTCCTAGTATTAACAGTATTAATATTGACATAATGTTAGTTAAAGTATATGCCATACCTACACTTATTATATTAGAGTATGCTAATAGGTATATTGCTGCTAGTATTGTAGGGAATATTATTACTCCTATTGAGCTCATTAATGCAACATAAACTGGAACTATTACCGTGACCTTCCCATATATTGATGATTTTAAGCTTTTACCTATAGCTCTCTCAATCTCCTTAAATTCTCTTATTCTCTCAGCTCTTTCACTTAAAAACGTCCCAACAAAACCAGACATAAGGCCGAAAGCTAAGCCTCCCCCAATTATAGCTAAGCTCATAACAAGCGGGTCTAAGTCTTCCCTATATGTTCCAATATTAACTCCTATAGCTGATATAATGCTATCTATAGAGTTCATGAGGAAGAGCCTCCTAGCAATAAAAATAGCATCTGGACTAGCTTTTAAAACATCACGTATAAAGTTAAGAGGGCGTCTAGAAAAACTAAAACCAGATCACCTCTAGTTATAAATTCTCTATAACTAGAAGCCTCTTACTATTTATGCTAAACACTATTATTAAACTCTCACCATTAACATTAACAGAGAGCTTCTCATCAAGCAACCTATAACTACAAGCAGGACACCTATAATATCTAAAGAGCTGCTTAATACCACTATTACTCTTAACAGTTTCACTTATATAATCCATATCAACTTTACATCTAGGGCATAACACTCTAACTCTACTACTCATACTACAATCACCAAACTAGCAACTATGCCTACAGTCTTCAAACTCTAAGTCCGATGTAAATATATTACACTAGAGCTAAAAACCCATAATGAAATAAGAGGATACTCTCTTTCTATTCCCTTTAGGGAGTATAATTATTCTCTAAATATTACTATTTTAGAGTTTAAATATTTAACTCTATCATGGGCTTGCTCGAGGGTCGCTATGAACGCTCCCAGAAGATGATGCAATCCTAAGACCAATCCAGAAGATAAGAGATGAGGCAAATATATCGGAGCTGAACCCCTGTTTTATAATAGCTTTATGTGGAGTTAAAAAAAAGATAGGCTAGACTGTTATGAGTACCTATAAGTTTATGCTTCTACTTCTTCTCCTCCAGGTAGTTTGAATGGTGCTTCTGCCTCTATTTTTGCTGGTAGTATTTCATATTTAAATGCTGATCCCCATAACTCTCTTTTTAGTAGCTCTCTTATCGCTATTCTTATTACTTCACTTCTACTAGAGTATCTTCCGGCTTTTACTAGCTCATCTATTCCTTTAACATACATTTCTGGCATCTTCACCGTTATGAGTCTCAAATCTCTCCCCGCTTATTTTATCTAATATGATGATCTATTTAGGCGATAATCTCCGTATCTCTACCTCTAACTATCATTGAACCCGTGATTACTTTGTTATTATTCTTAATATTGAATCCTCCACTTGATTTAAACCCTTAGAGTTAAAGAGTTAATAGTGTTAGTATACTCGTAGTACTTTATGGTGGTGGTTTGAGGGTTAAAGTCATTACTGGTAGTAGGCTTCACGGAGGCTTCTACTATATTGGTAGGAGCTGGGGAGTTTACTATGGTGGCCTAGGCTTCTACTCTGAGCTCCCTAAGCTTGTCTTAGAGGCTTGGGAGTGTAGTGATACTAGGATTTATAACCTAGATGATTTCTCTAGCGTTATTACGGGTGTGTTAGATAAGTTAGGCTTAAGTAATGTATGCTTAATGGCTAAAGAATCTATACCAATACATGTAGGTTTAGGTAGTACTACTCAAACCCTCCTAGCAGTAGGCGTTGCTATAGGGAAACTTAAGGGGATAAACTATAATATTATAGAGTTAGCTAAACTACTAGGCCGAGGTAGAGTGAGTGGTGTAGGAACACTCCTATTCAAGTATGGAGGATTTATATTAGACTCAGGAAACCCTGACATTGGGGGACCTAGGACCCTACTAAGGCTAAGAGTACCTGGTGAGTGGAGATTCGTAATACTAATCCCAGAGGCTAGGAGAGGTTTGAGTGAAGATGAAGAGTCAAATATACTAAGAGAGCCTATAGAGCCGAGCTCTCATATTAAACAACTTATGAGTAGAGGGGCTCTAAGACTAGCCTCAGCTATAGCTAGAAGAGATTTACAAGAAGCTTTAGAAGGACTAAGAGAAGTTCAAACTGGAACAGGCCTCTACTTCTCAACTATCCAAGGGGGAGTATATAGGAGTGACCTAGAGGATCTCGTATCTGAGGCTAGTAAGGCTGGATTAGTCTTAGCTCAGTCAAGCTGGGGGCCAACACTATATACTATAACGAGTAAAGAGTCAGCTAGGGCTGACGCTAATATGCTATTATTGCTAATGAGGGAGCTAGGTATTAGAGGTAATGTATTATTAGCTAAGCCTAGGAATATGGGTGCACGCGTAGCTTTGGGTGGTTAATATTTAAGCTCTAATTCCTTGTATTTGCTTTTCAACTTCATCTATCATCTTAGCCACAATATAGACTATCTCTGGGCTTGCCTTAATCTCTATAAGCCTATCATAGATCTTCCTAAGTTTATCAATATCTCTAGCTCTATATGCTTTTCTAGCCTCATCATATAGCATTATATCTTCTCCACTAACCTTCATGCACATCTTTTATCTCCTTTGATTCTAGGGTTCCTGAAGGTTATAAGTATTAGTTTTAACCTCTATCACCAATCAGATATACCCTTATTAGGGTTAAGGATCTCTCTAATGTCTAGGTGTAGTGCTTGAGTTTTAGTATTGAAGCCAAGATTAAAGAGTTGATTAGGTTAGGGTTAGATCCTTACCATGTAGCCTATAAATATATAGTTACTAGTAGAGCCGAAGATATAAAGGCTAAGTATTCAGATCTACCCCCAGGCTCAGAGACAGAGGACTATGTGAGTATTGCCGGCAGAGTTTGGCATATAAGGAGGCATGGTGGTATAATCTTCATAGACTTATACGATGAGACTGGCAGGATCCAGCTTGTAGCTAGGAGAGATATAGTGAGTGGTAATAGTAAGCTAGAGTCTATAGTCAGACTATTAGATAAGGGTGATATAATTGGTGTTAAGGGTAAGATAATAAAGACTAAGACTGGAGAAGTCTCAGTACTAGTCAACGATATAGATATACTATCTATAGCCTGGAGACCTATACCATTCCACGAGTTTGGAGTTAAGGATCCAGAGCAGAGGTATAGGGAGAGGTATATAGACATAATGCTTAACTCTAAGATTAGGAGAGCAATAGTAAGTCTCTATAGAGTAGAGATGGAGATGAGAAGGATACTTGACGAGAAGGGATTCATAGAAGTACATACGCCAAAACTACAGCCTATCTATGGAGGAGCTCTAGCCAAACCATTTGTAACAAGGATTAATACCCTAGATATGATGGTATACCTTAGTATAGCCCCCGAAACATACCTAAAGAGACTCGTAGTAGCAGGACTATTCAAGGTATACGAGATAGCAGTATGCTTTAGAAATGAAGATATAGATACTACACATTACCCAGAGTTCATACAACTAGAAGCTTACCAGGCATTTGCAGACTGGAATGATATGATGAATCTAACTGAAGAGCTTATAGCTGAATCTGTTAAGAGAGTCTATGGGGACTATAAGCTAGAAGTAGAGCGTGGAGGAGAAAATATAGTTATAGACTTTAGCAGGCCATGGAAGAGGATAAGTCTTGAGGAATCAATAGAAGGAGTTCTAAACACGAGTATTAGGGGGAAGAGTAGAGAAGAGCTTAGAGAGATAGCATCAAGCTTAGGAGTTGAAGTTAGAGATGTGAGGAGAGGCAAGATACTAGAGAAGCTATTTGAGAAACTAGTTGTTCCAAAAACTACAAACCCAACATTCGTCGTACTCTTCCCAAGAGATATAAGCCCACTAGCTAGACCATATAGAGAAAACCCAGACTATGCTGAGAGATTCGAGCTATACATTAACGGCCTAGAAATAGCCAATGGCTACACAGAGCTTAACAACCCAATACTACAATACTACTTCTTCAAAGAAGAAGAAGAGCTCAGGAAACTAGCTGGAGGTGAAGCTGAAATACACCCAATGGATAAAGACTATATAAGAGCCCTAGAATATGGTTTACCACCAACAGGAGGCGTTGGTATAGGGCTCTACAGACTCCTCATGGTCCTGAACAGTCTACCATCAATAAAAGATATAATACCATTCACGATAACAGCACCAGAAGACGTGAAGCTCGTATCAGAAGAGCTACAGCACCTATTAGAATACTATCTAAAACTCGGAAGTAATAAGAGCTAGAAATTCTAATACTAAGTCATCTTATTTAAGCTAAGGGAAAAGATTCTCAATTATTCTAACTTAGGAGACTCGTTTATATAAATAAGTTTTGTCTATTATGGTTATTAGTGGTGCTATTGGTGCCGGTTTTAAGTAAAGCTGAGAAGCTTAAGTATAGGATTCTTGCTATTGAGGCTTTGAGAGCTATTAGGAGGCTTCTACCATATTCTTATAGGAGGTTATCTAGAGAGATTGATTTCGACGAGACTCTCCTAGCTAGGTATTCTAGTGGTTTAACAGTTCCTAGCTATGATGTAGCTGTTAAACTTATAAGTTCTATTAGGAAGGCTCTAGATCCTGCTAGGATTACTATGTTAAAGATTGGAGAGTATAAGGGTTTACTAGACTTAACACCGCTACTCTCAGATCCCCACATGTTGAAAATCTTAGCCCTAGAGTTTTACGAGAGGTTTAAGGATAAAGATGTAACTAAGATATTGGTCCCTGAGACTTCAGGGATCACGCTAGCCACATCACTAGCCCTAACATTTGACGCTAACCTGGTAATAGCTAGGAGAGTTAAAGAGAATCCAATGATAGAGTACCTAGAGGAGCATATAGTTGAGCCTCCATCAATTAAAAACATATTCTATATACCTAAGGGTAGTATTAAGAGAGAAGATAGGGTTCTACTAGTTGATGATATTGTCCAAAGCGGGCTCACATTATCTGTAATGAAGAAGCTTGTCGATAGAGTAGGCGCTAAGCTACTAGGGGTAGCAGCTATAGTAGTAGTAGGAGATGAGTGGAGGAAGAGAGTAGATATTGAGAAGATTGAAGCCCTAGTTACAATATCTAAAACATAGAGATCATTGAATCAACTAAATCAAAGTAATATATTCAGGCTCATTACAGGATTACTTATAACCTTGAATCATATAAGTTAAAATATGGTGTTTTATAGTGGCCATTACTAGGAGAGACTTTATTAGATTAGCTGGAGCTGGTGCTATAGGCCTTGGTCTAGGATTAATAGGGGGCTACTGGCTTAAATCCCGTGAAGTTACAGCTCCCGTACATGAGGTTACACCAACAACACCTCCTACTACAACACCAGCTCCTAGGAAGATTAAAGCCCTATGGATTTATGTTGGACCTATAACAGATATTGGGTGGACTGCAGCTCACCACGAGGCTAAAGAGAATGTTTCAAGAAATTTCACAGCATGGCTTGAAGCTAAGCATATAGAGAAAGTTAGTGAAGCCGAAGCTAAGAGTATAATAGAGGTTGAGCTTAGAAGAGAAAAGTATGATGCGGTATTTGCAACGAGCTACGGGTTCAAGTATGCTGTTGCAGAATTAGCGCCGAAATATCCTGATGTAAAATTCTATCATTGTAGTGGTGAGTGGGAGTGGGATGGTTTCAGAAACTTACCTAATGTTACAACATATTTTGCAGAGTTCTACCAGCTCTACTATCTTAATGGTATAGCTGCCGGTGCGGTTACAGAGTCTTGTAGAGTTGGCTATGTCCCAGCATTCCTCATACCAGAAGTTGTGAGGCATATTAACGCCTACGCTCTAGGAGCAGTATATGGAGCTAAGCTTATGGGTAAGTGTGGTAATGGAGAGAAGCTTGAAGTATATGTTACTAGACCTCTCCTAAGCTGGTTTAACCCAGATAAGGCTAGGGAATATGCCGCATACCTTGTAGAAAGGTATGATGTAGATGTAATAGCATTCACAGAGGATAGTACAGCTATACTAGATAAAGCTGAAGAATATATGGCTCAAGGTAAGAAAGTCTATAGTTTTAGCCACTATAGTAACATGTACGAATACTATAGGAGGAAGGGTATAATCTTAAAGTCACACCTAACAGGTCAAATAGCAGACTGGACACCAATATATGCAGACCTTCTAATTAAGCTATATGTTGGAGCATACAGAAAAGAAGATATATGGACTAGGATTGGCGACTATACAGATATAAAGTGGAGGAGGGGAGTAGAAGAGTCAACAGCAGGCTTACCAGAAGGTACAGTTTACCTTGCACCACTAAATACAGCTGTTATACCGCCTAAGGCTGTATATGAGATTAAGAGACTATATGAGGATATGAAGGAGTTACTCTTCGAGCCATTCACCGGACCTATAAGGGGTTATATTATAGATGATGAGGGTAGACCTCAGGAAGGAGTAAACCTTAAGGTTGAGCCTGGAGTTAGACTTAGTAGAGATGACTTATGGTATATGAAGTGGTTCTACGAAAAGATAGTGTCTCCTGCTTAGCTAGCTGAGGTATATAGATGTGAGAACTAAGATATTAGAAGCAGTTAATATAACAGTTATTTACCCTAATGGTGTTAGAGCTAATGATAATATAAGTATATCTGTTAATGAAGGTGAAATATTAGGCCTTCTAGGAGAGAATGGTGCTGGTAAAACTACACTTGTAAAAGTTATATCTGGGATAATTAAGCCAACTAAAGGTGAAATACTATTATATGGTAAAGAAGTAGAGTTTAATAGCTATAGAGATGCTTTAAAAAGTGGAATATACTATTTAAGCCAGAATCCTCAACTCATTGAAGGCTTAACAGTACTAGAAGATATAGGTTTAACATTAACACTAGCAGGCAAAAGTATGAGTAGGGGGAGTATAGAGCAGTATGTAGCTAGTATAGCTTCAAAGTATAATCTAAAAGTTGACCTTAAAGCTTTAAGCGATAATCTATCCGTGGGGGAAAGGCAGAGAATTGAACTAATAAAACCAATACTACTAGATTCTAAGATTATAATACTAGATGAGCCTACAACACACATGTCCCCGCTAGAAATAGAATCATTATATAGCATGCTTAGAGACTTAGCGGGTAAGGGTAAGAGTATTATATTTATTACTCATAAGATTAGAGAAGCTACTAGTGTATCTGATAGGATTATAGTTATGAGGAAAGGGAAGATATCAGGTATCATTGAGAGAGATAAATTTGACCGAGAGGTACTATTAAATCTAATGTTTGAATCAAATAATACTATTAATAAACTAGGCTTAAGGTATGCTAAGCCTAGAGAGTATAAGTCTAATATATTAGAAGTTAGGGAGCTATGGGTTAAGGGAGACTATGGAGATCTAGCTCTTAGAGGCATTAATCTAAGTGTAGGCACTAGTGAAATAGTAGGAGTAGCTGGAATAGCTGGGAATGGTCAGAGAGAATTATTTGAGACACTAGTAGGTTTAAGGAAGCCTATTAGGGGCTCTATAATTTTTAATAATGTCGATGTAACCTCCAGTAGCCCACGTGATAGGATTAAGCTTGGCCTAGCTATAGTCCCAGAGGATAGACTAGGTTGGGCTCTAGTTCCCGGGCTTAACATCGTATCTAATATAATCTTCGCCTTAACCAACGTAGACTCTACTCTTAAGAGTTACATTATTGACTGGGGTATGGCGTGGAGGATAGCTAAGGAAGCTTTAGAAATAGTACCTATACAAGCTGATAGTCTAAATACTAGTGTAGAGTCTCTAAGTGGTGGTAATATGCAGAGGCTTATCTTAGCTAGAGAGCTTAGTAGAAAACCCAGGTTGATAATAGCTATGAATCCAACAAGTGGCTTAGACTATGTAACTAGTATCAATGTAAAGCAAGTCTTAATAGATTACGCTAGTAGAGGTGTAGGGATACTACTAATATCTGAGGATCTAGATGAGCTAATTGAAGTATCTGATAGGGTACTCGTTATGAATAGGGGGGCTATTGTTGGAGAGTTTATGAGACCATATAGCTTAGAGAATATAGCCAAACTTATGATAAGCTAATCTAGGGAGGAATCTATTGGAGGTTTTAGAGAAGAGAGCTACACGGGGAGAGATTATATTAAAGGCTTTAATTGGAGCTCTCACAGGCTACATTATAGCTATTATACTAGCATCTATAATACTAAACCCCTCCGACGTATTACGTAGCGTACTATGGGTATATATGAATACTACGCCTATAACCACTGCTATACTATTCTCTATCCCTATAGCTGCGTCAGCTCTAGGCTTAACATTAGCTTATAGAGCTAAATTTATTACTATAGGAGCTGAGGGTCAGGTTATTCTAGGCTCAGCTGTAACCTTATGGTTTATAGCTTACTCAGGCATAAACCTACAACTCCCATATTCTATACTATTGGCTATTATACTAGCATCTATACTCGGAGCCCTATGCTCTCTCATAGTAGCACTCCTCAGGATATATGCTGGAGCTAACGAGATACTATCTAGTCTAATGCTTAACTTTATAGCTATGTATACAGTAAATTACCTAATAGCAACTAGTTGGAGGATAGGCCCATTTACTATAACAAAGTCTATACCTGAGGAGTATAGGCTGAGCGTTAGCTTCATAATAGCTACTCTCATAGTCTTAACACTACTAACATGGTTTATACTAGCTAGGACTAGGTTTGGATTATCTATAGAGGTTTATGGTAGAGCTCCGAGAGCAGCAGAGACATACGGTTATAGCCCTAAGACTATAATTATTGGCGTATCTATCATATCAGGTTTAATGGCTGGACTTGGAGGGGCATTAGCTATGTTAAGCTTCCAGCACCACCTAACACCAATGAGCTCCCCGCCGGGATATGGGTATATGGGTGTATTGGTTGCATGGTTATCAGCAAATAACCCAATCATAGCTATGGTGGCTTCTATATTCTTCTCAACTATAGTTGTCTTAGGTAGAACACTCCAAGCTATTGGAGTTCCTTTAAGCTATGTTTTAGCAATACAATCTATGATAGTCCTCTCAACTCTAGTAGCTGTAGCGACAGCTAAGTATACTATAAGATTTAGGTGGTTTAAATGGTAGACTTAAGTTTACTACTCAGAATATTATCTAATGCTATTCCAATAATGCTATCAGCTTATGGAGAGCTCCTTGTAGAGAGGAGTGGTAGAGTTAATCTAGGAGTAGACGGTATTATGGCTCTAGGTGCTAGCATATCAGTACTAGTATCAGCTATAACAGGTAATACTATGTTAGGACTCATATCAGGTCTAGCTACTGGTCTAGCTGCTAGCATATTATACATTATCCCAGTTATAGTATTCAGAGTAGACCAAGTAGCTACAGGCCTACTACTAGTATTCCTAGCGTGGGGTCTAGCAGACTTAATTGCTAGCATTGGTTATAGAGTATCTCCAAGCATACCTATTGGCTCACTACAATATAATATCCTAGCTCTAATAACAGTCATAATACCCCTAATATTATGGCTCTTAATGTATAAGACTTGGATTGGAGTAGAGATTAGAGCAATAGGCTATAATGAGATCTTAGCCAGAGAAAGAGGGTTAAGAGTTGATACTATTAGAGCTATAATGTTATTAATTGGAGGAGCTTTAGCAGGACTATCTGGATCATATATGGCCTTAACATTATATAATGGAAAATACTTTACAGGAATAACTGGGGGGTGGGGGTGGCTAGCTATAGGTTCAGTAATCCTAGGCTACTGGCACCCAGTAGGAGTAGCAGTTGCAGCATACTCAATAGGATTAATATTAACCCTAAGACCATACCTTGAAGCCATGGGGCTAGGACCCTTATCAATATCAACACCATACATAATGGTAATATTATCATTAATAATAGCAGCATATATATCTAGAAGTCCTCGATTCAAACCACCTAGAATCCTATGAGGATGCTATGGGTGCCTCCACATATGGGGGTATAGTCTCTTAAGATCGCCTAGTAGTAGTTGATATGCTTTACTCCTATGGGAGTATCTATTCTTCTCCTCTATACTCATCTCAGCATATGTCCTTGTTGATCCTTCAGGTATAAATATTGGGTCAAAACCAAACCCCATATCTCCTCTTGGCTTATCAGCTATTACTCCACATGTTTCCCCCACATATACTTTCTCTAGTGGTGGTATGATTGCTGCTAATGCTGTTTTAAAGCACGCTCTCCTATCCTCTATTCTCTCCATTAGTTTTAGTATCCCCTGTACTCCAATCTTCTTATAGACATAACTAGAGTATGGACCCGGGAACCCATTTAGTGAATCAATGAATAAACCCGAGTCATCCACTACTAAAGGCTTCTTTATATTAAGGTATGCTATTCTAGCTGAGTATAATGCTATCTCTTCTAAGCTATCTGACTGTATCTCTTGTTTCTTCATTGTTAATATTTCAGCTTCTACCCCGCTACTCTCTAGTATTTTTAATGCTTCTAACCCCTTACCTCTATTCTCTGTCACTATACTCAACTTTATCTTAGAGCTCCCCATACTGTTCTCCTCTCTTCTACATATCTACCCCTTAATCTTATTTCTTTAGCTCTCTCTATTATCTTCTCAGCTCTCTCTCCTAGTATACTCTTGTAGCCTCCTATAAACGCCTCATACATATCATAGGCTATCCCAGCATGTGTGCTCTCAACAGCTCTCCTATAGAGGTGTATGTCTACAGCTAGATCTTCTACATCTTCAGTGAAATCTGCTAACCCATAATCTACTAGTTTGAGCTCTCCACTCTTTGATACTATAAAGTTTGATGTTGTTGGGTCACCGTGTGAAACTCCAGCTTTATGCAGCATTCCTATAATCCTCCCAGCTACTCTAGAATACTCTACTGCTTTAACCTGATCTATATTAGTATAATCTTTCAATGTAACCCCCTCAATGTACTCCATTACGATTAAGCCTATTGATGGGAATACTGCTAGCAGTCTCGGAGCCTGTATACCTCTACTTAGAGCATAAGCTATAACTTTAGCCTCTCTCCTAGTCCTCATATAGACTAGAGCTTGAGCTAGCTTAGGGTGCATGTAGGGCTTACGAACTCTATACTTGAATATTGCAGGTATACCCATAAAGTATCCTAGTCTAATCTCTGACTCGGCCCCCCTCTTAACTAGAGCTAATTTACTAGTCCACTCTGAGAATATTCTAAGCCAATCTTCTGCTATTATAGAGCTCAATACTTAAACCTCTACTGGTGGGAAATCATAGTACCAGGGTATATCTACCTGATCTATCCTCCACCTCTGCCTTATAAATGCTTTTGAGGGCTCAATAGTAATACCCCACTTATAAGCTACTAAGCCTGTTAAGGCTATCATAACGCCATTATCTCCAGTATAAGCTTTAGGTATGGGCTTAAACTCTGCACCATGAAGACTGGCCATTACAGCTATCTTCTCATTTAAGAGATCACTAGCAGCAACACCTCCAGTTAAGAGTATCTGCTTCTTACCAGTATGTGCTAACCCCCTCTCTAAGACCTCAACTACTGAAGAGTATGCTATCTCACGTAGAGTAAAGCATATATCCTTAAGCTTATACCCACTCTTATATAATCTTAGTGCAGCTGTTAGGAGTCCAGAGAATGAGGAGTCCTGACCTTTTACAATATAAGGTAGACCTTCAATGAAGTCTCCTCCCTCAGCACAATTATCGATAGCATGCCTCCCCCCAACAATATATGGTGGAGCGATCTTAACCTCTCTAGCAAATGTATCTAACAAGTTACCGAGAGGCATATCTAGTGTCTCACCGAAAACCCTATACTTACCCTCAGAGTATGATACAACAGTAGTATTACCTCCAGCTACATAAAGTACAATTGGATCCCTGAGACTAGTTAAGAATCTAGCAATCTCAATATGGGCAACAGCGTGATTAACTGGTACTAGTGGTTTACTATAGTAGCTTGATAAAGCCCTAGCTACTGATGCTCCAACTCTAAGCTGTGGACCCATACCTGGACCTAGGGCTATAGCTATAGCATCAATATCCCTAACTGTTAAACCAGCCTTAGCTAAGGCCTCTCTTATACACTCACTAGCGACTTTAGAGAAGAATGGTGCAACTTCTCTAGGTAGAATACCTCCTTCTCTAGGCGTATATACTCTTCTAACATCTGATAATATATAGGGCTTATAATCACCTACTATTGCTACTCCGAAGGTGTGTGCTGTAGACTCTATGCCTAGGATTATTGTCAAGTCTTCTTCCTCTTATCTTTCTCTTCGGCTTTCTCTTCTCTCTTAGCTATCTTCTTAGGCAGAGTTGGGGCTACAGGTTTAGTTATAAACTCTGTGTAACTACACTTCCCGCAGTGCCATCTTTCTACAGGTTGCATATGGTGAGCCATAATACTACCACATCTAGGACACTTCTTATTCTTAAGTCTTATACTTCCTTTCTCTACATCTATAATATACACTTTATGGATGTATGTTTTGAGTTCTTTCTTAGCCATACTAGACACCCTCAGGTCTTAAACCACCATTCTTCCTAATAATGTGCTCTGGCTCGAATACCTTAGCTCTCTCGGTAGTATCATAGATGTGGACAATAACTTTAGAAATCCCAACTCCATACTCTGTCTTAATCGATCTAACATATATCCTCTCAATATCAACATTTAGTATCCTAGAGAGCTTAACTCTAATATCTAGCCTACTAGGCGTCGGCTTTAGGAT